>Ga0180221_1001567_pt1 | contig 14845 bp, 15 predicted proteins | sample eDN5th37CKraftMG_FD_151339 | JGI IMG/M metagenome (GOLD analysis project Ga0180221, IMG submission 151339) | Enriched Miracle-Growth compost microbial communities from Emeryville, California, USA - eDNA 5th pass 37_C Kraft MG (version 2) (version 2) ...
GATCGTCCGGCCGTGGGTGTCCTTGGCGAGCACGCCGCGCTCGAGCAGCCGCTCGCACAGCTCGCGGCCGGTCGCGGGACCGCCGGGCACCCCGGGGGCCACGTCGAGGCCGGCCCACAGGCCCACGCGGCGCACGGCGGCGAGGCGACCGTCGGCGACGAGCGCGTCCAGGCGCGCGCCGAGCTGCGCGCCGCGGGCCTGCGCGAGGCGCTGCGGCTCGCCGGTCGCGAGCAGCTCGACGACGGCGAGGCCGACTGCGCACGCGAGCGGGTTGCCGCCGAACGTCGAGCCGTGCGTGCCGGCGGTGAGCCGGCCGAGCACGTCCGCCCGCCCGACGACCGCGGAGACGGGCAGGATCCCGCCGCCGAGCGCCTTGCCCAGCGTGACGAGGTCCGGCCGCACCCCGAAGTACTCGGAGGCGAGCGTGGTGCCCGTCCGCCCGAGGCCGGACTGCACCTCGTCGGCGATGAGGAGCACGTCGGCCGCGCTCGTGGCTGCGCGCACCGCGTCCCAGTACCCGTCGGGCGGCACGACGACACCCTGCTCGCCCTGGATCGGCTCGAGCAGCACCGCGACGGTCGTCTCGTCGATCGCCGCCTCCAGCGCCGCCGCGTCCCCGTACGGCACGACGCGGAAGCCCGGCGTGAACGGACCGAAGCCGGTCCGGGCGTCGGGGTCGGTGGAGAACGACACGATCGTCGTCGTCCGGCCGTGGAAGTTGCCGTCGGCCACGACGATCGTCGCCCGGTCCGCCGGCACGCCCTTGACCTCGTAGCCCCACTTGCGGGCGGCCTTGATGGCGGTCTCGACGGCCTCGGCGCCGGTGTTCATCGGCAGCATCATCGGCGGGCCGGCGACGAGCGGGCCGACGAGGTCGGTGAGCGCCCGGGCGAACGGCAGCAGCAGGTCGTGGTCGAACGCGCGGGACGTGAGCGTCACGCGGTCGAGCTGCTGCTTGGCGGCGGCGACGAGCGCCGGGTGACGGTGCCCGAAGTTGAGCGCGGAGTACCCGGCCAGCAGGTCGAGGTAGCGGCGGCCGTCGACGTCGGTCACCCACGACCCCTCGGCCTCGGCGACGGTCACGTGCAGCGGGTGGTAGTTCGGCGCGAGCACGTCCGGCGCGTGCGCCTCGCGGGCGGCGGCGGAGCGGTGGGTCTCGTCGGTCGTCAGGAGGGTCATCGCCGGACCGCCTCTCGGATCTCGAGCGTGCAGCACTTCGCGCCGCCACCGCCCTTGAGCAGCTCGCTGGTGTTCACCGCGAGGGTCTCGAAGCCACGCTCCCGCAGCTGCGCGGCGAGGTCCACCGCGTCCGGGGCGTGCACTACGTGCGTGCCGTCGCTGACGGCGTTGAGCCCGAGCGCCTCGGCGTCCCGCTCGGAGGCGATGACGGCGTCGGGGTACAGCTGCTCGAGCACGCGGCGGCTGCCGGGGGAGAACGCCGGCGGGAAGTACGCGATGGTGTCGCTGGTCAGCGGTGCGAGCGCGGTGTCCAGGTGGTAGAAGCGCGGGTCGACGAGCTCGAGGGAGATCACCGGGCGGCCGAACAGCTCCTGCGCCTCGGCGTGCGCGGCGGGGTCGGTGCGGAACCCGGTGCCGGCCAGGACGACGTCGCCGACGACGAGCAGGTCGCCCTCGCCCTCGTTGGTGCGGGCCGCGGTGTGCGTGACGTAGCCGCGGTCGGCGAACCACTTCTGGTAGGCGGGCGCCTCGGCCTCGCGCTCGACGTGCCGGAACCGCGCCGAGTAGACGACGCCGTCGACGACGGTCGCGCCGTTGGCGGCGAACACCATGTCGGGCAGGCCGTCGATCGGCTCGATCTCGTCGACGGTGTGGCCGAGGTCGCGGTACGTGTCGCGCAGGCGCTTCCACTGGCGGACGGCCAGGGAGGAGTCGGTGGGGCGGGTGCGGTCCATCCACGGGTTGATCTCGTACGACACCGTGAAGAAGCGCGGCTCGCACATGAGGTAGTGACGGGCCATCGGGCTCTCCCCTCGAGGCTCGGTGGGTCGCCGCGGCGGGGGTGCGTGCGGCGCCGCGCGACGGCTGGAGCGTCGCGGCGGTTGGCTTGAGCGTAGGGGCGGCGACGGCGCAGCAGATCGCGGTTCTGTTGCGGATCAGCGCCCGATCTGTTGCGTGCTCAGACGCTTGCGCGGCGGTTCGTTGCGCGGCGAGCGTCGGCCGCCGCGTGACGCAGCGCCCACCACGTCATGACGACGAACGCGGGCCGCAGCAGCGCGGCGGTGAGCCGGCGGGGGCCGCGGGCGAGGTGGACGTCCTCGACCCAGGTGACGGTCGACCCGTCGCCGTCCGCCCGGACCTCCAGGCGCGCCTCGCCGAGCAGCACCGGCCCGACCTTGCGGTACACCGCGGTGCGGGCTGCCCCGCCCGGCGGGTCGACCCGGTCCACGACCATCCGGTCGACCAGGCCGTGCCCACGCCCCGCGAACGGCCCCGTGACTCCCACGACGCGCCCGCCGGCGCGCAGCGGGCCGTCGGTGCTGACCGCCGTGAGGGGGATCCAGCGCGCGTGCGCCCCCGGGTCGGTGACCAGCGCGAACGCGTCGTCGACCCCGAGCGGGAGGCGACGGCTGACGGCGGCGGGAGCCATCACGTCACGGTAGCGTCGGGGGCATGCAGGAGCGCGTGCTGGGCAGGACGGGCAAGGCCGTCGGGATCGTGGGTCTGGGCTGCTGGCAGCTCGGGGCCGACTGGGGAAGCGTCGACGAGGACGACGCGCTCGCGGTGCTCGCCGCGTCGGTCGACGCGGGCGTGACGTTCCTCGACACGGCGGACGTGTACGGCGACGGCCGCTCGGAGCGGCTCATCGGCCGGTTCCTCGCCGAGCGGGGCCGCGAGGGCATCACGGTGGCGACGAAGATGGGCCGCCGCGCCGACCCGCACGTCCCCGAGGCGTACACCCTGGACGCGTTCCGCGGCTGGACCGACCGCTCCCGCGAGAACCTCGGCGTGGAGACGCTCGACCTCGTCCAGCTGCACTGCCCGCCCACGCCGGTGCTCTCCGACGACGCCGTGTACGACGCGCTCGACACCCTCGTCGAGGAGCGGCGCATCGCGGCCTACGGCGTCTCGGTGGAGACCGTCCACGAGGCCCTCGCGGCGATCGCCCGGCCGAACGTCGCGACGGTGCAGATCATCCTCAACGTGTTCCGCCGCAAGCCGCTCGAGCGGGTGCTGCCCGCGGCGATCGACGCGAACGTCGGCATCATCGCCCGCGTCCCGCTCGCCTCGGGGCTCCTGTCCGGCAAGTACGACGAGACGACGCAGTTCGCCGCCGACGACCACCGCTCGTTCAACCGGCACGGCGAGGCCTTCGACGTCGGCGAGACGTTCGCGGGCGTGCCGTTCGAGGTCGGCGTCGCCGCGGCGCGCGAGGTGGCCCAGCTGCCCCCGGCCGGGGTGACCACGGCGCAGCTCGCGCTGCGGTGGGTCGTCGACCAGCCGGGCGTGAGCGTCGTCATCCCCGGCGCGCGCAACCCGGAGCAGGCGCGGGCGAACGCGGCCGCCGCGGACGTCGAGCCGCTGGACGACGTGCGGCTGGCCGCGCTGGAGCGCATCTACGACGAGCGCATCCGGGAGCACGTGCACGACCGCTGGTGACCGACGCCTCGGCGCCGGCCCGTGCGGCCGGCGCCGGCGGGCAGCCCCGGAGGTCGCTCAGCGCGTGGGCGGCAGCAGCGGGCGGCTGGGGGCGTCGATCGTCAGCGGCGACGCGTCGGTCTCGATCGTCCGGGGGAAGTGCGCGGGCGGCGGGCCGAACGCGGCGCGCGCGCCCTTGACGACGGTCTTGCCGAGCGCGCGGGCGCCGCCGATGCCGACGACGAACCCCACGCCGTACGGCAGCATGCGCCCGAGCGCGACGCCCGTCTGCTTGCCGAGCTGGTTGCGGATCATCTTGCGCGTCAGGGCGGTGTTGACCCGCTTGACGGTCGAGATCGGCAGGCGGGTGAGCAGCAGGCGTGCCGTGGAGCCGGCGCGCAGCTCGGTGATGTCGGCGACCGCCTTCGCACCGGAGTCGCCGAGCACCGAGGTCAGCAGCAGCGAGCGGCGCCGCTCGTGGTCCTCCACCTCGATGCCGTGCACGCTCGCGACGGCGAGGGCGAACGCGGCCGACGAGGCGAAGAAGGTGGCCACGTCGCTCGACGTCAGGACGAACGCGGCGGTCGTGCCGACGGCCGGAGCCGCGGCGGCCGCACCCACGGCGCCGCCGGCGCTCTGCACGACGAGCAGGTACTCGCGCTCGAGCAGCCGGATGATCTCCTCCGGCGAGGCCTCGGGGTTCTTGCGGCGCAGCCGCTCGACGTGGCCGTGGATCGTCGACGACGGCACGGTGACCGCCTTGGCCAGGGCCGCCTCGATGAAGCGGGGCACGCGCCTCAGCGCTCCCCGGCGATCGTCAGCTGCACGTCCGCGCCGGCCTTGAGCGTGTTGCCGACCGTGCAGTGCTCGTCGATCGCGCGGTGCAGGACCGTCAGCAGGCGGTCGCGCTCGGCCGGCTCCAGGCCGGAGAGGTCGACCTCGAAGGTCTCGGCGAGCGCGGGGTAGCGGTCGCTCACCTCGTCGGCGAGGCCGGTGACCCGGATCGTGACGGCGGCGTCGTCGCCGAGCCGGCGGCGCACCGCCTGGTCGGTCGCGAAGCCGGAGCAGGCGGCCAGCGCGATCTTCATGAGCTCGCCGGGCGTGAACGCGCCGGGCTGGGAGATGTCCGCCAGGCGCACCTCGCCGCCACGGCTGCTGTGGCCGACGTACTCGCGCACGCCCGTGCGCTCGACCCAGAGCTGGGTGTCGTCGGCGTTCTTGGTGATGTCCGGAGCCGCGTCGGCCGCGGCCTGCTGCTGCGTCGTCATCCGGCGATTCTCACACGTTCGGGCGACGCGGACCCGGAGAAGAGGCGGCAACATCGGGAGGTTGACCGCCGCGCCGCTTTCCGTGCGGGTCCCGCGCTCCTTATCGTTTGTGCCGTGTCGCCGCTGAGCCGTCGGATACGTGAGGCCCGCGAGCGCGCCGGACTGAGCCAGTCCGGCCTCGCTCGTGCCGCCGACGTGCACCAGAGCTACATCTCCCACGTCGAGCGGGGCACCCGCGCGCTCGGGCCGGACGCGCTCGCGCGGGTGGCGAAGGCGCTCGGAGTCACGGTCGAGTACCTGCACGACGGCGTCGACGCGCCCGGGTACAAGCAGGCGGAGCAGGCGCTCGCGGAGGGCCGCCGCCTCATGCGGCAGGACCGGGCGGCCGAGGCGGTCGCGGTGCTCGGCGGGGTCGGGCTCGAGCAGGTCGACGTCGACGAGGCCGCGAAGGTGCGGCTCGCGCACGCGGAGGCCCTGGACCTCGCGGGGCGGCTCGAGGAGTCGGTCGAGGTGCTCGAGGACGTCGTCGAGCAGCTGTGCGCCGCGGGCCGGTACGCCCGCGCGGCGTACGCGTCGATGCGGGCGGTCATGGCGCTCACCGAGGCGGCGGACCTGCAGCGCGCCATCGACAAGGGCGAGGGGGACCTCGAGCGGCTGCGGGAGCACGTCGACGGGTCCGACGAGCTCGTCCGGCTGGAGTCGACGCTGCTGTGGGCGTACATCGCGCGCGGCGACACCACGTACGCGCGGTTCCGCGGCAACCAGCTGCTCGAGCGCACGCGGGAGATCGGGTCGGCCCGCGCGATCTCGTCGGTGCACTGGAACCTCGCCTTCATCGACGACGCCCTCGGCCGGTCCGACGACGCGCTGCACCAGCTTGAGGCCGCGATCGCGCTCGCGGGCGCCGACGAGGTGGACCGCGACCTGCCGCGGCTGCGGCTGGACCGCGCGCTGCTGCTCGTGACCGTCGACCCCCCGCGCCCGGAGGAGGCGCTGGCGGAGCTCGCCGCCGCCCAGGCGGCTCTGGAGATCGGCGAGTCGGAGGTCGAGCTCGCGCGCGCCGCGTCGGTGCGCTCGCGGGCGTACCTGCTGCTGGGCGACGCCCGGGAGGCGCTGCGGTACGCGTCCGAGGCGGTCGAGATGCTGCGCGGGGGAGTGCGCCGCGACGCGGCCGCCGCGCACGAGGCGCTGGGCGACGCGCTCCTCGCGCTGGACGCCCGGACGGAGGCCGTCAAGGAGTTCCGCTCCGCGGCCGAGCTGCTCGACATGATCTCGTCGGGCCGCAGCGCTGCGACCGTGTGGCGCCGGATCGGCGACCGCCTGCGCATCGCCGGTGACGAGGACGCCCGCGTGGTCGAGGCGTACTCCCGCGCGCTGTCCGCGGCCGGCATCCGGACCACGCTGCCCGTCCCGCCGCGCTGACCTGGCGTCCGGCGCCGGTCACCCGCTCGGGTGAGCCGGGTCGTCGTCGTGCCCGCACGCTGCCGAGCCCGCCCGTCCCGGGCGGTCCGGCCCGTCTCGTCCTCGTGCGCGGCGGGCGTGATCGTCTTCCCGCACGTCAGCGCGGGCCGCCCCTCGAGGCACACGTCGGGCCGCCCCGCCACGGGCAACGTCACAGCGAGATGTCTACCCCGTCGTTGCCTGCGTCATTGCGCCCTAGTACATGCCTGGGGACCCTTGTCTTGCGCTCCGGACGGTCCGGGGCGCACGACCTGGAGGTCCGACCCCCGTGAAGAAGAAGCTCACCGCCCTCGTCCTCGCCGCCGCTGCCGTCCTCGGCGCCGCCGGCGTCTCGTCCGCGGCCACGTCCGGCGACGTCGTCGCGGCCCCGTGCTGCAAGGCGCAGCACTGACTGTGAGGGTTGTGCCTGCGGCTCGCTGAGCGGTGGGCTGTGACCGGTGGGTGCGCGCGTGACCCTTGGCCTGACTGGCCTGGTGCCTTGGAGCGGACTTGTCCGCGCGTGCCTGCCGGCCCCGGCCCGACCGGAGTTGCTGGCCTGATCAGGAGCTTGACCGCCCGATAGCCGCCGGGCGTGTCCCATCACAGTCCTGCCGTCTCCAGCCGGGCCGGAACCACGTCCCTCCGGTCCAAGGAGATGAACGCATGACCAGTCTTGCCGAACGTGTCGATGTCGTCATCGGGGTCGACACCCACAAGCACACCCACACCGCCGCGGTGATCGACGCGGGGACCGGTGGGGCCCTCGCCGAGCTCACCGTCCCGACCGACGCCGGCGGTTACCTGCGCCTGCTCGACTGGGCCGGACAGCACGGCACCGGCCGGGTCTGGGCGATCGAAGGCGCCGGCGGCTACGGGGCCGGGCTGGTCCGGTTCCTCACCGCCGCCGGGGAACAGGTCACCGAGCTGGACCGGCCGGTGCGCGCCGCACGCCGGAACGGTGCCCGTTCGGACGCCCTGGACGCGGTCCGCGCCGCACGGGAGGCCCTGGCCCGACCGCACCTGGCGCAGGTCAAGACCGACGGACCCCGCGCCGAGCTGGCCGTGCTGCTGGCCGCCCGCCGCTCCGCCGTGGACGCCGCAACCATCGCCCAACGCCAGCTGCACGCGATGGTGACCGCCGCCCCGGAGGGCCTGCGGACGCTGTTCCGCGGCCAGTCGACCACGGTCATGGTCGCCACCGCCGCGCGGCTGCGCTCACGGGCTTCGTGGGACCGTCACACCGCGACCACCGCCGGCGTCCTGCGCACCCTGGCGCGCCGCGCCCAGGACCTCGGCGCCGAGGCCCAGACCCACGAACGGGCGATCACCGACATCGTCCGCGCCTGGCGACCGGACCTGCTGCACCAGACCGGGGTCGGGCCCATCGTCGCCGCCCAGGTCCTCACCGCCTGGTCCCACCCCGGGCGGGTCCGCTCCGAGGCCGCGTTCGCGATGCTCGCCGGCGTCGCCCCGATCCCCGCCTCCTCAGGTCTGCGCACCCGACACCGCCTCAACCGCTCCGGGGACCGCCAGCTCAACCGCGCCCTGCACGTCATCGCCTTGTCCCGAGCCCGCTACGACCCGCGCACCCGCGACTACATCGAACGCCGCCGCGCCCAGGGCAAGACCGACCGCGAGATCCGCCGCTGCCTCAAGCGCTACATCGCGCGCGACCTGTTCCGACAGCTCGAACACGGTCAACTACCGGCTTGACGATCCATAGGAGCGTCCGCTCGCGGCCGGCCTCGGGGCACCGCCCCCGGCCGGCCCGGCGCGTGTCGGTGGCACCTGGCACGGTGGTCCTGTCGAGAGGAGCCGCCGTGGCCGAGATCGTCCTGTTCCCGCACGTGCTCGGCGTCACCGAGGGGGTGCGCGCCTTCGCCCGCACCCTCGAGGAGGCCGGGCACACGGTGCACGTGAGCGACGCGTTCGACGGCGTGACGTTCACCGACCTGGACGCCGGGATCGCGTACGCCCGGGAGATCGGGGACGAGCTGATCGGCCGGCGCGCCGACGAGACCGTGGCGGGCCTGCCCGCCGGCCTCGTGTACCTGGGGATGTCGCTCGGCGTCGTGAGCGCCCAGCGCCTCGCCCAGCAGCGGCCCGGCGCGCGAGGCGCCGTGCTGCTCTACTCCTGCCTCCCCGCCGTCGCGTTCGGTGGCTGGCCCTCCGGGCTGCGCGCGCAGGTGCACGGCATGGACGACGACCCCTACTTCGCCCACGAGGGCGACCTGGACGCCGCGCGCGCGCGCTCGCTGCCGCCGAGCCGTCGGTCGAGCTCGTCGTGCACCCGGGCTCGGGGCACCTGTTCGCCGACGCGAGCTCGCCGGACCACGACCCCGAGGCCGCGGCGCGGCTGACGGAACGCGTGCTGGCCTTCCTCGGGGAGCTCGACGCCGCGGTGGCCTGACCGCCGTGGACTGACCACCGCTGCCTGAACGCGGAGCATGACGGCGAGGACCCGCCCCCGCCGCTACCGCAGCGGGTGCAGTGCGCCCGCACCGCACGTACGGTCGAGACGGCGCTGCAGAACCCGGCGCCCGCCCCTCACCGGACGGAGACCCCCATGCCCGACGCCGACCTCACCGGCCGTTCCGTGCTCGCCATCGTCACCAACTACGGGGTCGAGCAGGACGAGCTCGTCGTCCCCGTGGACCACCTGCGCGAGGACGGCGCGCGCGTCGTCGTCGCCGCCGTGAGCAGCGACCCGGTGCAGACCCTCGTCGGCGACAAGGACCCCGGCCGCGAGGTGACCCCGGACAGCACGCTCGGCGACGCCAGCGCGGACGGCTTCGACCTGCTCCTCGTGCCCGGCGGCACGATCAACGCCGACCAGCTGCGGCTCGACGACGACGCGATCGCCCTCGTCCGCGCGTTCGCCGAGGCGGGCAAGCCCATCGCCGCGATCCGCCACGGCCCCTGGGCCCTCGTAACGGCCGGCCTGGTCTCGGGCCGCTCGCTCACGTCGTACCCGTCGCTGCAGACCGACGTCCGCAACGCGGGCGGCTCGTGGAGCGACCAGTCGGTCGTCTCCGACGACGGGGCGTTCCCGCTCGTGACGTCGCGCACGCCCGACGACCTGGACGACTTCCTGGGCGCGATCGACGCGCTGCTCGCACGGGGCTGACACCACCCCGGCCGGGGCACGGCCCCCTGACGGGGTCAGGCGGGCTCGCGCCCGGTGGCGCTCACCGTCGCCCGGTCCGCGAGCTCGCGCGCGACGTGCGGGTCGAAGCGGCCCGCCCCGGGGACGAGGGCGTTCGCGGCGGCGGCTCCCGTCGCGAGGCGCAGCGCGCCCACCAGGTCGAGGCCGGCGTCGAGCGCGACGAGCAGGCCCCCGAGGAACGCGTCGCCCGAGCCGACGGGGTACGAGCCGCGCACCCCGTCGAGCGCGACGTGCCACGATCCGTGGTCGTCGGCCGCCCGGGCGCCCGCCCGGCCGTCGGTGACGACCACGGTGCCGCCCGTACGGGACCGCAGCCCGTGGACGAGCTCGCCCAGGTCGGTGCCCGGGTCCACGCCGAGCGCCTCGGCCGCCTCGGCACGGTTGACCTTGAGCAGCTCCGGCGGCCGTCCGGCGTCCAGCAACCGGTGCAGCGCGGGGCCGTGGCTGTCGACGGCCACCCGGCAGCCCTCCGGCACGCCGGCGACGAGGCCGACGAGCACGTCAGGTCCGAGCGCGGCGGGCATCCCGCCGCTCACCGCGCACCAGCCGGGGCGGGCGCGCAGCGTCGTGGCGAGCGCGCCCACGAGCTCGTCGAAGGCGTCGTCGTCCGGCGCGGGTGCGGGCTCGTAGATCTCGGTGAGGTCCTCGTGGTCGTCGGCGTGCACGCTCACGCACGTGCGGGTCAGCGACCGCTGCCGCACGACGGACAGGCGCAGCCCGTCACCGCGGGCCGCCTCCGCGACCACGTCGCCGGTCCCTCCGCCGAGCACGGCCACCGCCTCGACGTCGCCGCCGAGCAGCACCGCCGCACGCGCCGCGTTGAGCGCCTTGCCGCCCGCGGTGCGGTGCACCTCGCGGGGCCGCTGGATCCCGTCGAGCGCGTCGACGAGGTAGGTCACGTCGAGCGCGGGGCTCAGCGCTGCGACTGTGATCACGGCACCCCCGCCGCCGCGAGGTCCTCGAGCGTCGCCTGGCGGCTCGTGCCCCCGGCGCCGAGGGTCGACAGGGAGCCGGCCGCCGCCGCCCAGCGCAGCCGCCCGCGCTCGTCGTCGACGCCGTGCGCGAGCGCGGCGAGGTAGCCCGCGTCGAACGAGTCCCCCGCTCCCGTCGTGTCCACGACGTCCACCGCGAGGCCGGGCGCGTCGTGCTCGACGCCGTCGGCCGCGACCGACCAGCCGCCGTCGGCGCCGGCCTTGACGACGACACGCGGCCCGCGCCGGGCCAGGAGCCGGCCGAGCGTGCGGTCGTCGTGCGCGTCGTGGCCGCCCGCCCGGGCGATCGCGCGCAGCTCGGCAGAGTTCGGCAGCAGGACGTCGACCCCGGCGAGCGCGTCGACCACGCCCGACCAGCGGCCGGCGGGATCCCAGTTCGTGTCGAGGCTCGTCGTCATGCCCCGGGCGTGCGCGGCCGCGAGCACCTCCGGGAGGCCGGCCGCCAGCGCGGGCTGCAGGAAGTACGACGCGACGTGGACGTGCCGCGCGTCGGTCGTCGCCAGCACCTGCGCGACGTGGGCGGGGTCGAGGGTGGGGATCGTGCCCGGCACCGTGAGGATCGCCCGGTCGTCCGGGGCCGAGAGGATGACCGACAGCCCCGTCGGCCGCGCCGGGTCGATCGCGACGAGGTCGGTGCGGACCCCGCCGGCGCGCAGGGCGTCGAGCGTGAACCTCCCGAGCACGTCGTCGCCGACGCGCGCGACGAGGCTCGTCGGCACCCCGAGCCGCGCGAGCCCGCACGCGACGATCGACGCGCTGCCCCCGAGCACGAGGTCGCCGGAGTCGAGCAGCTGCTCGGCCTGCCCGAAGCGGGGCACGACGTCCCCCCGAAGCACCAGGTCGACGTTCGCGTCCCCGACGACCACCACCGGCGTGGCGTCCCTGCCGTCCACCCTGGTCACCCCTTCAGCCCGGAGAACGTCATGGTCGCGATGAACTGCTTCTGCGCCACGACGAAGAACGCGATGAGCGGCAGCGTCGCGACGACGTTCCCCGCCATGAGCGACGACCAGTCCGTGCGCCGGGCGCCCTGGAAGTTGGCGATGCCGAGCTGCACCGTGAACGACGCCTCGTCGTTGATCGCGATCAGCGGCCAGACCAGGTCGTTCCACGAGCCGAGCAGCGTGAAGATCGCGAGGGTCGCCAGCGCGGGGCGGGCCAGCGGGAGCACGACCCGCCAGAACACCTGCAGGCGTGTGCACCCGTCGAGCACGGCGGCCTCCTCCAGCTCCGCCGGGAGCGACAGGAAGAACTGCCGCATGAGGAAGATGCCGAACGCGGAGGCGAGCCACGGAACGATCGCGGCGCCGAGGGTGTTGATCAGCCCGACCCGGGCGAACATCACGTACGTCGGCACCATGAGCAGCTGAGTCGGGATCATGATCGTCGCGATGACGAGGACGAAGCCCATCGTCCGGCCGGCGAACCTCATCCGCGCGAACCCGTACCCCGCGAGCGAGCACAGCACGAGGTGCGAGCCGACCCCGACGACGGCGACGACGGTCGAGTTGAGCAGCCAGTGCAGGATCGGCGACTCCTGGAACAGCCGGACGAACCCGTCGAGCGTGAGGTGGGAGGGGATGAGCCGCGGCGGGAACCGGTTGATCTCCGACGCCGGCGTGAGCGCCGTGAGGAACATCTGCACGAACGGCAGGGCGAACAGCGCGGCGACCGGCGCCAGGAGCACGTGCCACCACCACCGGCGGCGGCCGGGACGCGTGCGCTGGGCGTCGCCCGCGGTGCGGGCGGGTCGGGACAGGGTCTCGAGAGCCATCAGAACGCCTGCACCTTCGCTCGTCGGGAGTACAGGACGACGCCGAGCGTGATGACGAGGGTCACCGCGAACAACCCGTAGGCGACCGCGGAGGCGTAGCCGAACTCCAGGCCCTTGAACGCGGTCTGCCACAGGTAGTACACGATCGTCTCGGTCGCGTTCAGCGGTCCTCCCCGGGTGGTCGTGTAGACGAGGTCGAAGAGCTGGATCGCGCCGATCGTCTGCCACACGGTGCAGAACACGGTGACCGGCGCGAGCTGCGGGAAGGTGACGTGCCAGAACGCCTGCCACCGGTTGCAGCCGTCGATGCGCGCCGCCTCGGTGAGCTCGGTCGGGATGTCCTGCAGCGCCGCCAGGTAGATGACCGTCGTGAACGCGGCCTGCCCCCACAGGGACATCAGCGCGATGACGACCATCGCCTGGCTCGGGTCCTCCAGCCACGCCTGCTGCGGCAGGTGGAGCGCGCGCAGCACCGTGTTGGCGAGCCCGAACTGCGGGTTGAAGAGGTAGGTGGTGAGGATGCCGGTGGCCGCCGCCGACGCGACGAACGGCAGGAAGATCGCCGTGCGGTACACGCCGACGAGGAACAGCGACCGGTTGAGCAGGAGCGCCAGCCCGAGGCCGAGCAGCACCGACGCGGGGACGAACAGCACGGTGTAGAAGAGCGTGTGCCCGACCGCCGCGTGCAGGTCGGTGTCGGTGACCAGCCGCCGGTAGTTGTCGGCACCGACGCCCACCGGCGTGCTGAACCCGTTCCAGTCCTGCAGCGACAGGACGAACGCCCACACGGCCGGCAGGATCGACAGGCCGAGCACCACCAGCATCGCGGGCGAGACGAAACCCCAGCCGGTGAGTGCGCGCCGGGCGCGGTCCTTGCGCGGCCCCCGGCGCCGCTCCGGCGTGCGGGCCGGGGCCGCGGCGGGCCCGGCGGGCTGCGCGTGCGCACTCGGCGTCAGTGCCGACCGGCGCCAGGAGCGCGGTCGCACCGGTCGTGTCCCGGCCGTCGACGCCACGTCAGCCCCCGAGCGCCTGCGTCGCGGTCTGCGCGGCCTGCTGCAGCGCCTGGGCCGGTTCGCCCTGCCCCTGCAGCACCTGGGAGATCGCGGTCCCGATCGCCTCGGAAAGCTTGACGTAGCCGTCGACCGTGGGCCGGGCGTGCTTCGTGTTCACCATGTTCTCCGCCATGACGTCGAGGCCGGGCATCGCCTCCACCTGCGCCTGGAACTCGGGCGACGACGTCTCGGAGTCGCGCAGCGGCAGGTTGCCGTAGGCCACGTTCCAGCGCACGTCCTGCGCGGGGTCGGTGAGCCACCGCAGCAGCTCGTACGACCAGTGCGCGCGGTTGGCGTCGTGGTGGTCGAACAGCACCCACAGGTCGGGGCCGGACACCGTCTCGTGGTTCCCGTCGGTGCCGGGCAGCGGGACGACGCCGTACTTCGTGCCCTTGGTCTGCAGGTCGTACAGGGTCCACGGGCCGGAGGTGATCATGCCGATCCGGTCGCTCGCGAACAGCTCCGCCGCCTTGGTGTCGGTCTGGTCGAGGTAGACGCTCTTGTCGTCGACCGCCATGTCGCGCAGGAGGGTGAGCGCCCGCACCCCGGCGGCATCGTCGAACGTCGCGGTCTTCTCGTCGTCCGAGAGGATCTCCCCGCCGTTCTGCCACAGGTGCGGCCAGAACTGCCAGGTCGTCTCCTCCGAGCCGGAGACCGAGTACCCGTAGCCGAAGGTGTTCGTCGCGGGGTCCGTCAGCCGCTTCGCGGCCGCCCGGAAGTCGTCCCAGCTCCAGTCCGCGGTCGGGTGCTCCACGCCGGCGGCGTCGAAGACGGTCGTGTTGTAGATGAGCGACAGGTTGTCGACGACGGCCGGGAAGCCGATGGTCGCGCCGCCGCCGGGCTGCGCGGTCTGGCGGGCCGCCGCGGGCAGCTCGTCCCAGCCGACGGCCGGGTCCTTGACCTGCTCGGTGATGTCGAGCGTGCGCTCCGAGCCGGCGAGCTCGCTCGCCCACGAGCCGTACGCGTAGGAGACGTCCGGGTAGGTCCCGCCGGCGAAGCCCGCCGAGAGCTTCTGCAGCAGGTCCTCCGTGGACGGCGCACCGGACGAGACGTCCACCGTGACGTTCGGGTGGAGCTTCTCGAACTCGTCGGCGAGCCCCTCGAGGATCGTCTCGGCCTCGTCGGCCTGACCGGTCCACCAGGTGATCGTGACCTTGGCCTCCGGGTCCAGGGTGGCCGCTCCGGACGGCGTGCCGCCGGAGCAGGCGGCGAGGGCGAGCGCGGACGCGGCGGCGACGCCGGCTGCGGCGGCGAGGCGCCGTCGGGTGGGGCGAGGGTGGGACATCGTGACCTCCTCGGTGAGGTTCCCGGGGGACAGGGTGCTGGCTGTCAGGACAGGACGACGGAACGGGTGAGGTGTCGCGGCGTGTCGGGCTGCAGCCCGCGGCTCTCGGCGAGCGCCACGGCGAACCGCTGCGCCTGGACCAGCTGGATCAGCGGGTCGTCGTCGGACGCCTGCACGCGGGCGCCCGTCGCCTCGACGTCGGCGACGATCGTGGGGTCGACGTCGCCGAGGAGTGTGACGAGGGACCCGGGGTGCGCGACGGCGATGGGAC
>Ga0180221_1001568_pt1 | contig 14832 bp, 8 predicted proteins | sample eDN5th37CKraftMG_FD_151339 | JGI IMG/M metagenome (GOLD analysis project Ga0180221, IMG submission 151339) | Enriched Miracle-Growth compost microbial communities from Emeryville, California, USA - eDNA 5th pass 37_C Kraft MG (version 2) (version 2) ...
AGGCCGTTCTTCGTGGCCGATGGCGCGGTGAACGATCCCAACGCCGGCGCCGGCCTCGGCCTGGCGATCAGCCAGTCGCTGTGCCTGCTGATGGGCGGCACCCTGGACGTGCGCAGCGAAGTGGGCGTCGGTACGAGGATGACCTTCAGCGTCAGCCTGGACCGGGTGATCGCCGAGCCTGCCCAGCCCAGGGCCACCGAAGGCGAAGAGGCAGGGCAGGGCGCCGAGGGGCCGCTGACGGTGCTGATCGTCGAGGACCACCTGCCCAGCCAGTACCTGCTGTACCAGCAGGTCAGCTACCTCGGCCACCGGGCGCTGACCGCCAGCAACGGCCTGGAAGGGCTGGCCGCGTGGCGCGAGCATGAGGTCGACATCGTCATCACCGACTGCAACATGCCGGAGATGGACGGCCACGAGATGACCCGCGCCATCCGCCGCCTGGAGCAGGGGCAGGGGATTCGTCCCTGCCTGGTCATCGGCCTCACCGCCGACGCCCAGCGCGAGGAACTGGAGCGTTGCCGCGCCTCGGGCATGGACCATGCGCTGGCCAAGCCGATCAACCTGGCCGGGCTCAACCGCCTGATTCCCAAGTTCGGCGCAGGCCAGCCGCAACCCGCGGGCATGCCGTCGCGCATGGACGGCATCCGTGCGGCCATGGCCGAACAGGTGGTGCGCAGCAACGAAAGCGAGCGCGCGGCCATGGGCCACGCGCTGGATGGCGGCGACCTGCCGGCCATCAGGCGCATCGCCCACAAGCTCAAGGGCACTGCCTACCTGCTGAACCATCAGAAGCTGCTGGAACAGTGCGTGGAGGTCGAGGATCTGTGCGCCGCCAACGTGCTGTCCGACGACCTGCGCGAGGCGATAACCGCGCTGCTGGAAACCCTGGGCGAGATCGATCGCGCGTTGCGCACGAGCTGAATCCCGCGGGCGGGAAAAGTCTCGTTCCGACTCGGGAAGAGCCCCGGTCGAACCCCCGATGCGTCTGTGAGGGTGCGGAAGACCGCTCGCATAAGCTTTCCGGGTGATTCGAAGCGAGGTTCCAGCCGTCATGCCCCAGCATTCACTGAGCGCCCTGCTGCTGAGCAGCGAAACCAGCCGCCGCGCCTACGCCTCGCAATTGCGCCGGGAATGCCCCAACGCGCTCATCCTCAGCGCCAGGGACTGCCAGCACGCCCGGGCATTGCTGCAGCAGTTCGGCCCGGTCGACGTCGCCCTGTGCGAGGCGCAGCCGAATCCGGAGCGACTGGCCTTCCTCCAGCAGGCGCGGCGCGGGCGCAAGTTCCGCTCGCTGCTGCTGCTCGCCGGCAACCCGGCCATCGAGCGTGGCATGCGCCACTGGGCGCAACTGCGGGGGATTCCGCTGATCGATCGGCTGGCCGACTATTCGCCGGCGCTGGGCATGCTGGATGCCGATGTCGTTGCCGAACCGCCCAGCGCCGAGGACCTGCGCCTGGGGCTCTGGCATCGGGAGTTCCAGGCCTACGTGCAGCCGAAGTTCGACCTGCGCAGCGGTGCGGTGCGGGCGGTGGAGGTCCTGGCGCGCTGGCAGCATCCTTTCCGTGGCCTGCTCGCGCCGGCCAGCTTCATCCCCCTGATGAGCCGCGAGGGGTTGCTCGACGATCTGTTGTTCGACCTGCTGGAACAGGGCCTGGCCTGCCAGCTCGAGCTGCATCGCCAGGGCCACGACCTGGCGTTCGCCTTCAACCTCAGCCTGGGCCAGGCGAGCGACGCCGCGCTGATCCAGCGCCTGGTCGAGCGCCTGCGGCAGCATCCCCTGCCGCTGTCGCAACTGACCTTCGAGATCACCGAAGACGGCCCGGCCAGCGCTGGTGCGACCTGCGTGGAAAACCTCATCCAGCTCAGCCTGCTGGGCGTGCGGCTGTCCATCGACGACTTCGGCACCCAGCATTCCTCGCTGCTGCGCCTGTGCCAGTTGCCCTTCGACGAGATCAAGCTGGCCGCCGAGTTCACCCGGCAGATCGCCGACAGCGAGCACTACCGCAGCGTGGCCCGCCACGTGCTGGCGCTGGCCGGCGAGCTGGGCATGCAACTGGTGGTGGAGGGCATCGAGACCGAGGCGCAGCGTCATTGCCTGGTGGAAATGGGCGTGCGCACCGGCCAGGGTTACCTGCGCGCCGAACCCTTGAGGGCGGATCTTCTGGAAAGCTGGCTGAAGTTGCAGGGCGCGGGCTTCGCCGCCTGAGATCGATGAACCGGCGCAGGGACGTGGCCCTGCGCAGGAGGATCAGTCGTATTCGAGAATGTAGTTGAGCACGGCATTGGCCATGCCTGGAGTGACTGGATCCGCGCCCTTGCGCACGTATTGCGCCTTGACCGGCAGGCGGTAGCGCTCGCCCGTGGCTTCGGTCCTGATCCAGCTCATGTTCAGCGCGCTGGCCTTGGCGAAGGGCAGCTTCAGGCCCCAGTCGGTGGTCAGCGCGATCTCCACGCCCTTGGCGCCGCCCGGCGTCAGGTTGAGACGGCCGGGGCCGTCCGAGTTGCCGTCGAAATAGACCTTGACCGGCAACTGCGAGCCCGCCGGCACGCCCGTGCAGAGTACGTCGATGTCGAAGTCGCGGGAGGCCTCCTGCTGGCCCAGCCTGTCCGCCGTTACCCGCCCTAAGGGAATGCTGAGAAATTTGCTGCCCACGCAGCTGGAAAAGGAGCCGCGGCTGGCCAGTTGCGACGTGAGGGGGGTCCTGATCTCCAGGATATACTCGTCGTTTACGTAGAGCCCCAGCGAGGGGTAGGTCAGGTAGATGTTATCGCCGGTCGCTACCTTCTGCCCGGTACGGATGAGCTCGATGTCGATCGTGGGCGGGATCGGGACGTGCGCCCCGCGATAGTTCCCATATTCCCCGCTTGTCATCCTGTAGGGGTGCAGAAAATACCGAACGCCCAGCCCGGGCACGTTGGTCGTGTACACATCCGAGTAGCCTGGCGCCAGAGAGGCATTCGTTGGCGTGAAGCGCCAATAGACGTAGTCCACTAAGGAGGAGCAATAGGGCCAACTTGTACCAAGCCCCTGTCCCAGGTTGTCCTGATAGACAAACAGGATGACGGTGGCCATCGGCTGACCGATTGGTACATTGTCCAGGTCTATTAGGCTAGGCGGCAACTCGGTCTTGGTTTGGCGGAACTGGGGGTCTCGGGGCCAGCCACACATGGGAAGGGCGTGGGCTGTGCCGATGCTTGCGGCGGCCAGGGCTGTCAGGAGGAGCGCAAGAATGGACATCTTCATGGGGGCATCTTCTTTCGTTGGACGGATGGGCAAGGCAACCCAGGGGAGGGGGCTCGGTTTGGATTCCTTGCTGCCTGAGTAGGCGGAAGAGGCGCAGGACATGGCCCGGCGCAGGCGTTTCAGTTGTATTCGAGAATGTAATTGAGCACGGCGTTGGCCTTGCCTCCCCCGACCGGCTCCTTTCCCTTGCGTACGTATTGCGCCCTGATCGGCAGGCGGAAGAGCTCGCCCTTGGGTTCGCTGCGGATCCACTTCATGCCCAACGCGTCAGCCTTGGTGAAAGGCAGCTTCACGCCAGGGTTGTCGGTGGTCAGCGCAATCTCCACGCCCTTGGCGCCGCCCGGCGTCAGGTTCAGGCGGCCAGGGCCATCCGAGCTGCCTTCGAAATAGACCTTGACCGGTAGCTTCGAGCCGGCAGGCAAGCCACTGCACAATACGTCGAGGTTGAAGTTCTGGGCCGCCTCCTGCTGGCCCAGCTCGCTGGCCATAACCCGCCCCATGGGGAGATCGAGCATCTTGACGCCCGTGCAGCCGGAAAAGTAGCCATTGTTGATCAGGTTGATCTGGCCGACGAGCCCAACTTCCGCGGCAGTCCAGCCGTTCACCACGAACTTCACCCAGTGGTTCAGCTGGAGGTTGCCTCCCGCCACCTCACGAGCGGTACGGACCAACACGAGCCTGGCCGTCCTCGAGAGAGAGACTGTTGAAGTCGGTGAGTTCTCGTATTCACCGCTCCCAGACAGCCCCCGCTCCCAAGCGATATGAATACCCACTCCGGGCAAGTTGGTCTTATGCACATTATCGTAGAGTCCTACGTTGGTCCCTTTCCCGTCGTCCGAATATTGCCAGCGGACACGAGGAACGCTCATGGCACATTTGACTTTCTCTATATCGCCGATGAGGGGCGTGATAGATACATCGATAACCGCCATCGACTTGCCGATAGCTGCCTCATACAGACGCGTTGAGGCGGGCAGCCTAGCGTTCTCGATACGAGTCTGCTGGTCATTCATGTTGGGGTACCAGTAACAGAGGTCGGCGGCGTGGGCTGTATCGATGCCTGCCGCGCCCAGGATGATCAAGGGAAGGAGAGCGAGTTTCTTCACGGATTTGCTCCGTCGCTGGATGGAACGCCGCAGACGAGTTGCACCTGGTCGTAGGTCAGGGATGCGTCCCTGCTCGGCAGTTCGTAGGGCGCCGAGCAACTGCCATCGGCCCAACTGACGGTCAGCCGGCCCTGGTCCTCGAGGCCGAACACCAGGGCGCGGGACTGGTTGTCGACCACCGCCAGCAGCTTGCCGCTGGCGTCGGACACCTGGGCGCCGAAGGGTAATTTGCTACCGTCGGCCAGGCTCAGGTCGAGTTGTACGCGGCGGCCGGAGGCGGCGGCGAAACGTGCCTTGACCACCGCGCCACGGCGTGGCACCACGCGTTGCGAGGTCTCGTCGACGTCCACGTCGACGCCCAGAGTCTGGGTGTCGAGGTCCAGGTAGTTGTAGCGGTAGGGCTGCACGTAGCCTTCCACGGTGTAGCCGGCGCCATCCGTGCGCGCGGTCGAGCCGCCGATGCCCACGCCTTTCACCCCGGGCACTTCCACCAGCGCGAAGGTTTCGCCCACGGGCTGGCTGAAGGTCACACCACCGCTATGGGCCACCATGGAGCCGGAGGCGGTGAGGTCCAGGTGGCGCGAGTCGTCGGACTTCGAATAGTTGCCGGCGAGCTTGGCCGAGGGCGCGTCCCAGGCCAGGCCGACGCTGCCCGAGTGCTCGCTGCCGTACCGCCCGGTCTGGGCCGAGTAGGACAGGGTGTTGGCGTCGTCGAGGTAGCCGGAAACGCCGGCCTGCAGGCTGTCGTCGCCGCGGCTGCTGCTCGTGTAGCTGCTGTAGAGGCGTTGCGAGCGCGTTGAGCCGAAGGGAATGCTCACCGAGAAGGACAACTGATTGTCCGTGTCGGCCCAGCCGCCCGCACTCCGGGTATGCGAGGCGGAAATGCTGTAGCTGACCTCGCCGAGGTTGCCGCTGTAGCCCAGTTGCAGGCGCCGCGTGTTGCCGCTGCGGTCCCAGTAGTTGGTTTCGCCGGCGCTGAGGAAGAGCGAACCGTAGCCGCCCAGCGTCTGGTTGATGTTGAGATCGAGGCGGTTTTTCGGGCGGCCCCTGGCGAAGCTCTGGTGGTCGACCTCGCCCATTTCCTGGATGTGTTCGCTCAGGGTGCGGTAGCCCACTGTCGAATAGCGGTAGCCGACCATGGTGAAGGTGGTGTTGGTGCTGTTGAGCGTCTTGGAGTAGAGGAAACGCGCGCTCTGGCCGCTGGCGGCCTTGCCGCGGTCGGGCCGCGAGCGGCTGTTGGTCACGTCCAGCGAGGTCCCGCCCAGGGGGGTGTTGAGCCCCAGGCCGAAGTTGAATGCCGTGTAGCCGTCGGCGCCGAGCATGCCGCCGTAGGTGGTCAGGTTGTCGGTCGCGCCGTAGACCGCCGTGCCCTGCATCAGTTGCGGCGATTCCGAGCCGTCGTTGTCGTACTTGCCCAGCGACAGGCTGTACTGGAAGGTGCCGCGGCGGACCATCACCGGCAGGTAGGAATAGGCCTGGGTGAATTTGCGCTTGCGCCCGTCGGATTCGATGACGGTGATTTCCAGGTCGCCGTTGGAGCCGCCGGGGTAGATGTCGCGGATCTCGAAGGCGCCCGGGGACACGCTGGTGGAATAGATCACGTAGCCGTTCTGGCGCACTTCCACGGTCGCGTGGCTTTCGGCGATGCCACGCACCACCGGCGCATAGCCGGCCTCGTTGTCGGGCAGCATGCCGACGTCCGAGCCGAGCTGGACGCCGCGGAAGCGGCTGCTGTCGAAGATGTCGCCACTGGTGTACAGCTGGCCGATGGCGAAGCGGCCCTTGAGGGCGGTGACGTCGTGCTCCAGGTAGGTGCGATTGCTGGAGAAGTTGCGTGATACGCCGGTGCTCTGGCTGATCGACGACTCGTTGCGCAGGTGCCACTGGCCGAGGTTGAAGCCGTTGCGCAGCCCCAGGTAGCCATAGTCGCTGCGCCTGCCGTCGCCGCTGTTGCGGTTGAAGTTCAACTGGTAGTTGCTGAAGAACGCGGCCACGCCGTCGTCCCACAGCGACGGGTCGACGTAGCCGCGCGAGTGGCGCTTGATATAGGCCTGGGGCACGCTGAGATACAGCGCGAGTTTCGAGACGTCCATTTCGACGGACGCCCCCTCGATGCGCAGCAGGGCGACCGGTTCGGCGTCGCCGCTATCAATGGGAACGATGCCTTCCTTCTTCAGGCGCTCCACGTCCACACCGATCTCGCGCAGCAGGCCGAGGCTCAGGACCGGTTGCGCATCGTCTTTTTCGGCCTTCTCGTCGGTCTTGAAGGCGATGTCCTGGCGGCGCTCCAGGCGCTGGTTCAGGTAGAGGTCGACGCTGTAGGTCCCCGGCAGCATGCCGTTGCTTTTCTCGAAGAAACGCAGATCGACCTGGGCACCCTTGTCCTTGAGGAACATTGGGTTGAATTGCGTGGCGGATACCGAGGTCGCACCCAGCAGGCTGACGGCGGCCAAGTAAGGGAATCCTTTGTTGAAACGCATCCTGGCGTCCTTTCTGCTCGGTTTCTTCCTGATGTTTTTCATCTTTCTCGAAAGGAGTGGGCGCCCTGCCGGAACAGTGTTTTTCTGCGCAGGAAGCCCCATGGGCGTGATATCCCACGAAGTACATGAGGAGTGTGTGGAGAGGATTCAAAAACGCGTCAGAGTTGAATCGAAGCCTTGTGTTTTATCAGGGCGCCATAATCATTTATGGATTCCCAGTGAACTTCCGCGCTATCTCTAAACGTTTTCGGAAGACCTTCGATCTTCATCTTTTCGCTACTCTGCGGACTTATCATCGCGGCTTGGACCGGATATTCCTTCTGCCCGGCAATGACCTTCACCTGGCCGAATGAAACATGGAAGGCCGAATCATTGGCGGCCTGCAGCACCAGCCCGTCGGCAGTTTCCAGGACCTTCCAGCTCAGCTTGTTCGCCGCCTCGTCGGCCGTGCCCGGCAGCCCCTTCGGCCGGTAGAAGATTTTCAGGCGCTGGCGGAAGGCGACCTGCAGGCTGTTCTCGGTCCTGGAGACCTGGGGAATCTCCTGGACGCTGAGCCAGACCACGGATTCGCGATCCTCCGGTAGGCCCTTGCCCTGGTAGAAGATGCGCAGCATCTGCTGCTTCTTGTGGCCCAGGCGCGCCAGCGACGGAGTGATGGCGAAGGGCAGGTCGCTTTCCGACTGGCCCGGCGCGGCTTCGATCCAGGATTGGATCATGATGTCCTCGGTGCCTTCGTTGCGTACCTGGATGGAGGCTTCATGGTCGGTCGCGGGGAATACGACCCGCGTGCCGCCGACCTGGATGGCGGCCAGGCACAGGTCGGAAAGGGAGCAAAGCGCCAGCAACAGGCTGGTGCGAAACAGGAACCTGGGTTTCATCGTTCGACTCGCAGGGTGACGGGAGCGCTGGGCGCTCCCGTTCGGTGGCTTACTCGTAGGTCAGAGTGAAGGGCAGGGTGCCGTTGGCGGTGCCGGGCTGGAGCTGGTTGCCGTTGGCCACGTAGGAGGCACGCATGTTCAGCGTTGCGCTGTACTGGGCGTCCTGGCCTTCTCCGGTCTTGATCAGCGGGGCGACGTAGGTTTCGTTGGCGGACAGGTTGATCAGGTGGCTGTCCGCATCGAACATGCCGATGCCCACGCCGCTGGCGGTGCCGGTGGTCTTCAGCAGGCTGTTGTTCTTCGGGTCGACGCCCGAGCCGGACAGCGGGTCGAAGCCGAACTTGACGGTGCTCAGGCCGGCGGCGGTGTTGCCGCAGTCCAGGTTCAGGTTGATCGCGGTGCCGGCGGCCAGGCCCGCTTCGGCGGAACCGCCCAGGGCGTCCATGCTGACCTTGCCGAGGTTCACGTCGATGATCTGATTGCCTTTGCTACCGCTGACGGAGGCGCCGGCGCCTCCCGAAGCGACGCAGGAAGCAGCAGTGATTTCACCGGTGAAATTGATGACGCCGTCGGCGGCCAGCACATGGTTCGCCATCAGGCAGGTGGCGGAAGTCAGCAGCAGGAGTTTGAAAGGTTTCATTGGACCGATATCCCTTAGATAAAAGCTTGAATGCTTCAAGTACGGCTCATCTTGAGCCGCGGCAAAGAATATCGAGGGCCATGCTCCTCAAATACCAGACACTCGCCAGGGATCAACCGAGAACTTTCTTGTTCTGATGGGGGCAGCTGCGAAATATATGGGGTAATGGGTGCGTGGATATTTTGCTGGGCAAGACTTGAGAACTATTCGGAGGAAGTGGCTGGAGTTCAAAAGAAGGGCCGTATATTTAATACGGCAACATAATCATGAATATGCCGAGAAAATAACGCCGTTATTCTCACTGTCCCCATCGACAGCGTTCAGAAGAATGGCGCGACGTCGAGGGAGCCTGATACCGACACTTTCCCCATCACCCTGCCTTCCTCCTTCCACCCACAGGATCCTTTTCGGACAGGAGGTAGTTATGAAATATCTTGTTACTTTTATTTTCGATCCTTCAGAAGAACCGACTATGGCCAATGGCTATTGGCCATCCATCGACGGGTTTCCCGATAAACAAGAATAAATGTCGATATTTATCGGTATTAAGGCCCCCGAATGGCCTCTCTTGTGAAGTCGTAGCGCACCTCCGTCAAAAAATCGCGCTGCCAGGTTTTGGCTGTATTCGTCAATTTATTGTCTTCTTCTTGGCCGAGATGAGTGGTTCGTCGTAGGACGTCAGCGTTTTTTCGCGAACGGCAGTTGACTAAATTCTGACGGAAAGCTTTTCTTCTCGCCTCAATGTCAATAAACCGGCATGCGGCGGCTGCGTCAGTTATCGACAGAGTGTCGGCTTTCGCGCGGCTTCCATGCAGTTAGGGATGATTGCTTCGTGCTGTCCAAGACCTCCTTGTCCTTTCTCGCTTCGCAGCTTCTCCAGCGACGGCTCCCCATGGGCGGTTGCCTGGCCGTGCTGCTGCTCGGCAGCGCCTGGGCCCAGGCCGCCGAGGATTACGACCAACTGGTGCGCGAGGCCCGCGCCGGCAATTACCAGCCGGCCTTGCAGCGCCTGCGGCAGAACCCCGACGACCCCGCGCGCCTCGACGATCACCTGATCATCGCCGGCTGGGCGGGGCTGGACGAGGAGGTGCTGCAGACCTACCAGCGCCATCCCCAGGCGCGGCTGTCCAGCGGCGCCTGGGCCTCGGTGGCGCGGGCCTATCGCAACCTCAAGCGCTGGCCCCAGGCATTGGAGGCCTACCGTCGCGGCCTGGCCGCCTACCCCGGCGATCAGGCCCTGCAGCAAGGCCAGGCGATGACCCTGGTGGATGCCGGGCGTGGCGCCGAGGCGCTGCAGAAGGCCGCGGCCCTGGTCGCCGCCGCGCCGCGCGATGCCGAGCGGCGCCTGGCCCTGGCCTATGTCCACCAGCAGATGGGCGAGCCCTATGCGGCGCTGTTCCAGGTGGACCAGGCCCGCCAACTGGCCCCGCAGCAAAGCCGTGTGCTCAGCGAATACGTCGATGCCTTGCAGGCCGCCGGCCTGCCGCGCCAGGCGCTGGCCTTCGGCGAGCGCCACCCCGGTGTGCTGTCGGCGGCGCAGCAGCGCAGCCTGCAGGCCGACCGCGTCGCCGAGCTGGTGCGTCTGGCGGAAGTGTCGCCCCTGCGCGACAGCGAGCGCTTCGTGGTCGCCGACCGGGCCATCGCCCTGGCCGACCAGTCGCTCGCGCAATGGGCCAGTGACCCGGCCGCGGCGCAGGAGGTGCGCCGGGTGCGCATCGACCGCCTGGGCGGCCTCTATGCCCGGGCGCGCATGGCCGAGGTGGTCGAGGAATACGAACGGCTGCATGCCGAGGGCGTGGAGCTGCCGCCCTATGCCCTGCGCTGGGTCGCCGGCGCCAGCCTGTACCAGCGCCAGCCGGAGCGGGCCGCGGAACTCTACCGCCAGGTGATCGCCAGCGAGAACGACAAGGACAGCGACTGGATGGACGACCACCAGGGGCTGTTCTACGCCCTGGTGGAAAGCGAACGACTCGACGAGGTGCCTGCCCTGAGCGATGGCCTGGTGGCGCAGCAGCCGATGCGGCTGCATCCGCCGGGCATAGGCGTGGCCCTGCCCAACGACGACTGGCTGGAGGCCCGCCTGCTGCAGGCCAACGGCCGGCTGTACCGCAACGACCTGCCGGCGGCGCAGCAGGACTATGAAAGCCTGGTGGAAAGCGCGCCGGACAACTCGCGGCTGCGCACCGGCCTGGCCAGCACCTACCTGTCCCGCGGCTGGCCGCGGCGCGCCGAAGACCAGCTGAAGATCGCCGAAAGCACCGACCCACGCGGCGTGGCCCTGGAAACCGAGCAGGGCATGGTGGCGCGCGAGCTGCAGGAATGGCGGCAGCTGGACCTGCTGGCCGACGACGTCATCCAGCGCTTCCCCGAACAGTTGCAGGCCCAGCGCCTGGACTACCTGCGCCAGGTCCACCACATGGCTGAGCTGCGCATCAGCGCCTACGGCGGTCATGCCAACGGCGGCGAGGTCAACGGCAGCCGCGACCTGGGCTTCGACAGCGTGCTCTACAGCCCGCCCATCGCCGACCACTGGCGGCTGTTCGGCGGCGCCGGCTACGCCACCGGCGATTTCGAGGAAGGCACCGGGCATTACCGCTGGCAGCGCGTCGGCAGCGAATGGACCGGGCGCAACACCACGCTGGAGGCGGAGGTGTCGCACAACGATTACGGCGACGGCGACAAGCTGGGCCTGCGGCTGTCCGGCGTCCACGACATCGACGACCAATGGCAGTACGGCTGGAGCGCCGCGCGCCTGTCCCGCGAGACGCCGCTGCGGGCGCTCAACAGCGGCATCCGCTCCGACCGCCTGGACGGCTACCTGCGCTGGCGCCAGAACGAGCAGCGCGAATGGCGCCTGGCCTATTCGCCCTCGCACTTCAGCGACGGCAACATGCGCCACGAACTCGCCCTGACCGGCAGCCAGCGTGTCTACAGCTCGCCCTACCTGGTGGCGGACCTCGGCCTGGAGGTTTCCGGCAGCCGCAACAGCAAGTCGGAGGACGTCCCCTATTTCAACCCGAAGTCGGACCTGCTGCTGCTGCCCAGCCTGAACCTGGAGCACACCCTCTACCGCCGCTACCAGACGCGCTGGACCCAGCAGGGCCAGCTCGGCGCCGGCAGCTACAGCCAGCAGCACCACGGCACCGGCGCCGTCGGCCTGCTCGGCTACGGCCAGCGCCTGAGCCTGGACGACCGATTCGACGCAGGCTTCAACCTGTCCGCCGTCAGCCGCCCCTACGACGGCGACCGCGAACTGGACTACCGCCTGGTCTTCGACCTCAGCTACCGCTTCTAGGACCCGAACATGAGAGCCACCTACCGTTTCCTGCTGTTGGGGCTGGCGCTGCTGATCGGGGCTTGCGCCAGCGAGGCGCCCCCCTTCGTCGAGCCGGCGCAACGCACCCTCGCCGCCAACGAGAAGCCCTGGCCGTCGGGGCGCATCCTGACCCTGGCCTACCACGAGATCGCCGACAGCGACGCCAACCAGGCCTTCATGACCGTGCGCACCGCCAACCTGGTGGACCAGCTGGCCTGGCTGCACGAGCAGGGCTTCCAGGCGATTTCCGTGGACCAGTTGCTGGCCGCCCGCGCCGGCCGCGGCAGCCTGCCGGAGAAACCGCTGCTGCTGAGCTTCGACGACGGCTACAGCAGCTTCTACCAGCGCGTGCTGCCGATCCTGAAGGCCTACGACTGGCCGGCGATCATGGCGCCGGTGGGCGTCTGGCTGGATACCCCGGACCAGCAGCGCGTGGACTTCGGCGGCCTGGCGGTGGAGCGCCGGCGCTTCCTCACCCGCCAGCAGCTCGCGGAAATCGCCCGGTCCGGCCTGGTGGAAATAGGCGCGCACACCGAGGCCCTGCACTTCGGCGGCCCCGGCAACCCGCAGGGCAGTCAGCTGCCGGCAGCGGCCAACCGCCTGTACCTGGCCAATGCCGGGCGCTACGAAACCGAGGCCGAATACCGCAACCGCGTGGGCATCGACGTCAAGCGCATCAGCCGCACCCTGCAAAGCATCACCGGCAAGGCGCCGCGGGTGTGGGTGTGGCCCTACGGCGCGGCCAGCGGCACCGCCCTGCAGGTGGTCGGCGACGACGGCTACGCCCTGGCCCTGACCCTCGAGGATGGCCTGGGCAGCATCGACCACCTGGACAACCTGCCGCGCTTCCTGCTCAACGGCGACCCCGACCTGCATCACTTCACCTCGGCCATCAGCCGCGTCCAGGCGCAGGACAACCTGCGCGTCGCCCACGTCGACCTGGACTACGTCTACGACCCCGACCCGCAGCAGATGGAGGCCAACCTCGGGCAGCTGGTGCAGCGCATAGCCGACCTGCGCATCAACACCGTGTTCCTCCAGGCCTATGCCGACCCGCTGGGCGATGGCACGGTGAAAGCGCTGTACTTCCCCAACCGGCACCTGCCGATGCGCGCCGACCTGTTCAACCGCGCCGCCTGGCAGCTGCGCACCCGCGCCGGCGTGGAAGTGTTCGCCTGGATGCCGGTGCTGGCCTTCGACCTGTCGCCGCAGCTGCCGCGGGTGCAGCGCTGGGACCCGCACAGCGGGCGCCTGGAGATCGACCCGCAGCAGTACCGGCGGCTGTCGCCGTTCGACCCCGAAGTACGCCGGCAGATCACCGAGATCTACGAGGACCTGGCCGGGCACGCCGCCTTCGCCGGCTTGCTGTTCCACGACGACGCGCTGTTCTCCGACTTCGAGGATGCCGGGCCCCAGGCGCTGGCGGCCTATCGCGCGGCCGGCCTGCCGGGCGACATCGCCAGCCTGCGCGGCGATGCGCAGACGCTGCAGCGCTGGACGCGCTTCAAGAGCCGCTACCTCATCGACTTCACCCGCCAGCTCGCCGAGCGCGTGCGCGCCATCCGCGGCCCGCAGGTGCAGACGGCGCGCAACATCTATGCGCTGCCGATCCTCGAACCGCAGAGCGAAGCCTGGTTCGCGCAGAACCTGGACGACTTCCTGGCCGCCTACGACTGGACCGCGCCCATGGCCATGCCGCTGATGGAGGGCGTGCCCCTGGAGCAGTCCGAGGCCTGGCTGCAGCGCCTGGTGCGCGAAGTGGCCAAGCGCCCCGGCGCGCTGCAGCGCAGCGTCTTCGAACTGCAGGCGCGCGACTGGCGCGAGGGGCGCGAGGCGCCCATCGACGCCGCGCAGTTGCGGCGCTGGATGCACCGCCTGCAGTGGGAGGGCGTGCGCAGCTTCGGTTACTACCCGGACGATTTCGTCAACGACCAGCCCGAACTCAAGGCGCTGCGTCCGGCCATCTCCAACGCCTGGTACCCCGAGCCATGATCGATCGCATCGTTGCCTTGCTGGTCCTGCTGCTGTTGCTCGGCGGCCCGATCGGCGTAGCCATCGTCCTCACCGGCGAGATACTGCTGAACTTCGTGTTCTTCTATCCACTGTTCATGTCGGCCCTGTGGATGGCCGGCGGCATCTACTTCTGGGCGCACTGGGAACGCCACTGGGCCTGGCCGGAGGACGTCCCGCATCTCGCCGGCGAGCCGCTGGTGTCGATCCTGATCCCCTGCTTCAACGAGGGCGACAACGCCGCCGACACCATAGGCGCGGCCCTCGCGCAGCACTATCCGAACATCGAAGTCATCGCCATCAACGACGGTTCCTCCGACAACACCGCGCAGGTGCTCGATGCCCTGGCCGAAGGCGAGCCGCGGCTGCGCGTGCTGCACCTGGCGCAGAACCAGGGCAAGGCCGTGGCCCTGCGCATGGGCGCGCTGGCCGCGCGCAGCGAGTACCTGGTGTGCATCGACGGCGACGCGCTGCTCGACGCCAACGCCGCGGCCTACCTGGTGGCCCCGCTGATCGACAACCCGCGGGTCGGCGCGGTGACCGGCAACCCGCGCATCCGCACGCGCTCGACGCTGATCGGCCGCGTCCAGGTCGGCGAGTTCTCCTCGATCATCGGCCTGATCAAGCGCACCCAGCGCGTCTACGGGCGGGTCTTCACCGTCTCCGGCGTGGTCGCCGCGTTCCGCCGCACGGCCCTGGCGCGGGTCGACTACTGGAGCACGGACATGATCACCGAGGACATCGACATCAGCTGGAAGCTGCAGCTGGATCACTGGTCGATCTTCTACGAGCCGCGCGCGCTGTGCTGGATCCTCATGCCCGAGACCTTGCGCGGTCTGTGGAAGCAGCGCCTGCGCTGGGCGCAGGGCGGGGCCGAGGTGCTGCTGAAGAACATCCGCAGCATCTGGACCTGGCGCTACCGCTACATGTGGCCGCTGCTGATCGAGTTCAGCCTGTCGGCGGCCTGGGCCTTCACCTTCCTGCTGTCGGTCCTGCTCTGGGCGCTCGGCCTGGTGGTCGAGATGCCGCCCAGCCTGCGCGTCGCCAACATAGTGCCGCCGGCCTTCACCGGGCTGCTGCTGGCCTGCGTGTGCCTGCTGCAGTTCGCCCTGAGCCTGCTGATCGAAAGGCGCTATGAGCGTCACCTGGCGAGTTCGC
>Ga0180221_1001569_pt1 | contig 14824 bp, 19 predicted proteins | sample eDN5th37CKraftMG_FD_151339 | JGI IMG/M metagenome (GOLD analysis project Ga0180221, IMG submission 151339) | Enriched Miracle-Growth compost microbial communities from Emeryville, California, USA - eDNA 5th pass 37_C Kraft MG (version 2) (version 2) ...
CTCGCGTCGGTGAGTATCAGCGCCGACAATACCGACAATGAGGGTGTATTCGACGCGGCGGACGTGACGTGGAGCAGCTCTACGATCACCGCGCGCGGCGCGGTCATCTACAAATCGACTGGCACGGCGAGCACCTCAAAGCTCATCGCGTATATCGACTTCGGCTCGGACAAGTCATCCTCTTCGGGCGACTTCACGATTCAATGGGATAGCGAGGGCATCTTGAACCTGGGCTAGTAGGATTTTGCTCCGGCTTCTCTCTACGAGGGCGGCCGGGCTCAAAATCGTATGGCAATTACCGACAACAAAGTCTGCCGCACTTGCGGAAGCGGATTCGCAAAGAATCCAGATATTTGTCTGCGCCAATGGAATAACCAGCGTTATTGCTCGCGACAGTGCGGCAATGTCGCGCGGCAGGGTAGAAGACTCTCCCTATCCCATCGGCAGGCAATATCGCGCGGCAATGTAGGTCGAATTGTAACCCAAGGGACAAGGCAGAAAATATCCAACGCAAACCGCAACAGGATAATAACGGAGGCACATCGCCGCAATCTTTCGAAAGCTCACATCGGGCAAACTGCATGGAACAAAGGAAAGCGATTCGATGCAATTAGAGGCGAACGACATTGGGCATGGAAGGGCGGTCAAAGCAAAGGCTATCGTCTTGGCTACTACTCATTTGAGTACAAGAGTTGGCGCATGGCGGTTTTTGAGCGAGACAACTACACCTGCCAGCACTGTCGCGCTCACGGATGCTATCTAACCGCACATCACATAAAATCGTTCGCCTACTATCCTGCTTTTCGCTTCGACATTTCAAACGGCATCACCTTGTGCGAGAAATGCCACTCGAAGACGGATAACTACAAGGGGCGAGCTAAACGATTTGCATAGCCTATGCTCACCGATAATCTCGTCGCGTACTACACATTCGATGCTGACAACAGCAGCGATGCCACTGGCAATAGCAATACTGGAACGGATACCTCGATAACTTACGGCAGCTCATCAGGAAAAATCGGCCACGGCGCTAGCTTCAATGGCTCATCGAGCAAAATCGCATTGCCGTCAAATGTGTATGGGCTTTTCAGCGGCACATCAGCATGGTCTGTTGTTATCTGGGTAAATCTCGCATCACTCACCGTCAACCGCACACTCTTTGCGGCCAATAAATCAGCATCCGACATATACAAAAATACGGGCCTCTTTCTTGCATGGACGGGAAGTGGCGGCGACAATTCTGGATTCCAGGCGTATCGAGGAGACGGGTCAAACATTGACGCCATCAGCGAAGGGAGCACCGCAGGAAAATCCACAGGCACGTTCTATATGGTCACGGCGACCTATGACGGCTCGCGCCTTCGTCTCTACGTCAATGGCTCGCAGATAGGGACTGGCGTCGCATCAACAAGAGCTGCGCCGACGCAGACGGTAGGCTCGCTCGGAAAGTTCGAGACATCCAGCGGCCCGTCCTATCTTAATGGGTACTTAGACGAATCCGCCTTTTACTCCCGTGCCCTTTCTGGGGCAGAGATAGTCGAGCTCTTCAACAGCGATGCGGGCCTCCAATACCCCTTCGGCACACCGGTAACGGTCACACCCTCCGCCGCCTCCCTCTCATTCTCCGCACCCGCACCGACCGTCATCGCAGAGCAGAATGTCACGGTGAGCGTCAGCGCCGCGACGATGGCGGTGAGCGTAGGAGAGAGTGAGACGAGCAGCGGGCCGAATAGTCCGGGGGCGGCGACTAATCTACAAGACACGCCCCCGCCATTCACGTCTCCAGACTGGTCCGACCCGGAGAACGTTAAAACGTCTAACGATTCATATGCGCACGTCACGCACGGCGGTGTGAGCAACAATTCAAGCTATCTCTACGTCTCCGATTTTGGATTCTCTATTCCATCTGGCGCTGCTGTAACTGGTATCAAAGTCGAAGTTGAAAAGCACACCACTCTATCCGGTGGAACGCCGGGCAACGAGCAGGCAAGAGACTTTCACGCACAGATAGTCAAAGGAGGCGTCGTCGGGTCTGCTAATAAAAGTATTGCCTCCGTGTGGCCGACCTCGGATGCTTACTCAACGTATGGCGGTAACTCGGACCTGTGGGACGAGACATGGACGCCCGCAGACATCAATGCAAGCGACTTTGGCTTCGCTTTCTCTTCTACTCAGGGAAACAGCTCAATAAACAATTCATACGTCGACCACATCCGCATCACCGTCTACTACTCGACCGGCCCCACTGTTGTAACGACCAGCACCGTCATCGTCTCGCCTTCTGCACTCAGCATCGCCGCAAGCGCGCCAACGCCCACCATTCAGCTCGGCACGACCGTCTCTCCGAGTCCTGCGACAGCATCATTCAGCGCGCCATCTCCGAGCGTCGTCCTCGCCATCACTCCGGCTCCTGCAACACTGACCTTCAGCGCTCCGAGCCCGACCGTCATTGCAGTCCAGAACGTCACCGTATCACCCGGCCCTGCAACAGCCGCATTCTCTGCCCCGACGCCTTCGGTGAAGGAGGGCGTGACCGTGCAGGCGAGTGCCGTCAACGCGGTCTTTTCGGCACCCGCGCCGTCCGTCTCGACCACTTCGACCGTGACCGTGACGCCTTCGGCGCTGGCGCTTTCCTTCGCTTCACCAGCTCCGAGCGTGGCGCTGGATTTCACCGTGACCGTATCGGCGGCACAGGCGGCATTCAGCGCGCCAGAGCCGGTTATTGCAGCGGCGGGAACCGTCGTAATTCGTCCGGCTCCCCTCGCGCTCGACTTCTCCGCGCCTGTGCCTGTCCTTTCGGCATCGCAAGTCCTGACGGTCTCACCGCTCTCGGCCGCGTTCTCAACACCAAGTCCGACCATCATTGCCGAGCAGAATGTAACGGTATCCGCGACCGCGCTTGCGCTCTCCTTCAGCGCGCCGTCTCCGGCGGTCGGTATCGGCTACACAGTGCGCGTGTCGCCGCTCACGATTGCAGTCAGCGCACCGGCACCGAGCTTTGCGTACTCCTACACGGTCTATCCATCGCCGCTGTCGATGCTCTTCAGCGCGCCGTCGCCGATACGGGTAGGTGGCTTGTGGAAGAACGAGGAGAGGCCAAGCACGTCATGGGATAATGAGACGCGGGCAACGACGGCGTTCACGAACGACAGCAGGCCGACGACATCTTTGACCAACGAGGATAGAGCGCCCCGATGATATGGCGAAAACCACCACCAAACTCACAGGCTTCACGGACGGCATGGCAGCCGACCTGCGCTCCTCGCGCGGCTTCGCGCTGATACAAGGCTTCAAGACCTTCGCGCACAAGCTCGTCCCGCAGTTCGCGACCGAGGCGAGCGAAAGCAAGGCGCTTGCCATCACGCGCTTCCTCTATGCACCGTGGCTCTCCACCACGTCCTTTGCGCTGTTCGGCTACGGCGTCATTAGCTCCACCCGTCCGGCCGTCTACATCAAAGGCAACACGACAGGCGACATCGTTGCCGATAGTTGGGGCACGCCGAGCGGCGGCGCGGATGCGGCGGCAGGCGCACGCAATACCAGCGTCTTTTTCTACTACAAGGGATATATCTACGGCTTCGCGGCCGGTACGCGCATGTGGCGCTTCGGCAAGATAGATGACACCAGCGGCAGCGCCTGGACCGACACGTATCAGTCCATTTCGTACACGAACCTCGCGGACCCGCTGCATCATCCGGCCGATGACTGCGCCTACTTCCCTGTCGATAACAAAATCTATCGGCTCAACGGTACGACATGGGAAGGTGCGGTTCTCACGCTTCCCGACAACATGGTCATCACCTCGATTGAGGCGGACGGCGATTTCATCCAGGTCGCTTGCAAGCCGAAAAATGGTCTCGGCAATTCCTGGAGCTTCCAATGGGACCGAGATAGCTCGCTTGAGACCGTGACCGCGAAGGCGGATTGGGGCAGGGGCAATCTCATCCACATCGCCAACCTGCAAGGCGTCATCATCGGCGTCATGGACGTGTTCAGTCTCTCCTCGCTCGGGCACAGCGCGGGGAAGATTGCGGTCAAGGCGCTCATAGGCGGCGTGGTGAAGACCATCGCGGAGTACGAGACGAGCGGCCTCTGCTACTTCGAGGCCAATAAGTTCGTTGCGGACGATAAGCTGCACTTCCCCTTCGAGCTGTACCGCGACGGCTCCTACATCCACGGCATCTATAGCGTCGATGCCAGAGGACAGCTGCGCGTGGAGATAAGCGAGCCGGAAACGGACGGCGGTACTGCAGGACTCCGCTATCAGGGCATCTACCGTACCGGAGAATATTGGTGGATTGCCCACAGCAATGACGGCTCCGTGAACCGCACCAACGACCAAGCCGTATACGGCACCGGCATCATCGAGACGAACATCATCTCAAGCCCGACCGTGCAGAAGCTCGTCGGCGCGACCATTCCATGCGAACCGCTGCCGAGCAACGCATCCATCACATTGAAGTGGCGACCCGTCGGCACCGCATCGTGGACGAATATGACGCCGACGATTGCGGTCGCTGCCGGACAGACCGCTATTCACTTCCTCAAGGACACCAACGGCAAACCGCCGTCAGGAATTGAGTTACAATATCGCATAGAGAGTAGCGGCGGCGCGGTCATCGTCGCTACCGAGAATAATCCCGTAGTATTCGTACACGAGACCGATGACCAAAAGGCGTATGGATGAAAACAAAGTCAAAGCACTGATTAAGGAGGCCCTGGACGAGCGGCTTGGCCGTGACAAGTTCGTGCTCTCCACGCTCATGCAGCTCCTCGACGGCCGCAACATCCAGACCGGCCGCGCCACGGGCACGAAGATAGCCACAGCCCCCGACCAGAAGCTCGGCTTTTTCGGCGCTACGCCCGTCGTCCGGCAGACCGTCCCCGAGACTTCACCCGGCGTGCAGGACGTAATCGACGCCCTCATTGCGCTCGGCTTAATCGAACAATCCGACTGATATGGCTGTACTCGACCCATTCACGACAGAAGGAGCGAAGCGCATCGCGCAGATAACGGGACAGCAGCCCGCGCCGCTTTCTGCATCCGTCCTCTCGGCTCCGACCGCTCCCGTCCTGCCTCAGCCGACCTACACGCCGCTTCCAGCCGCGCCTGCCATCCCGACCTTCGAGGACATTTTCAATACGCCCGAGAGCGACATCGAGCGCGCCTTCAAGGACACCACCATCAGCTCTGCAAAAACCGCAGGCGAGCTGGCCGGAGAGGGTGCTTACCGCACCGAGCAGGAAGGGTTGGTAGACCTCACCGGCAAGAAGAAGACCGTCAACGACCTCACCACGCAGCTCAACAACCTCAAGACCGAGGCCGACCAGATACCGCTGCAAATCCAGCAGGACTTTGCGGGCAGGGGCGCTACCGCGGGCGGCGTGCAGCCCATTCAAACGGGCCTCCTCCGCAACAACGCCATTCGTCAGCTCGGCGTCTCGGCGATGCTCAACGCCGCGAACGGCAACCTCGCGACAGCGCAAGACCAGGTGGAGGCGGCGGTCAAAGCGAAGTTCGACCCGCTAAAAGCGCAGCTCGCGGCGCAGCAGGCGCAGCTCACCGCGCTCACTCCCCTGTTCAATGCGGAAGAGAAGAAGCGGGCGGACAAGCAGGCGGCGCAGTTGGCGGAGCGGTCACGGTTGCTCGACCAGCAGGAGCAGGCGCAGCGGGACATCAACGCGGTACTTCTTACGGCCGCTTCACACAACGCGGACTCCTTGACCCTTCGCAACATTCAAAACGCTCAATCCTATGAGGCGGCTGTAGAAGCCGCAGGTGGCTATCTTATGGAGCCGCAAGAACGGCGTACACAGCTCGTAAATCTTGGAGACGGTAACGCTCAGCTGATAGACCTCGATACCGGAAAGGTGTTGGCATCATACGGTGCGGGGAGCCCCAATAGCGGCGACACCCCAACGGTCATTACAGTACGAAATCCCGACGGTACTACATCAACCCGCGACGTGTCCGCAGCAATGGACGCGCTTGGCGCTGTCTCATTCCGCCTCCCCCAAAATCAGCGCGAGGCGGTCACCTCTCAAATGACAGCGGCAATCAACGCCGGTGACGCAGACCGCATCGACACCATCCTCCGCAACGCGGCGCAGGCTGCGGCAGGCACGGCTATCTCAAATCAAGTTATCGGTAGAGACGCCGCTATCAACGCTCTCAAAGACCTCAAACAGTCACTCGTTGAATACGAAGCCGCAGGAGGAGAGACGAACTTCCTCACCGGAGGAATTGAAGCAATCGCGAGAAAGGCGGGCACGACCACAAACCCGCAACTCGCTGCGCTTCAAACGAAGATCCGCCTCGCTGTCCAAGCCTACCGCTCAGCCGTGTCCGGCGCGGCATTCACGGAATCCGAGCTGCGCGAGTACAACGACGTGTTCCCGCAAATCAACCGCACCTTTACACTCAACTCGGCCGTCATTGACAGCCTCATACCCGCGTTCGAGGCCAACAACAGCAGTTTCTATTCCAATTTCTACGGTGACACCCCGTCCAATATCGCAGCCGCCGCTACCGGCAAGCCACTGGGCGGCGTCGTAAGCGATAGCGCTCTCCGAAAGGAGTATGAAGAATACGCGAAAGAGCAAAGCGGGACGACCGCATCCACTGGCGGCGCAACAAGTGCATTCCCCTTTAGCGGGTTCATTAACAGCGTGAAGGGCTTTCTGTTCGGCTCCTAGATATGGTCCTCCCCTTTGAACAATACGCCGCTCTCCGCAAACAGGGACTGACCCCGGCTCAAATCAAGCAACTGGAGAAAGACAAAGCCGAAGGAAAGAAGCTCGGTGGACTGGTCGGAGGTGCCGCTCGTTTTCTCGGCATAGAAGATTTCGGACGAGGTATCGGTCATGCCATCGCTGGCACGCAAGGGCTTGAAAATGAGGCCAACGAAACGGCTGCCCTTCAAGACCGTGTGCTGCAACAAATCCGCGCCAACCGTGCTGCTGGCAAAGACACCTCGCGCCTCGAAGCGGCGTTGAAAGAATCTCAAGGCTTCGACATCGGCCAAGAGATTCAAGACGTAGGTACTGGCGGATTATCGAATAAACAGGTGTTGGGCAGTGCGGCGTTGACCGGACTCAACATAGCGACAGCAGGCGGCACCGGGCAGGCTGTTCGCGGAAGTCTCGGCGCTGCGGCAGGAACGCGCGTCGCCAACGCGATTCCAGCGGGCAACACTCTCCTGAGTAAAGTAGGCATCGGCGCCGCGACAGGCGCGGCTTTCGGAGCCGCCAATGCCCTTCATGACGACAAGAACGTCATTACGGCCGCCGTGACCGGAGCGGGGGTCGGCGGCGCACTCACCGGCATCCTCTCTGCTGCCGCACGCGGTATCCGCTCTGCTACTACAAAATCCCCTGAAAGCCTGATGCAGAAAGTAGTCCGTCAAGGGAGTGCTGACCTCGCGGCTGAATCCGCAGGCAGGAAACCCAACCTAGCCCGGCAAATGATAGACCGAGGCTACAAAGGCTCCGACGAGTCCATTATCGAGCGCGCGTCGAAAGAACTCGCGGAATCCGAACGCCAATTGCAGTCTCTTCGCGACCGTAATCCAAATACATTTATAGACAGTACACGCCTTATCCGCTCGCTCGACGAAATTGTACGGAGAAAGCGCAATATTCTCGGGCAAGCCAGCCCAGACATGCAGATCGTGCGGACTTTCAAAGACGCAATCAAAGCGAAGGGTCCGCGTCTCACGCTCGACGAGGCCTATCAACTCAAACGCGACCTCTATAACGAATTGTCCGAAAGCGCCTTCAATAGCGATGTATTGGGGCCGCGTCGTGAGGTCATCCGAACGCTGGCAAGTGCCGTCCGCAAAGAAATCGCAGGCACCTCGCAGGTCGCTGCGCGCATCGACGCCGAGCAGCAGTTTCTCATCCGTGTCCTCGATAACGTCGAGGCGCAACTGAAGCACAAAGGGAAGCTCAATGCCCTGGGTCTTTCGGATACGATATTTGCATCTGCCGGCGTTGCAGGAGGCGACGTTGCAAGCGCGCTCACGGCGGGTCTCATCAAGCGAGGTGTAGAAAGCACTCAATTCCGTACCCGCGCCGCCATCCGGCTTTCACAGCTTGGCGAACTGATAGACAAGCTTCCGACAGATACAGGAGGCAATATCAACAAAGCCGCTCTTATGGACCTAATCGGCAAAGCCGCTGGCTCAGTCAGCGAATAGTGCAATTGCTATGAAAAACACGGCAATCAGCAACAAGCCCAATAACATCCCCTCATCATTACATGCGGTAGAATATCTGCAATAACGTATGTCCACTGACCCCGTAGCTCAGTATCAGACCGACCACGATTTGCTCGTAGAGCTGCGTACTGAGTTCCGCGCCATGCGCGAGGACATCAAGGGCCTCAAGAAATCGAACGACGACATTAGCGGCGACCACGAAACGCGTATCCGCGCACTTGAGCGCCAGCAGTGGACAATCGGCGGCGCGGCTTCAGCGGTTGGTATAATTGCAGGGTATCTCTGGTCTCTCTTCACTTGATATGGAGCTGTATCTTCCCTTTCCGCTCTCGACCGTCTCTCAGAAGTTCGGCGAGAACGGCAATTCGCTCTATGCAGGACAGGGCCTCAAGGGCCACACGACCTATGACTTCGCCGTGCCTTGGGGCACGCCACTGCGCGCCTGTGTGGATGGCCCGGTTTACTCCGTCATGCACAAGGACGACCCCGACCCATCCCAATATCGTGCCGTGTTCCAGCTCATCGAGAATGGCGGTGTTTTCTACGAAGTGAGCTACGGCCACATGAACGACATCTACGTAGCGCCGGGACAGACGGTGAAAGCTGGCGACATCATCGGTACTGTCGGCAATACCGGCCCCGTCTACCACAACGGCGTAGCAGTGACGAAAGAGGCGCGGCTGGCAGGCTCGCACGAAGGCGCGCACTTGCATGGTCCGCAAGTTCGGCCGTGCCGTCGCGTGAAGGTGTCATCGCCGAACAGTCAACTTCTATCGGATGGCTTCGGCGTGCTCAGGGACGCCGACGGCTACTACTTCGAGGTCATCAACTACCAAAATGGCTACAACGGCTGCGTCACGCCCGCACTATTCTTCAACGGCGTGCTCGCAGAAAATGCACAGCAGATAATCTCGGCCTACACACAGCTCATCTCACTCCTGAAGCAAATACTGGGCATCCGCACGGCTCCTCCGGCTTCACCAGCGGCCTAGCGTCGCTTTGAGTGAAGCCGGGCGAGGCGGGCAGCCGCCATTATTCGTTCACGCAACTCTCATGAGCAATTCAAAGCGCTGGGCATTATCAACCCTCGTCACCTTCCTCACCGGCTTCTGCATGGTGCTGGTGGCGCAAATCGACCAGATAACCCTCGCATCGTTCGCGGACGGCACCCTTGTCGGCGTCGTGTTCGCCGCTGTGCGGGCAGGGGTGAAAGCAGTGATGGAAGGCTTCCTGGCCTATAGGGCCAGCACTGACGAAGCGAACCAGGCATATCTCAGCCAATAGGCCGCCAGACCGCTTATACGGCCCTAGGAGCCCCGTTCAGGGGCTCTTATGATATTCCTGCTTTGGGGGGCAAACATGGCTGAGGCTTCAATAAACGACCCGCTGTCAGCGGCAACGCGCACGCTCAAAAAACAGCTACTCGTAACTGCCGTGGGAACCATCACGTTCAAGGCATTTGACGTGACCATCGAACACATCCCGATTGCGGGATTGTCCATTCAATTCAATCGTGGCGTGTTCGAATTCTTGATGTTCATCACTCTCGCGTACCTCATTCCCGTCTTTGCCTTGTACTACTACATCGACATCAAGAATTTTCCGGTGACTTTTCATCAGAACAGCGTGGAACAAAGCGCAACTCGGAAACTGGATGAATTCTCTACCAAGGTCGCTTTTGAAATCTTCAATGCGATACTCCGCGTCCTTCCTTCCAATCTTTCGACGTCGGAACGACATGAACCAAGAATAGGTGCCTATTTAAAATCCTTGAGCCGCGCAAAGCCCTTCAACGAGCAGGAATTTGCAAAAAGTCTCGGTCTGAGGCGCAAAGGAAATGTAGGACCAGAACTCAGATACGAATCAGATTTAGAAATACTTCGACCGATGTTAGCAGTAGCCAGCCCTATTGCTCGCAGGTTCACCCGACGCAGAGTTTGGAACATTGTGCGCGTGACCGCGTGGCGTTTCGGGGTGCGAGCCGCGTACTTCATCCGGAATTACGGGGTCGATGGGCTCCTCCCCTTAGCCCTTGGTGCTTTGGCTATGGCGGCACTTTTCGGACTAGATGTGACGGTGCTCACACATTGGACCCCGAAGGATTGAACTGCGCTATCCACAGGTGGAGAGCCGCTAAAGCCCTAGCGTGCCGTATACTAAGCGCATGGACAAACGCATATTGTCGAATACTGTTTGCGGGCGGGCGCGTTTGTCCAACAACCGCTCGCAATTAGTGTTCGACGGAAGCCGCTCTTAACGGGGCGGCTTTTCTATTTCTGTAAGAGCACGGTGGCCGAACCCTCCCGCCGCTTACGGATGCCATTAAAGGGAGGGACTCGTTATCCGATGTCGTGGACAGCATTCCACGTCGAGGGGGAATGAGGCTTCTGTGTTCGTAGCTTAGACCCGCGAGCGAACACTAGTACGGGGGAGTAGCGGATATGCCAGCGCCCTACAGTCTGCGGGGAGAGATTGCGGAACCAGCCGCGCCTAAATCTCGGAGCCACTCGCGTCTAAGACGGCCTTTTATCCATCTATTCGATAGGGAATGAAGAAACAGAGATACATGGTCATGGGAGCAGATGGCGTCCCTTGCCCTCGCTGTGCGCTACCCACCGAGATACGACAGCACGCCGAGATCACCGCTAAGCACCTCCGTCAGCCGTACTTCTTTTCGCGGTGGTTTTACTGCAGGAACCCCGATTGCCCGGTTACCATTCACATGCAGGAGGAGTTTAAGGTCTGGAACGGGAAAAATGCGGCGGCGCAACGAATTGCGGCCGACATGCAAGAACAAAATAGGCAAATGAGCTTCCTACGGTCGCTTTAATTGCGCCGCACTATTCCAGATACCGCGTCGCCGTATCCACCCCGACCTGCTTCCCCGTCCGGTCGGCTATCGCCACCGCCACCTTTGCGAAGTACCGCTCCAGGCGCGGATGCCCGCGCTTGCGCGCCTCACGCATCGCCTCACGCGCCTTCTCATAGGCTCCGCTGCCGAACTCCTGCATGAGCTGCGCGGCTTCGTCCTTGATGGCTTTCGTCCGCATGTCCCTTACCAGTGCCGACACCGGCGCCCCTACGCCTGCCCTTACTGTATTGCCAGCCTACACCGCCGCCTACACTTCCTGTCAGTGTACCAATAATGGCTACAATATTGGCTCCGCCCTTACATTTCCGGCCCTGTTCGCGCGTCCTATCGTCCGCGACTTCCCCTAAAAACCTTTGGTCTTTTTCCTTCCTACCGGAAGTCCATCCCACCACGAGGCACGGCTATCGGACATCGCCTTTCGCTCACGCTACGGCTCGTCCTCTGCCTCTCGCTCACGCTCGGCCTCGGGACAGGCCTTTAGGGGAAGTCGCGGACTGACGCCGACGAACAGGAGCCGGCCAGTACCACAGTGCTACAATTCACCTATGGCCCACATTCACCGTATCCGGTACGAGGCTCACGCTCTCGGAATGGATGACTGGCTCAGCACCGTCGAGGGTAGGGTGACGGTGGCGAACATCCTCCACTACGCACGGTGCCGAGATTTGCACCTTGAGGCGGACCTTGTTCCTGTGCCTGAGCTTGTTGCGCTCCTTGAGCGTCAGGGCTATCGCTGCGTCTACTGCCCGTTCCGCATCATCCGGGACTTTCAGCTGGACCATATAGTGCCGGTTGCCAGAGGCGGCGGACACATCCTGTCCAATATCCAGTTTCTGTGTCCGATATGTAACCGGTCCAAGTCCGATAACGGCCGCCCGAAGAACCCCCGTGACGGAGCTGGTTGGGGAATGCCGGACCACACTGCACCCGTCGTCAATGAGACGTGGTAGGTCAGCCGCCCTCGGGTTTCACGACAAACCTCCCGCCGGCGGGCCTCACGCTCACGCTGCCTATCCGTTCCCCAGCCCCGCACCCTGGACAGAGCCGCAGCGGATCTCGGACGCTCCGAGCCCGCGGCAGCATCGGCTGATAGTGGAAACCCGTCCGCAGCCTATCGAACATCCTCAAGATATAAAGGACAGCAGAGCCGTCCTTTATCCTCTCGGCTGTCACGATAGCCAGCCGGTCGGGTTTCCACTCGACCACGGCACATAAGGACATGGTGCGGAACTGGTCAGGCGCGGCGGGGGTGAGAGAATGAGCGCATTACCAGCTCACGCATTCTCTATGGATGATGAGACGAAGGAGAGCCTTGCCGTAGTGCTCGGCTATCTCTGGGGAGATGAGGAAAAGCATTACGAGGAAGACGATAGGCCGGCGGGTCATGTGTTCGAGCATGTGCTTCGCCTCGACGCCTGGCTGAAGCGCCAATAACCATATGCCTTCCTGTGCAATGTGCGGACATCGCGGAGAGGACCATCGCTGGCGGGATAGCCGGCGGCGCGGCTCATGCGAAGAGTGCGCGTGCGTCCGATACGTGCCGCTGACGGACAAGGCGGCTCCGGTGAACAGGCACATCGGCAGGGCGAGGCGAGGGCGCTAGTGACGCCCTACTTCTTGCACTCCTCATACCAGCTCCCGCAGGCCGCGTTCGCCTTGACCAGCGGATTGCCATTGGCTTTGCAGGCGTTGATGCAGCGGTCGCTGCCGCTGCACTGGCCGCATCGTACGGTGCACCGGACACACGCGCCGCCTTTCTTTGAGGCGGCCGAGTAATTGCTTGCGGCGAACGCTTCTGGCGCGAATGAGAGCATCAGGACGGCGCTGAGTACGGCAATGGATTTCATGGCTGTCTCCTCCCAATCCGCAGAGTGTAGGTTCTTTTAATCAAATTTAGCCAGTGGCATTCTGAATGTCGCGACCGGCGGCGTGCATACTCCCGAGCCATAGGGGCGACCTGTGGCAGATATTTACGCCTTTTCCCGCTGGCCGCGATACCGGAAGCGCCTGCGCTCTGGCTATAGGCTGGCGCGCGCGTGGTGGTTTCCCGTCGTCACGACCAGCCTCATCGCATCAGCCTTCGTCGTGAGTCCGTGGCCGCCTTTGCTGAGCGTGCGGCACGTCTTGTCTGCGCTGAACTGCGGAGCGGCGAGGACGATGGGGCTCGCTCCGGCGCGGCGTGGACAGCCGGGCTACTGGCAGAAGAACGACGCAGACAATGACGGCATCGCGTGCGAGCCGTGGCCGCCACGCGTGCGATAATTATTTCAGGCAGCTCTTTTTTCGCGGCGGGAAGCCCGCACGCACATCCTGCCAACGGCACGGGAATCCCTGTGTGCCCGGCTGCCCGCCCATGTCAAACACGCTCTTCGTCGGTTTCAATAAGACCCTTGAGCTGCCCAAGCGCGGCTTTCTCTATATCGGCGACGAGGTGCCCGACGTACCGCAGGCGCGCGTGTTCGACCCGCTGAAGCACTCGTTCAATCCGCTGAAAGGCCTCGATTACCGGAAGGAGTGCGACATCGTCGACAGCTTCGATGTAGCCTTTCCACGCGGAGACGGCACGCTCACGAAAGATACTGGCCTCGATTTCATAGCGGAGTGCCTTCAAGCGAAACCAAAATCGCTTCGCCAACTTGTGCCCGTGCCCGCGAAGACTGCATCCACCGGACATGTCTGGGCATACAACAAAGTTAGGCGCATTCTTCGTTCACCCGTCCTTTCGGCTGCACTGTGCAACGCCGCGCCGCCCGCGTTCTCGTTCAACACACGTTCAGTCATCCTCGCCCGCATCAACCGGGCGGAGCTGGGCGACTTTGACGCGCTCGTGCTCGGGCTCTTTCTCATCGCCCAATTCAAAGAGCAGATAGTGTTGGAAGACGGCGGTTTTTATCTGCGCGAGCTGCACGCCAATCTTTTGCGCGAAGGAAGGCTCATCGCAGGTGTGAACGTCCTAGAAGAATTGCCGCCGAAACTGCGGAGGCTGGCGCTCCAGCAATGCGAAAGATTCGCTGAAGGCACAACCTACGAAGATGCAGTAGAGCTGGCGAAGTACGATTGCGGATTCCCGCCGGGGGCTTTGGAGTACAACGGTTTCATCTCGGAAGCGATGGCCTGACTTGACAAAAGCGCTATCCCCAAGTGCAGCACATGCGGACAATGCCGCATATGATAGAGTTCAATACAGAAAGAACAAACGTCACGCACAGCCGGGGGAGGTGCAGTGGTCGGTCGAGAAGGTTTCCGGCCGCAAAGACCTTCCATTGTTGAAAGCCTCTTGCAAGAGCCAATGGATTAAAAATGCGGCACTTCCCCGCATGTGCGTGACGAACAGGCCGCCGTCGAAACGCGCCTGATTAAAAGACAAGGCATGCCCGTGAAAGCCCGGGCAGATTTATGAAGTTCGATATTGAGCAGTCCTACCTACTCGGTAAGCAAAAGGACCTCATCCAACGCATCGAAAAACATGTGCGAGCCGCATACGATGATGCCCCGAAGGAGCCGCCGCGCAGAAAGGACTTTTACAACCTTTTCGATGGGACGGTGACGTGCGGTTGGTGCGAGAAGAAAATGTCCGCCTTTCGCGCGCTCTTTCACTTCCATATCGTATGACCCCGCTCTACACCTACGCCATGCTCCGCGCCGACAGCGACAGAGCCTTGCGCGGCTACCGAGCCCGCAAGTGGGCGCGTGAGAAGCTGGGAGCGCGCGGCGGCACGGTCCTTATCGGCTT
>Ga0180221_1001570_pt1 | contig 14810 bp, 14 predicted proteins | sample eDN5th37CKraftMG_FD_151339 | JGI IMG/M metagenome (GOLD analysis project Ga0180221, IMG submission 151339) | Enriched Miracle-Growth compost microbial communities from Emeryville, California, USA - eDNA 5th pass 37_C Kraft MG (version 2) (version 2) ...
GACGCCGAAACCGTGGCGGTGGTCACGATCAACTGGAACGGCTGGCGCCACACGCGCGAATGCCTCGCGGCGCTGCGCGCAAGCCGGGGCGCGCGCTGGCATCTCTATCTGGTCGACAACGGCTCGACCGACGACTCGCTCGCGCATCTCGGCGGGCTGGGCGACGACGTCACGCTGATCGAGGCGGGCGCCAACCTGGGCTGGACGGGGGGGAATAACCTGGGCGTCCGCCATGCGCTCGCGCGTGGGCACGAGCGGATATTCCTGCTCAACAACGATGCCTTCGTCCTGCCCGACACGCTCGAGCGCCTGCTCGCCGCCGCGCGCGAGACGGAAGGCATGGCGGGGGAGGGGGCGGCTGCGCCTCCGGTGCTGGGGCCCGTCCACAAGGGGGTGGGGGGCCCCGATTACGATTTCAGCGTCGCCGCCTTCGATCCGCGCACCGGCGTCCCCGCGTGGAGGACCGACGCCGGGGCCGAAGGCGCGCCCGCGCGTCCGCTGATCGAGACCGCCTATGTGAGCGGGGCCGCTATCCTCACGCATCGCCGGCATTTCGAGGCGGTGGGCCCGTTCGACGATCGCTTCTACCTCAATTTCGACGATACCGACTGGTGCGTCCGTGCCGCGCGCGCGGGCTTCGCGCTGCTCATGGTGCCGGACGCCGCGATCGGGCATGTCGGCTCGGCCTCGATAGGCGGGCGCGAATCGCCTTTGCAGACCTATTTCCTCACCCGCAACCGGCTGCTCTTCGCGGAGAAGCATTGCACGACGGTCCAGCGGCTGCGACTCCTGCGCCGTTGCATCTGGCAGGCGCGCGCGCTGGGCGATGACGGCGCGCCCGGCCATTGGTCCGTCAGGCTGTGGCGGGCGCGGGACGGGCGGATGGCGGCGTTCCGGCGCGCCCTGCTGGATTATGCGTTGCGCCGTTTTGGTGATTGCCCGCCCGAGGTCCGCCGCTGGCATGCGGCCGCCCGCGAGCAGCAGGAAGGAGCATGATGCAGGATGTGACCGCGATCGTCCCGACGTTCAACCGCGCGCGCTTTCTGGGCGAATGCCTGGACGCCCTGATCGGGCAGACCGCGCCGCCCCGGCAGATCATCGTCGTGGACGACGGATCGACCGACGACACCGCGCGCGTCGTGGCCGGCTTCGGCGATCGCGTCGACTATCTGCGCAAGGAGAATGGCGGCAAGTCGAGCGCGCTCAACCTCGCGCTCGCGCAGGCGACGGGGGCGGCCATCTGGATCTTCGACGATGACGATATCGCCGATCCCGACGCGCTGCGGCGGCTGTCAGGCGCGCTCGCCGCCGATCCGGGGGCGGGCTTCGCCTTCGGGAACCACGACAATTTTCGCGTCGACGAGGACGGGCGGCTGTCCTTCATCCCCGTATCGCCCGCGCGCTTCGATCTCGACGACCTGCATCTCGCGGTGCTCGAACGCTGCTTCATCTTCCAGCCGGCCCTGCTGGTGCGGCGCCGTTGCTACGACGCCGTCGGCCCCTTCGATACCGGCCTGCCGCGCGCGCAGGATTATGAGATGCTGCTGCGCCTCACCCGCCATGCGCGCGGCGTCCATGTGCCGCACATCCTGTTCCATCAGCGCCAGCACGATCATGTGCGCGGCCCCGCGACACTGGCCATTCCCGGCGGCGAGATATGGGAGAAGCAGAAATATTTCGACGCCCTCGTGCTGGAAAAGGCGCATCGCGAGGAGGACCTGACCGATTATCTCCCGCGCGCCGCGCGGGGGACGGCCACGCCGGCGCCCGGCGACCGCGTCCGCGCCCTGCTGCGCCGCGCCGCGGTGATGGCGCGCAAGAAGCTCTGGCGACTGGCCGGGGAGGATATCGACGCGGCGGGAATGCTCGCCGCGCGGCACGGCATCCGCGCGATCGGCCCGGCCGAGACCGCTCTGCTCAGCCGTGTGTTCGACGAGTTCGGCTATGCGCGCGACGATCTGGGACCCGGCAATCCCCTGCTGCGCCGGGCGGCGGCGCTGCCGCGCGGGCCGTTCCGCTCGGCCTTGCTGGCGGCGCTGAGCTGGTCGGTCTTTCGATACGCGCTGCTGGCCGCGCGGCGGGGCGACGCCGCCGGCTTCCTGCGCCATGCGCGCCTCTATGCCGGGCTGATGGACGCACGGACCCTGCCGCGCCACGTCTCCCGGCTGGTGGGCGGCGCGCGCGCACTCACCCGCGAGGCGCATCATGCCGCCTGACGGAGGCGCATCGGTGGAGGCCGGGACGCGGCTCGTCGTCGGATCGTGGCCGGGGCGGTCGTTCGGCTGGAACAGCTTCATCGCCACCTTCTGCGACGCGCTGGAGGCGGCGGGCTGCGAGGTAGTGGATGTCGACGATCCGCGCCATGTCGCGCGGCGGCTCGACGTGCTGCACGTCCATTGGCCCGAGGAGATATTCTGGCGCGGCGGCGGGCGCGTGCGCCTGTGCGCGCGCACGGTCGCGATGCTGGGCGCGCTGGCGCGGCTGAAGCGGGACGGCACGCGGATCGTCTGGATGGTCCACAATCTGCGGCCGCACGATCTGGGCGGCGTCCGGCGGCCGCTCTGGGCGGTGCTGGGCCGCCGCATGGCGCGGCTGGCGGACGGATTCATGACACTGAGCCCCGCGACGGTCGCCGTCGTCAGGGATGTCGTGCCGGGCCTCGCGCGGATGCCCGCCGCCTCGGCCTGGCATCCGGCCTATCCCGGCGCGCGGCCGGCGCCCGATCGCGCCGCGTGCCGCGCCCGCGCGGGGCTGCCGCCTGACGCGCATATTCTCGCCTTCCTGGGCCTCATCCGCCCTTATAAGGGCGTGGAGGAGTTGATCGCCGCCTTCCGCGCCGATCCCGATCCCGGGCGCCGCCTGCTGATCGCGGGGCACAGCGACAAGGCCGGCTATGGCGAAGGGCTCGCCCGCCTCGCGGGGGACGACCCGCGTATCGGGGTGCGGCTGGGCCGGCTCGACGACCGGGCATTCGCGGGGCTCACCGCCGCCGCCGACGCGATCGTGCTGCCGTTTCGCGATTATCTCCATTCGGGCTCGATGATCCACGCGCTGAGCCATGCGCGGCCGGTAATCACCCCCGCCGCGCCCTTCGCCGACGCGCTCGCCCGGCAGGTGGGGGAGGATTGGGTGCGCACCTATCGCGGCGCGCTCTCCCCGGCAGCGCTGGCGCGGGGCAGGGAATGGCCCACGGGGGCGCCCGATCTTTCCTGCCTCGACGCGGCTCGGCTCGGCGTCACGGCGCGTGATTTCTATCGAGAGCTGGTGAAGGGGGAATGTGGACGATGAAGCGGCCTCTTGACGCCATCGCCTCGAACCTGCGCGACGCGCGCACGTTCGGCGCGAGCTTCCTGTTGCGCCACCTTCCTTTCGCGCGGCGGGACGGGCGATATCGCTGGACGATGCCGGGGATAGGCCCGGTCTCGATCCGTCCGGGCACGACCGACGTGGAAGTGTTCCGCCAGATCTTCCGCGCGCGCGAGTACGACCTGTCGGGAATGCGGCAATATTCGGCTATTCTGACGCGTTATGAACAGTTGCTGTCACAGGATAAGCGTCCCGTCATCATCGACGCGGGCGCCAATGTCGGCGCGGCATCGCTCTGGTTCGCGCGCGCCTTCCCGCTGGCGACGGTGATCGCGGTGGAGCCCGAGCCCGCCAATGCCGCATGCTGCCGCGCCAATTGCGCGGGCCATGACCGGATCGTCGTGCGCGAGGCCGCGATCGGATCGCGACCGGGGCGCATCACCCTCGACAATCCGGCGCGCAAGGCATGGTCGGTACGGTCGCGCCGCAGCGAGGCGGAGGAGGGGGTGAGCGTGGTGACGATCCCCGAACTCGTCGCGGACGTCGCCGACGGCGCGCTGTTCATCGCCAAGATCGACATCGAAGGCTTCGAATCCGACCTGTTCGCCGCGAACCTGGACTGGATCGACGCGGTGAAGGTGATGCTGGTCGAGATCCACGACTGGATGCTGCCCGGCCAGGGCAGCAGCCTCGCCTTGCAAAGGGCGATGGGCGAGCGCGGGTTCGAGATACTGATAAGCGGCGAGAATCTCATCTATATCAATCCGATGGGCGAATAATCTCGCTTGCCATGGCAGGTTCGCGACGATCATCGCCGGCCCGCGCTTGCCCCGGCGAAACGGACAGCCGTTGCCGACCCGACATGAAATGATCGCGAAAAGGCCGCGAAGTCATAGGGTAACGCCGGCAACCGTTCACCCCTCGCGTGCGGCACGTCGTCGCGTTCGGCGCGTGGCGGCGGCGCGCGCGGTGGATCGGGGGCGGCTTCGTGTGCAGAGGTCGCTATCGGTCCAACCGGGGTATGGCCTTGTCGATGCGGCTTTTTTACTATCGATCACAGCAGGGGAATTTCGGCGACGACCTGAATGCGTGGCTCTGGGAGGAATTGCTGCCGGGGCGGTGGTCGGACGACAGCGACGTGGTGTTCAGCGGCATCGGCACGATCATCGGCCATTCCCTGCCGCCCGCGCGCAAGGTGATCGTCTTCACCAGCGGCGTCGGCTACAGCCCGATCCCCGCCGATTTCCACGGCGGCCGATGGGTGACGGCGGCGGTGCGCGGGCCGCTCAGCGCGCGGACGCTCGGCCTGCCGGCGGAGGCGGCGGTCGCCGACGGGGCGCTGCTCCTCTCCACCCTGCCGCGGCTGGCCCCGCTCGCGGAGGGGGAGCGGCATGGCACCGTCTTCGTGCCGCATCATCAGGCGCTTGCCGACGATTCCGGCTGGCACGTCGCGGCGGAGGCGGCGGGGGTGGAACTGCTCGACCCGCGCCTGCCCAGCGAGACGGTGATCGGCCGCCTGCGCTCGGCGCGGCGTGTGATCGCCGATTCGATGCACGCCGCGATCATCGCCGACAGCTTGCGGGTGCCGTGGATTCCGGTCGTGTCGTCGAGCCATATCAGCTCGTTCAAATGGCTCGACTGGGCGATGTCGCTGGAGGTGCCTTACGAGCCGGTCCGGCTGCCCGCGCCCTCGCTGAAGGGCCGCTATGCGAGCTGGGCATACCGCTTCTACAACCATGCCCATCATGTCGATCCGCCCGGCGAGGAGCGCGTGATGGCGAGGTTCCGGCGCTCGATGGCGCTGGATGCGAAGCCTTGGTGGCCAGGCCTGCGCCGCCCGATACGGCGCGTCCTGCATGCCATTCCCGATCGGATGAGCCGCCATCGCCCGATCGGAGCGCTGGCGGCGCGGATCGATCGCCGTCGGATCGACCGCACCGCGCAGACCCTTGCCGCGCTCGCGGAGCGGCCGGGCTATCTGAGCGACGGCCGGGTCCTCGCCCTGCGCGTCGAGGAATTGCAACGCCGGCTGGCCCATATCGACCGGGAGACCGGCTGAGATGCCGGCGCCGGAGGTGAGCGCGATCATCCCGCTCTACAACAAGCGCGCGACGATCCGGCGGGCGATCGCCTCGGCCCTCGCGCAACGTGGGGTGACGGCGGAGATCATCGTCGTCGACGACGGCAGCACCGACGATTCGGCCACGCTGGTCGAGGCGCTCGCCGACACGCGGCCCGATCGCCTTGTCCGTCTGGTCCGGCAGGAGAATGGCGGCCCCGGCCGCGCGCGCAATGCGGGCGCGGCGCTGGCCCGCGCGCCGCTGCTCGCCTTCCTCGACGCGGATGACGAATGGCGGCCCGGCTATCTGGCAAAGGGCCTGGCGGCGATGGGCGCGCACCCGGCCTGCGTCGCTTATGCCTGCGGCTATGACAGCGGCGATTTCCGGGACGATCGGCCCAACAAGGTGCGCGAACTGGGAAAAGGCGAGGGGCCTTGCGCGCTCGCGACCGATCATGACGGCGCCGCCATCAAGATGCATGTCGACGCGCTGCATTCCAGCGCCGCGATCGTCCGGCGGGCGGTGTTCGAGCGGCTGGGCGGTTTCTACGACGCGCGGCGCTGCCTTTATGGCGAGGACAGCTATTTGTGGCTCCAGATCCTCCTCGCGGGGCCGATCTACTGGGATCCGGGAGAGCTTGTCCGCTTCCATGTCGAGGATTCGGCGCTGGGCCATGCGGTGCGGCGGCGGCGGCGGGCGCGGCCGATCTCGACGGATGCCGCGACGCTGCGGGAAGGCTGCCCGCCCGCCTATCGCCCCTCGCTCGAGCGCGCGATCCGTGCTTTCGTCGACATGGACCTCGCCATCCTCGCATCGTCGGGGGCCGCGGGGGAGGCGCGCAGGCTGCGGCGGCTCCACGGGCTGGATCGGCCGCTCTCGCGCGTGCGGGACCGGCTGCGCCACCTTCGCGCGCTGATCGGCGGCGGCCTCGGGCGATCATGACGGCCGCGCCGCACCCCCACCCCCGCAGCACCGAACGCGTCGGCTCCCGCGTGGCGGCGAGCGCTACGTTGCTCTGGTCGGGCAACATGCTGCTGCGCCTGCTCCAGCTTGTCACGACGGCGATCCTCGCGCGGATATTGACGCCCGCCGATTACGGGCTCGTGGCGCTGGCGATGACGGTGGTGGGGCTGATCGAGGTCGTCTCCGATCTCCAGCTCGGCGGCGCGATCATCCGCTCGCGCGAGCTGGAGCAGGCGCATCTCGACAGCGTGTTCACCATCGGGCTGCTGCGCGGCCTGCTAACCGGCCTGTTCCTCGCGGCGTTCGCGATCCCGATCGCGGGCTACATGCACGATGCGCGGCTGGAAAACCTGTTCTACGCACTTGCTGTGGGTGCGGTGATCGGCGGGATAAAGAACCCTTATTTCATTCTGTTCGAGCGAAATCTTGAGTTCCGGCAGGAGGTGTGGCGCAATATCGTCTGCGCGCTGCTCGGCAACGGGTTCGGCATCCTCGTCGCGATCCTGACCCGGAGCTATTGGGCGCTGGTGATCGGCATGATGGCGAACAACGCGCTGTCGATGCTGCTGTCCTACTGGCGCGTGCCGGGGCGGCCGCGGCTGTCGCTGGCGCGATGGCGCGAGCTGTTCGGCTTCGGCGGCTGGCTGATGCTCATCAATGTGATGAACTATGTGAACGGCAAGCTCGATTACGTGCTGATCGGGCGCGGGCTAGGCAGCACCCGGCTCGGCGCATACCATATCGGCCAGCAGATCACGACCATGTCGACCGGCGACGTCATCGGCCCGGCGTCGCGCGCGATGTTCCCGGCCTTCGCGCTTTTCTCCGACGATCCGGCGCGGCTGCGGGCGAGCTACCGGCGCGCGCAGGCGGTGGTCCTCGCCGTCGCTTTGCCGATCGGCTTCGGCGTCTCCGCGCTGGCGCCGGAGATCGTGCGCCTCCTCGTCGGCCCCCGATGGGGCGAGGCGGTGCCCGTCATCCGCTTCCTCGCGCCGCTGATCGCGCTCCAGACGCTGGGCGCGGGCGTCACCTCGGTCGCGCTGGCGGCGGGGCGGACGCGCGCCTTGTTCGTGCGCACCACGATCATCCTGATCGTGCGCGGGACGCTGATGTTCGTCGGCTATCATCTGGGCGGATTTTTCGGGATCATCTATGCGCGCATCGCGTCGGGCACTTTCTTCCTGATCTATGAGCTGAACCTCGCCGCCGCGATCACCGGCGGCCGATCAACCGATTCCGTCGTCGCGGGATGGCGCAGCCTGCTGTCGGTCGCCTGCATGTGGCCGGTCCTGCTCCTGCTGCCCGGCGCCCCCGGCGCGATCGATTATCCCCGCCTCGTCCTCCTGCTGGGCGCGAAGGTGGCGCTGGGCGCGGCGATCTATGTGGGCGTCCATGCCCTTCTCTGGCGATTGGCGGGCCGGCCGGAAGGGCCCGAAAGCCGCCTGATCCACGAGGCCACGTCCGTCCTCCGGCGCGTCCTCGGATCGGGCAGGATATCCTCCCGCGGCCGGCATTCGTAACGGCCGAAAAAGACGCAGCCGTGCCCGGTACGGCGGTATGTCGGGTCGATCGCATTGTCCTGTCGCCTCCTTCGTGCTCCGGTTCAGCGCCGTCCTGCGCTTCATCGAGCATCCGGGGTGAGGAAGGGCTTCAGTCGATCGCGACGTCGATGACCCGGATGGACCGGAGCTGTCCATCGTCGCCCGGCCACAGGAACGCCGCGCCCGCCGAAAGGCCGACCAGCCCCGCGCCGAGGCGGGAATGGACGCCGATCCGTTCCGCCGCGCCCGGATCGTCGGCCCGGTGGACCAGGCGCACCGTGCGGGGAGGATCGTCGCTTCCGGCGGCGAAGGTCACGGTTGAATTGATGCCGACATGCCGATCGCACGGATCGCCGGTCGAGATCGCCAGCTTCTTCAGCAGCAGGGCGGCGAGGAGGTCGTCGTCGCTGCTCATCGCGACGAGCGTCAGATAATGGCGCATGTCCCGCGAGATCGCGACCGGGAGATCGCGATGGACCGAGGCCCAGGCGACGCCGAGACCGGCGATCATCCCCGGCGACAGCCCCGGCTCGGGCGCGTGCACGGCCTGACGCGACGGCATCAGTGGAGCGCCGCGCCGTGGTCGTCGCGCCCGCGCAGCCGATCCCTTTCCAGATTGCCGACCGAGAAGGCGAGCGAGCGAGCGTGGCGAAAGACGCGCCTTTCAAGCCGGCGGTAGACCGGGTCCGACGCGAAGAAGCGGAACCCGCCGCGACAGCGCACGGCCACCCCCACCACCTTCCGGTTGGCCTCGACGACGAATGATTCCGACATGAGCTTCTCCACGCGCGCGGCGGCGACATCCCTGAAAAGGCTCGGCACGATGGGGATTGCGGGCGAATATGGCCACGCTCGACGTCATCCCGGATTCGGTGCCGAGGGGGACGGCGGGCCGTCCCGCGGCTGGCCCCGGACCGTCCGGCTCGTCAGCGAGTCCGGCCGCCCAGGGCGAACAGGCCTGCCACGATGCTGCCGGAGTGCAGTTCGCGGCGACGCGATGAGAAACGCCGTCTCATGATCAACAGATATGAAGCCTGTCCGACCGGGTCAAGCCGGGCGGGGGGCTGCCTCCCGCGCAGATGATCCGACGGCAGCGGACGGATGGTTCGACCGATCCTCCCGGCGTCATGCAGGATATTTTACCATCGCGACGGGGAGCGCATCGCTCGGGCCGATTTATCGCAGGCATCTGACCCCCGGCCCGGCCGTCATGGCCGCGGAACCGGGGAAAGCGCGCCGGATGGAACAGGAGAGGCGGCATCGCAGGGCCGCCCGGGATGCGGACATGACCGATCAGGATGACTGGAAGCGCAAGAGCCCTCCCGAGGGAGGAGACGAACCGGCGAAGGACGCGGGCGAGGGCAAGGACGACAATGTCGTTCCATTCCGGCCGCGCGCGCCGGCGCGGACGCCATCGGGGCCGCCACCCGACGCGGCCTGATCACTCGGGCAGAACGGGGCGGGTCCGCGCCCCGGCGACCGGACGAAGAAAAGGGAGAGGGCGGCCGGCTGGAAGGCTGGACGGGTGAAATACAACTCCGCCGTCATCCTGAACCTTTTCGTGATCCCTGGTCGAGCTGGGTTGGATTTCCGCATGTCCGAGGGGGTTGTCGATCGCGGTTCCTCCCGGGCCGCCACGCGGAGAGAGCGATTTGCAACCCTCGTCGGTCGTCCACCTTGTTCGGCACGCGCGCGAGCTAAGGGCACGGACTTAATCTTCTTGAGAATGGCCGTAGTGACACTTTGCCGGCCGGGCAAAGTGTCACTGGCGACAAAAGAGCGGCGCGTTGCCGTGGAGGGATTCACAGCGACTCGCAACTGTGCTTGATATGTTCCGTCATGAAGCACACCATCCTGTCCGCCGAAGAGGGTGATCAGCCGCTCGACCTTCCGGCTCTCCTGGAGCGGCTGTCCACGGTCTCGGTGCGGCCACGCTATGCGTTCATGGTGCTGAATCTGATCGCGCGCGCGGCGAACGGATCGGGAAAAGCGGGGCCGTTCATTCGCGAGATGGACATGCTCGTCCCGGTTCGCGACTGGCTCTGCGATGCGCTGACGCCGATGGCGCACCGGGATCCCAGAAGGATCGCGCTGACCGCGCAGGTTCACGAAGATCTGGCGGCGGCGGGGGCGCTGCCGAACGATCCGGACGCCGCCCGGCGCCTGATCGACAACGAGGTGCGCGAGCGGGTACGGACGTCCGGCAAGTCCAACGTCAGCAGGGCTGTTTCCGAACTCGTCAAGGCCGGCCTGCTGAAACGGCATTATCAGGGCTATCGGGTAAACCACCACAATCGGGGCGGCCAACGCCACGCCGTATACACGATCACCGACGCGGCACGCTCGGCCCTGAGCTGACAGCGGCCGGGGGCGTGCGGCGGCGGCAAGTAATCGCTCGATTATTCCAGAACCTGGAAATGGCGGATAATATTGCCGCTGGATTGGCGGTCAGGGAAAATATTATCCATTCAGGGGAAGCGGTGCATGACAGGCCCTGACGTCCCGGGGCACCGGGTAAATGGGTTATATGCCTCTGATCAACCCGACGAATTTATTTAACATAAGATATATTATCGAACTAGGTCGTGAAGCAGAATGGGCTGAACGGCTTGCATACTTCGAGCTTGTCGGCGGCGATCGCTTCCAACTCCCTCATCGTTCAGGCTGCGCATGAGCACGCTTTCAGGCTATTCGCTGGTGCCGCGCGAGCACCCTCGCCTCCTGCTCTGAGCATCAGCGAGGCCCCCGCGTAAGGCAGGGGACCCTATTGCGACATCGTCGAGACCGGCAACGACAGCTGGCGGCTCAGAAACCGCAGCTAAAACCCTCCCCGGCCCCCTCCCGGCTGTTGATCCGGTGGGTCCACAGGAACCTCCCACGGCTGTCACCGCCAGCGCTCGTGGCAGCGCGCCGCGGGTCCCTCCTATGGACTACCGGGACAACAGCCCAACATCAGAAATGGGGGTCCCGGTTCGACGCCTGTTTGCATTCAGCCATCCATGTTCATCTCGTTGAATTTCCTCGAACCCACCCAGAAGGTCCGCACTCGGCGCCTCGCACGAAGTTCTATAGGATTACGCGAAGGCCGACCATTTCCCCTCCTGTAACGGGGCATGGCGCTCGCGATATCATCCCGCTAGGTTCGATCCATGACGCGGGGCAGGATTCGCGTGGGCATAGGCGGCTGGACCTATGAGCCCTGGCGGGGGACTTTCTATCCTTCCGGCCTGCCGCACGCGCGCGAGCTTGGCTATGCCGCGTCGCACGTCACCGCGATCGAGATCAACGGCACCTATTACCGTCTCCAGAAGCCCGAGAGCTTCGCCGCCTGGGCGAAGGCCGCACCGCCCGATTTCGTCTTTGCGGTCAAGGCGTCGCGCTATTGCACCAATCGCCGCCTGCTCGCCGATGGCGCCGAATCGGTGGAGAAGTTCCTGCGCCAGGGGCTGGTCGAACTGGGGGAGAAGCTCGGCCCGATCCTTTGGCAGTTCATGCCGACCAAGCGCTTCGATCCCGATGATTTCGGCGCCTTCCTGAAGCTGCTGCCCGCAAAGCAGGATGGCGTGCCGCTGCGCCACGCGCTGGAGGTGCGGCACGAAAGCTTCCGCGATCCCGCCTTCGTCGCGATGGCGCGCGACGTGGGCGCGGCGGTGGTCTTCGCCGATTCGACCGAGCATCCCTGCCTCGCCGACCTCACCGCCGATTTCGTCTATGCCCGCCTCCAGGACGCCCGCGAGGAGCAGCCGGAGGGCTATTCCCCTTCCGCGCTCGACCGATGGGCGCGGGTGGCGCGCCGCTGGGCGGCGGGCGAGCGGCCGGACGAATTCGCCTACATCACCGACGATCCGGTGCCCACACGCCCGCGCGACACGTTCCTGTTCATGATAAACGGCGCGAAGGTCCGCGCGCCGGCCGCCGCTCAGGCCCTCATCGCGCGTCTGGAGGCATAGCGCGCGCGGAAGGCATCGGCATGGTCCGCGAGCTTCCCCCCGGCGATCGCGGCGCGCAGGCCCGCCATCAGGTCCTGATAGAAGCGCAGATTATGCTCGGTCATCAGCATCGCACCCAGCATCTCGCCCGCCTTCACCAGATGGTGGAGATAGGCGCGGCTCCATCCGGTGCACGCCGCGCAGCCACATTCGGGATCGAGCGGCGCCATGTCCTCGGCGTGGCGCGCGTTGCGGATGTTGAGCGGCCCGTCGCGCGTGAAGGCCTGCCCGTTGCGGCCCGAGCGGGTGGGCAGCACGCAATCGAACATGTCGATGCCGCGCTCCACCGCGCCGACGATGTCGTCGGGCTTGCCCACCCCCATCAGATAACGCGGCCGTTCGGCCGGGAGCATGGCGGCCGCGAAGTCGAGGACGCGGAACATCTCCTCCTGCCCTTCCCCCACCGCCAGCCCGCCGACCGCATAACCGTCGAAGCCGATGCCGGTGAGCGCGTCGGACGAGGCGCGGCGCAGATCCTCCTCCATCGATCCCTGCTGGATGCCGAACAGCGCCCCGCGCTGCGCATGATCGGCGCCCGCGTCGAAGGCGTCGCGCGACCGCTTCGCCCAGCGCATCGATCGCTCCATCGAGGAGGCGGCGCGCTCGCGGGTGGCGGGAAAGGGCGTGCATTCGTCGAAGGCCATCACGATGTCCGAATCCAGCAGCCGCTGTATCTCCATCGATCGCTCGGGACTGAGCATATGGCGCGATCCGTCGAGATGACTTTTGAACGCCACCCCCTCCTCGCTGATCTTCGTGAGATCGGACAGGCTCATCACCTGATAGCCGCCGCTGTCGGTCAGGATCGGCCGGTCCCATCCCATGAAGCCGTGCAGCCCACCCAGCCGCGCGATCCGCTCGGCGCCGGGGCGCAGCATCAGGTGATAGGTGTTGCCCAGGATGATGTCCGCCCCCGTCGCGCGCACGTCGGCGGGCTTCATCGCCTTGACGCTGGCGGCGGTCCCGACGGGCATGAAGGCGGGCGTGCGTATCTCGCCACGGCGCATGGCGATCGTGCCGGCACGCGCGCGACCGTCGGTGGCGGACAGGGTGAAGGCGAAGCGGGGTGCGGCAGTCATGATCGCCGGCGTCTAGAGCATTTTCCCGCCGGGCGGAATCGCTGGATCGCATGGAAAGCCGGGCAATGGGGCGCGACCATATTCGCGCCGATCGAACGGCGACGGAATGACGGGGCCTTGCCGGGCGTGCGCGAAGCCGCTATCGACCACTCCGCTCGACCGCCTTCGGCACTTCCGCGCAAGCCCGCTGGAATGACGGACCGGGAGAGGCGCGAAGCCCCGTATTCCAGGGGCCTTGCGGGTGTAGCTCAATGGTAGAGCAGAAGCTTCCCAAGCTTACGACGAGGGTTCGATTCCCTTCACCCGCTCCAAAATCCTATCTGGCGATGGTTGCCGGAGGTTGAAAGAATCCCTGATTTCCGTTAGTTTTAAGGCAATCCTGGTTGTCGGTGATCGCCTCTACCTGCCTGCAATCGCGGACGATGGGAGCCTAATTTGGGGGCTTCGCGAAGCCCCCACAGAATCGAGGCCCCCAATGGCGCTGACCGATACCACGGTCCGCAACGCTCGCCCCAAGGAGAAGCCCTACAAGGTGGCCGACTCCCAAGGGCTTTATCTCTTGGTCAATCCGAGAGGTAGCAAGCTATGGCGCGTCAAATATCGCATGAACGGGGTGGAACGGAAGCTGGCGCTGGGGTCATACCCTGAAATTACGCTGGCCGAGGCGCGGACGGCGCGCGATGCGGCCCGCAGGCAATTGGCACATGCGGTTGACCCAATGCAGCAAAACGACAGGCCCGTATCGAGGCAAGCGTTCGTGCGAGCAACAGCTTTGCAGCCGTCGCCGAGGAGCTGATCGAGAAGAAGGGCCGGGAGAGCCTTGCGCAAGCCACGTTGGAAAAGCAGCGTTGGCTTCTCAAACTCCTTGGCGCTGACTTCGGCAAACGGCCCGTCGCAGACATTACGCCGCAGGAGTTGCTTCATGAATTAAGGAAGCATGAGCGGCGGGGCCGCTTGGAAGCCACCAAGCAATTGTGATCTGTCTTGGAAAAACTGGTCCAATTCTGAAGAGAGCCCATTGGGCATGAGAATTGGAGAATTATATGGGACGTCAGCGGTTTACACCGGAGCAGATCATCGCGAAGCTGCGTGAAGTAGAGGTGATTGTGGGGCGAGGCGGCACAGCGGTCGAGGCCTGTCGGCAGATTGGGATCGCGGAGCAGACGCTGTATCGGTGGCGCAAGGAATATGGTGGCCTGAAGGTCGATCAGGCGCGGCGGATGAAGGATCTGGAGCGTGAAAATGCGCGGCTGAAGAAGCTGGTGGCTGACCTGGCGCTCGACAAGGCGATCCTGCAAGAGGCGTCGAAACTGACTTTTTGAGCCCCTCCCGTCGCCGCGAGGCGATCGAGCAGGTCCGTCGTGTGTTACCGGTGTCGGAACGGCGGACCTGCCAGGTGCTCGGCCAGCACCGCTCGACCCAGCGTCATCCGCCGAAGGACGATGCCGACGAGCAGCGGCTGACGGCCGACATTGTCGCGCTGGCTAAGGATTATGGCCGATACGGTTATCGCCGCATTCATGCGCTGCTCGGCAATGCGGGCTGGCAGGTCAGCCTGTCGGTGGTCGAGCGCATCTGGCGGCGGGAGGGTCTCAAAGTGCCGAAGAGGCAACCGAAACGTCGCCGGCTATGGCTTGGCGACGGGTCGTGCATCCAGCTGCGTCCGCAGCATCGCGGGCACGTGTGGTCCTACGACTTCGTCGAGGATCAGACGCACAATGGTCGGAAGTTCCGGATGCTCAACATCATCGACGAGTTCAGCCGGGAATGCCTGGCGATGGTGCCGCTCCGGAGGTTCCGGTCGAACGACGTCATCGACGTGCTGGCCGACCTGTTCATCGAGCATGGGCCGCCCCAGCATATCCGGTCCGA
>Ga0180221_1001571_pt1 | contig 14809 bp, 17 predicted proteins | sample eDN5th37CKraftMG_FD_151339 | JGI IMG/M metagenome (GOLD analysis project Ga0180221, IMG submission 151339) | Enriched Miracle-Growth compost microbial communities from Emeryville, California, USA - eDNA 5th pass 37_C Kraft MG (version 2) (version 2) ...
GGAAAGAATTTCCATCTTAATGCTATTACCAGTCATAATGTGAACAGTAGTCCTATCACTTATTTAAGTGGCAGAAACTGTCCGGGCAATTAAGGGGCTATTCCACGCCTTTCAAAACACCCCAGATCATGACGACAAAGGTGAGACCAAAGACCGTTAGTACGATCTTGTGCAAAAGTGTAAAGTTAGCCTTTTCACCCTCATGCGCACTTAGAAAGTGTTTTTCATTAGCCGCCTTCATGTCGTAGACGAGTGATTTCGTAGGATCTTGCCGCACCCGTTCGGCATAGCGCATCACGTAGATCACACAGGCCAGCCAGCAAAGTCCCAATATGATGCAGCGCAACACGAGGCCGTTAGTGAAAGGTACGCCCGCAGCATCCGAGGCAATGACCGTAGCGAATGCATTGACTGTCGAACCAAGAACGCCGACGCCTGCACCAAGCAAAATGACAGCGACCGCAGTTACTGCATCGAAACGCGCCGCTATCATGATTGGAAGCAAAAGCATGTAGAAGGCAAGCGTTTCCTCTGCCATGCCATAGGTTGTACCGCCGAAGGCGAACAGTGCCATAAGCACAGGGATTAGCCATTTCTCTCGCCCCTTGAGCGCAACCATGGCGCTGCCAATGCCAGCATCAATCGCGCCAGTGGAGGTGACGACACCAATAAAACCACCAATAATGAGAACGAACACCGCCACATCAATGGCGTTGGCCTGATTGGTCGAAGGATTATAAAGCCCTCCGATCGGTGCCATGAATATATCTGTAATACCTTGCGGATTGGATTCAGCGACCTTGTAAGTCCCAGCAATAGGAACTTCCTTGTTCAAAGCCGCATTCATGGTTCGCTCGTACTGGCCAGCTGGAATGATCCAGGTCAGCGCCGCGACAATGACAATGAGGCCAAAAAGAATGGTGAATGCGGTAGGAAAACGAAATCGTTTTCCATCGCCGTCTTGTGCGATGTCACTCATGCATTAATCCCGCTCTCTTTCAATGCAACCGACCTGAGTTTATGGGTTGCAAGATAAGCCGCATTGATTTCAATCAAGAAGCATCAAGTATAGAAAAATATCACTCGGATAGTTCTGGTTCCAGATGCTGTCGAAGTCTTGTGTGAGGTGTTCGCCGAAGCGAAAAACCGGAGCCTGCCTCGAAAGTTATACCCCATCACATCAAAACCCGATATACTTCACCAGTCTGATCTTCTCATCTCTACCCCAAATGGATAGTGGGGTTTCGCACGATGTTAGTGATTAGATTTATGGAGCCATCCACTTTGAGAATAAGACACAATATTAACTCTTCAGGTCATCGAAATGAGTTCTGAAAAAACGAATGTTATAAGCCTTGACGCGTCGACTGTGGTCAGGAAAACACTATTCAATGAACTTTCTGGAGCGATCGCATTCTCGCAATGCAATGGTGTTGATAAAACCATTCCCCAGAACGTTACCATAGCTCGAGAGGGTGACAAAATCGGTCGGATTTACATGGTGAATGAGGGCTTATTAAGAGCTTTCAGAGTCTTGCCCGACGGTCGGCGGCAGATAACACACTTCATATTCCCAAGAGAACTAATAGGGATTATCGACGATGAACACTATTCATCGACAATTGAAACCATCGTAACAAGCAATATTACCTCCCTATCTAAAATTAAATTCCAGGAGTGTATCGTTAGAGATGAAAGAATTAAGCAATATTCTCACGCCGAGACAAAGGATTCGTTAAGGAAGGCGAACTTTATTCAACTCATACTGGGTCGGCTGGCACCAGTCGAAAAATTATCATGCTTTATCATTCTTCTCGCTCAACGGTCCCCCAACAGAGGCTTCGTTCATATTCCTATGCCAAGACAGGATATCGCCGACTTCTTAGGTTTGACTGTTGAAACCGTGAGTAGAAGTTTCACGAGACTGCGCAATCTTGGCCTTATCACCTTGCGGGACCATAGCTGCATAGAGATACGCTCGCTATCCGCGTTAAATCAAGTGGCAGGTGTAAATTTGTCTTGATCAGATAGTTTGGTCTGAAAACCTGAAAAAAGCTATGTTTTTGGGAATTCCAATGGATTTGAAGTATAGCAACCTGCAAGAGTCGTTGGTGAAGAATACGTTTTATGAGAATTGAACGATTTTTTGCCCGCCGAGTCTGGTGATCAGAATAACGAATAAAAGAGCGATCCATTTGAGGATGCGCCTGAAGTTGTAACCGACGGCGGAATCGCCGATGGTTCCGGCAAGATGATTTAGGCCCAAGCGGTGCGCTTCCTTGAGATGTCCGATGGGCACTGTTACCTTAACCTAAGTGCAAACATCAGTTGCGATAACGGGTGATGACCGAACCTCGTTCTTCGCTTTACCGCCGCCATCGTTATCCATCTGAGATTATTGCAGAGGCGGTGTGGTTGTATTTCCGCTTTCCGCTAAGCTTTCGCATGGTTGAAGACATGCTGGCTTATCGTGGCATCTTCGTCACATATAAGACCGTGTACGAATGGGCGGAGAAATTCGCACGTGCTTATGCCAGTAATATCCGTCGCCGCACACCGCGGCTTGGCGATAAATGGCACCTGGATGATGTGTAATATCTATCAAAAGTGAGCATCACATTCTTTGGCGAGCAGTTGATCAGGATGGTTTTGTTTTGGATGTTCTGGTCCAGAAACGCCGTAATACCAAGGCCGCCAAGCGCTTCATGCGCAAGCTTCTCTCTGCACAGGGCTGTGCACCCCGGATCATGGTCACCGATAAACTACGATCATATGGCGCTGCCAAACGAACGATGGGACTTAGCGTTTGCGATCATCGCCAGCATAAGGGTTTGAACAATCGGGCAGAGAATTCGCATCAGCCGATCCGACGACGAGAGCGGGTTATGAAGCGCTTTAAATCGGCGCGACATGTGCAAAATTTCACGTCGATACATGATCCGATCTACAACCTAAATTATTTCCCCCGAAACCAATTCAATGCCGCCGATCATCGTGAGTTACGACAAGCCGCCACTGACATGTGGCGCGAAATCACGTGCCTGAAATCCGCATGACAGATGCGCCAAAGAATACGTTACGTCTGCACTCTCGTTAAAGTAACAGTGCCCGGGCGCAAACAGGAGCCCCCCGACCATCGCGAGCGCCATGAGGAGATTGGTCTCGGGTCCGACGATCGCTGTCACCGCGATCCAGGCGATCGCGGCCATGAGCCCGAGCAGCAGCGCCGATTGCACGAAATTGAGCAGGCGGTCGCTGGCGGAGGCCGCGGTCATCGCGTCTTGTAGCCTCCGAGTTCGCGCCGGTCCTGATCGCGTACCAGCCAGTGGACAGCGCCGAGCGCAAGCGCCGCGCCCGCGAGTGCGGCAATCTTGGATGATTCCGTCTCGCCGAGGTCCAGGATGATGAACTTGCGCGCGATGGCGAGGAGCGCGATCAGCACGATCGTGCGGACCTGGAGGATCCCGAAGCTGCGTTCGGTCGCAACAAGAAGGGAGCGCTTGAACTCGAGCGCGATCACCACGGTGAAGATCATGCCGAACACCACCTGGAAGGTGGCGTAATCGAGAGGGTCGAATGCCCCCAGAACCAAGCGGTTCACGACTTCGCGCATCAGCGCCCAGACCGACGCCACGACGATCGCCGCAATGATGACGCTGAGGACGAGGATGACAACTTGCTCGAACTTCTCGTAGAGCGTCATCGCCGACCATTGTTCACGGGTCAGCCCAGATCGTTGCAAGTCTTTCATGATTGCCTCTCGAAAGCCGCCCTGGAGAGACAAGCTCCCCGGGGCTTTGCCAGACGGTGCGATATCGCACGGAGCGGAGGGGACGCCGCAAACCGGCGACACCCCATGTGGCATATCAGCCGTTCTTGACCTCGATGCGCTTGACCTTGGCCTGCGCCTCGGGAGTCTGGGGCAGCTTGATCGTCAGAACCCCGTTCTTGAAGGATGCTTGCGCCTTTTCGCCATCCACACCGGGGGGGAGCGGAATTGTCCGGTAGATCGCGCCGTAGCTGCGCTCGGAGAGATAGTATCCCGTCTTCTTCTCCTGGCGCTCGATCTTCTTCTCCCCCTTCACAGTCAACATGTCATCGTTGACCGTTACCTCGATGTCTTTCATCTCCATGCCCGGCAGCTCGATCGACACTTCGATCGCGTCGTCGGTCTCGACCATGTCGGATTTGGCTTCGCCGCTGCCCCAGGGCCATTCGAAATGACCGACCCTATTCCAGAAATTCTCGAACACGTGGTTCATTTCGCGCTGAAGCGTTGCGATCGGGTTGTCTTCGCTGCTTTTGGCGTCTGGCGCGCCGTCCTTGCGCGCCCAGGGAATGAGGTCTTTAATCTGCATGACATGGTCTCCTTAGGTTTTCAGGCGCCCTTGACGGCGATCCTTTTCGGCTGCGCTTCAGGGGCTCGGGGAAGCGTCAAAGTGAGGACGCCTCCACGCATCTCGGCTTCGATCCGGTCGGGGTCGAAGTTCTCGGAAAGCGTGAAGGTACGCTCGAAATCGCCCTCGCCATATTCGGCATAGGCAAGTTCGAGGTTTTCCGGCCGCACCGGGTCAACCTTGCCGCGGATCGTCAACACACGATTTTCGAGTGTGATTTCGACCGCATCGGCGGCGACCCCAGGCATATCGAGCATCATGAAGACGCCCTGATCGGTCTCGATGATATCGGTCAGGGGCCGATAGATGCGACCGCATCCGGTCGTCTCGGGCGCGTCCGTCAGCGTTTTCTCTGCGGCTTGCGTAATGTCGGTGCTCATCTTCCCAGTTCCTTTCACGCTGCCTTGATCTCGATCTTCTTTGGCCGTGTCTCCTCGGGCCGGACAACAACGATCCGCAACACGCCATTCGTCATCCTCGCCCCGACCTTGTCATCCGAGGCCGCGAATGGCAGGCGGATAGCGCGGGAAAACTTGCCATAACCGCGTTCGTTGCGGTGCCACCGTGCACCCTCCGGGACTTCCGGAGCCTTGCGTTCGCCGGAAAGTGTCAGGACGTTGTCCTTGACGGAAATCTCAATGTCGCCCGGTTCGATGCCGGGAAGTTCAGCGGCGATGGCAACGGCCTCAGGGCCTTGCCAGACATTCACCGCCGGGAACGCCGGGCGGGCCGGCGGCCAGAAACCGCGGTCGAGATCGCGCATCATGGAGCGCATCAGCGCAAAGGGATCGCTGCGGCGCAGATATGTCGGGTAGAGCATTACTGGCCTCCTGTTGCTGATCGATGCCCCCGAACCGTCGGCATGGAGGGACCGGGCAACGGTGCCGGCCGGATGTGGGTTCGGAGACCGCCCATCAAGATAGGCGGTTCCATTTATTATGCAAGCATATATGATGCGTGGATTGCACTTTGGATGGAGTGCGGTCTATCCTATGTCTCATGCAACCGGAGGAAGGATACCTATGATCTCTTCGGACATCGCGCTGATCGGGACGACGATCCACCGGGTCGCGCAGCTCATCCAGCAGCGGATCGACCAAGACATCCGCGACAGCGGCCTGACCCGCCTGTCCTGGATGGCGGCGGCGCATGTCGAGGATGCGCCCGGGCTGACCATCGGCGATCTGGCCGACCGACTTGAGGTCGGCCCGGCCACTGCGGGCCAGCTCGTCGATCGCATGGTCCGGGGCGGCTGGGTCGAGCGGTCGCCCTCGCTCGACGACAGGCGGTCGCAGATCGTCACCGCAACGTCGAAGGCCCGGGCGATGCTGGAGGAACTCGCGCCGCGGCAATCGGCGCTCGAACATGAAATCCTGCAGGATCTGTCGGCAGACGAAAGGCGCATCCTGCTGGCGCTGCTTGAGCGGATCAGGGCGCGGCTCGGGCGCCAGTGAAAGGGACAAGCGGCATGGAAAGGAAGACCGAATATAACGTCTGGTACTGGGTGGTGGCTTTCATAGCCGTGCTTTTCATCCAGAACCTGATCGCCGGTTGGCAATCCGTCGCACCGATCAGCTACAGCCAGTTCGAGAAGTATCTCGCTGACGGGAAAATTTCCTCTGTCGCGGTCGGGTCAGACACGATCACAGGCACCTTCGCCGAACCGGTCGACGGCAAGAAGCAGTTCGTGACGACCGTAGTGAATCCCGCAATCCTGGAACGGATAGACCGGTCAGGTATCGAGATCACTGGCGTTCCGCAAAACACTTTTCTCGGCACGCTGATTTCCTGGGTGGCGCCAGCGCTTATCTTCTTCGGAATCTGGATGCTGCTGTTCCGCAAGTTCGCCGACAAGCAGGGCTTCGGCGGGTTCATGCAGGTCGGCCGCAGCAAGGCCAAGGTTTACATGGAAAAAGAAACCGGCGTCAGCTTCGCCGACGTGGCCGGTGTGGACGAGGCCAAGGCCGAGCTCGAGGAGGTCGTGGAGTTCCTCAGGAACCCCGCCGAATACGGAAAGCTGGGCGCACATATCCCCAAAGGCATATTGCTCGTAGGGCCGCCGGGCACCGGCAAGACGCTGCTGGCGCGCGCGGTGGCGGGTGAGGCCGGCGTGACCTTCTTTTCGATCTCGGGCTCCGAGTTCGTGGAGATGTTCGTGGGCGTCGGCGCCGCACGGGTGCGCGACCTGTTCGAGCAGGCCCGGAAAACCGCCCCGGCGATCATCTTCATCGACGAACTCGACGCTCTTGGGAGGGCGCGTTCCTCCGGCCAGATCGCCGGTGGCCATGATGAGCGTGAGCAGACGCTGAACCAGCTTCTGACCGAGCTCGACGGCTTCGACCCATCAGTCGGCATCGTGCTGCTTGCGGCCACGAATCGCCCGGAGATTCTCGATCCGGCGCTGTTGCGGGCCGGACGCTTTGACCGGCAGGTGTTGGTGGATCGGCCGGATAAGAAGGGACGTGTGCAGATTCTTGGCGTTCACATGAAAAAGGTGAAGCTCGCCCCGGACGTCGATGCCGAGAAGGTCGCAGCGCTCACGCCCGGCTTCTCGGGCGCCGATCTTGCCAATCTCGTCAACGAGGCAGCATTGCTCGCCACGCGCCGCAAGGCCGATGCGGTGACGATGGACGACTTCAACAATGCCGTGGAGCGCATCATCGCCGGGTTGGAAAAGAAGAACCGCGTTCTGAACCCGCGCGAGCGCGAGATCGTGGCGCACCACGAGATGGGGCACGCGCTTGTGGCGATGGCTCTGCCGGGGGTGGACCCGGTGCACAAGGTCTCGATCATCCCGCGCGGAATTGGCGCGCTCGGCTACACTATCCAGCGCCCGACCGAGGACCGCTTCCTGATGACGCGGGAGGAGCTGGAGAACAAGATCGCAGTCCTGCTTGGCGGGCGCGCGGCCGAGAAGATCATCTACAATCATGTCTCGACCGGGGCGGCCGACGATCTGGTCAAGGCTACCGATATCGCCCGCGCCATGGTCGCGCGGTACGGGATGGACGAAGACCTCGGGCATGTCAGCTACGACAGCGATCGGCCAGGCTTTCTCGGCACCGGCGACCAGTCGTCCTGGCTGAACCGCCGCTATAGCGAGGCTACGGCCGAGCGAATGGACGCGAAGGTGCGCGACATCGTGGATGGCGTGTTCAAGCGCACCCTCACCCTTCTTGAAAGCAATCGGGATCTTCTTGAGCAATCTGCGCAGGATCTCCTGCAACGAGAGACACTGGACGAGCCCAATCTGGTGGCAATTGGGTCCAAGATGAAAAGAACGGAAGCGGTCGCTGCGTGACACCGTCACTGACGCAGATGATCGCGGACAACCCTGACTGGATAAAGAAACGGAGAGGAAAAATGGCAAACGGAGCTTGCGATATTTGCGGTCGCCCGGCGACGGCGCGCGTGCGCGCCTCGGTGAACGGCAAAGTTCAGAACATGGAGCTGTGCGATCAGCACTACCGCGAAATGGTGCGCCGGTCGGGCCGCAGCGCCTCGCCGCTGGAGTCCCTGTTCGGACGACATTCCCTTTTTGACGAATTCTTCGGCGATAGCGGGTTCGGCAGCCTGTTCAGCGACAGCCCGCTGCGGGGTGGCGCACTGGGCGCCACGGGCGCGGGTGAGGACGACGTCGTGGATGCCACCTTCGGGGAGGAAGCGCCGCGCCGCGGATCGCGGCGCGGCGGCGGACGCACCATCGCCGATCGGCTGAGCGAACAGGGCAACAAACTATTACAGGATGCCGCACAGAAGGCTGGAGAATTCGGGCGCAGCGAGGTCGATACCGAACATCTGCTTCTGGCACTGACCTCGTCCGACGTCGTCAAAACGATCCTGGAACAGTTCAAGGTCGATGTGGACGACCTGCGGCGCCAGGTTGAGAAGGAAGCGAAGCGTGGAGAGGCCAGGACGGAGGGCGAAATCGGCGTCAGTCCTCGCCTGAAGGACGCGCTGAACCGGGCCTTCATCGCCTCGAACGAACTCGGCCATTCCTATGTCGGTCCCGAGCACTTGCTGATCGGCCTTGCCGAGGAAGGTGAAGGCCTGGCCGCGTCGATCCTGCGCAAATACGGATTGACGCCGCAGGCGCTGCGCCAGCAGGTGACCAAGGTCGTGGGCAAGGGTGCCGAGGAGGGCCGCGTGGAGGCGCCTTCCAGCACGCCCGATCTCGACCAGTTCAGCCGTGACCTGACGAAGCTCGCCCGCGAGGGCAAGCTCGACCCCGTCATCGGCCGCGCCCGCGAGATCGAGACGACGATCGAAGTGCTCGCCCGCCGGAAAAAGAACAATCCGGTGCTGATCGGCGAGCCCGGCGTGGGCAAGACCGCCATCGTCGAGGGGCTCGCACAACGGATCGTCGCGGGCGAGGTGCCCGAGGCCCTGCGCGACAAGCGGCTCGTGGAGCTCAACATCAACTCAATGGTGGCAGGGTCGAAGTATCGGGGCGAGTTCGAGGAGCGGGTGCAGAAGATCCTCAAGGAGATCACCGAGGAGAAGGACAGTCTGATCCTGTTCATTGACGAGATCCATACCATCGTCGGCGCCGGCCAGGGCGGCGGCGAAGGCGGTCTCGACATCGCCAACACCTTCAAGCCGGCGCTGGCGCGGGGCGAGCTGAACCTGATCGGTGCAACGACGCTCAACGAGTACCAGAAATATATCGAGAAGGACGCAGCACTCGAACGCCGCTTCCAGCCGGTCTATGTCGAAGAGCCCACGGTCGCCCAAGTCATCATGATCCTGCGGGGGCTCCGCGACACGCTGGAAGCACACCACAAGGTGACGATCACCGACGAGGCCATCGTTGCGGCGGCCGAGCTTTCGGATCGCTACATCACCGGTCGCTTCATGCCCGACAAGGCGATCGACCTGATCGACCAGGCTGCTGCCCGCGTGAAGATCAGTGCCACCGCGCGGCCCGTGGACGTGCAGGAGCTCGAGGCCGAGGTCGCCCAGATCAGGCGCGAGCAGGACTATGCTGCAGCCCGCAAGCAGTTCGACCGGGCAGCAGAACTGAAGAAGGAGCTGGAGGCCAAGCAGAAGGAGCTGGACGAGCTTCTCGAGATCTGGAAGCGCGATCAGGCTTCGGCCACGGCCGAGGTGCGCGCCGATCATGTGGCGCAGATCGTCTCCAAGATTACGGGCGTTCCGGTTACTGAGCTGACCACCGAGGAGAAAGACAAGCTCCTCAAGCTCGAGGAGAAGCTGCACGAGCGCGTCATCGGCCAGGAAGAGGCCATCCGCGCCGTGGCGGATGCGGTGCGCCTGGCGCGCGCAGGACTGCGCGAGGGACGCGGCCCGACCGCGACATTCCTCTTCCTCGGGCCGACCGGGGTTGGCAAGACGGAACTGGCCAAGACGCTCGCCGAAGTAATCTTTGGCGATCAGGACGCAATCATCCGCATCGACATGTCCGAGTATGGCGAGCGTCATTCGGTCGCCCGGCTGGTGGGTGCGCCTCCGGGCTATGTCGGCTACGAAGAAGGCGGCCAACTGACGGAGCGAGTGCGCCGCCGGCCCTACTCCGTCGTGCTGCTCGACGAGATCGAGAAGGCGCACCCGGATGTCTATAACATCCTGCTGCAGGTGTTCGACGACGGGCGGCTGACCGACGGAAAGGGCCGCGTGGTTGACTTCACCAACACCATCATCATCGCCACCTCGAACCTCGGTTCCGACATCATCCAGCGCAACCTCAAGAAGCGCGGCACCAGCGACTTCGACGAGGCGAAGCAGAAGGCCGAGCTGATGGAGGTGCTGCGCGGCCATTTCCGGCCCGAATTCATCAACCGGATCGACGAGATCATCGTCTTCCACTCGCTGAACCAGTCGGAAATACGCCAGATCGTCGAGTTGCAGCTAAATCGGGTAAAGCGGACTGCAATTGGGCAGGGGGTCGAACTCGAATTCGATGTGAGCGTAACGGATCACTTCGGCGCGGTCGGCTTCCGGCCAGAATTCGGCGCGCGTGAATTGCGCCGGCTGATCCGGTCGGAGTTGGAGACCGAGTTGGCCCGCGAGATGCTCTCCGGGCGGATCGAGGATGGTGACAAGGTCCGCGTCGCCTGGTCGGAAGACGAACAGAGGGTCGTGTTCGAAAAGATCGTAAAGGACACCGATGAGGACAGCCCGGACGATCAGGCCAAGGCCGGGATCGAGGAGCCCAGCGAAGTTACCGAAAACAAGGCGGACGCTCCGACGCCCGATGTCCCGGTCGACGCCAAGGATAAGGAGCAGTCTAAGGACGATAAGTCTACCGGGTGACGTCGTGAAGGACTGGCCGGCGCGACGACGGTCGCGCCGGGCCATTTCGTCGGAGGGTTACAGGAAGGATCCACGGCATGAAAGTCATCAGAGCATTTCGTAATCTTGACCGGCACGGGCAACAGCGCGCGCCTGAAGTTATCGAGGAAGAGGTGCGACAACTTGAACCGCATCTTGTACGTTTCCGCGACGGGCTGGTCAGGCTTGAGATCGTTGCCTCGCAGACGAACGGGAAGAAGCGCATCCACGTCAGCTTGCGCCTGCAACTGCCCTCAGGGGTGATCGCGGCGCAGGAAGATGGTTTCGAGATCGAACCTGTTCTACGCAAGGCTTTCGCCGATCTACGCCGCCGTGTCGATCGCAAGGTCGCGCTCCTGAAAGGCGAGCCGCAGTGGAAGCGCCCCGCACGTCGCGCCCGGATCAAAGCGCTGCTGCCGCCCGCACGGGACAGAGCCGAGGCCGAACGGCGCACGCTCTATTTTGGCCTTATCGAAAATAATCTCGATGCGGTCTACGACACCGTGAGGCGCGAGCTGATCTATTTGGAAGCCAACGGGTCGGTTCGCGAAGGCCTTCTCAATGTCGGCGATCTGGTTGATACGACGATTCTGAAAGGCCTCGAGCGGTTCGAGCAGCGGCCCGCAAAGTTTTCGACCGGCGACTGGCTGACGCGGCTGGCCTTCGAGACCATCGACGCTTCAGCACGGGAGGCCAGCCATGCTCTGCCCGACAGCGGCGCCTCTCTCGACGCCGCGCCCGAAGCCCCGGCGCAAGATCCGACTGAGGCCGACCAGGAGATGTTCGAGTTTTATCAGCCCGATGATGTCCCACGTCTGGAAGACCTTGTGGCCGACAGCTCCGCCGCCGATCCTGAGGCCGAAGCGGCGCGGCGCGAAGAGGCACTGGCGCTACACCGGGCCATCGCGGCGCTGCCGTCGCTCTGGCGCAGGGTGCTGCTGCGGCTCGAACTGGAGAAAGACACGGCGGAGCACGTCTCCCACATCCTCGGCATTCCGGAAGAAGACGTCCGACGTGTTGCCGAATCTGCACGCGCGCAAATTCGTGAGAAGATGCATGCGTCCGGATACCCGGCTGACATCGCCGGGACGGTCAGAGAGCCGTCGCGCATTCCGCAGCCGCTCCAGCACCGGGATCGGATCGAGAGGGGTCTCCTGGGCGACGTGAAGGGAGAAGCGTCATGACGCGCGGACATAATCGTCCTCCCCTGCAACCGAAGATGCCGGGGATCGACATGAGGTCCTGGGACGTGCCGACGGTTATCATCAACCGGCCGGCGCGCTCGGTAGTGAGTGTAGAAAATGCCGTCGCAACTCGGCTCGAGAAAACTTCTCAAATTTCAAGGAGGAACAGAAGAAATGAACACTGACGCGAAACGAAGTGTGCATGGCCGCGCGGATTTTCTTTGCAGCCTCTCCGAGAACTGGTGGGCATTCGTGCTACGCGGCGTTCTCGCGCTTTTGATTGCAGTGCTGGCATTCATCATGCCGGCAGAGTCGCTCCTTGCTTTGACGCTCGTCTTCGGCGCATTCTCTTTTGCCGACGGTGTGTTCGGACTAATTGCCGCCGTACGGCACCTCCGCAAGGGCGAACGTTGGGGCTGGCTGATGTTCAGCGGCATCCTTGGAATTGCGACCGGTGTCGTTGTGGCGGTCTCGCCCTTCGTCGCCACACTGGTACTGGCCACCTTCCTCTGGGCGAGCATCGCTTTCTGGTCAGCGTTCTCCGGCATCTTCGAAATCGTCGCTGCGATCCGACTGCGCAAGGAAATCAAAGGCGAAATCTGGCTCATTCTCAGCGGTCTTCTCTCCGTTGCCCTGAGCGTAGCGGTAATCTGGCTGTTGCTCAGCCGCCCGGTCGAGACCTTTCTTGCGCTTGGTTGGCTTCTCGGTTTCTACGCTGCCTTCTTCGGCGTGACGATGGTGTTGCTCGGCCTCCGGCTTCGCAAGGCTCGTAGATCCGATGGCCCCATCTCCGGTGACATGATGAACAAACCCAGTGAAGCGTGAGCGTGGCGACCGAACACGACCGATCCGTTGGCGACGAAGACGATGATCTCACTCGTTGGGATGAAACGATCTTCGAGCGATGTTTGCGCGTCGGCTTCAATCCCTTCGGGTCCGGGCCGACGCCTGTTTTCTTGCGGCACATGCCAATAGAAGTGACGGCGGCGCACAATCTCCCGAATCAACCTAAGGGAGATTGCAGAGATGAATGATGGCAGTCCCTCTAACATCAGCAAACAATTTGTACATAGGCGTTCGATGTATAGAGCTCACGACCTGGCTTATATGCTTTTCTCCATCGCCCTTGTGGGAGCAGGATATCTCGCTTTTCGCGAGATGTTCGTCGAGAGCGAACCTGTACCGTTCGCCCGGGAAGTAGTGCTGGTGTTTCTCGGAGCAGTTGCGACAATCTATCTGACAGCTGTTTTGCTCAACAGGCAAACTGAGCTGGAGCTCCGCAAGGAAGGACAGGTCATCATCCTGCAGCAGAAAAATGATATTTACATGGCCTGCATCGAGACGGTCGCCCAGATCGTGGAAGTCGCTTTGCACAACGACGACCTGATCAATGAATTGCGCGTCCTCAGCCACAAGTTGGCAGTATTGGGTAGTGCTGACGTCATCGCCTCTTTCGAGAATGTCCTTGACACCCTCATTTCGGGTCTGCGGGACGGAAAACTGAATTCAGAAGACGGATCAAATATCATGAAAGCTGTCGCAGAAATGACCTCTGCTATGCGCAGAGATATTCTCGAAGAGATTGCTGCCGGGAACGTGCGTACAACGCGCGAAGCCATTCTTCGAAACTCGAACCGTATGCAACATCTCGACCGGATTGAACCCGGTGGTTCCGAAAGGGAACTACATCAGAAGGAGAACACCAATGCGCGGACATAATCGGCCTCCGTTTCTACCGAAGGTGCCGGGGACCAACATGTGGTCGTGGGACGTTCCCACGGCCATTATCTACCGGCCGGCGCGCTCTGTGATGACCTCCGCACCCCGGCCGAACCACTGGATCCTGGAGTTTGAACCATCACGGCCGCTTCGGATTGAACCGCTGATGGGCTATACGTCCAGCGACGATCCCTATCGCCCGATACGGCTTCGATTTCCTGATCGGCAAAGCGCGATCGCCTTTGCAGAGCATAACGATTGGACCTACATTGTTCGCGAAGAGGCGCCGGGACGTGCGCAAAATAGTCGCTGGCGGGGGGCCGAGAAACATAAGCTCTATAAAGGCGCTGACGCACCGGGGGCGTTTCGTATCGACGCTCGGCAGAGGCCGGGAAGGTCGGGCCACAGCCTGAAACCCGCAGTGGAACGAGACGGCGCAGTGGACCTGGCCGCACCCGAGCACACAGAGCTCGATCCCGTGCTCGAAGCGAGCCTCGAGTCCTTCCCCGCATCCGATCCGCCGGCATGGACAGGTGTTACCGTGGCGGCGAAGAAACCGTGACTCGAACTTTAAACTGAAGCAGGCACGGAGCACTTGTTTCCCTATCTCGACACCGTCGCGCGGAGATATCCTCCCGTCATCGTCTGGGCACTCTTAGGGGTGAACGTCCTCGCGTTCCTCTACCAGATCAGCCTGCCCCAGCGCCTGCTGGATCGGTTCCTGTTCGAGTTCGCGCTTGTGCCATCGCGCTTCTTCGGGCAGCTCAGTCTTGTCGCCCCCTCTGATTGGACTCCCTTCCTGACGAATATGTTCCTGCACGGGGGGTGGCTGCACCTCATCCTCAACATGTGGACACTCTGGATTTTCGGTCCCGCGGTCGAGGACCGTCTCGGCCCCGGGCGGTTCATCCTGTTCTACCTGTTCTGCGGCGTGGCGGCCGGGCTGGCCCATGCGCTCGCCAATCCCGACTCGGCCGTGCCCGCGCTCGGTGCATCCGGCGCAATCGCTGGCGTGATCGGGTGTTACGCGCGGATGTTCCCGGCGGCCCGGCTGGTCGTGATGGTGCCCATCGTGTTCATACCGTTGTTCTTCGAAGTGCGGGCAATCGCGGGTTTTGTCGCAAATTTTTGAGTGGGGTATAAGCGGCCTTATCTCCGGACACAGTTATGCAGCGAGCTCCGCAAACACCTCGAATGGCGACCGATTTTCATTAGCGAATT
>Ga0180221_1001576_pt1 | contig 14764 bp, 16 predicted proteins | sample eDN5th37CKraftMG_FD_151339 | JGI IMG/M metagenome (GOLD analysis project Ga0180221, IMG submission 151339) | Enriched Miracle-Growth compost microbial communities from Emeryville, California, USA - eDNA 5th pass 37_C Kraft MG (version 2) (version 2) ...
GCATCTTTCCAGAGCCGCCCGATCTCGCTGAAATCCGTCAGAATGCGCGCTGCGACTTCACCCGCCATTGTCTGCAGCATCCTCAGGGACTAATGTTGTTTCTTGCGTGGGGGCTGCGCCATCCACCAGATGATGCCCATGGCTGGCAGAACCCACAAAATGCCGGTCACGAAGAAATAAAGCAGATGCACCCACGCGCTCGACTGGGCCAGATGCGCCACGGCGATTATGGTCGCAAATACCGCATAGACGATGACCAGTGAAACCAGCAAGAAAGTACCGATCAGTTTCTTCAACCGGACAGGCATGCGCATTCTCCTTTTCCCGGTTCATCACTAACCGGTGAACGGTGCCAGTGAAAGGGCAAAAACGCGGCGGCATGTCGCGTGAGGCGAACTTGTAACTGCTCGGCCTATGCTGCATGTACACTTGAGCTCATTATCGAAGGGTGAACGGCATGACGACAGCAGCGGCGCAGCGTATGGGGCAGGGTTCGAGGTCATCGAAAGAGGACCGCGACCGCCGCCTTGTGCGTTACTGGCTCTATGCGGTTTTTGTCGTGCTGATCGCCATCGTCATGGTCGGCGGCGCCACCCGCATGACCGGGTCTGGCCTGTCGATCACCGAATGGAAGCCCATTCACGGGGTCATTCCACCGCTCAGTCATGCTGAATGGCTGGAGGAGTTCGACAAATATCGCCAGATTCCGCAATACCAGCAGATCAACAAGGGCATGTCGCTGGAAGAGTTTCAGTACATCTTCTGGTGGGAATGGGCGCACCGCCTGCTTGCGCGTTTTGTCGGGTTTCTGGTCGCCGTCCCGCTGGCCTTCTTCTGGGTGACGGGGCGTCTCAAGGGCGGCCTCAAATATCGTATGCTGGGCCTGCTCGTGCTGGGTGGTCTGCAGGGCGCTATCGGCTGGTGGATGGTCGCATCCGGCCTTAGCGAGCTTACCAGCGTCAGCCAGTATCGTCTGGCGATCCATCTGACGACGGCCTGTGTCATCATAACGGCGGTGTTCTACATAGCGCGTGGGCTTGTCACCTATAGCGAGCGACCTGCGGAGCGCTCCATCCAGCGCTTTGCCGGATGGATCGTGTTCGCGGTTCTGGTGCAGATTTACCTGGGCGGTCTGGTGGCCGGCTTGCATGCGGGATTGACTTACAATACCTGGCCGCTGATGGATGGGGCTGTCATTCCATCCGATCTGTTCATTCAGTCGCCCTGGTGGCGCAACCTGTTCGAAAACCCGAAAACGGTTCAGTTTGTGCACCGCATGTTCGCCTATACGGTTCTGGTTCTGGCGGTCCTGCATTCACTGCAGGTCTGGAAACAGGCTCCCGGCACCACCCACGCGCGCCGCACCATCGTTCTTCTCGGGCTCGTTCTCGTGCAGGCTGTCATCGGCATTGCCACGCTTTTGATGAGCGTTCCGCTGCATCTGGGCCTGACGCACCAGTTTGTTGCGCTGATCGTGCTGGCTTTCGCGGTGGCGCACTGGCGCGCAACCAAGGGTGCTTACGAGGGATAAGCGCTGTGGCGCAATTGCCGGAGTGCGGAGGCGATTTTCAGTTCCCGCGCTTCATCCGCGTCATTGCCGTCTTCACGATGCCATGCGGCTGACAGGCAACCATAGGCGAAGGCATAATCCAGAATATAGGCCGGTTCGCGCCCGATGACAGGCGCGAAATGTTCGGCCATGTGCCGGGCGCGTTCAGGGTCGAGGCAAAGCTCGTCCCGATCGAGCGGATTATAGAAGATATTGGCCGCGTCGAAGGCGGCATCGCCGACCAGCCCGTGCGGATCGATGGCGAGCCAGCCGCGCGGTCCCTCAATGATATTCTCATGGTGAATATCACCATGCAGCGGAATGGCCTTGTGCGGCGTCGCCAGCAGGCGCTTGGCGACCGCCGTGCCATCTGCATAGATCGGGCTTTCATGCGCCACCGCAAAGAGGCCGGAAAAGTGCTTATCCAGCGGCTGCTGGCCAGTCGGTATTGGAGCGGGAGAGGGCGTGTGTAGCGCGCTCAGCACCTCGCCGAAGATGTGCAGGCATTCGGCATCCTTGCCGCGCTTCAGGTGCTCATCAAGGTGATAGTCGCCGGCATATTCGAGCAGCATCGATGTACCCTTGAGGCCGTATAATCGTGCTGCACCATGGCCGTCCTGCCAGTCCAGATAATGCGCGCCGCGCAGCTCCTCCATCCCGGCTGGTTTCAACTGTTTGACGACAAAAACCTCGCCCGGATGATCGATGCGTTCGACCTTCCAGACGAGGCTTGAATGTGTATCGGCCAGAGGCTCATAGGAGCCGATCTTCCATTCGACAGGAAACACCGGCTTCGTCGGCATCACGCCTTGCCAAGCATGAGGTTCATGTTCTGGACGGCGGCACCCGATGCGCCCTTGCCGAGATTGTCGAGCAGCGCCACCAGATTGACCTCGCCGTCGCCTTCAGTGCCGAAGACGAAAAGCTTCATGCCGTCCTTGCCCGCGAGCTCTTCCGCATCGACACGCGGAAGCTTCCCGCTTTCCTCAAGCGGCACGACCTCGACAATATCCTGACCGGCATAATGCTCCGTCAGCGCGGCATGAACCGCGGCAAGCGACGGCGATCCTTCGAGTTCGCTCAGGAACAGCGGAACCTGCACGATCATGCCCTGCGGGAAGCGTCCTACGCTGGGCGAAAAGATCGGGCGGCGATCCAGACGGCCATGCAATTGCAGTTCCGGCACGTGCTTGTGACGCAGCGGTAGGCCATAGAGGAAATTGTTAGCGGCAAGATGCTCCGGATGGTTCTTGTCTTCCATCTGGGCGATGAGCTGCTTGCCGCCGCCCGTATAGCCGGAAACAGCATTGACGCTGACCGGATAATCGGCAGGCAGCAGGCCCGCATCGCGCAGCGGGCGCACAAGTGCAATCGCGCCGGTCGGGTAGCAGCCCGGATTGGCAACGAGGCGCGCCTCGGCAATGCGTTCGCGCTGGCCCTTGGCCAGTTCCGCAAAGCCATAGGCCCAGTCGGGATGCACGCGATAGGCGGTCGAGGTATCGATGATGCGGGTCGCGTTATGACCTTCGAGCAGGGAAACCGCTTCCTTGGAGGCATCGTCCGGCAGGCACAGGATTGCAATGTCGGCAGCGCGCAGATAGTCGGCGCGCAAATCCTTGTTGCGCCGCTCGGCTTCCGGGATGGAAATCACTTCGAGATCGTCGCGCTCGGCCAGGCGAGTGCGGATCTGCAAGCCGGTGGTGCCGTGTTCGCCATCGATGAAGATTTTCGGTTTCATGCGTTTTGCCTTTGATTTCAGAAAGTTACGACAATAGGTGAAATGGGTGTTTGAGACGCTTGAATCACTTTGTGAACAAGCGTCTCATCGTCGTTCTTTCCGTTCGGCCAGAAGGCCCAGATAGTACATTGCGATTGTCGCTCCCGCGATGGCCGTTATATCGGCATGGTCATAGGCTGGTGCAACCTCGACCACATCGGCGCCCACGAAGTCAAGAGCTGTCAGCTTGCGCAGAACCGACAGCATCTTTGCCGATGAAGGGCCGCCCGCGACCGGCGTGCCGGTTCCCGGCGCAAAGGCCGGATCAAGGCAGTCGATATCGAAGGTCAGATAGGTTTTCCTGCCATTGGTGCGCTTCATGATTTCATCGGCAATCGCCGCCGCCGACATGTCCTCGACCTCGTGGCCGTAGATGCTCCTGATGCCGCAATCTTCCGGCGCGTGCGTGCGGATGCCGATCTGGATCGAATGGTCGGGATCGATGATGCCATCGCGTACCGCGCGGGCCACGAATGAGCCGTGATCGATCCGCTTGCCATCGTCGAACCATGTATCCTGATGCGCATCGAACTGCACCAAAGCAAGCGGACCATATTTCGCGGCATGGGCCTTGAGAAGCGGCCATGTGATGAAATGATCGCCGCCGAGCGTCAGCAGGAACGCATCGGATTTCAGGATTTTCGCCGCTTCGCGCTCGATTGTGGCAGGGGTCTTGGTGTGATTGCCGTAGTCGAGCAGGCAGTCGCCATAATCGATGACGGCAAGATTCTCGAACAGATCGCGCTCGAACGGATATTGTGGATCATTGTCGAAGATTGCCGAGGCCCGCCGGATCGCCTGCGGGCCGAAGCGCGCTCCGGGGCGGTTGGAAACGGCGGCATCGAAGGGAATGCCCCAGACAACCGCCTCTGCCCCCTTGAGCGACTTCGTATATACCCGCCGCATAAAGGACAGCACGCCCGCATGGGTAGGGTCGGTCGCGGCGCTGGTCAGGCTGCGGGCCGTGATCGCGTGGTCGATGGTTTTTGAAGGCATGGTGGTGATCCGAGTGATAGTCTGGCTTCTATAGCGCTTTCATTCGCTCATGGCATCAAATCCATAGGCGCGCTCCACGCGACCGATACGCACGCGATAGGTTTCATACCATTTCTGGCGCCCGCGCTTCTGCGCCACCAGATGATCCACATCGCGCTTCCATGCGCGGATGCTTTCCTCGTCGGTCCAGAAAGAATTGGTGATGCCAAATCCTTCCGCGTCGCGGGCGCTCTCAATGCCGAGATAGCCGGGCTGTTTCGCTGCAAGTTCGCCCATCTGAACCGCCATGTCTCCATAGCCATCGTCTTCACCCGCAACGCGCTGCGAAGCAAAGGTGACGATCAGATAAGGCGGCTTCGGGGTGGAGGCAAAACGACTGGACGACATTCGGCTGGCTCCGTGCTGGCTTGAGTCTCTTGTTACATAGCAAAAAAGCGGACCCGAAGGCCCGCTTTTCTGTAAGCTCTGAAGCGATAGATATTAACGCTTGGAGAACTGGAAGCTGCGGCGAGCCTTGGCTTTGCCGTACTTCTTACGTTCGACGACGCGGCTGTCGCGGGTCAGGAAGCCACCCTTCTTGAGAACCGCGCGCAGGCCCGGTTCGTAGTAGGTGAGGGCCTTGGAAATACCGTGACGAACGGCACCGGCCTGACCGGAGAGACCACCACCGGCAACGGTGGCGACGATATCGAACTGACCGACGCGATTCGAAGCGACGATCGGCTGCTGCAGGATCATCTGCAGGACCGGACGTGCGAAATACTTTTCGAATTCCTTGTCGTTGACGACGATCTTGCCGGAGCCCGGCTTGACCCAAACGCGTGCAACGGCGTCCTTGCGCTTGCCGGTGGCATAGGCGCGGCCCTGTGCGTCCAGCTTCTGGACATGAACCGGAGCGGCAGCTTCTGTCTTGGCAACGGTGCCGAGTTCTTCGAGCGAATTGATGCTCTCAGCCATGATTATGCATTCCCTTTGTTCTTGCGGTTCAGCGCTGCGACGTCGAGGACTTCCGGCTGCTGAGCTTCATGCTGATGGTTCGGGCCTGCATAAACGCGCAGGTTTTTCATCTGGCGACGGCCGAGCGGACCGCGCGGGATCATGCGCTCGATTGCCTTCTCAAGAACGCGTTCCGGGAAACGGCCTTCGAGGATCTGGCGAGCAGTGCGCTCCTTGATGCCGCCCGGATGGCCGGTGTGCCAGTAATATTTCTTGTCGGCATACTTGTTGCCGGTCAGAACAACCTTGTCGGCATTGATGATGATGACATTGTCGCCATCGTCCACATGCGGGGTGAAGGTTGCTTTGTGCTTGCCACGCAGGCGATTGGCGACGAGCGATGCGAGACGGCCGACGACGAGACCTTCGGCGTCGATCAGCACCCACTTCTTCACCACTTCAGCCGGCTTCTGGGAGAAAGTTGCCATTGAAGTCTTCCTTGACTTGATCCCTGTCCTTGCGAACCGGGCTTTTTTTGTTGCTTGTGTTGGATATTCTCCAACCCGAACGGGCGTGTAAAAGTTGCCTTTCGCACGCTTCCGGCGGGTCGATATACAATGTTGGCGCTTCCGTCAAGCCCTGTATTTGAAGCATCTTTTAAAAAGAATAACAAAATCAATAAGTTGCGTGTTTGGTATTATAATACCTTATATTTTTTGCCCATTTATCGCGGTGGAATCGAATAGGTGGCGGTGGCATGGGCGACCAACTCGCCGCTTGCACCATCGGTCAGGCTGATATCGAGGACCGCAAGGCGCTTGCCGAGTTTCAGGAGACGCGCCACGGCCTCGACCGTGCCGGGGGAGGGCTTGCGCAGGAAATTGATGTTGAGGTTGGTCGTGACGGCCAGGGCAACCGGGCCGATATGGGCGAGAATGGCGGCATAGGCGGCAACGTCGGCCAGCGCAAACAGCGAAGGGCCGGAAACCGTGCCGCCCGGGCGCAGATGTTGCTCATCGGCGTGAAGGCGCATTGTAGCCGCTCCCTCATCCACGGCCATGACCTCGAAAGCATCGCCAAGCTGCGGAAATTCACGCTTCATGAAGGCCCGCAATTCATCAAGGCTCATGACGGGGCTGACGCTTGTGCGATGTGCGGTATTGATATTCATGCATTCCTCCCAAATTTAATAATCAATAGAGGCTGCGGCGGCTTTCATGCAAGCGCCGGCTCAGGCGATTAAAGAGGACAAGATGCAAAACCCATCCGACGACCAGATCCGCGAAATCCTCCTTTCCGTGAAAACGATTGCGCTTCTCGGCGCATCGCCGAAGCCGGAACGCCCGAGCAATGGCGTGATGGAATTCCTGCTTGCCAAGGGCTATCGCGTCATTCCGGTCAATCCGGGGCAGGCGGGCAAGGATATACACGGCCAGCGCGTGGTGGCGCGTCTTGCCGACATCGGAGAACCGGTGGATATGGTGGATGTCTTCCGTGAACCCTACTCCCTGCCGGGCATCGTGGACGAAGTTCTGGCGATGAAACATCGGCCAAAGGTCTTGTGGACGCAGCTTGGCGTCGTGCACGAAGAGGCTGGAAACCGCGCCAGTGAAGCCGGTTTGACGGTCGTCATGGACCGCTGTCCTGCCATCGAATATCCCCGCCTCATTTCTGAATAGGAAGTTTTGGATTTAATTTCTGCGATTCCGCCATTTGGCGGAAAATCCGCCTTTGCTTTCCTGGCGGCAACGCCTAACGTCCTGTCATCATTGGGGCTTAGACGCTGGAGGAAATCATGTCAAAACGTTCGCCCGGAATTGAAACGCTGGCTGTCCACGCAGGCGCGAAGCCCGATCCGACGACGGGTGCGCGCGCGACACCGATCTATCAGACAACTTCGTTTGTGTTCGATGATGCGGATCATGCGGCATCGCTGTTCGGTCTTCAGGCTTTCGGCAATATCTATACGCGCATCACAAACCCGACGACTGCCGTTCTGGAAGAACGCATTGCGGCACTTGAAGGCGGAACAGCGGCGGTCGCGACCGCATCCGGCCATGCGGCGCAATTGCTCGTGTTCCACACGCTTCTGCGACCGGGCGACAATTTCATCGCCGCGCGCCAGCTCTATGGCGGCTCGATCAACCAGTTCGGCCAGTCGTTCAAGTCTTTCGACTGGCATGTGCGCTGGGCCGACGCCACCAATCCGACCGATTTCGCCAAGCAGATCGATGACAGGACGCGCGCCATCTTCATCGAAAGCTTCGCCAATCCGGGCGGGATTGTCGTGGATATCGAGGCCATTGCCGAAATCGCCCACAAGCATGGCCTGCCGCTGATCGTGGACAACACGCTCGCATCGCCCTATCTGGTGCGCCCGATCGAGCACGGCGCGGATATCGTCGTCCACTCGCTGACCAAGTTCATCGGCGGTCACGGCAATTCGATGGGCGGCATTCTGGTCGATGGCGGCACGTTCGATTGGGCCAAATCCGGCAACTACCCGCTTCTGACCGAACCGCGCCCGGATTATGCCGGGCTCGAACTGCACAAGACATTCGGCAATATTTCCTTTGCTATCGCTGCCCGTGTTCTGGGCTTGCGGGATCTCGGCCCGGCCATTTCACCATTCAATGCGTTCCAGATACTGACAGGCGTGGAAACGCTGCCGCTGCGCATACAGCGCCACAGCGACAACGCATTGAAGGTTGCCTCCTGGCTGCACGGCCATGACAAGGTGTCGTGGGTCAATTATGCTGGATTGCCGAATGATAAATTCCACGCGCTCCAGCAGAAATATGCGCCGAAGGGGGCGGGCTCCGTGTTCACTTTCGGACTCAAGGGCGGTTACGACGCGGGCGTGAAATTCGTCGACAGCCTCGACCTGTTCTCGCTGCTTGCCAATATCGGCGACACGCGTTCGCTGGTCATCCATCCGGCATCCACCACCCACCGCCAGCTGACCGACGAGCAGAAGGTGGCGGCAGGCGCGGGACCGGACGTGGTACGCCTTTCCATCGGCATCGAGGATGCCGACGATATCATCGCCGATCTGGAACAGGCGCTGGCAAAGGTCTGATCGATGAGCCGGTTTCTCGCTTTCGACCTTTCCGGCATCGAGCCGGAGGAAGGCGCTCCCTTAGCGGAGCGCATTCTTTCAGGCAGCCCCAAATTCCGCACCTGGAATTTGGAAGAGAATGCCGAAGGCACGCTTTTCGCCGGCATATGGGAAGCGACGCCCGGCAAGTGGCGGATCGAATATGACGAATGGGAGTTCTGCCATATTCTGTCTGGTCGGTCGGTCATCCACGAAGAGGGTGGCGAAACCCGCGAGGTCAAGGCTGGCGACAGTTTCGTCATACGGCCCGGTTTCAGGGGAAACTGGGAAGTGATCGAGACGACCCGCAAGGAATATGTCATCAAGTTATAAAGCTGATGAAAAACACCCGCCGAGGGCTTCGGCGGGTGTTTTGCTTGAAATATGCGTTATCAATTATGCGATTCGCGCCTGATCGGGCGGAAAGGCGGAACCGTGTTCGGGCCCGGACGCTCCACGCTGGGAGTATTGAACGACGGGCGATCCGGCCGCGACGGGCGAGGGCGATCCGGCTTGTTATAGCTCGGCCGGTTACGATCCCTGTCACGGTAACGATAATTGTCGCGATAGCGATAGCGAGAGTCCCGATAATAGCGAGGATAGCGACGGTAATCGCGATAATAGCCGCCGCTGTCATAGATAACGCCGGTGCCGATATAGCTGCCGCGCGAATAATACGGATCGTAACCATCGCCATAATAGCCTTCGGACACGCAACCGCTGAGTGTAAGGCTCGCAGCGCCAATGCCGAGCGCCAGTAGAATAGATTTCAATGACATGTCCGCTACTCCAGTAAAGCCGGTGTCAGCGCTGGAATACGCAACAACCACGCGGCGAACCACTATTTAGAGGGATTATGCGCATTTTTGCACCACGCCCATAATCAACAAAGATTGCAGATCGTTAGCTTGGTTAGCCGTGTTTTTAGCTCCGCCTCCAAGCAGGCAGATATCGATCTGATACTAACGCGTTGAGGCGTCAAAAGTTGCTATTGAAAAACGTCTCGGTAAAAAGCAAAACCGCCCCGAAGGGCGGTCGGATCGTTGTTATGCATGTCGAAAACTTATGAGCCGCCAGCAGGAGGAGTGCTAGGAGTGCTGCCGCCAGCATCCTTTACGGTCTTCGCGATGTCTGAGAACTTCTGGCTGATGTTTGTTCCAAGCAAACTTGCCCCACCGATAATGACGACAGCGATAAGGCCGGCGATCAGTGCGTATTCGATGGCGGTTGCGCCGGATTCATTTTTACGAAAGCGTGCGATAAGCTTGGTCATGTGTTGCTCCTGAGATCATTCTTGTTTGTTTGGTGGTCGCTGTGACCTGCGAGCAAACTATCCGGCAATTATGTGCACCCTCTTAAGTTGCATGGTAAACGGAAGATGAGTATTGCATATGATTAATAAAGTGCTGAATACAAAATGAAATTTGAAATTTCGGCATGAGCGGAATTTAAGCGATATTGAATGTATAGTTGCAGATAGCAAAAGAGCCCCGCTTGCGCGAGGCTCCATTCGCCGGTGGCTGATAGGCGCCTTACTGCGGCAGTTGTGCCCCTGCCTGTTTGACGGCATCGGCCATCGTCTGGCAGAGCTTTTCCTCGGAGATGTTCTGCGCCTTTGCGCTGGTGGCGATATCCTGCTCCATACCCATGGCAGAGACCTTGCCCTGCTTGCCGGTTGCTTCGGCAGCGTCGGCCTTGGAAGTGTCGGAAGGAGCGGGGATAAGCGCAATCATTTTCGTCTGGATTTCGATAGCGCCGCCATCGGTATAGCCCTTTTCCTGGCAGTACTGGAGTACGCCCAGCTGATTGCGGGCGGCATTATAGGCCATTTCCATCTGCTCAGGCGTTGCCTGAGCGAAAGCCGTAGCAAGGTTTGCGCCGAGGAAAAGACCGGCCAAAGAAACACGTACCAGATTGCGCATGATAATTCATCTCCATGAGTCAAATACACGCTGTGATAGAGCGAAATTTTTTTGCGAAGGAAACTCAAGAAAAATTAATTAGTGAAATGAAATACAGGGGAAATTATTTCCGAAAAAAGCAATCAGATGTCATAAATATTTCACTGGGCCTGTGTGAGCGATTATCCCGCAGGTTGCATAAGATTTGCGATCAAGCGGAAAGCACCGGGGACAAGTTTATCGAGCTGATGGTGCAGAACGAGGCTCGTATGCGTATGACGGCCTTTGCCAATTCGGGCTGAAACCAGTGCGCCATAGAGCGGCTGTTCTCCGTCGTCGTGCATGGAAAGCAACGGCTGATAAGCATCATCCCATGCGGAGGCGAAATAAAGTCCGCGTTCCTTGTGCCAGCCCTGCCAGTCGCTTTCATTGATGCTGTTAGGATAGGCAAGCAGGGGGTGTTCAGGGACAAGAACCGTAACCGCCGCATGCGGGTTCGTGACGCGCCAGCGCAGTGACGGCGATCCGATGGTCAGTTTTCGCGGCGGCGTCTGGTCTGGATGCCAGCCATCCGACGGCCGGTGATAGAGCGTCACAAGATGCCCGCCATCCTCGACGAAGCGGTGCAGTTTTTCCGCCGCCGCAGCAAGATCATCCCGCAGGCCAAAGGCAAATATGCCGACCACGATGGTCGTGAAGCCGGATAGATCACCGGCAAGGTGATGCGGCTCGATGTCGGTGACGTCAAACCCCATGCGTTTCAGCCACAGGCCGACATTGTCGGCACCGCCGCCAATATAGCCGATATGCGCGTCGGGCAGCTTCATGTCGAGCGCCAGCACCGGTAGCGCGGCAGGCTCACGCCAGACGGTTTTGCCTGTATGCGGATAGCTGGAAAAATGTGTTTGCCACGCCGGAGTTCCATCGACCAGTGCTGGAAGAACGGTCAGGCCTGGTGCCGGATCGGAGGGACCATCCAAGACGGCATTTTGTCCGTTTTTGCTGACGCTCCAGCCGTTCTGCGACGCGAAGGTGATCTGCCTTGCCGGGCCATCGGCCAGAATCGAGATCGGCAATGGTTCCCATTTGCCCGACAGGATGACGGCTGGCGGGTCGATCTGCAACGAGACAGGCGGCACGATAACGAGCGGTTCTTCAAGGTCGAAGCTGCACTCCGCCAGATGTTCGTCAAACTGCGCTTTCAATCGGATATAGGCTTGTCCATTGCCGCCGAGAGACCGCCATGCCGGTTCAAAAAGCGGGGACAATGCCGCGTCTTCTGCCAGCGACACATCCAGAATTTCTCGCTGCGGCGTTCGTTGCTCACTGACAATCGAACAGCTTTCAGGCAGGACGGGTTGCGCCGTTGCTGCAACATCTGCCGCACCCGGCCCATATTCGACAACAAGGCGGGTCTCTCCGCCCGTTGGCAATATAGGGGCTTCCAGATAAGCCCGCTCGAACAGCGTGGCCGCTTCGATCAGCGCGGCATCTATTTCGTCCAGCTTGCGTTGCAGCCTGTGTCTGTGGCGCGCAAGAAAATCTTCCGGTATGCTGGCCAGAACAGTTTTCAGGCTTTTCGCGGCCTCAACCAGATTTTTGATGATGGCTTTTCTATCGGGAAAAGCTGCGATTGCCGCTTCAACGGACACATGCGCATCAAGAAGCTGCTTCCGATTTTCAAATGCCAGACTATCGGCGAGACTGGCTAAGGTTTCTGGGAGCCCGTCAAAAATCGTCTTTTCCGAACGGCTTTTCGGCAGTTTCATATGCAGCGGCCATTCTGCTTTGGGCTTTTCCGGCCAGCGGCCCATGCCTTGTGTGGCATGGCAGGCACGCGACCATTCACCGATCCGGTCGTAATCAGCGCCGGTTGCCTCGTCCCGCCCGGTCGCCCTGATCGTCAGCGTTGTGTCGGGTGGCGGAAGCTCGTCGTCGTAAGTGTCGCCGCCGCCGGACCAGGCGGGAAGATAGAATTTCGCCACCTGCCACGGCGTCAGCCCTTCGGCAAAATGCTCTGGAAAGGCATGGGGATCGGCGGCAAGCCGTATGGCCGTTTCCGCCGCCCGCGTCATGGCGCGATGGTGGCCGTGCTGGCCGGGAACATCGAGGAAAGTCGGCAGCACGATATCCGGGCGTTCGGTGCGATAGGCGCGGACCAGCCGCTCAACGGTCTTCTCCTCGCCCCAATGGGCGAACGTGTCGTCGCCATCCTTGGAGAAGCCGAAATCGTGGACGGAATCGTCAGGACCATGCCCAAGCCAATGCAGGTCGCAATCGAGAATGCGCGCGGCTTCTTCCATCTCGCGGGTGCGGATCACGCCAAGCGCGCCGCCGCGTTCCGGGCCAAGCGCGTTCTGCCCGCCTTCGCCGCGCGTCGAGCAGGCAATCACCACCCGCATACCCAAGCCGAACCGCATATAGGCCATCAGGCCGCTCTGCTCGTCATCGGGGTGCGCGCCCGTATGCATCAGCGTCACGGTACAGCGCAGCCTGTTCAGCGCCCGGTGCAGGCGGACAAGGGCGGGAGACGATTTCTGGCGCTCCATGCGCTGGCGGGCTGTGAGCATGGTCAGACTTCCGAATTGGTGTCGAGCTTCGGCGTCATGGCCTCGAACATGGGGAGCGATGCAGCGCCGAGCGCGGCGGTAAACTGTCCCGTCTGGCCGCGAATGACACGTGGAAGCGCGCGGGCGCGGCGGCTTGCGACCGAAATCGGCAGGCCACCCATATGCCAGATCAGGTCATCAATGATCGCATCGGGCAACATGCCGCCCAGAATGATCGTCTCGGGATCGAGAATGTTTTCGATCATGGCAATCATTGGCGCGAGGTGGTCGGCGGCTTCCTGCACCCAGCCCATCAGGACCGGATTGCGATCTTCGTGCAGTTTCTGGAGCGCATCGAAATCGGTGTCGTCAATCGCTGCCGCGTGAAGCTTCTCGCGCAGGGCGTGAAGCGAGGCATAGGTTTCAAGGCAGCCCTTCTGGCCGCAGGCGCAGCCGCGCCCATTGGGCGTGATGACGATATGGCCGATTTCTCCGGCATTGCCGAAAGCGCCGCGAAACGGCGCGCCGTCCTGAATCATGCCAAGCCCGATACCGGCACCGAAATAGATCATCGCGAAACTGGAAATCGCATGGCCCGCGCCGAACAAGCGCTCGCCGACGGCGGCGGCATTGGCGTCGTTTTCGACCAGAACCGGCTCGCCGCAGGCTTCGCTCAGAACCGCCGCCGCATCGATGCCGGACCAGCCGGGCAGGGTAGTCGGGCCAACCGAACTCATGCCTTCAATGTCGAACGGTCCCGGCATCACCACGCCTATGCCGAGCAGGCGCGCCGGAAACGAAGCTTTCACAGCGTCCACTTCTTTTCGCAACTGCGCGGAAAGCCTGTCGGGGCTGACATCGTGGATCGGGCGCACATGCTGCTTGCGCGGCTTGCCGGACAGGTCGAGCACTGTCGTCACCATATGCGTCGAACCCATTTCAACACCGATGGTCATCGCGCCTTCAGGATTGACGGCAAACTGGATTGGCGGCTGGCCGCGTCCTGTTTTCAGCCGCCCGAGCTGCATCAGCAGATTCTCTGCCACCAGCTCATCGACGATATTGGCGATGGCCTGCGCGGTCAGATGGGTCAGGCGGGCGATATGCATCCGGCCGAGCGGACCGTGGCGACGCACGACATCAAGCACCACGCGCCGATTATGATCACGGATTCGCTCGGGATTCTTGCCGAGGGTGACAGCCTGCGCAGCGGCTCGCATGGTTGCCGATGCATCTTCCGATTTCGATGTCATGGTCCCTCCTTCTCCCGTTCAAAGAGATAGCGCGGGCTGTTTCTAACAGCAATATATTAATTCAACTAAATTATCTTATTGACAAATGGCTCGCAAAATTCAACCGTAAGGCAGGGTGGTGAAGACTGCCTTGCTCACGTTGGGGAAGTGGGTTCCTGCGTGAGGAAAAATGGGCGCTGCGCATAAGCTGTGCGGCATGTGGTGGAATATGCGGACTGACCAATCCAGTCCGCAGCCGTGCCTGGCGACCGCATTCGAACCGGTGGGCGGGGCATTAGGGAGGTTTAAATGCGTAAGCTGTTATTGGCAGGTCTGGTTGCGGGTCTCAGCACCTTTGCGATCAATGCCGCTCAAGCTGTCGAAATCGAATATTGGCAATATGTCTTCGAGACACGCGTCAAGGCGATGGACAAGCTGATCGAGAATTTCGAGAAGGCCAATCCGGACATCAAGGTCAAGCAGGTCACGTTCCCATACGACGACTATCAGACGCGCGTTATCGCCGCGAAGATGGCGGGCAAGAGCCCGGACGTGATGCAGCTTTTCTATGGCTGGCTGGACAAGTTCGTGGCTGGCGGCATCTTGCAGCCGCTACCGCAGGACGCATTCCCGCATGACAAGATCGAGAGCGAGTTCTTCCCGATCGTTTCGGCGATGAAGCGCGGCGACGAATATTACGGCCTGCCGACCGCTGTGCGTTCGCTGG
>Ga0180221_1001581_pt1 | contig 14727 bp, 17 predicted proteins | sample eDN5th37CKraftMG_FD_151339 | JGI IMG/M metagenome (GOLD analysis project Ga0180221, IMG submission 151339) | Enriched Miracle-Growth compost microbial communities from Emeryville, California, USA - eDNA 5th pass 37_C Kraft MG (version 2) (version 2) ...
CTGCTCGGCCTGTACCTGGCGGACCACCTCACCGGCTCGACGGCCGGGCTCGGGCGGTTCCAGCGGATGGCGGCCGACTACACCGACCTCCCGCTGCACCCCGAGCTGGCCGAGATCGTCGAGCAGGTCCGGCGCGAGCGCGAGGTGCTGGTGCAGCTGCTGCACGACCTGGGCCTGCCGCGCCGGTGGCACCGGCATCTCCTGTCGGGCGTTGGGGAGCGCATCGGGCGGCTCAAGTTCAACGGCCGGGTGGTCCGGCGGTCGCCGATGTCGGTGGTGCTGGAGACCGAGCTCATGCGCTCCGCCGTGACGGGCAAGCTCGGCGTGTGGCAGACCCTCGAGGAGTACGCCGACGAGCTGGGGCTCGACCCGCAGCAGTTCAGCGACCTCGCCGAGCTCACCCACCGCCAGCTGGCCACGCTGGACCGGCTGCACGAGTACGCGCGCCGGCGCGCCTTCCACGAGGGCTAGGGCCCGCCGGCCTGACCCCCGTGAGGCCGGCGGGCCCCGCGCCCCGGGCCTGGTCAGGCCCGGCCGGGTCGCTCAGGACCCGGTGGCCCAGGGGTCGAGGACGACCTTGATGCAGCCGTCCTCCTTGCGCTGGAAGGTGCGGTACGCCTCCGGCGCCTCCTCGAGCGGGACGCGGTGGGTGCGCAGGTCGAGCGCGCCCAGCGGGTCCTCCGGGTCGGAGACGAGGGGCATCAGGTCGTCGGTCCAGCGCCGCACGTTCGCCTGGCCCATGCGGATCGTGAGCTGCTTGTCGAACATCTGGAACAGCGGCAGAGGATCCTTCGCGCCGCCGTAGACGCCGGAGAGGGAGACGGTGCCGCCGCGGCGCACGAGCGCCACCGCGGCGAGGAGAGCGGCGAGCCGGTCGGCGCCGGCCTTCTCCGTCAGCGGGGCGGAGACGGCCTCTGGCAGCAGGCCCACCATCTTCTGCACGGTCTCGGCCAGCGGCGAGCCGTGCGCCTCCATGCCGACCGCGTCGATCACCGAGTCCGCCCCGCGCCCCTCGGTGAGCTCGAGCACCGCGGTGCGCACGCCGCGCGCGCCCGGGTCGAAGGTGATCACGCCGTGCCGCTGCGCCATGAGGCGACGCTCGGGCACCGGGTCGATGCCGATGACGGCGCTCGCGCCGCGGTGCAGCGCGACCCGGGCAGACATCTGCCCGATGGGGCCGAGGCCCAGCACCAGGGCTGTCCCGCCCTCGGGGATGTCCGCGTACTCCACCGCCTGCCAGGCCGTGGGCAGCACGTCGGACAGGTAGAGCCAGCGCTCGTCGGGCGTGCCGTCGTCCGGCACCACGAGCGGCCCGTACTGGGCCTGCGGCACGCGCAGGTACTGCGCCTGCCCGCCCGGGACCTGCCCGTACAGCCGCGTGTACCCGAAGAGGGCCGCGCCCTTGTCCTGGTCGCGCACCTGCGTCGTCTCGCACTGGCTCTGCAGCCCGCGCCGGCACATCCAGCAGTGGCCGCACGAGACGTTGAAGGGCACGACCACGCGGTCACCGACGGAGAGGTTCTCGACGCCGCTGCCGACCTCCTCGACGACGCCCATCGCCTCGTGGCCGAGGATGTCGCCGCTGTCGATGAACATCCCGAGCACGCCGTACAGGTGCAGGTCGGAACCGCAGATCGCGGTGGACGTCACGCGGATCACGGCGTCCGTCGGTTCCTGGATCTGCGGGTCCGGGACGTCCTCGACGCTGACGCGCTCCTTGCCCTGCCAGGTGAGTGCTCGCACCGCTCGTTCCTTTCGCCGTCGGGCTGCCGCCCCTCGGCCGGCGAGCTGCTGCACCGACCCGGCCAGTGAACCACCGCCCCGCGCTGCTCACCCGCCGAGGTGCCGTGCGAGCATCCGCGGCGGCGTGCACGGTGGGGTTCCCGGTGGAGCAGCCCGCCGTCGGCCCCCGACGAAGGAGGACGACATGACCTCGCGCACCGTCGCCGACTGCATGACCCTGAACCCCGCCGCCGTCGACGTCTCGGACACGCTGCAGACGGCCGCGGAGACGATGGCCCAGCGGGACGTCGGCGCGCTCGTGGTCCGCGCGGGGCGGAGGGTCGTGGGGATCGTCACCGACCGCGACCTCGTGGTGCGCGGCGTCGCGGAGGGCCGCGGGCCCGACACCCGCGTGGACGGGATCGCCAGCGAGCGCCTCGTGGCCGTCGGGCCCGGGGACCCGGTCGAGGTGGCCGTGGAGGTGATGCGGGAGGGCGCCGTGCGCCGGGTGCCGGTGATGGACGGCGACGTGCTCGTCGGCATCGTGTCGCTCGGCGACCTCGCCGTCGAGCGCGAGCCGGCGTCGGCGCTCGCGGACATCGCGGACGCCCCGCCGAACGGCTGAGGGCAGGTCGGCCGGGGACAGACGGGCGCCGAGCTGGGGAGCCGGGTGCCACGCTGCTGGACGCCCGGTCCGCGGCCACCCCGAAGGGTCGCCGCACCAGGATGCTGCCCTCCCCGCCAGGATGGTCGCAACCGCATGCACACCCGAGATCGGGCCTTCCCCTTGCGCTGTCGTGCGCCTGCGGAGAAGGTTACGGTTTGGAAGAGTCATGAGGCGGCTCTACTTGTAGCGGCGCGAGCCACGACGGGGAGGATCGACATGACAGACACGACTGTGGCCGGGGCGTTCGAAGGAACCCTGGCTCTGGGCGCGAGCCATCCCGTAGGCAGGTACCGGCTCGACCTCACCACCGGGCGGTGGTGGTGGTCCGACGAGACATACCGCATCCACGGCTTCGAGCCGGGCGACGTCGTGCCGACCACGGAGCTCATCCTGGCGCACAAGCACCCGGACGACCGGGACCGGGTGAGCCAGGTGCTGCGGCAGGCCTGCGCGAACGGCCAGCCGTTCAGCAGCGTGCACCGCATCATGGACGCGCACGGCGAGGAGCGGACCCTGGCGGTCGTGGGCGAGGGACGCACCGACGCCACGGGGACGGTGCACGAGCTGGTGGGCTTCTTCACCGACGTCACGCCCGCCGTCTCCCGGATCGCCGACGTGCGCGCGACGGCGAGCATCCGGGCGTCCGCCGCGAACCGTGCGGCGATCGAGCAGGCCAAGGGCATCGTCATGTGCGCCCTGCGCACCGACGTCGAGGGTGCGTTCGACTGGCTGCGGGAGGTCTCGAACCACTCGAACGTGCCGCTGCGCGAGGTCGCCACGCGGATCGTCGAGCTGGCCACCGAGGGCAACGGCGACATGCGCCAGATCGCGGCGGGCCTGGCGGACCTGCTCGCCCGCCGGTAGCCGCCACCGGACGTCCCGCCGGACGTCCCCTCGGCAGACGACGCAGACGCCGCCCGGGCCCGCCGGGCGGCGTCACTGCGTCCCGGGCACGTCCCCCGGCTCGTGCATGGCCTGCGCGACGTGGCCCCCGAGGAAGCCGCCCGCCCCGACCGCGCCCATGCCCACGAGGGTGAGCGCGGCGCCGAGGCGGTCGTGGCCGGCGCGCCGGGCGCTCCACGAGGCGAGCGCCAGGACGGTGCCGATCCCGTTGAACGTGGCGTGCAGGGCGGCCACCCGGCGGGCGGGCTTGGTGAGCGCCCGGTAGTCGGCGAGGCCGGCCAGCGCGGTGGGGGATGCGGCGAGCAGCCCGAGCCCGACGAGGCGACGGGACGCGGCGGCGTGGCCGTCCGGCCGCGTGAGGTCGAGCACCATCGCGCTGGTCCACAGGCCGATCGGGGCGTCGGTCATGATGCTGTGCGCGGGGTGGCCGAGGGAGCGGCCGCGCAGCTCGTCGTGCACCGGCCGCGCCGAGGGCACGACGGCGCCGGAGATGCGGTCGTACAGCCCTGCCAGCGGGTCGAGTGCCGCCGCGCGTTCGAGCGCCTCGGCGAGCTTCGGCAGCGGTCGGTCGGCGGTCGAAGGTGCGGGCTGGTGCGCGGGCATCGTGCCTCCTCGGGGACGGCGTCGCTCGGTCGTCTCGCGTGCGTCGGGCGGGGTCTACCGCCCGGCGTCCCCTCGACCGTAGGCCGCAGGCCGGTTGCTCGCGGGACGGACCGTCCGCGTGCGGGGTCGGCGGGCCGGGCCCAGGGTGGGGACCACGCGTCGAGCCGCGGCGCCCGTCGATCCTGGAGGTCCGCCGTGTCCCGTGCCCCCGTCGAGCTCAGCGCGGCCGAGTCCGCCCGCGTCGTCCGGTCCGTCCTCGCGCCGCTCGTCGCGCAGGGCGCCATCGTGCGCCGCCCGCGGATGACGGCCTGGGCGGAGCGGCGGCAGACTGACCGGGACGCGCGCCAGGTGCTGGGCGACCTGCGCGACCGGTACCACGGCGCGCCGCTGGCGCTGCGGCTGGGGCCGCGCCGGATGGTCGTCGTGACCTCGCCCGACGACGTGCGGCGCCTGCTCGAGGGCACGCCCGACCCGTTCACGGCCGCGTCGAGCGAGAAGCGCGGCGCGCTCGCGCACTTCCAGCCGCGGGCGCTGCTGATCTCCGAGGAGGAGGACCGCCGTCGCCGGCGTCCCTTCAACGAGGCCGCCCTCGACTTCGCGCACCCGGTGCACGACGACGGCGCGGCGTTCGTCGCGGCCGTCGAGCGCGCGGCGGAGGCGCTGCGCGAGCACGTGGACTCCACGGGCTCGCTGGACGCGGACGCCTTCACGGCGGCCTGGTGGCCGCTGGTCCTGGAGGTCACCTTCGGGGAGCGGGCCCGCGACGACCTGCGGCTCGTCGAGGTGCTGAACGCGCTGCGCCGCGACGGCAACTGGTCGTGGTTCCGGCCGCGCCGGCCGTGGCTGCGCGCCGAGCTCGAGCGCCGCGTCGCGGACCACGTGGCGAGGGCGCCGTCGTCGTCGCTCGCCGGGCGGGCGCGGGACGCCGACCCCGACGAGGCGCCCGGCCAGGTGCCGCACTGGCTCTTCGCGTTCGACGCCGCCGGCGCGACGACCCTGCGCGCCCTCGCCGTGGCGTCGGCCCGCGACGACGTGCGCGCCCGGCTGGTGGAGGAGCTCGAGCGTGGCGCCGGCGGCGGGACGGCGGCGCTGCTCCCGTACGGCCGGGCGTGCGTGCTCGAGGCGGTGCGCCTGTGGCCGACCACCTTCGCCGTGCTGCGCGAGTCGGTGCGGCCCACCGACTGGGACGGCACGTCCCTGCCCGCGGGCACCGGGTTCGTCGTCGTCAGCGTGTTCTTCCACCGGGACGCCGAGCGGCTGGACGTCGCGGACGCCTTCGCGCCGGAGGCATGGCTCGACGGCCGGGCGGACGCCGACTGGGGGATCGTGCCGTTCAGCGGCGGCCCCGCGGGCTGCCCCGGCCGCAACGTGGTGCTGCTCGTGGCCTCGCACCTGCTCGCGCGGCTCGCGGGCCTCGGGCTGGAGGTGGAGCGGGGGCAGTACCTCGCCCGCGACCCGCTGCCGTGCACCGTCGACCACCTCGGCCTGCGGTTCGCCGCGCCGGTCGGCGCCGCACTGGCCTGATCCGTGCTGACCACCGCCGACGAGTGGGGACGCCACGCCCGCGTTACGTTGGCCGAGGTCCCGACCCCGAGAACGAGGAGACACGCATGAGCGAGAACCCCACCGACCAGGGCCGTTCCCCCGAGGACGACCCGGACCGCCAGGCCGAGCGCGAGCGGGCCGTGCACGACGGCGAGGGCGACGACGTCCGGACCGTGCCCGCCGAGGAGCAGAAGGACGCCCCGGACGACAAGGGCGAGGACCGCTTCGACGCCGGGTGAGCCGTCACGAGGTCAGGGTCTGCGGTGACAGCACCTTGATCGTCGCGTTGGCCCACCGCACCTGGCGCAGGGTGCCGGGGTGGCACCGGTCGCACAGCGCGAGCAGGTCCTGGTCGCGCACCGCCTGCGCCGCCTGGGCCACCATCACCCACTCGGTGGAGACGCCGTAGGCGCGCATCGCGACCCGCCGCAGGTCCCGGACCAGCTCGAGCCCGTCGGCCGACGCCGGTGCGGGGGAGAGCTGGTCCGGGGCCTCGCCGGCGGTCGCGCCGAGCTCTTCACCGTAGGCGCGGGCCGCCTCGGCGACGCCGCGCACGTGCTCCTCCGACCAGCCGGCGAGGTCGCGCGCCACGTGGAACACCTCGTGCTCCTCGGGGTGCTCGGCGGCGAGCCGCCGCAGCGCGCGGGCCAGGTCGCCCTCCGACGCGTGCAGGTCGCGCAGGGCCGTCCCGATCTTCATGCCGGACCTCCCGTCGTCGCGGCGTCCGGGCCGCCGGTACCTTCCGGCAGGCGCTCGTCGCTGCGGGCCGCCGGTCCGCCGACCGTGGGCGGGACGCCCGCGGTGACCGGGGCGGACGCCGTCGTGGTCGGCGCGGGCGCCGCACCGTCGCCGTCGCGCACCTTGCGCAGGGCGACCGCCCCGGCCTTGAACAGGGGCTGCTTGGACGCCGGGTCCCAGTCCGTGGGCGTGAGCTCGTTGGCCGCGCGCCCCGTCGCGCCGTCCGGCCCGGGGCCGGTGTCCCAGGACCCGTAGTGGAACGGCACGAAGGCGACGCCGCGCCGGATCGTTCCCACCCGCACGCGCGCCTCGATCCCGCCGCGCGGCGTCGTGAGCGCGGCGACGTCGCCTTCCGCCAGCCCGTGCGCCTCGGCGTCGTCGGGGTGGAGCTCGACCCACACGTCCGGGGCGGCGTCGCGCAGCTGCGGCACCCGGCCCGTCTTGGTGCGGGTGTGGAAGTGGTACAGCGTGCGGCCGGTGACCAGGTGGAGCGGGTGCTCCGCGTCCGGTTCCTCGTGCGGCGGCAGGTACTCGGCCGCCTTGATCACGGCCTTGCCGTCCGGGTTCATCGCCCGGTACTCGGTGGGCTCCAGGGGCGCGCCGGTGACGAGGTCGCGGCCGTAGCTCTCGCACGTGTCAGGGGCCGCCCAGAACGCGCCGTCGGCGTAGAGGCGCTCGGTGCCGTCCGGGGCGTCCGCGGTGCACGGCCACTGCACGCCGCCCTCGCGGAGCCGGGCGTACGTGAGCCCGCTGTAGTCGCAGAGCCGGCCGCGCGAGCACTCCTTCCACGCCTCGAAGGCCCCCTCCGCGTCGGTCCACGGCACCAGCGGGCCGCCGTCCTTGTCCCGCAGGTCGAGGCGGCGGGCGAGGTCGAGGAAGATGTCGAGGTCGGGCCTCGCCTCGCCGGGCGGGTCCATCGCGCGCTCGGAGAGGTGCACGGTGCGGTCGGCGTTGGTGAACGTGCCGGTCTTCTCGCCCCACGCGGCGGCGGGCAGCACGACGTCGGCGAGCTCCGCCGTCTCCGACAGGAAGATGTCCTGCACCACCAGGAACAAGCGGTCCTGCGCGAGCACCGACCGCACGCGGGCCAGCTCGGGCAGCGACACCGCCGGGTTGGTCGCCTGCACCCACAGCATCCGCAGCGAGCCCTGCTCGGCGTACCGCATCATCTGCATGAGGTGGGTGGGCGGGGCGTAGTGCGGGATGTCGTCCGGCTCCACGTTCCACACCCGGGCGAGGTCGCTGACGTGCGCGTCGTTGGACCAGTTGCGGAAGCCCGCCAGGTCGCCGTCCGCGCCGCACTCGCGGGTGTTCTCCGCGGTGGGCTGCCCGTTCATCTGCAGCACCCCCGCGCCCGGCCGGCCGAGCATCCCGCGCACCAGGTGCAGGTTGTTCACCTGCACGGCCGCCGCCGTCGCCTGGTGCGACTGGTAGAACCCCTGCAGCACGGTCGAGAGCAGCCGCTCCGCGGTGCCCACCAGCTCGGCCGCCGCGCGCAGGTCGTGCTCCGGCACGTCGCAGATCCGCGCGACGACGTCCGGCGGGTACGCCGCCACCCGCGACTCCAGCTCCGCGACCCCGACCGTGTGGGCCTCGACGTACTCGTGGTCGACCCAGCCGCGGGCCAGGACCTCGTGCAGCAGGCCGTTCATCAGCGCCAGGTTGGTGCCGGGGCGGGGCGCCAGGTGGACGGTCGCGGCGCGCGCGACCGGCGTCTCGCGCGGGTCGACGCACAGGATCGCCGGGGGCCGCGGACCCGCGAGCCGGTCGAGCATGCGCGTCCACAGCACGGTCTGGGTCTCGGCCACGTTGTGGCCGAACAGCGCGATCGCGTCCGCGTGGTCGACGTCGGTGTACGAGCCGGGCTGCCCGTCGCACCCGAACGACTCCTTGAGCGCCTCCGCCGCCGTGGCCGTGCACAGGCGCGTGTTCCCGTCCACGTGGTTCGTGCGCAGGCCGGCGTGCGCCACCAGCGCCAGCGTGTAGTACTCCTCCAGGAAGAGCTGGCCCGAGGTGTAGAAGCCGAGGGCGCTCGGCCCCTGCTCGTCGAGCAGCTCGCGCGTGCGCGCCACGACGCGGCCCATCGCGTCGTCCCACGTCGTCTCGACGAGCCGGCCGTCGCGCCGCACCAGCGGGCGGGTGAGCCGGTCGGGGGAGGCGTTCGCCTGCCAGCCGAACAGGTCCTTGGGGCCCAGGCGCCCGCGGTTGACCCGGTCGCCGGCCCGGCCCCGCACGCCCACCATGCGCCCGTCCTTCACGGCGATGTCGAGGGCGTCGCCGTTGGAGTGCAGCACGGTGGCGGACGGGACCCACCGGTCGACGTCCTCCGGGCGCAGGTCGTCGGCGAGGTAGGTGTCGGTGCGTGCCGGCCAGGGCTCGCCCGGCCCGTAGGGGGTGCGCGTGCCCCACGGCTCCGCGACCCGGTCGATGGAGGCCATCGTCCCTCCTGCGTCGAGGGTGCCGGCCGCGTCCTGACCGGCTCTGCCGACGCCTGTCGAAGCCCGCCGACCCCCGTCGACGCTAGTCCTCCCGGTCTCCCGTCGCCGGTCGGGCGCTCGCGGTGGCCGACCGTGCGAGGCCGCGTTAGCGTGAGGGTCCGGCGTCAGGAAGCGGCACCGACCCTCCCCCTTCGGAGGTCACGATGACGACGACACCCCCCGCCGACACCGGTCACCTCACCTCGGCTCTCGCCGTAGGAACGCACCTGCTCACGGGCACCTACCGCGCCGACGTGGAGTCAGGCCGCTGGTGGTGGTCCGACGAGGTCGACGCGATGCTCGGCCACCAGCCCGGCGCCGTCGAGCCCGGGCCCGAGGCCCTCACGGCGCGGCTGCACCCCGACGAGCACGACCGGATCGTGCGCGACGCCGGGCGGACGCTGTCCGCGGGCTCCGCGGTCACGACCGCCCGCCGCGTGGTCGACGCCCACGGCCGGGCGCGCACCCTGCTGGTGACGGTGCAGGCCCGGCGCAGCCGCCACGGCGGCGCCCCTGAGCTGGCCGGCTACGTCGTGGACGTGACGCCGGTGCAGCGCGAGGCCGTGCAGCGCGACGTGCGCCGCGCCCTCGACAGCGCCTTCGTGTCCGCGGCGTCGATCGAGCGCGCCAAGGGCGTGCTCATGGCCCTGCACGGCGGGGACGAGTCCGAGGCGGAGAGCATGCTCACCGAGGCGGCCGGCGCCGCCAACGCGACCCTCCGCGAGGCGGCGACGCAGATGATGACGCAGCTCTCGCGCGGCGAGGGCTTCGGCCGCCGGGCCAAGGAGGCGGTGCGCGAGGCGCTCGCCGCCGTGAAGCCCGCCAAGCGCCCGCACGTGCACGAGGCGCAGCTCGCGCGCCGTCGCGCCGCCTGACGCACGCACGCCCACCCGACGACCAGCAGGAGGACACATGGCCGACGACCAGCAGGCGTTCCCCGCCCAGCAGCAGGACCCGCCCGGGCTCACCGGGGCGATGGACCCCGTGCCCGACCACGGCGAGCAGAGCTACCGCGGGTCGGGCCGCCTGGAGGGGCTGCGGGCCCTCATCACCGGCGGCGACTCCGGCATCGGCCGGGCCGCGGCGATCGCGTTCGCGCGCGAGGGCGCCGACGTCGCGATCGGGTACCTGCCGGAGGAGGAAGAGGACGCCCAGGAGACCGCGCGTTGGGTCCGCGAGGCCGGGCGGAAGGTCGCCCTGCTGCCGGGGGACCTCACCGACGAGGCGACGGCGCGCGCGCTGCCGGACCGTGCCGTGGAGGAGCTCGGCGGGCTCGACGTCCTGGTGAACAACGCCGGGTTCCAGATGGCGCGTCGTGACTCCGTCGAGGACATCACGACCGACGAGATCGACCGTGTGCTCAAGACGAACGTGTACGCGCTGCTGTGGGTGACGCAGGGCGCGCTGAAGCACTTGAGCTCCGGGTCGAGCATCATCAACAACTCGTCGATCCAGGCGTACCAGCCGTCGACGTCGCTGCTCGACTACGCGTCGACCAAGGCAGCGATCAACAACCTCACGGTGAACCTGGCGGCCGAGCTGGGGGAGCGCGGCATCCGCGTGAACGCCGTCGCGCCCGGCCCGATCTGGACGCCGCTGCAGCCCGCCACCCAGCCGGTGGCGAAGCTGAAGGAGTTCGGCAAGGACACCCCGCTCGGTCGCGCCGGCCAGCCGGCCGAGGTGGCACCCGCGTTCGTGTTCCTCGCCTCGCCGCGCGAGGCGGGCTACGTGTCCGCCACGGTGGTGGGGGTCACGGGCGGCAAGCCGGTGTTCTGACCCGTCGCCACGCGCGGCGGTGGTGGTGAGGAGGCTGACGTGTCGCTGCATCTTTCGGGCGGCCCGGCCACGCTCGACGACGTCCCCCGGCTGCGGTCGCTGGGGGACGTCGTCGACCTGCTCGGCGTCGGGGCGTCCCTGTACGTGCGGTTCAGCGCGGGGCCGGTGGCCGACTCCTCGGCGGAGAGCCGCGACCACGAGAGCGGCTGCCTGCTGCCCGGGCTGAGCGTGAACCCGCTCGACCCGGAGCCCTGGTGGAACCGCCCCGTGGAGCACTGGGTGGCGCGGCAGCTGTGCCAGTACGCCCACCTCATGACACCCGAACGGTTCCCGTGGGTGCTCACCGGCGAGATCGCCGGCCGCGGGCCCGACTGCGAGCCGCTGCTCGTCTCGACCGTGCCGGTGGCGTCCATCGACCCGGCCGTCGTCGACGAGGCCGCCGCGCTGTACGAGCAGGTCTTCGACCCCGGGAACGACGGCACCTGACCGCCAGCGGGCGCAGGCCGGCACGGCGAGGGCCCCGATTTCGGGTCTGCCGCTCCATTGGGTATCCTCGGTGGGCCGGTTCGTCCGGCGAGGTAGCGTGTCCGAGCGGCCTAAGGAGCACGCCTCGAAAGCGTGTGTGGGTGAAAGTCCACCGTGGGTTCAAATCCCACCGCTACCGCCACCCGAAGGGCCCCACCCGCGAGATTCTGCGGCTGTGGGGCCCTTCGTCGTTTCCGGCACTCTGTTTTCACTCCGTTTTGCCCCGAACTGCTGGTGTCGTCACAGACCCGGGCAGATGATCGAGGCGTGGACGAGGAGACGGTGATCATCGGCAGGGAGGACGCCGCCGCACTGATCGGCGTGCTCGCCACCATCGAGGGCCACGTGCGCGTGGGCGACGTGTCGCCGCACGCGGTGGAGCACCTGCACCGGCGGCTCCGCAAGGATACGAGAGCCGATGCGGAGGCGTCTGTCGAGGACATGCTGCTCACCCTCAATCAGAGGTTGCGTCGAGCGTTGGGGGAACCGGCGTAGATGACGACGCCGCGGCCCGGGTGACGAGCTGATCGATCATGTCCGCAGGTCCGGGGCGACGTGGGTCCGCTTCACGTAGTGCCGCACCGTGGTGCCGTCGTCGGCGTGGGCGAGCAGCGAGGTCGCGTTGGCGACCTGGATGGCGACGGTGCGGCGAGAGTCGTGCGGCGTGACCTTGGTGCCGATGGCGGCCTCCGCGTCGCGGAGATGGTCGCGGATCCAGCTCGAAGAGCGCGCCGTAGCGTTCGTCGACAGAAACACGAGGTTGTCCGGGCCTCCGTCGTGCCCGAGGTCTTGCCTGCGCTTCGCTCGCTCCGCTCGCTGCGCGCGCCCCACCCCGCGGGCCGACCGCATGACGAAGGGCGGCCCGGGTTAGTCCCGGAACCGCCCTCGAGTCGTGAGTCCTCGTTGCTCAGTGCGACGTGAGCTCCTTCTTGCCATGCTGCGGCGTCTCACGCCGGACTGCCGCGATCAGCGCAGCGAGCTCTGGGATCACCTGAGGCTCGCCGTCGAGCGCGGCGTCAACCTGGTCGAGCTCTCGCGGGGTCAGGTGGATGACACGGTCCCGGAGAAGCACCTCGCGGGCGTGTTCCATCGCGGCGCCGAGCACGAACGCGGACACGTCCTGTTGCTGGGCTGCGGCTGCCTCGCGGATCGTGGCGAGTGCCTCAGGCGAGACTCGCATGTTCAGACGTTCGGACCGCGCGTTTGCGGTGGGCATCTCTACTCCCTGGGCCAGGTGGGTCTGGTGGGCACTGATCCACCGATGTGCATCCATCGTACGTACGTGGTGCGTACGGTTCAACCTGGATCCACAGAGGCGAACGTCGCACGGAGGTCCTTTGTGGTGAGGAACAGGCTGAGGTCGTGGTCGAGGAACCGTCGGAACCCGTGCTTGAGATAGAAGCAGGCGGCGTCCTCATGCAGGGCATGGACGACCACGATCTCGAACCCGATGTTGTCTGCCGCAGCGAGGAGCTTCTGCAGTGCATCGAAGAGGAGCAGACGGCCGGCACCGTGTCCCTGATAGTCGACGTCGACAGCGAGGCGAGCGATGAGCATGGCCGGCACGGGGTAGCGGCGGCTGCGCCCGGTGGCCGAAGCGCCGTCGGCGGCCGACAGCTCGAACGTGCGCATCGAGTAGTAGCCGGCGATGCGGCCCTGCTGCTCGTCAAGGAGAAGCGTCGTGCGGACGTTGTCCTTCTTCTCGCTCTGCCCCGCATACCGGGCCAGCCAGGTGTCGAGCTCGGGCTCGCCGCAGCTGAACGGGTGGAGCTTGAGAGCCGCCGAGTCGAACGGCCGCGTGATGAGCATCCTGCTGAGTGCCTTCCGTCCGCGTTGAGGGAGCGCTGCCGTGGTCACCATAGAGGGAGGCTGAGACGCCGTGGCTGGTGTCGCTGTCTTGCTCGCGCGCTGGCTCCGCACCGACAGCCGAGCATCCGGCCGCCTCCGGGCCGCGTCAAGGGCACCTGCGGCGTCGCTACGCGATGGCCTGCGGCCACCCTTGACCCGGATCTCCGCCACCTCTGGTGCTCCGCAATCGGTACGGCGCCTCTCTGCGCAGGACAGGACTTCAACCGGGACTACGCCTGATCGAGCGCGTCCCAGTCCCGCCGGAGCAGCCCGAACACCCACGAGTCGGAGACGTCGCCGTTGACGACGCAGTCCTCGCGCAGCGTCCCTTCGTGCACGAACCCCAGCTTTTCCAGGATGCGGGCGGACGCCGCGTTGCGGGTGTCGGTCTCGGACTGGACGCGGTTGAGGGGCAGCGTGTCGAAGGCCCACCTCAGCAGGGCGCGGGCGGCCTCGGTCGCGTAGCCGTGGCCCCACATCTGCTCGCCGAGGCAGTAGCCCAGCGTCGCGCTGCGGAAGTCGGGGTTCCACTCGAACAGGCCGCACCAGCCGACGAAGGCGCCGTCGGAGGCGCGGTCGATGGCGACACGCGCACCGGTCCCTTCCTCCTCGAGCCTCCGGGACACGGCGACGAAGCGGTCGGCGCGCGCCCGGTCAGTCCACGGCGGGGAGTCCCAGTAGCGCAGCACGTGGGCGTCGCTGTGCATCGCGAACAGGGCGTCGGCGTCGTCGTCGGCGACCGGCCGCAGCCGCAGACGGTCGGTGGTCAGCGTCGGGGTGGGCAGCGGCATGCGCCCATCGTGGGCGCTCGCCGTGCGGCCGTCACGGCGAATACCCGCCCGCCGCGCGGCATCGAGCCGATGAGTCCGCCGCGGCCGCGCCGTCTGCACGGGAGACCGCCGACCCGAGGAGCACACGATGGAGCTGCTGCTGACGTCCGCAGGCGTGCGGAACCCGACCATCCGCTCCGCCCTGGACGACCTCCTCCCCAAGCCGGTCGCGGAGTGCACAGCCCTCGCCATCCCCACTGCGCTGTACGGGCACCCGTGGGTCGGCCCGGGGGTGAACGCGTGGAACTTCATCACCGGCACCACGGACCACATGACCGGCCTCGGGTGGAAGTCGGTCGGCGTGCTCGAGCTGACCGCCTTGCCCAGCATCCCCGAGGAGCGTTGGGTGCCCCTGGTGCGGCAGACCGACGTCCTGCTGGCCGCGGGCGGCGACGCGGGCTACCTCGCGTACTGGATGCGGCGCTCGGGCCTGGCCGACCTGCTGCCCGAGCTGCACGACACCGTGTGGGTGGGGATGAGCGGCGGCGGCATGGTGATGACGCCGGAGATCGGCGAGGAGTTCGTCGGCTGGACGCCGCCCGCCGGCGAGGACGCCGCCACGCTCGGCGTCGTCGACTTCTCGATGTTCCCCCACCTCGGCCACCCGGACCTCCCCGACAACACGGAGGCTGCGGCCGAACGGTGGGCGGCCCGGCTCGCCGGCCCCGCGTACGCCGTCGACGACGAGACGGCGTTCGTGGTCGACGACGGCGCGGTCGAGGTCGTGTCCGAGGGGACGTGGCGCAAGCTGGCCTGACCGGGCCTGCCGGGCGCGCTGTACCTTGTCCTGCGGCCCCGCCAGGGGCGGACGACCGACCCAGGAGATTTCGACCGCATGACGACCCACCAGCACGGACAGCACGACCAGCAGGGGCCGGACCCCCTCCGCGCGGCCGCGGTGGTGGGGGTCGCGCTCATCCAGGCGGGTCTCGTCGGGTTGTTCGTGACCACGTGGTGGCGGCACGCGCAGAACGTCGTCGCGTCGCCCGAGGTGGTGCCCGCGCTGTCGCGGGCGGTCGCCGCGGCGCTGTTCGTGTGGGTGCTCGTCGCCGAGATCCGCGGCCTGGTCAGGGGACGGCGATCGCCGCTCCTC
>Ga0180221_1001582_pt1 | contig 14720 bp, 13 predicted proteins | sample eDN5th37CKraftMG_FD_151339 | JGI IMG/M metagenome (GOLD analysis project Ga0180221, IMG submission 151339) | Enriched Miracle-Growth compost microbial communities from Emeryville, California, USA - eDNA 5th pass 37_C Kraft MG (version 2) (version 2) ...
GCGACTTCGCCGCCGCCGGCATCAAGGTGCGCGAATGGATGTTCGTCGAAAAACTCGCGCAGGAGCTGGCCGCCGCGCGGCCGGCCTAGCGCGGTTCCGGCGGCTGGTGTCGCACTGTTTCTAGCTTTCCGATCCGAAGCATAATCATGGCCTTATTGCAGATTTCCGAGCCCGGCGAATCGCCCGCGCCGCACCAGCGCAAGCTTGCGGTGGGCATTGACCTGGGCACGACCAATTCCCTGGTGGCCGCGGTGCGCAGCAGCACGCCCGAAGTGCTGGGCGATGCCGATGGCCGGCCCTTGCTGCCATCCGCCGTGCGCTACTTGGCCGACGGCCGCGCCGTGATCGGCGCAGCGGCCCTGGCCCAGCAGGCGGCCGACCCTTTCAACACCATCGTGTCGGTCAAGCGCTTCATGGGACGTTCGCTCGAGGAAGCGCGCGCCAGCGGGGCGCCCTACGAATTCGTCGATGCTCCCGGCATGGTGCGGCTGCGCACGGTGCAGGGCGATCTCAGCCCGGTGGAGATCTCGGCGCAGATCCTGGCGGTGCTGCGCCAGCGCGCCGAAGACGTGCTGGGCGACGACCTGGTGGGCGCGGTGATCACCGTGCCGGCTTATTTCGACGATGCCCAGCGCCAGGCCACGCGCGATGCCGCCCGCCTGGCCGGGCTCAACGTGCTGCGCCTGCTCAACGAACCGACGGCGGCCGCCATTGCCTATGGGCTGGACCAGGCCGCCGAGGGCACTTATGCCGTCTACGACCTGGGCGGCGGCACTTTCGACATTTCCATCCTGCGCCTGACCAAGGGCGTGTTCGAGGTGGTCGCCACCGGCGGCGATACGGCGCTGGGCGGCGACGATTTCGATTGGGCGATCGCCGAGTACGCCCGCGGCACCCTGGGCGCCGACGTGCAACTGGAGGCAGCCGACCGGCGCGCCGTGCTGGTGGCCGCCCGGGCGGCGCGCGAGGCGCTGTCGAGCGAGCAGTCCGCCGCGCTGCGCGTCGACCTGCAGGATGGCCGCGCGCTGGATGTGGAGCTGACGCGCGAGCAGTTCGAGCAATTGGCCGAACCGCTGGTGCGTCGCACGCTGGAGCGCGCCCGGGCCGCCTTGCGCGACGCGGGGCTGGCGGTATCCGACGTCAAGGGCGTGGTCATGGTGGGCGGCGCGACGCGCATGCCGGTGATCCGCCAGGCCGTGGGCGAGTTGTTCGGCACCGAGCCGCTGGTGGACCTGGATCCGGACCAGGTCGTGGCGCTGGGCGCGGCCCTGCAGGCCAACCTGCTGGCCGGCAACCGCATGCCCGGCGAGGACTGGCTGTTGCTGGACGTGATCCCGCTGTCGCTGGGGCTGGAAACCATGGGCGGGCTGGTCGAGCGCATCATCCCGCGCAACAGCACCATCCCGGTGGCGCGCGCCCAGGAATTCACCACCTTCAAGGACGGGCAGGGCGCGATGAGCCTGCACGTGGTGCAGGGCGAGCGCGACCTGGTGTCCGATTGCCGGTCGCTGGCGCGCTTCGAGCTGCGCGGCATCCCGCCCATGGTGGCCGGCGCGGCGCGCATCCGCGTGACCTTCCAGGTCGACGCCGATGGCCTGCTGAGCGTCACGGCGCGCGAGCAGAGCACCGGCATCGAGGCGGCCGTGTCGGTCAAGCCGTCCTATGGGCTGTCCGATGACGAGATCTCGCGCATGCTGGCCGACAGCGTGGCGCAGGCCGACAGCGATGCGCAGGCGCGCATGTTGCGCGAGCAGCAGGTCGAGGCGCGCCAGCTGGTTGAGTCGGTGCGCGCCGCCCTGGCCAGCGACGGCGACCTGCTCGATGCCGACGAGCGCCGCCTGGTCGACCAGCGCCTGCAAGAGGCCGAGGCCGCCCAACAGGCGGCCGATGTCGAGCTCGTGCGCGCCGCCGTCCAGGCCCTCTCGGACGCCACCGAGGAATTCGCCGCGCGCCGCATGGACCGCGGCATCCGCGCCGCTCTGGCCGGCCGCAAGCTGGACGAAATCGCCTGACCGAACCGCCCACTCGAACTTATGCCTAAACTGACTGTATTGCCCCATCCCGACGTCTGCCCCGACGGCGCCGTGATCGAAGACGCGCCGCAGGGCAAGTCGATCTGCCGCGTGCTGCTCGACAATCACATCGAGATCGAGCACGCCTGCGAGTTGTCGTGCGCCTGCACCACCTGTCATGTGATCGTGCGCGAAGGCTTTTCCTCGCTCGAGGATGCTTCCGACGACGAGGAAGACCTGCTCGACAAGGCCTGGGGGCTGAGCTCCACGTCGCGCCTGTCCTGCCAGGCCCTGGTGGCCGACGCCGACTTGACCGTCGAGATTCCCAAGTACACTATCAATCACGCCAAAGAGGGTCATTGATGAAGTGGGTCGATACATATGACATCGCGGCCGCGCTGGCCGATGCGCACCCGGACGTGGATCCCAACACGGTGCGTTTCACGCAACTGCGCGAGTGGGTGCTGGCGCTGCCCGGCTTCGACGACGATCCGGCCCGTTGCGGCGAGAAGATCCTGGAGGCCATCCAGATGGCCTGGATCGACGAGGCGGACTGACCCATGGCGTCCGCTCCCGCCGGATTGCGCTTCGGCCTGGCGGCCAACCGCCTGCATCACGAGACTCCCGACGCGGCGCTGTTTTCCTGGCTGAGGGCCAGCTCGCCGGCGATCCGCGAGCTCGGCGTCCAGTTGCACACCGTGGGGCGCACGCACGATGCCATCGTGCGCGAGGGCATGCTGCAGGGCTATCCGGGCCTGATCCGCTATCCGTACGGGCGCGAGGGCGGCCTGATGAAGCTGGTGGCCCGGGTGACCGAGGGCCGCGAAGGCGAGGCGCCGTTCGACGGCGCCATCTACCTGATCGACCCGGTCGATCCGTCATCCATTTTTCCCGAAGCCCTGGCGCTCAAGCGCCAGTGCATCACGCACGGGCGGCCGTTCATTTCCACGCTGGCCGGCGCCATCGAGTGGATGGAAGTGGAGCGCCTGCATGCCGGCCTGCGCCCGGATCCTTCCGTGTCCCGCCTGTTCGATTTCGGGCGCCACACCCTGGCGCTGATCTCGCACGATGCGCTCAAGGACCAGATGGTCGCTTTCGCGGCCGACCATTTCGACCTGCTGTCGAAGTTCGAGCGGCGCGTGGCCACCGGCACGACGGGCGCGCGCCTGAACGAGCTGGCCTGGGCGCGCGGCTGGCCGGCCGACCGTCCCTGGGTGCACCGCTACTTGAGCGGCCCGCTGGGCGGCGACGCGCAGATCGCCGAACTGGTGCTCGAGCACCAGTGCCAGCGCGTGATCTTCTTTGAAGATCCGCATGTGGCGCGCCAGCACGAGGCCGATATCCAGTTGCTGGAGCGGGCCGTGCGGGTGGTGACGGAATCGGCGATCTGCGCGACGTCGCCGTCGGTGGCGCGGCGCTGGGCCCAGGCAATGGAGCGGCGCGCGGCCTGACCGGCCAACGGCCGCGCATTCAGCGCGGCCGTTTCAGCAGCGCGGCAACCGCGCAGGCAATCGACAACACCAGCAGCAGGCCGGCGATGCGCAGCAGCCCCGTGCCGCCCAGCACCTCGCCGCCGCCCGTCACGGCGCCGGATATCCCGCCCAGCCAGAGCAGGGCGCAAAACAGCGACAGGACGAACAACAGCACCGCTGCGCTGGCCAGCAGCGTCAGCATCAGCCGTCCCGCGCGGGGCGGCGCTGCGGGGCCGCGCCGCTTGGGCAGGACGACATACAGCAGCAGGACGATGAAGACCGCGATGATCAGCAGTTTGACGAGCATGGCGGCCGGGTTCCGTCAGTCTTCGCGCCGCAGGTGCGGAAAGAGGATGACGTCGCGGATGCTGGCGCTGTCGGTCAACAGCATGACCAGGCGGTCGATGCCGATGCCGCAGCCGCCGGTGGGCGGCATGCCGTATTCGAGCGCCCGGATGTAGTCCGCGTCGTAGTACATGGCCTCTTCGTCGCCGGCATCCTTGGCTTCGACCTGGGCGCGGAAGCGCTCGGCCTGGTCTTCCGGATCGTTCAGCTCGGAGAAGCCGTTGGCGATCTCGCGGCCGGTCATGAACAGCTCGAAGCGCTCGGTGATGCCCGGGCGGGTGTCCGAGGCGCGCGCCAGCGGCGAGACCTCGACCGGGTAGTCGATGATGTAGGTCGGGTTCCAGAGCTGGGCTTCGGCGGTCTCTTCGAAGAGCGCCAGCTGCAGGGCGCCCAGGCCCGCGCGCGCCAGCACCGGGCCGTCGACGTCCGCGCCCAGCTTCTTGAGTTCGCCGCGCACGAAGGCGGCGTCGTCGAGTTGGGCCTGGGTATAGCCGCTGGTGTACTTCAGGATGGCCTCGCAGATGGTGAGGCGGTCGAACGGCCTGGACAGGTCCAGCTCGCGCTCCTGGTAGGTCAGCACCGCGCTGCCGGTGGCGGCAATGGCCGCCTGGCGCAGGATCTGCTCGGTGAAGTCCATCAGCCAGCGGTAATCCGCATAGGCCGCGTAGAACTCCATCATCGTGAATTCAGGATTGTGGCGCGGGCTGACGCCTTCGTTGCGGAAGTTGCGGTTGATTTCGAACACGCGTTCGAAGCCGCCCACGATCAGCCGCTTCAGGTAGAGCTCGGGCGCGATGCGCAGGAACATTTCCATGTCCAGCGCGTTGTGGTGGGTGACGAACGGCTTGGCCGCGGCGCCGCCCGGGATGGGGTGCAGCATGGGCGTCTCGACTTCGAGGAAGCCGGCGTCCAGCATGACCTGGCGGATGCTGCCCACGGCCTTGCTGCGCACCTCGAAGGTGCGGCGGGTGGCCTCGGTCATGATGAGATCGACATAGCGCTGGCGGTAGCGCAGCTCCTGGTCGGCCACGCCATGGAACTTGTCGGGCAGCGGGCGCAGCGACTTCGACAGCAGGCGCGCCGTGGCGGCATGCACCGAGAGCTCGCCCTTGTTGGTCTTGAAGACGGTGCCTTCGACCGCGATGATGTCGCCGATGTCCCACTGCTTGAACGCGGCGTAGGCTTCCTCGCCGAGCGTGCCGCGCTCCAGGTAGACCTGGATGCGGCCGCTGCCGTCCTGCACCGTGGCGAAGCTGGCCTTGCCCATGACACGCTTGAGCATCATGCGGCCCGCCACCTTGACGCGCACGCCGGCCGCGGCCAGGGCCTCCTGGTCTTGCTCGCCGTACTGGCGGTGCAGGTCGGCGGCGTGCGCATCGGGCACGAAGTCGTTGGGGTACGCGACGCCGGCTTCGCGCAGTTTGGACAGCTTGGCGCGCCGTTCGGCGATCAAGCGGTTTTCGTCCTGGGCGGCCGGGGCGGGCGAGTGGTCGGTCATGGTGGGTCAGTCGTAATTGCGGATGTCGTCGATTTCGGTGGTGCCGAAATCGTCACGGTCTAGATAGGCGAGGATGCGGGCCGCGACCGCCGCGGGAGCGGCGAGCTTGCCGGTGGCGTGGAACTCCTGGAACTTGGCCAACGCCGGGAAACTGGCCGGGTCGCTGGCGCGGATGGCCTGCTGCATGTCGGTGTCGACGATGCCGGGCGCCAGCGCGACGGCCCGCACACCGCCGGAACCCTGTTCCTGCTTCAGCACGCGGGTGTACATGTCGAGGGCGGCCTTGGTGGCGCAGTAGACGCCCCAGCCGGCGTTGGGGTTGCGGCCCGCGCCCGAGGAGATGTTCAGCACGCGGCGGTCGGCCTGCAGGTCGTGCACGGCCGCCACGAATCGGGCGGTCAGCAGCATCACGGCGGAAATATTCAGGTTGAATGCGGCGGCGATGGCCGGGCCGTCGACCAGTTCGGCGGCGGCGGCCACCGGCTGCACGGTGCCGGCATTGTTGATCAGCAGGTAGCGCCCGGCGTCGCGGGGCAGGGATGCGGCGATGCGCTCGGCGGCCTGCGCGGCCGCGCCCAGGTCGGCCAGGTCGACCTGGACCTGTTCGAGTTCGGCGCCCTGCGCGCGGGCGTGGGCGGCCAGCTCCGGGTCGGCGCGGCGGGCCAGGGTGATGAGCCGGGTGCCGGGCCGGGCCAGGCCGCGCGCCAGGGCGGCGCCGATGCCGCGCGAGGCGCCGGTCAGGATTGCGATCGTGTCGGTCATGCGCTTGCCTCTGAAAGAGATGGGGACGCCCGCAGGCGCCCCGGGAATCACACGCCTTGCTTCAGGCTCGCCTGGATGAAGGTGTCCAGGTCGCCGTCCAGGACCTTCTGGGTGTTGGAGATTTCCACGTTGGTGCGCAGGTCCTTGATGCGGCTCTGGTCGAGCACGTATGAACGGATCTGGTGGCCCCAGCCCACGTCGGTCTTGGAGTCCTCGAGTTTTTGCTGCTCGGCCATGCGGTTGCGCATTTCCAGCTCGTAGAGCTTGGATTTCAGCATCTGCATGGCTTCGGCGCGGTTGCGGTGCTGCGAGCGGTCGTTCTGGCACTGGACCACGATGCCGGTCGGGATGTGGGTCAGGCGCACGGCCGAGTCGGTCTTGTTGATGTGCTGGCCGCCCGCGCCGCTGGCGCGATAGGTGTCCACGCGCAGGTCGGCCGGGTTGACCTCGATCTCGAAGGAGTCGTCGACCTCGGGGTACACGAACACGCTGGCGAACGAGGTATGGCGCCCGCCGGACGAGTCGAACGGGCTCTTGCGCACCAGGCGGTGCACGCCGGTTTCGGTGCGCAGGTAGCCGAAGGCGTACTCGCCCTCGAGCTTGATGGTGGCGGACTTGATGCCGGCCACTTCGCCTTCGGATTCTTCCAGGACCTCGGCCTTGAAGCCCTTGCGCTCGGCGTACTTCAGGTACTGGCGCAGCAACATGGACGCCCAGTCCTGCGCTTCGGTGCCGCCCGCGCCCGCCTGGATGTCCAGGAAGCAATTGAGCGGGTCGGCCGGGTTGGAGAACATGCGGCGGAATTCCAGGCCCTCGAGCTGCTGCTGGAAACCGTCGGCATCGCGTTCGATCGACTCGAGCGTGGCGTCGTCGGCGTCGGCCGCGGCCAGCTCGAACAGTTCCTGGGAGTCGGCGATGCCGCTGCGCAAGGCGCTCAGCGTCTCGACCACGTCTTCGAGGGATTTTTTTTCACGGCCCAGGTCCTGGGCGTGCTTGGGGTCGTTCCAGACCGCCGGGTCTTCGAGTTCGGCGTTGACGACCTGCAGGCGTTCGGCCTTCAGATCGTAGTCAAAGATACCCCCGTAGCGCCTGCTCACGCTCTGCGTAGTCGGCAAGGCGGGCGGCGAGCTGGTTCTGGCGTTCGGCTTCCATGGTGCTTCCTGGTGGCTATTGTGCGAAACCCAGCATTTTAACGTGGATTACTCGGCATGCTCGACGACCAGCTGGGCCGACACCATGCCGTTCCAGATATTGGGTTCGAGGCGATATGCCACCTGGACGCGCTCGGGCAGCGACTGGTCGTGGCTGAACCAGATGGCGTCGAAGCGCTGGTAGCCGCGCTCGAGCGACAGCTTGAGGTGTTTCTCGCCCACCAGCCGCTGATTGCGCACGGTGAACTCATCCAGGAACAGCGGCGCGGCGAAACCGGCGCCCCAGACCTGCTGCTGCAGCAGCGTGGCGACGTCGGCATTGGCATAGCCCGATTCGAGCGAACCGTCGGTCTCGATCAGCGGTTCGAACGTATCGCGGCCGGTCAGCTCGCGCACCGCGGCGTCGAAGGCCGGCGCGAAGGCGGGGAAATCGTCGCGGCCCAGTGTCAGCCCCGCCGCCATGGCATGGCCGCCGAACTTGCGGATAAGGCCCGGATGGCGCTTGGAGACGAGGTCGAGCGCGTCGCGCAGGTGTACGTCGGGAATCGACCGGCCGGACCCGCGGATTTCGTCATCGCCAGCTGGCGCGAAGGCCAGGGTGGGGCGCCAGAACTTCTCTTTCAGGCGCGAGGCCACCAGGCCCACCACGCCCTGGTGCCAGCCAGGATCGAATACGCAGACCGAGGCGCCCGCGGCGTTGTCCGCGGCTTCCATGGCCGCCAGCGCCTGTTCGCGCATTTCGGCTTCGATGCCGCGCCGTTCGCGGTTGATCTGGTCGAGCTGGCGCGCCATGTCGAGGGCCTGTGCTTCGTCGTCGGTGGTCAGGCAGGCGATGCCGAGGCTCATGTCGGCCAGCCGGCCGGCTGCGTTGATGCGCGGCCCCAGGGCGAAGCCCAGGTCGAAGCCGCAGGCGCTGCGCGGCTCGCGCGCCGCCACCGCGAACAGGGCGCGCACGCCCGGCTGCATGCGCCCGGCGCGCATGCGCTGCAGGCCCTGGGTGACCAGCAGCCGGTTGTTGCCGTCGAGCTTGACCACGTCGGCGACCGTGCCCAGGGCGACCAGGTCGGCCAGCGCGTCCAGGCGCGGCCCGCCGTCGGGCGGATAGACGCCGCGCCGGCGCAGTTCGGCGCGCAGCGCCAGCATCAGGTAGAAGATGACGCCCACCCCGGCCAGGTTCTTGGAGGGGAAGCCGCAGCCCGGCTGGTTCGGGTTGACGATGGCCAGCGCATCCGGCAGCGTGTCGCCAGGCAGGTGGTGATCCGTGACCACCACGCCGATGCCGGCCGCATTGGCGGCGGCCACGCCGTCGACGCTGGCGATGCCGTTGTCCACCGTGATGATCAGGTCCGGCTTGCCGCCGCGGTGCGCGCACGCCAGCTCGACCACGGCCGGCGACAGCCCATAGCCCGTCTCGAAACGGTTCGGCACCAGGAAATCGACGTCGGCGCCGAACGCCCGCAGCGCGCGCAGGCCCACGGCGCATGCGGTGGCGCCGTCGCAATCGTAGTCGGCCACGATCAGGAGCCGCTGGCCGCGCGCAATCGCATCGGCCAGGATCCGCGCGGCGTGCTCGGCGTGGGTCAGCCCCGCCGGCGGCAGCAAGGCGGGCCAGGCGAGGCGGGTCTGGTCGGGATGCGTGACGCCGCGCGCCGCCCACAGGCGCGCCAGCAGCGGATGTATGCCCGCCGCTTCCAGGATGCGGCGGGCGTCGGGATCGGGCGAGCGGACAGTCAGACGGGGCGAGACCACCAGGCGTTCCAGTTTTTCTTGGGCGCTGGCAGCCAGGACAGCAGGCGGCCGCGCGGTTTAAGGGTCAGGGTGGCGCGGCGGTCGCCGCCCAGCAGGATCAGTTGCACAGGCCGGGCCGGCAGGCCGGCGCGCTCCGCCAGCGGCTTCAGGTGGCGCCGGTCCAGTTCGGCCAGCGCGTCCAGCCAGCCGGCCCAGTCGCCGGCGCGATGCGGCGCCTCGAGCTGGCCGGCGATGTCGGCCGGCGCGGCGCTGCTGGCCGGGGCCGGCCAGGCCGCGGCGCCGCCGTACAGCCAGAGCGCGTTGACGGGCGGGGCGCCGCGCGCCGCGCGCGCCTCGTTGACGGGGTGTTCGTGCCACGCCATCTGGATTTCATTGAGCAGGCGGCGCCACGGACGCGTGGCGGCATCCTGGTTCCACCAGTCGCGCAGCGGCTGGCCCGCGACCGCGGCGGGGCTGGCGGTGCGCGGCGCCAGTCCGGCGGGCAGGCGCAGCCGCCAGCGCTGCGGCGCCAGCGGGTCGGCGGCGAAGCCGGCCGCGTCGATGCAAGGCCGGGCCGTGTCCAGCAGGGCGGCCGCTTCTTCGGCGCGCAGGTCCATGGTGGCCGGGTCGAGCAAGGTGGCCTGGTCGGTGCCCAGCGAAAGATGCGCCAGCTCGGCCAGCCAGACCGGCTCGCCGTCGGCCCCGGCAGGGCCGGCCAGCAAAGGACCCAGGCCGGCGCCGAGCGGTTCGCCGGCCGCCGGCCGGTAGCCGGCCCGTTCCAGCTGCCAGGCTTCGTAGGGCGTGCAGCCGTGTTCGCGCGGATCGAAGGCGGCCACGTGCGCAACGCCGGCCTGCAGCCAGCCGTGCAGCACCGGCGCGCGCTGTGGCAGCAGCCGGGCCAGTTCGGCGGCGACGGGCAGGGGGGGCAGGGCGCCCGGGATGGCAATGAGCATGGCGCCGATTGTAGTCCCAGGGTCGGCCGCCGCCGCAAGGCGCCCGGCGCTGGCCGCCTGCGCCGTTAATGCCATAATGCGCAGGTGCTGAAAATACCTTACGAACTATGGATCGGCGCCCGCTACGCGGGCATGGCCCGCATCCGCCAGCGACGCGGGCGCCGCGATCGCTTCATCTCGTTCATCGCGGCCACCTCGATGGCCGGCATCGCCCTGGGCGTGGCCGCGCTGATCGTCGTGTTGTCGGTGATGAACGGCTTCCAGAAAGAAGTGCGCGACCGCATGTTGTCGGTGCTGCCGCACATCGAGCTGTACATCCCCGGCGCCGTGCCCGAGCGGGTGCTGGAGCAATGGCGCCAGTTCGCCGACGCGGCCGAGCGCAACCCGGAGGTCAAGGGGGCGGCTCCGTTCGTGGCCGCGCAGGCCATGCTGGCGCGCGGCCAGGCGCTGCGCGGCGTACAGGTGCGCGGCATCGACCCGGCCACCGAGGGCCAGGTATCCGACATTCCCGGCCAGATGTCCAGCGGCAAGCTCGCCGACCTGAAGCCCGGCAGTTTCGGTGTCGTGCTGGGCAGCGACCTGGCCGGCGCGCTCGGCGTGCAGGTCGGCGACACGCTGCTGATGCTGGCGCCGCAGGGTTCGATCAGCCCGGCGGGTTTCACGCCGCGCATGCGCCAGTTCACGGTGGTGGGCACCTTCACGTCGGGCCACTACGAATATGACTCCAGCCTGGCCTTCATCGATGCGCAGGACGCGGCGCGGGTGTTCCGCGACAGCGGCACCGCGGGCGTGCGCCTGCGGGTGGCCGACATGCAGCGCGCGCCGCAGGTGGCGGTCGACCTGGCCAAGACCCTGCCGCCCTATGTGATGGCCAGCGACTGGTCGCGCAACAACCGCACCTGGTTCGCGGCCGTGCAGACCGAGAAGCGCATGATGTTCCTGATCCTGGCGCTGATCGTCGCGGTGGCGGCGTTCAACCTGCTGTCCTCGCTGGTCATGGCCGTCAAGGACAAGCAGTCGGATATCGCCATCCTGCGCACGCTGGGCGCGGGGCCGGGCGAGGTGGCCCGCATCTTCCTGGTGCAGGGGGCATTGATCGGGGTGGTGGGCACCGTGGTGGGCGTGCTCGGGGGCATGCTGATCGCCTACAACGTGGGCGTGATCGTGCCGTTCATCGAGGGCCTGCTGGGCATCCATTTCCTGCCGCGCGAAATCTACTTCATCAGCGAATTGCCGTCCGACCCGCAATCCGGCGACATCATCACCATCGGCGTGACCTCGCTGGTGCTGTCGCTGCTGGCCACCCTGTATCCCAGTTGGCGCGCCTCGCGCCTGCAACCCGCCCAGGTGCTGCGCCATGACTGACACCCTGCTCACTCCGGCCGGCGATACGCCGGCGCTGCAAGCCCGCAATCTGGTGAAGACCTACGACGAGGGGCCGGCGCGCATCCAGGTGCTGGACGATGTCAGCCTGAGCGTCGCACGCGGCGAGATGGTGGCCATCGTGGGTGCCTCCGGCTCGGGCAAGAGCACGCTGCTGCATATCCTGGGGCTGCTCGACGTGCCGAGCGCGGGCGAGGTCACGGTGGATGGCGTGGCGGCCGCCGGCCTGTCGGAAGGGCAGAAGAGCGCCTTGCGCAACCGCAGCCTCGGCTTCGTGTATCAGTTCCATCACCTGCTGCCCGAGTTCTCGGCGCTGGACAACGTCGCCATGCCGCTGATCGTGCGCCGCGAGGCCCGCGATACGGCGCGGGCGGCCGCGCGCAAGGTGCTGGCCCTGGTGGGCCTGGCGGCGCGGGAAGGGCATTTCCCCGGCCAGTTGTCCGGCGGCGAACGCCAGCGCGTGGCACTGGCGCGCGCGCTGGTCACGCGGCCGGCCTGCGTGCTGGCCGACGAACCCACCGGGAACCTGGACCGCGGCACGGCGCACAAGATGTTCGAGTTGCTGACTCAGGTAAACCGGGAATCCGGCACGGCGTTTGCTATCGTGACGCACGATGCCGAACTGGCCGCCCTGGCCGACCGCCAACTGCTGATGGAGCGCGGGCAACTGGTATCGAGCTAGGGCCTGGCGTCCGACCCGCCCGACTTGCCATGCTGATCGACACGCACTGCCATCTCGATGCCGCTGAATTCGACGCCGATCGCCTGGAGGTGGCCCGCGCCGCGCGGGCTGGCGGGGTCGGCGCCATTGTGATTCCGGCGGTCGAGCGCGCCAATTTCGGCGTCGTGCGCGACCTGGCACACCAGATCGAGGGCGGCGCCTACGCGCTGGGCATCCACCCGCTATATGTCGGGCGGGCGCAGGAAGCCGACCTCGACGCGCTGCGCGACGCGGTGGTCGCCGCCCTGGATGACCCCCGCTTCGTGGCCATTGGCGAGATCGGCCTGGACTTCTTCGTCAAGGACATTGCCACGGGCGAGCCGCGGGCCCGCCAGGAACGCTTCTATGACGCGCAACTGGCGCTGGCGGCCGAGTTCGACCTGCCGGTGCTGCTGCATGTGCGGCGCTCGCAGGACATCCTGCTGAAATACCTGCGCCGTCGGCCCGGCGTGCGGGGCGGGATCGCCCACGCATTCAACGGCAGCGCGCAGCAGGCCGCGGCGTTCGTCGAGCGTGGCTTCGCGCTGGGGCTCGGCGGCGCCATGACATTCGAGCGCGCCTTGCAGATCCGCCGCCATGCAGTGCAGACGGGGCTGGAGCACCTGGTGCTGGAGACCGATGCGCCGGATATTCCTCCCGCGTGGCTGCACCCGCCGCAGCGGCGCAACACGCCCGCGCAACTGCCGCGCATTGCCGGCGTCCTGGCCCAGCTGCGCGGGGCCAGCGCCGACGACATTGCGCGCGCCACCAGCGCCAACGCCCGGCGCGTCCTGCCGCGCCTGGGTGCGCAACAGTAGCGGCCCGGAATAGGGCCCGGGCAGCCGCCCGGCGGGCCGCCTGCGGCCGCCACGCATGGGTGATTCCATTCACTCGCCGGATCCCGGCGCGTACCGCGTCCTACGCTGTGCGCTTTGGGAGAAGAGCATCGTAGGCCGCCTGTTCCTGTTGGCCATCGTCGCCGGCACGGCGACGGTGCAGCATTTGCCCGCGCTGCCCGAGCCGGGCGCCTGGCTGCTGGCGTGGTTGCTGGCCGCGTTGGCGTGCGCGGCGGTGCTGCTGCTGCGCGGCCGCGGCTGGAACCGGGCGCGGCGGGTGGCCGCCACCTGGCTGGGGCTGAGCCTGGGCATCGCGTGCGCCGTCTGGCAGGCGCAGGAGCGCCTGGCCGACGCGCTCGCGGCCCGCCACCATGACGCCGTGTCGCGCCTGGTCGTGCGCGTGGCGGACCTGCCGCAGGGCGATGGCAGCCAATGGCGCTTCCTGGCCGACACCATGCCCGATCGCCCGGCCGGCATCCCGGCGCGGCTGGCGGTGAGCTGGCGCTCTGCGCCGGGGGCGGGCGCCAGCTTGCCGGAACTCGAACCTGGCCAGGTGTGGCAGATGGCGCTGGTGCTGCGCCGCCCATATGGTCTGCGCAACCCCGATGGCTACGATGCCGAGGGCCGGGCGTTCGCGCTAGGCATCCGCGCGACCGCCACGGTGCGCGGCACGCCGCGCCTGCTGGAAGGCCCGGCCCGGTTCGACGTCGGCATCTGGATCGAGCGCATCCGCCATCGGGTGCGGGCGGGCATGCGGCGCGCCCTGGGCGAACGCCGCTATGCGCCCGTATTGATCGCGCTGGCCATGGGCGACCAGGCGGGCGTGGCACGCGAGGATTGGCGCCTCTTCAATCGCAGCGGCATCACCCACCTGGTGTCGATCAGCGGCATGCATGTCACGCTGATCGCCGGGCTGGGCGCCATGCTGGCCGCTGCCCTCTGGCGGCGCGCGCGGTGGCGCGGCGCGAGCCTGGCGGAGTATCTGCCGGCGCAGGTGGCGGGCGCGGCGGCGGCGCTCGGGGTGGCGCTGCTGTATTGCCTGCTGGCGGGGTGGGGCGTGCCGGCGCGGCGCACGTTTTTCATGTTGGCGGTGGTCGCGCTCGCCGCCATGGCGCGCCTGCCGCTGTCGCCATCGCGCGTGCTGGCGCTGGCGGCGGCGGCCGTGGTCCTGCTCGATCCCTGGGCCACGCTGGCGCCGGGCTTCTGGCTGTCGTTCGGCGCGGTGGCCATCCTGCTGCGGGCGGCTGCGCCGGCGGCGGCCGGCATGGCCGCGCCAGGCTGGCGGACCCGGCTGCGCGGGGTGCTGGCCGAGTTCGGGCGCGTCCAGACGGCCATTACGCTGGGCCTGGTGCCTTTGCTGGCGCATCTGCTCAACCAGGTCTCGCTCGGCTCGCCGCTGGCCAACGCCATTGCCATCCCGGTGGTCAGCTTCGTGGTGACGCCGCTGGCGCTGCTGTGTGCGGCGCTGGGCGCGCTGCCCGGGTTCGACTGGGCGGCGCGCGCCGCCGGCTGGCTGGGGCATGCGGTGTTCGACTGGACCATGCTCCCAGTCGGCTGGATCGGCGCGTCGCGCTGGGCGGTGCTGGACGTGGCGGCCGCGCCGTGGCCGCTGCTGGCGCTGGCGGCGCTGGGGGTGGCATGGGCCTTGCAACCGCCCGGCTGGCCGGCGCGGGCGGCCGGGTGGTTGCTGATGCTGCCCTTGCTGTGCTGGCGACCCGAACGTCCCGCACCCGGGTTCTGGAGCCTTGCCGCGCTCGACGTGGGGCAGGGCGGCGCGGTGCTGATCGAAACGGCCACGCAGGCGTGGCTGTTCGATACGGGCCCCCGCCATGGCGAGGCCGCCGATGCTGGCGAGCGCGTCGTGGCCCCGTACCTGCGCG
>Ga0180221_1001583_pt1 | contig 14708 bp, 14 predicted proteins | sample eDN5th37CKraftMG_FD_151339 | JGI IMG/M metagenome (GOLD analysis project Ga0180221, IMG submission 151339) | Enriched Miracle-Growth compost microbial communities from Emeryville, California, USA - eDNA 5th pass 37_C Kraft MG (version 2) (version 2) ...
AGGCGGTCTGCCCTGCGTTATTCGGCCGGCAGGCTGGTCGGCGCCGCGTCGAGGCCGAGCCCGTCGAGCTTGCGGTAGAGTGTCGAACGCCCGATCCGCAGCCGCCGCGCCACCTCCGACATCTGCCCGTGGTAATGCGCGATCGCAAAGCGGATCGCCTCGCGCTCGATCTCGTCGAGCGGGCGCACATTGCCATCCGCGTCGATAAGCGCCAGCGCGCCGCCCTCCGGCCCCGGCCGCCCTTGGTGGGCGGTGGGCCAGGGCTGCGATGCGCCGGGATCGGGAACGATCGATACGGCCGCGCCGCCCGCCGTGTCGTCAGCGTTGCCCGGAGCGTCCGGCGCGCATTGCGCGGCGATCTGCGGCAACTCGTCGATGCCGATCGCGTCGCCTTCCGCCATGACCACGGCGCGGAAGATCGTGTTTTCGAGCTGGCGCACATTGCCGGGCCAGGCGAAGGCTTCGAGCAACGCCAGCGCGTCCGCGGTGAGGCCGCGCACCGGCTTGCCTTCCTCGGCGGCAAACCGTGCCAGGAAGTGCCGCGCCAGATCGGCGATGTCCTCGCGGCGCCGGCGCAGCGGCGGCACCTGCACCGGAAACACGTTGAGCCGGTAATAGAGATCTTCGCGGAAACGTCCGGCTTTCACATCGGCGATCAGATCGCGATTGGTCGCCGAGACGATGCGCACGTCGACGCGCACCGGCTGGCGCGCGCCGACCGGCTCCACTTCGCCCTCCTGCAAGGCGCGCAGCAGCTTGACCTGCGCATTGAGCGGCAGTTCGCCGATCTCGTCGAGGAACAGCGTGCCGCCGGAGGCTTCGACGAATTTCCCCGGATGCTTCTCGGTGGCGCCGGTGAACGCTCCTTTTTCGTGGCCGAACAGCGTCGATTCCACCAGCGTGTCGGGGATCGCGCCGCAATTGACCGCGACGAACGGCCGGGCGCGCCGCTCGCCGGAGCCATGGATGGCGCGCGCGATCAATTCCTTGCCGGTGCCGGATTCGCCCTCGATCAGCGCCGGGATCGTCGACGCCGCCGCCTTCTCGGCGGCGCGCAGCACGGTGCGCATCGCCGGCGCGCGCGATACCACGTCGGTAAATGTAAGTGTGCCGTCGCGGCTGCGCTTGGCGCGCGCCAGTTCGCCCTTGAGCGCATGCGCCTGCAATGCGTTGCGCAGGCTCACCTGCAAGCGTTCGGCGCTCGCCGGCTTGACGATGAAGTCTTCCGCGCCGGCGCGCATCGCCGAGACGACATTGTCGATGCCGCCATGTGCCGTCTGCACGATTACCGGCACGGCGATGCCGGCGCCGCGCATGCGCGCCATGACGCCGAGGCCGTCGAGGTCCGGCATCATCAGGTCGAGCACCAGACAGTCGATGCCGCCGGCATGCGGTCCGTTCAGCAGCGCCAGCGCCGCGTCGCCGCCCTCGGCGGTCAGCGTCGCATAGCCAAAGCGCTGTAGCATGGCTTCGAGAAGCCGCCGCTGCACGGGATCGTCGTCGACAACGAGAATGCGTTGCGGCATGAGGTCCTCGGAATATGATCGAAAGCGGCGGCGGTTGTGCCGATTTGGATCACTGTGCCCCGATTGCCTTAACGACCTGTTAAGCTAACCTCCGACTCCTCCCGCGAATATGGAATGTTCCGATGGCCCGTTCGTCCGCCCGCCGCGTCGCCAAACCTGCCAAGCCTACAAAGCCCGCCAAGGTTACGAAGCCTGCCCGCAAACCCGGAGCGGTCGCCAAACTGGGTGCGCTGCCGGAATGGAACCTCGCAGACCTCTACAGCGGCATCGACAGCGACGAACTCAAGCGCGACCTCGCGCGCGCTGATTCGGAGAGCGCCGCTTTCGAGACCGCCTATAAGGGAAAGCTCGCCGAGCTTGCCGCCGTCCCCAGCGCGCCGGGTCTCCTCGAAGCGGTGAAGCGCTACGAGGCGCTCGGCGATCTGATGGGGCGCATCGGCTCCTATGCCGGGCTGCTCTATGCGTCGGACAATGCCAATCCGGTCTATGCGAAGTTCTACGGCGACATGAACGAGCGGATCACCGCCGCCTATTCGCATCTGCTGTTCTTCGATCTCGAACTCAACCGCATCGACGACGCGGTGCTCGCCGCCGCGACGGAAGGGCCGCTCGGCCATTACAAGCCGTGGCTCGACGATGTGCGCAAGGAGAAGCCGTATCAGTTGGAGGATCGCGTCGAACTGTTGTTCCACGAGAAGTCGGTGACCGGCTATGCCGCCTGGAACCGGCTCTACGACGAGACGGTCGCGTCGCTGCGTTTCAAGGTCCGCGGCAAGGAATTGCCGATCGAACCGACGCTGACGCTGTTGCAGGACAAGAGCGGCGCGGTTCGCAAACAGGCCGCCGAGGCGTTGGGGAAGACCTTCAAGGCCAATCTGCGCCCGTTCGTGCAGATCACCAACACGCTCGCCAAGGACAAGGAAATCTCCGACCGCTGGCGCGGCTTCCAGGACGTCGCCGATGCGCGGCATTTGTCGAACCGTGTCGAGCGCGAGGTCGTCGATGCGCTGGTCGCGGCGGTGCGCGATGCCTATCCGCGCCTGTCGCACCGCTATTACGCGCTCAAGGCGAAATGGTTTGGCAAGAAGCGCCTGCCGTACTGGGACCGCAACGCGCCGCTGCCGCAGGTCAGCGACAAGCCGATTGCCTGGAACGAGGCGCGCGACACCGTGCTCTCCGCCTATGCGGCGTTCTCGCCGCGCATGTCGGCGATCGCCGGCGAGTTCTTCGACAAGCACTGGATCGACGCGCCGGTGCGGCCGGGCAAGCAGCCGGGCGCCTTCGCGCATCCGACCGTACCGTCGGCGCACCCTTATGTGCTGCTCAACTATCAGGGCAAGACGCGCGACGTGATGACGCTGGCGCACGAACTCGGCCATGGCGTGCATCAGGTGCTGGCGGCGCCGAACGGGCCTTTAATGGCGCCGACGCCGCTGACGCTCGCCGAGACGGCGAGCGTGTTCGGCGAGATGCTGACCTTCAAGCGCATCCTGGCGCAGACCACCGACAAGAAGCGCCGCAAGGCAATGCTCGCCGCCAAGGTCGAGGACATGATCAACACGGTGGTGCGGCAGATCGCGTTCTATACCTTCGAGCGCAAGGTGCACACCGAGCGCCGCAGCGGCGAATTGACCGCCGAGCAGATCTGCGCCTTCTGGATGGAGGTGCAGCACGAGAGCCTCGGCCCGGCGATCGAACTCAAGCCCGGCTACGAGACGTTCTGGACCTATATCCCGCATTTCATCCATTCGCCGTTCTACGTCTACGCCTATGCCTTCGGCGACTGCCTGGTGAACTCGCTCTATGCCGTCTACGAGCGCGCCAATGCAGGCTTCGCCGAGCGCTATCTCGACATGCTGTCGGCCGGCGGTACCAAGCACCACGCGGAACTGCTCAAGCCGTTCGGGCTCGATGCCCGCGACCCGTCGTTCTGGCAGGGGGGCTTGAGCGTCATCGAGCGGATGATCGGGGAGCTGGAGGAGATCGACCGGAAATAAGCGTTTCGGTCGTTATACAGACCGTTGAACGGACGACCTCTTTGTTATACATTCCGTATAACAAAGGGGTGCCCCATGTCCGTGCAGAAAAAGGTGACTGCCGATCCGCAAGGCCAGCCGGTCGGCGTCGTGCAGCTCAAGAAGATCGGCAACTCGACCGGCATGATCCTGCCCAAAGAGGTGATGGCCAGGTTGAATCTGAGTGTCGGCGATACGCTCTACGCAACGGTGACCCCGGAAGGCGGCCTGCGCTTCACCCCGCATGACCCGAAATTCGAGAAGGCGATGAAGGTCGCCCGCCGCGGCATGAAGATTTATCGCAATGCCCTGGCCGAACTCGCCAAATAAACTCGCCAAGTAGTCGTGTGCTGCGATGTCGGAGGAGATCGAAATCGAATGGTTGACGGCCGAGATGGTCGTGGCCATTCACGATGAGCAACTCGCTGTCCATGGCGGGCCGAGCGGCGTCCGCGATAGGGGCGCGCTCGAATCCGCTCTCGACCGCCCGCGCAATAAATGGGCTTACGAGCAGGCCGGGTTGCCGGAGCTTGCGGCGGCTTATGCCTTCGGCATGGCGAGGAACCATCCGTTTGTCGATGGCAACAAAAGAACCGCGCTGCTTGCTTTGTATACCTTCCTCGGCATCAACGACGTCGACTTCGTTGTCCCGGAAGCGGAGGCGGCGGCCATTATCCTCGCGCTTGCCGCCGGCGAGGTCAGCGAGGACAGCCTGACCCGCTGGATCAGCGACAACTGGCCCGCCGGCGTGGAGCAGGGCGCCTGATGTCGCCGGTCTGGCTCGAAGCGGCGCTCAACGGCCCGTGGGGCCGCGACCGCCAGCCGGACATCCCCGTCACCATCGAGGAGATCGTTGCCGACGGTATCGCCTGCGCGCAGGCCGGCGCGGCGATCATCCACCTGCATGCCTATGACGCGGCGACGGGGCGGCAGAACGACGACTGGCAGACCTATGCGCGGATCATCGAAGGCATCCGCGCGCGCTGCGACGCCATCGTCTATCCGACGATCCCGCTCGCCGGCTCCGGCTTTGCCGGCGCGCCGGCGCTCACCGCGCGCCAGCGCTACGCGCATCTGGCCGAACTGGCGCATCGCGGGCTCGTCGAATGGGCGGTGGTCGATCCCGGCTCGGTGAACATCACCGGCTTCGATGCCGCCGCAAGGCGCGAACCGGGCTTCGTCTATCAGAACCCCGACGATCACACGCTGGAAGGGCTCGGCATCTGCGCGGCGCATCGCGTGCGCCCGAGCTATGCGGTCTACGAACCGGGCTTTACCCGGCTCGGCGCGGCGCTGGCTCAGGCCGAACCCGGTCTGCCGGTGCCGATCTATCGCTTCATGTTCTCCGATCGGTTCAGCTTCGGCTTTCCGCCGCGCGAAGCCTATCTCGACGCGCATCTGGCTTTGCTCGGCGAGGCGGCGCCGGGCGCGCCGTGGATGATCGCCGGCCTCGGCGTCGATCTGCGCGGGCTGATCGCGGCGGCGGTGGCGCGGGGCGGGCATGTGCGGGTCGGTCTGGAAGACTGTCCGCTCGGTCTGCGAGCGCGCAATCCGGCGCTGGTCGAGGAGGCGGCGCGGCTGATCGCGGCCGCCGGCGGCAGCCTCGCGTGCCCCGCCGATGTGCGCGCCGCCTGCGACGCCGCCGATCTGGCGGATCGCGTCCGCCGGCCATAAGTCTGTCGCATGCCGTCCCCGCCGCGCGATCCCGAGAAAAACCGCCTCAGCGCCCGCGCCAAGCGCTATGCCCGCGTCGGCGTCAATGTCGGCGGCGTCGCGGCGCGCGTCGCCGCCAACCGGGCGCTCGGCCGCAGCCCCGACCATGGCCGCGACGCGCTCGATCTGGCGGCGGCGCTCGGCGGCCTGAAAGGGCCGATCATGAAGGTGGCGCAACTGCTCGCCACCATTCCCGATGCGGTGCCGGCGGCCTATGCCGACGAACTGATGAAGCTGCAAAGCCAGGCGCCGCCGATGGGCTGGTCCTTCGTCAAGCGGCGGATGACGGCGGAGCTTGGGCCCGACTGGCAGCGCCGGTTCAAAAGCTTCGAGCATCAGCCGGCGGCGGCGGCCTCGCTCGGCCAGGTGCATCGTGCCGTGGCGCATTCCGGCGAGGCGCTGGCCTGCAAGCTGCAATATCCGGACATGCAGTCGGCGGTCGAGGCCGACCTCAAGCAGTTGTCGTTTCTGCTGAGCCTGCGCCGCCGCTTCGACGGCGCGCTCGATACCAGTGAGATCGGCGCGGAGATCGGCGAGCGGCTGCGCGAGGAACTCGACTATCGCCGCGAGGCCAAGCACGTCGCGCTCTATCGTCATATCTTCAAGGACGAGCCGCGCGTGCGGGTGCCGCGCCCGTGGCCCGATCTGTCGAGCGGGCGGCTGTTGACGCTCGACTGGCTCGAGGGGCGCAAGCTTCTGGCGCACAAGGACGACCCGCTTGCGGTGCGCAACCGCCTGGGAGAAGCGATGTTCACCGCCTGGTGGATGCCGTTCAGCCGCTTCGGCGTCATCCACGGCGATCCGCATCTCGGCAATTATTCCGTCTTCGACGACGACGATGGCGCGCCGGCCGGCATCAACCTGCTCGACTATGGCTGCATCCGCATCTTCCCGACCAAATTCGTCGGCGGCGTCGTCGATCTCTATCACGGCCTCAAGCGCGACGATCGCGATCTGATCGTGCATGCCTATGAAACGTGGGGCTTCCGCGGCCTGTCGCGCGATTTGATCGACGTGCTCAATATCTGGGCGCGCTTCATCTACGGGCCGCTGCTCGACGACCGCGTCCGCACCATCGCCGATGGCGTCAAGCCGTCCGAATACGGGCGGCGCGAGGCGTTCCGCGTGCATCAGGCGCTCAAGCAGAAAGGCCCGGTGACGGTGCCGCGCGAGTTCGTCTTCATGGACCGCGCGGCGATCGGCCTCGGCGCGGTGTTCCTGCATCTGGCGGCGGAGTTGAACTTCCACGATCTGTTCAACGCGATGATCGCGGACTTCGATCTCAAGCGTGTCGCCGCGCGCCAGCAGGCGGCGCTGCAACAGGCGGGCCTTATCGAGGCGGAGACCGCCGCGCCGGCGTCGCGCGGCCGCGCCCGCGCCCGCGCAGCACGATGATGGCGATGCCGAGCATCACCAGTGCGATGCCGCTGTAGCGCAGCGGCGGAAACGTCTCGCCGAACACGATCACCGAGGCGAGGATGCCGGTACACGGCACCAGCAGCGCGAACGGCGTGACGATCGCCGCCGGATAGCGCGCCAGAAGATAGCCCCACGCGGCGTAAGCGATGCCGGTCGACAGCGAGCCGAGATAGACGACCGAGAGGAGGCCGCGCCACGAGGCGTTGGCGACGGCTTCGGTCAGCGGCGGGTCGCCGAGCAGGAAGGAGAGCACCAGCGCCGGCAGCGGCACCACCAGCGCCATCCAGGCGGTGAGTGCCATCACCGGCGCCAGCGGCATCCGCTTGATGACGATATTGCCGCACGACCAGCTCAGCGCCGCGCCGAGCATCAGGATGAGCGCCGGCAGCGGCAGGTCGGCGCCCGCCGACAGGCCGATCAGTGCCAGACCGGCAAAGCACACCGCCATGCCGGCCAGTTGCCGCCGGCTCGGCACCTCGTGCAGGAGCAGCGCCGCCAGCAGCACCGTGAACGGGGCGCTCGCCTGCTGCACCACCGAGGCCGCGCCGGGCGGCATACCTTCGTGGAACGACCAGAAAAATAGTAGGAACTGCAACAAAAACCAGAAGCCGCCGGCAGCCAGCAGCAGATGCCAGGGGACCCGCGGCCGCGGCAGCACCAGCGCCGGCAGGGCTGCGACGGCAAAGCGCAGCACCGTGAGTTGTACCGGCGTGAAGTCGTCGATGCCATAGCGTGTGGCGATGAACGACAGTCCCCACAGCACCGAGGTCAGGATCGCCAGCAGAACATCGCGCAATTTCATGGGAAAAATACCGGACGCGCGGCGGTCGGGCCGGGGCAAGCCCGGTTGCCGCCGCGACAGATGGCGTGTTTTTCGCCGCCGATGCAAATCCACCGATCCGGCGCTGCGGCGTTGCCCTGCGCAGGCAATTGCGCTACGGCTGACCCGTTTTTGACTAAGCGTCTCACTTGGCGCGACACGCGCCGCCCGCCGCCTGAAGATTTCGGAGCTCGAACATGGCCGACCACGGCACCGTTCAATACGCCACCGCCACCGGCAACGATTTGCCCGCGCACGAAGCCGCCTATCGCAGCTTCATGCATCTCGCCACGGTCGGCACGCTGACGGCGGTCGGCGTGCTGTTCGGCCTTACGGTCGGCGGCGTGATGGGCCATTGGCTGATGGGGCTCGCCGTGTTCCTGATCGCGCTGATCGGCGCGATTCCCGCTATCGCCACCGGCTCCAACAAGCCGGCCGCCATCGCCTGCGCGATCTGCTTCCTGATCTTCGTTTTCGCCGGCGCCACGGCGATCTCACACTAACGCCTGACGGGGCCGGGCAGGGGGACATTCGATGCGTATAGCCGTCGTGCGTGAAGCCGACGCGGGAGAGCCGCGCGTCTCGGCGACGCCGGAAACCGTGAAGAAATTCAAGACTCTGGGGGCGGACGTCGCGGTGACGCGCGGCGCCGGCATTGCCTCCGGCATCACCGATGCCGACTTCGAGGCAGCCGGCGCGACGATCGTCGTCGACGCGGCGAAGGACGCCGATGTGGTGCTCAAGGTGCGCCGCCCGACCGACGCGGAGATCAAGACCTACAAGAAGGGTGCGGTCGTCGTCGGCATCATGGATCCCTACGGCAACGCCGAGGCACTCAAGGCGCTGGCGGATGCCGGGCTGATCGCCTTCGCCATGGAACTGATGCCGCGGATCACCCGCGCCCAGTCGATGGACGTGCTGTCGAGCCAGGCCAACCTCGCCGGCTATCGCGCCGTCATCGACGGCGCTGGCGAATACGGCCGCGCGCTGCCGATGATGATGACCGCGGCCGGCACCGTGCCGGCGGCCAAGGTCTTCGTCATGGGCGTCGGCGTCGCCGGCCTGCAAGCGATCGCCACCGCGCGGCGCCTCGGCGCCGTGGTCACGGCGACCGACGTGCGCCCGGCGGTGAAGGAGCAGGTGCAGTCGCTTGGCGCCAAGTTCATCGCCGTCGAGGACGAGGAGTTCAAGCAGGCGGAGACCGCCGGCGGCTACGCCAAGGAAATGTCGAAGGACTACCAGGCCAAGCAGGCGGCGCTCGTCGCCGAGCACATCAAGAAGCAGGACATCGTCATCACCACGGCGCTGATCCCCGGCCGCCCGGCGCCGAAGCTGGTCAGCAAAGAGATGGTCGCCTCGATGCGGCCCGGCTCGGTGCTGATCGATCTCGCGGTCGAGCGCGGCGGCAATGTCGAGGGCGCACGCCTTGGTGAGGTCGTTGTCGTCGACGGTGTGAAGATCGTCGGCCATGCCAATGTGCCGGGCCGGCTCGCGGCCTCGGCCTCCGCGCTCTATGCCAAGAACCTCTACACGTTCCTGGAATCGCTGATCGACAAGACCGAGAAGAAACTGGCGATCAACTGGGACGACGAACTGGTCAAGGGCACCGCACTGACCCGCGAGGGCGCCGTCATCCACCCGAATTTCCAGCCGAAGCCGGCTGCCTAAGGAGCGTCCCCGATGGATCAGCTCGCGACTGCTGTCGATCCCTTTGTCTTTCGCTTCTCGATTTTCGTGATGGCGATCTTCGTCGGCTATTACGTCGTCTGGTCGGTGACGCCGGCCCTGCACACGCCGCTGATGTCGGTGACCAACGCGATCTCCTCGGTGATCGTCGTCGGCGCGCTGCTTGCTGTCGGCGTACCGCTCGCGGTCGACGACCAGGGGCCGCTGTGGGCGCGCATGCTTGGCTTCGTCGCCTTGATTTTCGCCTCCGTCAATATTTTCGGCGGCTTCCTCGTCACCCAGCGCATGCTGGCGATGTATCAGAAGAAAAAGAAGTAATCGGCCATGAGCGCGGATCTCGTCGCACTTCTCTATCTCGCTGCCGGCGTCCTGTTCATCCTGGCGCTGCGCGGACTGTCGAGCCCGGAAACCAGCCGTCGCGGCAACTTCCTCGGCATGACCGGCATGGCCATCGCCGTGCTGACGACGCTCGGCTCGCATCCGCCTGCGGATGCGACCGGCTGGGGCCTCGTCGTCGGCGGTATCGCCATCGGCGGCATCATCGGCGCGCTGATCGCGCGCAAGGTGCCGATGACGGCGATGCCGGAACTGGTCGCCGCCTTCCACTCGCTGGTCGGTATGGCGGCGGTGCTGGTCGCGGCCGGCGCCTTCTATGCGCCGGCAGCCTTCGGCATCGGCACGCCCGGTCACATCCATCACGCCAGCCTGATCGAGATGGCGCTCGGCGTCGCCATCGGCGCCTTGACCTTCACCGGCTCGGTGATCGCGTTCCTGAAGCTGTCGGCCCGCATGAGCGGCGCGCCGATCATGCTGCCCGGCCGCCACATCATCAATATCGTGCTCGGCCTGGCGCTGATCTTCTTCATCTACGGCTTCACCGTCTCGCAGACGCAGCTCGACTTCTGGGTGATCACGGCGCTGGCGCTGTTGCTCGGCGTGCTGATCATCATCCCGATCGGCGGCGCCGACATGCCGGTGGTGATCTCGATGCTCAACTCCTATTCGGGGTGGGCGGCCGCCGGCATCGGCTTCACGCTCGGCAATTCGGCGCTGATCATCACCGGCGCGCTGGTCGGCTCCTCCGGCGCGATCCTCTCCTACATCATGTGCCACGCGATGAACCGCTCGTTCATCTCCGTGATCCTCGGCGGTTTCGGCGGCGAGACTGCGGCCGCCGGCGGCGGCACGGCGGAGCAGCGGCCGGTCAAGCTCGGCTCGGCCGACGACGCCGCCTACATCATGAAGAACGCGCAGAAGGTCATCATCGTGCCGGGCTACGGCATGGCGGTGGCGCAGGCGCAGCACGCCCTTCGCGAAATGGCCGACACGCTCAAGAAGGAAGGCGTCGAGGTCAAATACGCCATCCATCCGGTCGCCGGCCGTATGCCCGGCCACATGAACGTGCTGCTGGCGGAAGCCAACGTGCCCTATGACGAAGTGTTCGAGCTCGAAGACATCAACTCCGAGTTCGCGCAGGCCGATATCGCCTTCGTCATTGGCGCCAACGACGTCACCAATCCGGCGGCGGAGGAGGACAAGTCCTCGCCGATCTACGGCATGCCGGTGTTGCAGGTGTGGAAGGCCGGCACGGTGATGTTCATCAAGCGCTCGCTCGCCTCCGGCTATGCCGGCATCGACAATCCGCTGTTCTATCGCGACAACACGATGATGCTGCTCGGCGACGCCAAGAAGATGACCGAGAGCATCGTCAAGGCGATGTGATTGATAGCGGACCCGCGGCCGGGCGCGCGCTTTATTCGGCGGCGTCCGGCAGGTTTTCCTGATCCGCTTGGTCCGCCAAGTTTTCCTGGTCCGCTTCGTCCGTTTGCGCCCGCGTGAGACGCGCGGTGCCGGCGAAGGCATCGTCGACGGTGCGGATCATGCCGGTATCGACCGCGATATAGCCGGGCAGGTCGGCCAGCACCTGCTGGAACTCGGCGCCGCGCATCACGTCGAGGATGCGCTTCATCGGCGTCGTCTCCAGGAACGAGCGCCGGCAGACGAAATAATAGTCCTCGGTCAGCACGCGGATGAAATCGAGACCGAACTGGCGCGCCGCCGCTTCGACGCCGAAGGTCACGTCGGCCATGCCGCTCGCCACATAGGCGGCGACCGCGGCGTGGGTGAACTCGATCTGCTCGTAGCCGGCGATGGTCGAGGGCCGCATGGCGTGCTGTTGCAGGATGCGGTCGAACAGTTCGCGCGTGCCGGAATCGGGATCGCGGTTGACGAAGCGTACGTCGGGCTTGGTCAGGTCCTCGATGCCGGAGATGCGCTGCGGATTGCCACGCTTGACCATCAGCCCCATCTGCCTCGCGACGAAGCCGATCACGCAATGGTCGCGCGAATTGATCCATGCCTTGCCGGCTTGCGCGCTGGCGGCGCGCAGCGGGCCGCGCGGCAGATGCAGGCCGGCGAGGTCGCAGCCGTCATGCGCCAGCGACACCAGCGAGTTCTGGTTGCCGACATAGCGCAGGTCGACATTCATCCCCGGCGTGCGGCTGAGGATGTCGCGCAGCTTCGGCACCGCGAAGCCGTGGCTCGCATGCACGCGGATGATCGACGGATTGTCGATCAGGAACGGGTTTAATTCGCTGGTCAGTTCCTGCGACAGGTTTTCGAGCTGCGGCCCGAGCCGCGCCGCCATCCGCTGGCCGGCCCACACCAGTTTCTCGCCGAACGGCGTGAGCGTCGTGCCTTTGCCTTTGTGGCGCTGCACCAGCGGCAGGCCGAAGAAGTCCGACCACTGGTTCACCAGGTTCCAGCCGTGGCGGTAGGACAGGCCGCCGCGCCTGGCCGCCTCGGTCAGCTTGCCGGTGTCGCGGATATCGCGCAGGAAATCGAGCATGACCGCCATCGACTGCGGCTGGCCGTTCTTGCGGAACCGGAACACCGTCTCGATGTCGATCTGGAGCGTCATCTCTATTTATGTATAGGATTTCATATGTGAGACGGCGGGGTGCGTCCGCCACATCATATTTACTGCTGAGATGATTAGGCTTTTATAACGGCCGCCACAAGTCCGTGGATATGAATTTTTCTGCATAACTGCGAGGCCGAGATGAACGCACCCGTTGACCACCGCAGTCTGCTGATCGACGGCCGGCACGTCGCGCCGCTGTCGGGACGCACTTTCGACGTGCTCGATCCGGCGACCGAGGAGGTGATCGCCTCGGTGGCCTCCGGCGACGCCAAGGACGTCGACCGCGCCGTCGCCGTGGCGCGCAAGGCGCTGGAGGGGCCGTGGGGGCGCATGCGCGCCGCCGACCGTGGCCGCATCCTCAACCGCCTCGCCGACCTGATGGAGCATTACGGCGACGAGATCGCCGCGCTGGAGAGCCGGGATGCCGGCAAGCCGCTCGCCGCGGTGATGCGGCAGGACCTGCCGGCGGCGCTCGATACGCTGCGCTACTACGCGGGCTTCGCCGACAAGATCAACGGCCAGGTGGTGCCGGCGCGCCCGGATGCGCTCACCTATACGGTGCGCGAGCCGGTCGGCGTTGTGGGCGTCATCGTGCCGTGGAATTTCCCGCTGATGATCGGCATGTGGAAGATCGCCCCGGCGCTCGCCTGCGGCTGCACCATCGTGCTCAAGCCGGCGGAGATCACGCCGCTGTCGGCGCTGCGCGTCGGCGAGCTGGCGCTGGAAGCGGGGCTGCCGCCCGGCGTCCTCAACATCGTGACCGGCTCCGGCAAGCTCGCCGGGCAGGCGATGGTCGATCATCCCGACATCGACAAGGTGACGTTCACCGGCTCGCCGAGCGTCGGCCGCCAGATCCTCGCCGGCGCCGCCGGCAATCTCAAGCGCGTGACGCTGGAGCTTGGCGGCAAGTCGGCGAACGTGATCTTTGCCGACGCCGACCTCGACGCGGCCGCCAAGGCGGCGGCCTCCGGTATCTTCTTCAATACCGGGCAGGTCTGTTCGGCCGGCTCGCGGGTGCTGGTGCAGGCCGAGGTCTACGACGAAATGGTGGAGCGGCTGACTGCCCGCGCCAAGGGCATCCGCATCGGCTCGCCGAGCGACCGGGCGACGATGATGGGGCCGATCATCTCCAAGGCGCAGATGAACAGCGTCCTCGGTTACGTCGATGTCGGCGTCAAGGAAGGCGCCAAGCTGGTGACCGGCGGCGAGCGCGTCGGCGACCGCGGCTATTTCGTCAGCCCGGCGGTGTTTGCCGGCGTCGAGCACGACATGCGCATCTCGCAGGAGGAAATCTTCGGTCCGGTGGTCAGCGTCATCCGCTTCACCGACGAGGCGGACGCGCTCAGCAAGGCGAACGGCACCCGCTACAGCCTTGCCGCCGGCGTCTGGAGCAAGGATATCGGCCGGGTGCATCGCTTCGCCGCCGGGCTCAAGGCCGGCACCGTTTGGGTCAACACCTATGGCTATACGGATGTGCGGCTGCCGTGGGGCGGCGCCCGCGATTCGGGCTACGGGCGCGAGCACGGCGACGCCGCGATCGACAATTTCACCGAGCCGAAGACGGTGTGGATGAACCTGAACGTCTGAGCGGGGGCGCCGGTACGGCGCGGCGGCGCGGTCGGCCGAGAGCGGCCGCGTCGCCAGTTCCCCACGCGGGTCAGAGGCCCGGCCGGCAGCCCTCCGGCAGCTCTATCAAAACGAAAACATACGCCGAAAACGAAAACGCGAGCCCGATGGCTCGCGTTTTTTTAGCTCGTTTTTCTAGCTCGCGCGTCTGGTCGATTCGATTCGCTTGGGCCTTGTCGCCTCGACCTTATCGTCTCAAGCTTGCCGCGATCAGCGGGCGCCGGCGCTGCCGGTATTGCCGCCGAATCCGCCGCCAGCCGGGCGACCGCCGCCCATTCCCGGACGTCCGCCGGGGCCGCCGCGGCCAAAGGCCGGCTTTGGCTTCATCGGCAGCAAACCTTCGCGCTGCAATTTCTTGCGCGCCAGCTTGCGGGCACGGCGGATGGCTTCCGCCTTCTCGCGGGCTTTCTTTTCGGACGGCTTTTCAAAATGGCCGCGCAGCTTCATCTCGCGGAAGATGCCCTCGCGCTGCATTTTCTTCTTGAGCGCCTTGAGGGCCTGATCGACGTTGTTGTCGCGAACGAGAACTTGCACCTGTGCTCCTTGTTCGAGGTCGTTGGAACGGCGGATCGTCGCCGGGTCGGTTGGTTTCGAATCGCTGAAATAGGGTCAGGGGCCGTTGCGAACGACGGCCTCCAAGCCGCGCGGCTGTAGCAGATCGGGGGGCGCGAGTCCATGCCGATCGATGCCGGCGGCTGGTCAGTCGCTAAAAATCCGCGTGATATGGCCCATTTTCCGGCCGGGACGGGGATTGGCCTTGCCGTAGAGGTGCAGGCAGGCGCCGGGCTCGGTGAGCACGTCGCCGAGGTCGGCCGCCTCGGCGCCGATCAGGTTGACCATCTCCACCCGGCTGCCGTGCCGCCGCGGCACCCCGAGCGGCCAGCCGGCGACCGCCCGGATATGCTGCTCGAACTGCGAGACGGTGGCGCCGTCGATCGTCCAGTGGCCGGAATTGTGGACCCGCGGGGCGATCTCGTTGA
>Ga0180221_1001586_pt1 | contig 14705 bp, 8 predicted proteins | sample eDN5th37CKraftMG_FD_151339 | JGI IMG/M metagenome (GOLD analysis project Ga0180221, IMG submission 151339) | Enriched Miracle-Growth compost microbial communities from Emeryville, California, USA - eDNA 5th pass 37_C Kraft MG (version 2) (version 2) ...
GATCACTGGGTGAACACCATGAAACTCTCGACTCTGCTCTTCGCTGTAGGCGCGCTTCCGGGCATCGTCCTCGCCGCCCCGACCGTGACCTTCCAGGGCGAGGTCACCGCGCAGACCTGCCAGGCCACCATCAACGGCGAAACCAACAGCATCGTGCTGTTGCCCACCGTCACCGCCACCGAGCTGAGCGGCGCCGGCGCCAAGGCCGGCCTGACTCCTTTCACCATCTCCGTCAGCGATTGCCAGGCACCGACCGGCGACCTGCAGATCACCACCAACTTCCTCGGCCACAACGTCACCACTGGCGGCAACCTGGGCAACATCGCCGCCAGTAACCCGGCTGGCAACGTCGCCATCCAGCTGACCAGCGACGCTGCCGGCACCACGCCGATCGTGCTCAACGGCGTGACCCCGGTGTCCGGCCTGGTGCTGTCCGACGGCGAGACCAGCGCCAGCTACCAGTTCGGTGCCCAGTACATCTCCGAAGACGGCGGCGCCACCGCCGGGGCGGTGACCGCGGTCGCCGAGTACACGCTCAGCTACCTGTAAGCACCCCACGTCCGCCTGCCGGCTGATGGCACGGCGGGCGGACGTTATTCCCGAACTCCGTCTCGGCGTGCGCTGTGTCGCGCGCGGGAGGTTGTCATGTCCACAAATCTGAAACACTTGTCCACTGCCCTCGCCCTGCTCGGTATCCTGTGCCTAGGCCAGGCACAGGCCAGCGTAGTGATGACCGGGACGCGGGTGATCTACCCCGCCGCAGCCAGGGAAAAGACCATCCAGCTGACCAATACCGACGCACACCCCAACCTGGTGCAGGTCTGGCTGGACAAGGGCAACCCGAAGTCCACCGTGGAAAGTGCCGATGCGCCCTTCGTCGCCAGCCCGCAGATCTTCCGCATGGAGCCCCACGCCGGGCAGATGGTACGGCTGGTCTATACCGGCGAGGGCCTGCCGCAAGACCGCGAGTCGGTGTTCTACCTCAATTTCAGCCAGGTGCCGGCGATCAAGGTCCGCGACCAGGACGCCAACAAGCTGGTACTGATGTTCAACAGCCGCCTCAAGGTGTTCTATCGACCCAAGGGCCTGGCCGGCTCGCCGGACGACCTGGCTGGACAGCTGTCCTTTCAGTTGCGTGACGGCTCCCTGCAGGTCACCAACCCCACCGGTTATCACGCGGTGGTGCGCCAGGCCAGCCTGCTGCTGAACGGCAAGAGCGTGCCCCTGGCCGATTCGCTGATGGTGCCGCCGCACTCGCAGACCCAGTGGCGCCCACGCACCCCGCTCGGCGCCCCGGGCAAAGCCCGCCTGCGCCTGACGCTGGTCAACGACTACGGCGTCGACGTCACCCGCGAACTGCCCCTGCTGCCCTGATACGGAAGCGCGCCATGGCCTTCCCATTCACGCCTCCGCGTCGCGTCGCGCGCCAGTCGGCAGGACTCGCCGGGCCGGTCCTGCTGCTGTGCTCCGCCGTCGCCATGGCGGTGGGGGGCAGCAAGTCCACGGAGGAGTTGCTGGCAGACAGCTACGTCTTCGATTCCAGCCTGTTCCGTGGCGGCCCGCTGAGCCAGGCGACGCTGTCGCGCTTCAACAAGGTCAACGCAGTCGCCCCGGGTACCTACAAGGTCGACCTGTTCATCAATAACCGTTTCGTCGACCGCACGGACATACGCTTCGTCAATGTCGCCGACAGCCAGGTGCAACCCTGCCTGACGCCAGACCAGTTGCAAGCCTCTGGCATCAATGCCGAGAACATCGGCGACGGCACACCGGAGCATGCTGCCAAAGGTGACTGCGTGCTGCTCGATCAGGCGCTGAAAGGCAGCTCCAGCCAGTTGGACATGGCCCGCCTGCGCCTGGACCTGAGCGTGCCCCAGAGCCTGATGAAACGCATGCCACGCGGCTACGTGAACCCTGCCGACCTGGACGCCGGCAGCGCCATCGGCTTCGTCAACTACATCGGCAATTACTACCACGTGTCCTACACCGGGGATTATTCCGGCAGCCAGGACTCGGCCTACCTGTCGCTCAATGGCGGGGTGAACCTGGGCATGTGGCAGTACCGCCAGCAGTCGAACCTGACCTACGACCGCGACTACGGCAATCATTGGCAGAACATCCGCAGCTATGTGCAGCGGCCGCTGCCGTCCATGGACAGCCAATTGTCGCTCGGCCAGACCTACACCACCGGACGTTTCTTCTCCGGCCTGGCCTACACCGGCCTGAACCTGTCCAGCGACGAGCGCATGCTGCCGGACTCCATGCGCGGCTACGCGCCAACCGTGCGCGGCGTGGCGCGGACCAACGCCAGGGTATCGATCCGCCAGAACGGCCAGGAGATCTACCAGACCACCGTGGCCCCCGGCCCCTTCGAGATCGCCGACCTCTACCCGACCAGCTACAACGGCGACCTGGAGGTCGAGGTGACCGAGGCCGACGGCTCCACCAGCCGCTTCAGCGTGCCCTTCTCGGCAGTGCCCGAATCCCTGCGCCCGGGCATCTCGCGCTACAGTTTCTCCCTGGGCCGCACCCGTGACATCGGCGACGACTCGCTGTTCGGCGACCTCACCTACCAGCGCGGCCTGAGCAATACCGTCACCGCCAACAGCGGCGTACGCGTCGCCGACGGCTACCAGGCGCTGATGCTCGGTGGCGTGTACGCCAGCAGCCTGGGCGCCTTCGGCCTGGATCTGACCTACTCGCGCGCCGACCTGCCGGACATCGGCTACCTCGACGGCTGGATGGCGCACCTGTCCTACAGCCGCACCTTCCAGCCGACCAACACCACCCTGTCCATCGCCGGCTACCGCTACTCCACCAGCGGCTACCGCGACCTCGGCGACGTGCTCGGGGTGCGCGACGCGGCGCGCGATGGCTATACCTGGCAATCCAACACCTACCTGCAGCAGTCACGCTTCGAGGTCTCGGTCAACCAGAGCCTGGGACTCTACGGCAACCTGTTCCTCTCCGGCTCGACGCAGAACTACCGCGACGGCCGCGACCGCGATACTCAGTTGCAGCTGGGCTACGGCAACGCCTTCAGCAACGGTGTGAGCGTCAACCTATCCGTCGCCCGCCAGCGCATCGGCGGCTACGACTCGCGGGTGCCGGGCGGCTATGACCAGAACGACCCGTCCTACCCTGGCTTCGGCTACAACGGCAGCACTTCCGGCGATGTCGACACCATCACCACCCTCTCGGTGTCCCTACCGCTGGGCAGCCAGGCCAACACCCGCACGCCAACCCTGAGCAACTCCTACAGCCACAGCACCAGCGGTGGCAGCCAGTACCAGAGCACAGTCTCCGGCATGGCCGACCAGGACCAGACTCTGAGCTACAGCCTGGGCGTCACCCGCGACCAGGAAATGCGCCAGACGGTATGGAACGGCAACCTGCAGAAGCGCCTGCCCAGCACCAGCCTGGGCTTGAGCGCCTCGCGCGGCGACGACTACTGGCAGGCCGCGGGCAACGCCCAGGGCGCCCTGGCCATCCACTCCGGCGGGGTCACCTTCGGGCCCTACCTGGGCGACACCTTCGCCCTTGTCGAGGCCAAGGGCGCCACTGGAGCCAAGGTGCTCAACGCCCAGGGCACCACCATCGACGGCAACGGCTACGCCCTGGTGCCTGCGGTCACGCCGTACCGCTACAACAGCGTGGCCCTCGACCCCCAGGGCATGCAGGGCAAGGCCGAACTGGAAGATGGCGAGCAGCGCGTGGCGCCCTATGCCGGCGCCGCAGTGAAGGTCAGGTTCAAGACCCGTACCGGCAATGCCCTGCTGATCCGCACCCGCCTGGCCAACGGCCAGGCCGTGCCGCCGGGCGCCGAGGCCTACGACGAAAGCGGCAGCGTGATCGGCATGGTCGGCCAGGGCAGCCAGGTCTACGTGCGCAGCGACAAGCCCCGGGGCCGCCTGAGCCTGCGCTGGGGCGAGGACAGCGACGAGCGCTGCAGCCTGCCCTACGACACCACCGGAAAGGACCTGGAACAGGTGCTGATCCGCCTGGAAGCCACCTGCACCCCCGAATGACGGCCGCCAAGGAGACAAGCATGCACAGACGACCTATCCTCTCCGCCGCCCTGCTGTCCTGCACCCTACTGGGCTTGCCGCTGCTCGGCCACGCCGCCTGCACCATGAGCGGCAAGGCCCAGACCGAAGACACCCGCACGGCGCAGATTCCTTTCGGCAAAATCAACCTCACCGACACTTACCTGCAGCCGGTGGGCAGCCTGCTGGGCAGCGCCCTGGTGCCGCCGACCAACTACACCTACGGCGGCGCCACCGCCTCGACGGTGCTGTGGACCTGCGCCAAGACCGACCTGCCGAACCTCTACTTCCTGGTCGCGACCAATGGCGACAGCCGCGTCGGCGGCCAGCACGAAACCGGCGCGGTCGACGGCTTGAGCGGGGTCTACGCCACCTACTTCTCCTACGTCGGGCTCAAGCTGACCATGTCCGGGGTCACCGTCAGCCGCTACTGGCAGAAGGTCCCGCTCACCACCTACGTCGAATCCGGCAACAACATCCAGATTCGCCTACAGGACATTCCCCCCCTGCAGGCCGAACTGTACCGCATCAGCACACTCCCCCCCTCCGGCGCCTATGCCTGCGGCGGCCCGCTGGCCCCGCCGCGCAACTACACCTGCGTGCAGCCCAACGCCTACATCCAACTGGTAGGACCGGGCATCAGCCACGACGAAATCGGTGAGGACAGCTACAGCCACTACGATTTCTGGGGTGTCGACAACGGTTTCGGCTACGGTATGCGCGACGCTGCCAGCATCACCCAGACCGCCACCTGCGTGGCGCGCAACGCCACCCCGCTGGTGCTCTTCCAGAGTATCTCGGTGCAGCAATTGCAGGCCGGCGCCAGTACCCAGGCAAACTTCAACGTACAGATCGAATGCAGCAACTCGGCGGCCTCAGGCACCGCCAGCGGGCAAACAGCCATCGGCATCCAGGTGTCGCCGGGCGCCTACAGCGCGGCCCAGAGCCTGGGCCTGGTCAACGGCAGCGGTGGCGTGGAGGCCCTGGTCTCGGACAACTACGGCAACGATCCGAACCTGGCCCAGGGGGTCGGCATCACCCTGAGGAATGCCGGGGCCGGCACCGCGATGGTCTTCGTCGGCCAGCCCGGCAACACCGGCAACCTGCCCAGCCAGTACCCGACCGGCCCCAACGCCGGCTGGTACCCGGTGCTGGATGGCGCCAATCCCCTGGGTAGTTCGCAGTCCGGCTACACCAACTACCTGCAGACCTTCACCGCCAGCCTGCAGCAACTGCCGGGCAATACCGCCACGCCCGGCAAGGTACACGCCACAGCCTACGTCCTGGTGAAGGTGCAATGAACACCCTTGCCCGGCTCCTGCTGCTCGCCCTGCTGGCCGCCGGGCTGCCGGCGGCCCAGGCCGGGGTGCTGGCCGGCGGCACCCGGGTGATCTACGACGAGGGCCTGCGCGAACGCTCGCTGATGCTGGCCAACACCAACCCCTACCCGGTGGTGGTGCAGACCTGGGTGGACGGCGGTGGCGGCGCGCCGGAAAACGCCCAGGCGCCGTTCATCGTGTTGCCGGCGGTGTTCCGTATGCAACCGGGCGGCCTGCAGGGCCTGCGCATCATCCACACCGGCGAGGCGCTGCCGCGCGACCGCGAATCGGTATTCTGGCTGAACCTCTATGAAATCCCCCCCCTCGCCGGGCGCAAGGAGCCCGACCCGGCGCGCGTGGAGCTGGCGATGAACACCCAGCTGAAGCTGTTCTATCGCCCGGCGAAGCTGCCGCTGCCGCCGGACCAGGTCGCCGGAAAGCTGACCTTCGACCTGCGCCGCGAGGACGACGCCTGGTTCCTGGTGTGCCGCAACCCAACGCCCTACCATGCCTCCTTCACCACCCTGGGCCTCAGCGGCGACGGCCGTACGCTGGCCGCGCAGCAGCAGATGGACATGATGACCCCGCCCTTCAGCGAAAAACGCTACCAGCTCGAAGAGGGCGCCCTCCCCAATGGCGCACGGGTCAGCTTCAGGCTGGTGGACGACACCGGCTTCCCGATTCCCGGCGAAGCGCCGCTGGCCCCCTGAGGCGGGCGGTTACTGGAACAGATTGGCCTTCACGCAGAAGGTCAGCAGGGCCTGGTCGCTATCCACCTCCAGCTTGCGCATGGCCGAGATCTTCTGCGCGCTGACGGTCTTCACGCTGCGGTTGAGCACCCGCGCGATGTCACGCACGCTCAGCCCGGAGACGAAGTGGCGCAGCACCTCGAATTCCTTCAGCGACAAACGGGCGATACGCCCTTCCACGTCGTCGTGGCTGGCCAGTACGCTGTTCGGATCCTGCATGCCGGGCCCACGGTAGGCACGGCCCTGGAGTATGACGTCGAGGGCCCTGAGGATCTCGTCGAGGTCACCGCTCTTCAACACCACGCCGGACACACCGAGGTCATACAGGCTGGAAAGGATCAGGCTGTTGCTGAGCATGGTGAAGATCAGCACCCGGGTACGTGGGAAGTTGCGCAGCAGGTAGTCCATCAGCTTCAGGCCATCACCATAGCGCTCGTCCCCGGGCATGCTGTAGTCGGTGATGACGATGTCCGGATCGGTCTGCTGATACAGCGTCACCAGTTCGCTGGGGCTGGAGGCTTCGCCCACCACCTGAAAGCGGCCGTCGCGCTCGAGCATGTCGCATACGCCCATGCGCACGATCGGATGGTCATCGGCTACCACGACTTTGAACTTGTCCATAAACCTCTCTTGGATCCTGACTGCATTGCCGAACCACTGGCCCCGCCGTCGGCGGGGACCTCGTCAGCCCGCTTCCCTCAGGCGCTCCAGCGCCTGCTCGATGCGTCCGAGTACCTGCGCCGTCTCGCTGGCCGTACATCCCAGGCGGCCCTCCATGAGGCCTTCCTCGACCTCCCGGCAGGCCATTACCAGCGCCTGTGCGCGCGCCACCGCCAGGGCCCCGGCCATGCGGTGCACGCCCTGCCGCAGCGCCTCCGCGTCGCCCCGGCCGGCAGCCTCGCGGGTCGCCGCCAGATCCTTGCCCATGGTCTCCAGGAACAGCGAGCGCATGCGCTCGGGCACCTGCAAGGGCTCCTCCGCCATGGCCGGCTCGCTGGACTCCTGCGGCGCAACCAGGCCGGGCTTACCGACCAGTTCGCCGAGCAGATCGTTGAGGGTCCGCAGGCTGATCGGCTTGACCAGCCAGGCATCCATTCCCACCGCCCGGCAGCGCTCGCCCTCTTCACGCAAGGCGTTGGCGGTGACGCCGATGATCGGGAGAGTCTCTCCGCGCCCGCGCAACGCCTGGGTCAGCTCATACCCATTCATGTTAGGCATGTTGACGTCGCTGAGCAGCACATCGAAGTGGCGGTCGTCGAATAACCGCAGGGCCTCCCGACCATCGCTGGCCAGGCTCACGCTGCAGCCCAGCTCTTCGAGCTGCTCGCACAACAGCGTCTGGTTGATCGGATTGTCCTCGGCAACCAGCACGTGCAGACCCAGGCCCTCGGAGCGGATGTTCGCGGTCGCGCGGGCCGGCGCCGGCAGCTCGCTACCCTGGGCCAGCGCCAGGGCCAGGGCAATGCCCGTCAGGCTATAGAGGCTGACGTACCAGCCATCCTCGCGCAGCTCAGGCTGGGTGGGTGCATCAGCCGTCGCACATACCCGCGGCCCCGACCAGGCTCGGGGCTCCGCCGCCGGTAGTAGTTCCAGCAATACCGCTCCCCCGTAGCCGTCGGACGATGGCTCGCCGCCAAGCACATTGCAGCCCCAGCACTCCAGCCAGGCAGCAACGCTGTCGGCCAGTTCGCGGACCGGCGAATGGACGTATACGGGGCCGGGCCGCAGGCACGCCGGATGGAAGGCCAACCCCTGGCGCCCACCCTCGGGCAGTTCGAGCAACAGGCTGAAGCTGCTGCCCAAGCCCACTTCGCTGACCACTCGCAAGCTGCCGCCCATCATCTCGGCCAGGCGCCAGCTGATCGACAACCCCAAGCCGGTACCGCTGGTGTGGTGTACCCCGGGCACCTGGTAGAAAGCCTCGAACAAGCGCCCCTGTTGTTCCTCGGCTATGCCAGCGCCGGTGTCGGCGACCTGCCATTGCAGATTGGCACGGCCGTTCTCGCGGGCCAGCAACTTCAGGCGCAGCACCACACGACCGATATCGGTGAACTTCAGCGCGTTGCTCACCAGGTTGTTGAGGATCTGGCGGATGCGTGCGGCGTCGCCCAGCAGTTGCGCCGGCACCCCCGCATCAATGCAAGCATAGAATTGCAAGCCCTTCGCCGCGGCGCTGGCGGCATAGTTGCGCAGCACTTCCTCCACAAGCTCCGCGGGGTTGAATGCGGCGGGGTTCAGGGCCATCTGCCCGGCCTCGATCTTGGAAACGTCGAGCACGTCGCTGATCAACTGCAGGAGGGTCGACGAGGAGTTCTGGATGGTGCGCAGGTAGGCTCGCTGCCGGCTGTCCAGGTCGGTCAGGCCGAGCAGTTCCAGAGTGCCGAGCACACCATACAGGGGGGTGCGGATCTCATGGCTCATGCTCGCCAGGAACAGCGTCTTGGCCTGGCTGGCGGCATCGGCCGCGCGCTTTGCGCTGGCCAGCGCCTCCTCCGCCTCGCAGTGCACGGTGATATCGTTGAACACGCACAGCACCGCCTCGACACCGGCATAGCGAGTCGCCGCGAAGGCTGCCTGCAGGTAGCGTCCGCCGACCTGGATGCAGATGCCCCCGGGCACCTGGCCATGCGACTCGAAAAGGTTCCAGCCGGCGGTCAGGGCGAGGATGTCCGCCTCGTCGCCCAACCACTGCGCGGCCAGGTGATTGCAGGTGACCAGTTTCCGACCGTCGTGGCTGAGCACCACCAGAGCCACGGGCGCGGTCTGGATCAGGGTACGGCTGAAGGTATCGCTCTCGACCAGTTGCCGGTGCGCCCGGTGCACCGGGCGCACCACGCGGCGGGCATACCAGCGCAAGCCCAACCAGCCGGCCAGCAGGAAGCCGGGCAAGAGCAGCAGCAGGCCCGCCAACAGCCACTGGGCCTGGCGGAAGAAACTGGCGTAGTCGATCCGGTAGACGGCAGTCCAGCCGCTCTCCGGCTGGCTGCGCAACTGGATCAGAATGCCCTGGCGACTCAGGTTCAGGCCATCGACCAGGTCCGCCGGCGGCGCTGTCCCCACCAGTATCTCGCCATCCGGCGAAGCCAGGCTGAAGGACGCGAAGGCCGGACGCTCCATCAATTGTTCGAAATCGTTGATACGCCCCAGGTCGAGCAGGCTCGCGGCGACGATCGAGCGGCGCGTTTCGCCCTGCCACCACAGCGGAGCGGGCAGCTCAACGCCGACGTAGCCGAGCAGCTCCCGGGCCTGACCGCGGTAGTGGTCGGCACGCGCCCAGTGCACGCGCAGGTCGTCGCTCCCTGGTGGCCGCTCGTGCAGACGCGCGAGGATACGCGCGGCGAGCTCCGGGTAGGTATCGCGCGGACCGTCATGCGTCGCCGAGGTATCGATGGCCGGCACCGCCAGGTTGGTGTCGCCGTTCAGGTCGAAGACCAGCAGCTGCGGCGCCGGGTATGGCGAGATACTCCAGAAGCTGCCATAGAAGTTGGCCAGCAGCACGCCCAGGGAGAAGGGTCCCCACGAACCGCCTTCGTCCAGCTCGCGCCCGGTGGCCAGGATGAAAGGCATGGCAAAGGAGAACTCGCGCCCTTCATAGATTTCCAGGCCGCTTTCCCGCGTCAGCAGCCGACGTTGCAATGGCACGACATCCTGGTCCTTCTTCTGGGTGGCATCATCGCTTTTCTGGGCAATGCGGGCGAGAAAGGTCTCATGCTCGCGGATATCCCCCATCAGGCGGGTGAAGTGGAAGCTGACTTTGTCCTTCTCTTCCTCGACCACCCGCCCCAGCGCCCAGTAGCAGATGCCGAACAGCGACACGGCCAGCACCGCTACGCAGAGCAGGCCGATGTTCAGGCCCTGCGAAATGCTCGCCCATTTCAGCAACAATCTGTTGTCGTGTTCCACGGAGCGATCGGACTTCACGAGACACGGTTCCTTCAGCAGCGACAATGCGCTGACTGTAGATGCCCGCGACCGATTCCGCGACAGCCGGCGCTAGCCACCGGCGCTTGGCCCGTCCTCTTGCAACTGCTGCTCGAATACGCGGGCGGTGACCGCCTCGGAAATCAGGAAGCCTTGCACCCGGTCGCAACCCAGGCGGCGCAGCAGGCTCAACTCCTCCCAGGTCTCCACGCCCTCGGCGACCACGTCCAGGCGTAGCTGGCGGCCCAGTTCGATGCTGCTTGCCACGGCGGCGGCCAGATCGCTGTCCTCCACGCAGCCATGCACCAGGGAGCGGTCGATCTTCAGCTCGGTGAAGGGTGTCGAGACCAGGTTGTACAGCGAACTGTAGCCTTGCCCGAAGTCGTCCTGGGCCAGGCCGAAGCCCTTCATGCGCAGGCGGCAGGCTCCGGCATAGTAGTTGCCCGGCAATGTCGTGGCACTGTTCTCGGTCAGCTCGAAGCACAGCGAACCGGGGTTGGCACCATGATCGCCAACGAATTCGCCGAGGCGATCCGGCAGGTCCGGGATGTCCAGCAACTGGGTCGGCAGGTTCACCGACACCGGCACTTCGTAGCCCGACTCACGCCACAGCGTCTGGGCCCGCAGGGTCTGCTCGAGCATGTGCCAGAGCAGCGTTTCCTGCAGGCCATGGGCCTCGATGTCGGCCATGAAACAGCCTGGCAGAAGTAGCCCCTGCTGTGGATGCAGCCAGCGTACCAGTGCCTCGGCACCAACGATGCGCCCCGTGTGCAGGGACTTCTTGGCCTGGAACCAGGCCTGCAGTTGATCTTTGTCCAGTGCTTCGGACAGAGCCGAACGGCCGCTGCGGCCGACTCCGACGTGGGACTCCACCCCCTGCCGCAGGCGTTTATCCAGGCGCGCCAGCAGGCGGCCGATGGCGCTGGGCAGAGCCGGCTTGGGCAGCAAATCGATCACCGACAGGCCAAGGCTCTGCGCCACCAGGCTGGCGCTGACCATCATGCGTCGCGAAGTCGAGCTCATCAGCGCCAGTTGCGGGCGATGCTCCAGGCGCGACAGTTGCTGAATCATCTGCACGCCGTCCATACCCGGCATCATCAGGTCGCTGAGCATCAGATCGAACTCCTCCCGCTCCAGCCAACGCAGGGCGTCTGCTCCATCGCCGGCGCCCACCAGGTATTCCACGCCTCGCTCACGGAACAGGTTGAGCAGATACTCGCGCTGGAACGGCTGGTCCTCGACCACCAGCACCCGATAGGATTGCGTGCTCATAGCTCCACCTCGAGCGCCGCCACCAGGCAGCGCTGCAGCGAGTCCAGGTCCACCGGCTTGAGCAGGCAATCACTCATGCCGGCGGCCATGCAACGCTCGCGTTCCTCGCGCATGGCATTGGCGGTGGCGCCGATGATCGGCTGCTGGCAGCCACGTCGACGCAGTTCGGCAGCCAGTTGGTAGCCGTTCAAGCGCGGCATGTTGATGTCGGTGAGCACCGCATCGAAACGTTCCGGGCGCCAGCGCTGCAGCGCCTCCTGACCGTCGGAGGCCAGTTCCACCACGCAGCCGAGCGCCTCCAACTGATCCTTGAGGATCAACTGGTTGATCACGTTGTCCTCGGCAACCAGCACACGAATACCCAGGTCGCGCACCGGTTTGGCCGGTCCCTGGCAGGCGACGGCGCTGCTTACGCAGCCCTGAGCCAGACCCAGGGCACGGCGCAACCCATCCAGGCTGTTGAGCCCCACCAGCCAGTCGCAGCCTTGCAGGCGCGGCTCGACATAACCCTCCACGGAGAGGATCACCCGGCAGCCGGGCCACTGCGGCACCGACGCCTGAGGAGCCTCCGGCAACTGCACCTCCACCAGCAGGGTGCGCTCGTCCGCCTCGGCCAGCACCTCGGGTACGGCGACCCGGGCCCGCCCGCCCCAGCGTGCGATCCAGCCACACAGGCTGTCCGCCAACTCACGCACCGGGGCCAATACTTGCACCGCGCAACCGACCAGTTCCTGGGTCTCGGTGGGCGCGGCGATACGCTCCAACGGCAGGCCGAGGCTGAAGCTGCTACCCAGGCCCGGCTCGCTGACCAGCTTCAGGCTGCCGTTCATCAGTTGCGTCAGGCGCTGGCAGATCGACAGTCCCAGGCCCGTGCCGCCAACCTGGTGCACCGAACGGCGCACCTGGTAGAAAGGCTCGAACAGGCGGGCCTGCTCCTCGGTGCCGATTCCCGAGCCGGTATCGGTGACCTGCCAGGTCAGCATCATGCGCTCGGCATCCGCTGCGCCAGCCTTCACCCGCACTACGATACGTCCGCTATCGGTGAACTTCACCGCATTGCTCAGCAGGTTGTTGAGGACCTGCCGGATGCACGCGGCGTCGCCACGCATCCGCGCCGGCAGCTCCGGGTCAAGGCAGGCGTATATCTGCAGGCCCTTGGCCTGGGCCGCGGCGGCAAAGGACTGAACCGCGTCCTCGGTCAGTTCCACCGGGGAAAACTCCACCGGCTCCAGGTCCAATTGCCCGGCTTCGATCTTGGATACGTCGAGCACATCGCTGATCAATTGCAGCAGGGTCGACGAGGAGCGCTGGATAGCCTGCAGATAGCCGGTCTGCTGCAGGTCCAGCTCGGTACGGCCGAGCAGTTCGAGCGTACCGAGCACCCCGTACAGGGGCGTGCGGATCTCATGGCTCATGGTGGCCAGGAACAACGTCTTGGCCTCGTTGGCAGCATCGGCCAACTGCTTGGCACGGGCCAGCTCCGCCTCGGTCTGCTTGCGCGCGCTGATGTCGCTGAAGGCACAGAACAGTACGTCTTCGCCCTTGTAGCGAGTGGTCGCGTAGCAGAGGTAAAGATGCAACCCGGCCTCGGTCTCGATCTCCTCCCCGGTCGCCTCGCCAGACCCGGCGAAAGCACGGGAAATCCAGCGCGGCCCCTCGCGGGCGATCACCCGGCCATCACCCAGCCACTGCTTCGCCTGCGGATTCTCCAGCACCACCGCGGCATCGACACGGCGCAGCACGCACAAGGCCACAGGCGCCGTCTGGATCACCGCGCGGGAGAAGGCCTCGCTCTCCTTCAGTGCCTCGAGGCGCTGCTGCGCCGGCCGGATCAGCCGCTGGTCGATACGCCGCCCCAGCCGGTACAGCAACATGCCGACGCTCAGCGCCAGGCTGAAAGCCAGCACCAGAGGCAACCACAACGCCACGAGCAACTGCCCGATGCCCAGGTAATAGACCAGCATCCAGTTCGAGGCGCCCAGGTGCTTGAGCAGCACCATGCGCTGCGGTAGCGGGCCGTAGCCGGTGATGTCGAAGCTGTCGCCATCCCAGAGCGTACGAAGGGCATCGACCTGGGTGCTCCCGGCGTCGCTGGCGAAAACGACCTGATGTCGCCGGTCGAGAAGCAGGTACTCGCCGGCACCCGCCCCATGCAACACCGCGTCGAGGTCGTCACCACGGATCTCCAGCCCCAGCCAGCCGGCATCATGGCCGTCGCCCAGGGGCTCGAACAGGAACAACCGGCGCTCGCCGTCCTCGGCGTCTGCCAGCCAGTGCACGCGCACCGCCGGCGCCGTCGACGACGCCTGGCGTAGCGCTTCGAGCACTGCCACGGGCAATGGCGATTCGGGCATGCCGGTAGGGATCAGGCGGTCGACCACCGGGCGCGCGCCAGCCTCGACGACGTACAGCAGCCCCAGGCGCTTGTCCTGCAGCTCGGCGAGGTCGCGGGCGGAAAGCAGCAGCCCCTGGCCGGCATTCAACGACAGGATCGTCGGCACGTGTTCCTGCCCGCGGCTCAGGGCCTCGCCGACCAACGTCCTGCCCACCGATACGGGCATCACGTTGCGGCTGAGATGGTCAATCAACGACTCACGATGGCTCAGGTACAGCTGGGCCTCGTACATGGCGGCGTTCATGGTGCGGCGCCTGAGCGACACTTCGTGGTTGAACGCCATGCTCAAGGCGAACGCCAGGCTGCACAGCAGGCAGAACATCAATGCGCAACTGAGCATGCGCAGTAGCTTGCGCGCAGCGCTGGGCGTGGAGAAACCGGCATCGAGCGGCTGTAGGAATTGCTTGAGTTTCATGCCGCCAGCATGTCGGCATGGTGCCACCCCCTCTATCAGACGATTCTAATTGTGACGTCCAGCACATGTAACGAAAGCAGCCCTCAGCCCTCCAGCAACCCGCTGGCCCGCTGCACCCGCCGCTCGATGGCCGCCTCCAGCACCCACTGGCCGCGCCCGGCGCTGGCCAGGCTGAACCAGCTGCGCGCGCGGGTGATGCCGGTGTAGACCAGCTCGCGGGTGAGGATCGGGTTGAGCGCGTCGGGCAGCACCAGGGCGGCGTGGGTGAACTCCGAGCCCTGGGACTTGTGCACGGTCATGGCGAACACCGTTTCCACCGCCTGCAGGCGGCTGGGCAGCACCCACTTGATGCCGCCGCGGCCGTCGGCGAAGGCCACCCGCAGCGGCCATTTGCGCTCGCCGCCCTCCTCCCGGGGCAGCGCCAGGGTGATGCCGATGTCGCCGTTCATCAGGCCCAGGCCGTAGTCGTTGCGCGTGACCAGCAGCGGGCGGCCGAGGTACCAGGCGCCGCTGTGGGGCTGGATCAGCCCCTCGTCCTGCAGCAGGTCGGCGATGCGCAGGTTCAGCCCGTCCACGCCCCAGGGGCCG
>Ga0180221_1001591_pt1 | contig 14680 bp, 12 predicted proteins | sample eDN5th37CKraftMG_FD_151339 | JGI IMG/M metagenome (GOLD analysis project Ga0180221, IMG submission 151339) | Enriched Miracle-Growth compost microbial communities from Emeryville, California, USA - eDNA 5th pass 37_C Kraft MG (version 2) (version 2) ...
GTCCCTGGCCGCGCTGTCCGGCTTCGCCCTCGACGACATGACCCGCGACGACGGCTGGCGCTTCCTGATGATCGGCCGGCGCATCGAGCGCATCCAGTTCTTCGCCGACGCCATCGCCGGCTTCCTAACCGGCGGCGCGGCCTGGGACCCGGGCGCCCTGGAATGGCTGCTGGAGCTGGGCAACAGCACCATCACCTACCGCTCGCGCTACCTCGCCGGGCCGCAGCTGATCCCGGTGCTCGACCTGCTGTTGCTGCACGAGCAGAACCCCCACGCCCTGTACTTCCAGCTGCAGGCCCTGGAGCGCTCCCTGGAACGCCTGCATCAGGAATTCGGCATGCCCCGTGAGCAGGAACTGGCGCTGCTCACCGCGCGCCTGCTGGCCTTCGACTTCGCCACCCTGGAGAACCCGCTGTTCGGCAGCGCCGGGCAGGACGAAGTGCTCGCCGGCCTGGCGCGCCTGCTGCGCGAACTGGCGCAGGGCGCCGGCCAGGCATCCGACCGCCTCGGCCTGCGCTACTTCGCCCACGTCGACGACGTCAGCCAGCGCACGGTATCCACCTGATGGCCGAAGCCCAGCTTTCCCCAACGTCCGCGCCGGTGGCGCGCTACCAGGTGTTCCACGACACCCGCTACCGCTATGCCGCGCCGGTGTCGCTGTCGCAGCAACTGCTGCACCTGTGGCCGCGCGACTGCCCGCGGCAGCGCTGCCTGGGCCGCGAACTGCAGATCGAACCCGTGCCCACCCAGCGCAGCGACGGCTTCGACGTGTTCGGCAACCCGCTGACGCGCCTGGCCTTCGAACGGCCCCACGACGAACTGCAGGTGAACGCCCGCCTGCAGATCGAAGTGCTGCCGCGCCCGCCGCTGCACGCCTCGCCGGCCTGGGAACAAGTGGCCGCCGGCCTGGCCTTCCGCGGCCGCGCCCTGTCGGCGCAGGAACTGGAAGCCTGCCGCTTCCGCATGGAATCGCCCTACGTGCGCATCAAGCGCCAGTTCGCCGACTTCGCCGCCGACTGCTTCCCCGCCGGCCGGCCGCTGCTGGAAGGCGCCGCGGCGCTGATGCAGAAAATCTTCGACGAATTCGCCTTCGACGCCGAAGCCACCCAGGTGGCGACGCCGCTGAGCGAAGTGCTGGAGCGCCGCCGCGGCGTGTGCCAGGACTTCGCCCACCTGATGCTCGCCTGCCTGCGCTCGCGCGGCCTGGCGGCACGCTACGTCAGCGGCTACCTGCTGACCCGCCCGCCACCCGGCCAGCCCCGCCTGATCGGCGCCGACGCCTCCCACGCCTGGGTCTCGCTGTACTGCCCGGCCAACGGCTGGGTGGACTTCGATCCCACCAACAACATCCTCCCGGCCCTGGAACACATCACCCTGGCCTGGGGCCGCGACTTCGCCGACGTCTCGCCGCTGCGCGGGGTGATCCTCGGCGGCGGCAGCCATGACCCGGAAGTGCGGGTGACGGTGATGCCGCATTGGGAGCTGGCTGTGTAACGGAGCAACACGGCCAGATTCCGAGGTGCTCTTCGTAGGAGCGAGCTTGCTCGCGAACGGTGCTTGCGGGTGACTGCTGCGTGCCTGGTTGACTCCGTTCCCTCACCCCAACCCTCTCCCGGAGGGAGAGGGGGCCGTTCGGCGTGGTCTGGAGGTTCGGCGTCAGCCTGTAGGAGCGAGCTTGCTCGCGAACGGTGCTTGCGGGTGGCTGCTGTGTATCCGGTTGACTCCGCTCCCTCACCCCAGCCCTCTCCCGGAGGGAGAGGGGGCCGTTCGGCGTGGGCTGGAGGTTCGGCGTCAGCCTGTAGGAGCGGGCCCTGCCCGCGAAACGCGCGCAGGAGAATGGCGTGGGTGGGGCAGTGTAGCGGATCTCATCCGCGAATCGCGCCGGTGGTTCCGGCTATCGCGGACAAGGTCCGCTACGATCTTGCGCCCTACGGGCAAGTGCTGTTCGTAGCCAGGTGTACCAGGACGACCCCGGATTCCCCACCCGCTCAGGACAGCCCCCTCTCCCGCTTGCGGGAGAGGGGTGGGGTGAGGGTGGTGCAGGAGAAACGCCGTCGCAGGATGGGTTGAGCGAAGCGATACCCATCACCAAGGCCGCATGGGTTTCGCAAGCTCAACCCATCCTACGAAAAGTGCCTCTGCGCAGCCGGCAAGTTAGTTGCTCCTGACAACCCCGCCCGCCGGGCAAGCCGCAAACGGCGTGCTAGCTTTTCCCTGGTCATTTCCCAATCAACGGATGGGCCAGGCCATGGGCGACACGAACATCGTCAACGTGGGTACGGAGAAGTTCAACGAAATCTGGTCGCTGGTGCAGCAGTACGCCCTGGCCTTCGGCATCAAGATCCTCGCCGCCATCGCCTTCTGGGTGATCGGCCGCTGGCTGATCGGCCTGGCGGTGGGCATGGTCGAGCGAGCCCTGGCCCGGCAGAGCGTCGACCCGACGCTGCTGCGCTACGTCGGCTCCTTCATCACCGTGACCCTCAACATCGTCCTGGTGATCGGCATCCTCGGCTACTTCGGCGTGCAGACCACCAGCCTGGCGGCGCTGATCGCCGCGGCCGGCGTGGCCATCGGCATGGCCTGGTCGGGGCTGCTGGCCAACCTCGCCGCCGGCGGCTTCATCATCGTCCTGCGGCCGTTCAAGGTCGGCGATTTCATCACCGCCGCCGGCGTCACCGGCACGGTCAAGGAGATCGGCCTGTTCTCCACCGCCATCAACACCCCGGACAACGTGCTGACCCTGGTGGGCAACAACAAGGTCTTCGGCGACACCATCCAGAACTACAGCCACAACCCCTTCCGCCGCGTCGAACTCAAGGCCCAGTTGTCCGGCGCCGCCGACTACGCGGCCGCCACGGCCCTGCTCAAGGAGCGCATCGCGCAGATCCCCAACGTGCTCGACGAGCCGCCGGTGGAGGTGGAGATCCTCGAGTTCAACCTGGTCGGCCCGGTGCTGGCGGTGCGCCCGTACTGCCACAACGACAACTACTGGCAGGTCTACTTCGACACCAACCGCACCATCAAGGAAGCCCTGGGCACCGGCTTCCCGGCGCCGATGCCGGCGCAGACCATCATCGTGCAGCAGCAATCCGCCAACTGATCGCCACGCCACACGCAGGGGCACCGCAAGGGTGCCCCTGGTGCTTCCGAATGCGTTTTCCTACGCCGTTGGGGATGGGCGGTCGTCAATCCTCGACAGCCGGTGAGTGCGCAGGAGCTTTCCTGCCGCCATAGGAAATTTCACCTTCCCGCGAGTGGGGAGGCCCCGCCGAAGCTGGCGATTCATCCTGCATATTCCCCCCGTCGACAAGCGCACCCTGGGTGGACCTCGACCGACGCTTCCCGCGCCGGTCGCCGTCTTCATCGCCCGGGGGCCCGATGCCACGCCATTCCCGTTTCGCCGCTTTCAGCCTGATCGAGTTGCTCGTCACCCTGGCCGTGCTGGCCATCACCCTCGCCATCGCGGTGCCCGGCTTCACCCAACTGGTACGCAGCCAGCAGGTGCAGGGCGCCGCCCAGGAGCTGTATGCGCTGCTGCTCTATACCCGCAGCGAGGCGGCCAGCCGCGGGCGCTCCGTCACACTGAAGCCGGCCCAGGGCAGTACCTGGCGCGGGACTCTGACGGTGACGGCCGGCAGCACCAGCCTGCGGCAGGTGACGCTGCGTGACGCAGTCGTCCTGGCCAGCGCTGCTAACAGCATCGTCTTCCGCGCCGATGGGCGCCTGGGCGGCAACGCGACCTGCATCAGCATCTGCCCGGCCGTGGACGGCGCGACCTGCCAGCGCATCCGCATCCTCGCCAGCGGGCAGATAGCCTTGCCGGCCAGCGGAGGCTGCTCATGAGGGCCGCATGCGCGGGCGTCGGCCTGATCGAGGTGCTGGTGGCGCTGCTGGTGCTGACGGTGGGCGGCCTGGGCATGCTCGCCCTGCAGTCGCAGGCGGTGCAGAACACCCAGGCGGCCATCCTGCAGGGCAACGCGGTGATGCTCGCCCACGACCTGCTGGAGATGATGCGCAGCAACCGCGACGCGGTGCTCGACGCGACGGGGCAGTTGAACGGCGAGTCGAAGTATTTCAAGGCCGAGAACTCGGCCTTTCCAGCCATACCAGACAACTGCGGGACACGGCAGCGCGGTAGCGGTGGCGACGGCGTCGCGACCGCCGACCTCGGCTGCTGGCGTGGCCGGATCGAGCGCTTGCTGCCGGTGACCGCGGACCTCCTGACGAAGGAATTCGCGGTCTGCCGCAGCGCTTCGGGCGAAGCCTGTTCCGACGCCGGTTCCCTGGTGATGATCCGCGTCGCCTGGGCCGACAAGCGTTCGAAAATGTGCGACGGGGGCGTGTGCAGCTACGTGCTGCGCGCGGAGCTGTGAAATGAGGGCCTCCCATCTGCAGCATGGCCAGCGGGGCCTGTCGCTGGTCGAACTGATGGTGGCGCTGCTGCTCGGCAGCGTGCTGATCATCGGTGTCACCCAGTTGTTCCTCGACCAGAAGCGCCACGCCCAGTTCCAGTTCGGCCAACTGGCCAACCAGGGCAATGCCCGTTTCGCCACCCACTCCATCGAGCGCCTGGCGGCCCGCGCCGGCTACCGGGCCAGGCCCCAGGCGCAAATAGCCGAGGAAGCCTTCCCGGCACGGGGAGCCGTCCATGGCTGTCCGGCTTTCGCCGCCGGGCAGACGCTGGCCCTGGCCCAGGGCAACAGGAGCGCGGCCTTGTGCGTGCGCTACCAGCGTGGCCTGGAGGCGCAAGAGGCGGACTGCAGCGGCGCGTCGCTGCCTTTCTCGACGAAACCGCTCAACGTGGTCGCCCACCTGGCGCTGGACAGCAACGCCGGAAAGCTGACTTGCACTTCCTTCGTCGAAGGGGGAAGCGGCCCCGGTTCCGCCAGCGTGCTGGTCGAGGACATGGTGGATTTCAGCTTCCAGCCGCTGGCCGACAGCACCGAGCAAGTACAGCAGGTCGGCCTGTACCTGCTGTTCGCCGGCAAGGGCGGCCAGGGCGACGGCATCGTCAGCGGGGTGCGCAACGACTGGCAGGCGCTGAGTGGCCGAGCCCCCGCCATCGCCGCCAGCGACACCCGTCCGTTGCAGATCGCCTTCGCCGCCATCGCCCAGAGGAACCTGAAGCCATGAATGTCCGTGCAAGCGCAACGGCCCAGGGCGGCGCCGTGCTCGTCGTGGCGCTGGTCATGCTGCTGCTGATGACCGTGCTGGCCCTGTCCGGCATCTCCGCCAGCCAGTTGGAGTTCCGCCTGGCCGGCAACCGCGCGGAACAGGTGCGCGCCTTCAACGCGGCCGAATCGGCCTTGCGCAACGTCGAGCGGCGCCTGGCGGATATCGCCGGCAGCGACGACCTGCGCGGCGCCAGTTGCGCCGGGCGCCAGGGCCTCTGCGTGCTGCAGGTGGACAGCGTGCGGCGCGTCGACGAGCAGGGCGCCTGGCAGTGGAGCTGGAGCAGCGATCCGGGTGCGTGGTGGGGAAAGGCGCAGAACGCCATCGACTACCGCGGCGCCGACGGCCAGAGCGGCTTCGACCGGACGCTGCGCCAGCACGCCGCCTACTTCGCCAGCGATGGCGACGGCCTGAACCTGGGCAACCTCGACGAGCCGCAGCTGCGCACCGACTACTACTACGCCGGCGCCTACGCGGGGAGCGATGACGGGCGCACGCCGGTGCTCCTGCAATCGGTCTTCGCCCGGCGCTACGTGAACTGAGGAAAACCGATGAGCCTTCGCCGCCACTACCCCCGTCTCTTCCTCGGCCTGGCAGCGGCCTGGCTGGCTATGCCGGCGAGCGCCGATAAGCTGCACATCAGCCAGCAGCCGCTGTTCCTCAGCCAGACGGTGGCGCCGAACCTGATCCTGACGATGGACAGTTCCGGCAGCATGCACATGGCTTACGTTCCCGATGCCATCGGTAAGCATGCCGATAGTCGTCGGGCCAAGGCGGCCAGCTACAACCCGATGTACTACAACCCCCAACTGACCTACCGGGTGCCGAAGCAGGTCACCTTCAGCAACGGTCGACTGACGGTGCGCGAATACCCCGTCAGCCAGGGCGGTGGTTTCGATTTCACCCGGGTCAGGCGTAACGGCTTCGATGAAAGACGCGAGACGATCGACCTGGCCAATGAGTACCGGGTGACCTGGCGTTATTCTCCGGATTCGTCGAGCGATCTCGAGCAGACGAAGAATCCCGAAAGGGACTTCAAGCGCAGCGCTTCGCTGTCCACCGGGCAGACCTGGGATGGTGACCTCGCTCCCGGCCTTAGGCTGGAGATCAAGCGCACGGAGTGGTTCGCGTGCGATGGGCATCTCAACGGCAGGTGGGTTCCCTGTAGTTACAATGTGCTCGCAGGCACCTCCACGGTGGACCTTACCCAGCATGGTGTGCCGGCCTACTACTACAGGTTCGACGCGAGCCTGAGCGGCTGCTCGGCGTCCTCGACCGACGACAAGTGCTACAAACTGGTCAAGGTCGGCGCGAACTCCGGCCCGAACGGCGAGGACGAACGGGAGAACTTCGCCATCTGGTACGCCTTCTACCGCAACCGCGCCCTGGCCACCCAGAGCGCCGCCAACCTGGCCTTCAACAGCCTGCCCGAGTCCATCCGGCTGACCTGGCAGGATTTGAACGGCTGCAGCCAGCTCGACGGGCAGTGGGGGTGCAACGGCATCAGCTACAGCGGCGGCAACCCGTTTCGTCCATTCGCCAAGAAGCACCGCGCGGATTTCTTCCACTGGCTGTCGAGCGTCAGGTTCAGCGGCGGTACGCCTCTGCGCCAGGCGCTGGACCGGGCCGGCAAATTCATCGCCGACGAGGACGGCCCAGCCTACGACTTCGAGCCCGGCGGCAAGAAAGAGCCGAAATTCACCTGTCGCCCCAGCTATCACCTAATGATGACCGATGGGCTGTGGAACGGCAGGGCGGGCTCGGTGGGCGGCAACGTCGATGGTAGCGGCAGGACGTTGCCGGACGGCGCTCACTATGCGGCCCGCTCGCCCTTCAAGGACGGGGCGAAGAACACCCTGGCCGACCTGGCCTTCCACTACTGGGCCACCGATGCGCGCACGGACCTTGCCAACGAGCTGAAGCCCTACGTTCCCTTCGCCCAGGCGGATGCCACCCGGCAATACTGGGACCCGCGCAACAACCCGGCGACCTGGCAGCACCTGGTGACTTTCACCATGGGCCTGGGCCTGGGGCACTCGCTGCTCAGCCCGCAATGGTCCGGCGGCACCTTCGAGGGGGCCGGCTACCAGGGCCTGGCCAATGGCAGCATCGCCTGGCCGCCAGCGAGCTCCGATCATGAAAACAACGTCTACGACCTCTGGCACGCGGCGATCAACTCCCGCGGCGAGTTCTTCAGCGCCGAGGACCCGCAGCAGATGGTCGACGCCTTCGCCAGCATCCTCTCGCGCATCGTCAACCGTGCGGCCTCGGCGGCGCGGCCGGCGGTGGCGGCCGGCGAGGTGAAGGACCAGGCGCATGTCTACGTCGCCTCCTTCTCCAGCGAGGACTGGAGCGGCGACCTGGTCAAGTACCTGCAACCGGCGAACGCCGGCCGGCAGCAGCTGTGGAGCGCCAAGGCGCTGCTCGACGCGCGCAAGAACCCGCGGCGGGTACTCATGGGCAAGGGCAAGAGCCTGGTGGACTTCGCCTGGAGCAACCTCGACAGCGGGCAGCGGCGCGTCTTCAACCAGACGCTCTCCGGCGACCAGGACTCCCGCGGCGAAGCACGCGTGCAGTACCTGGCCGGCAAGCGCGACCTCGAAGGGAGCGAGTTCCGCGTGCGCGGCGGGCTGCTCGGCGACATCGTTAACTCGGCGCCGCTGCTGGTGACGGCGCCGTCCCGCCCGGCGCTGCCGCGCGACCGCCTGGAAGGCCCCGACAATGACGGCCTGAGCAGCAGGGACGACGCCTACAGCGAATTCAAGGCGGCGCAGGCCTCGCGGCGCAGCATGATCTACGTCGGCGCCAACGACGGCATGCTGCACGCCTTCGACGCCGAGACCGGCGAAGAGGTCTTCGCCTTCGTGCCCCGTCCCGCCCTGGCCGGCATGTACCGGTTGACCGATCCGCGCTACACCATTGCGGAGCATCGCTACCTGGTGGACGGCCCCCTGGTCGCCGAAGACGTGTTCTTCGACGGCGCCTGGCGCACCGTGCTGGTCGGCGGCCTCGGCGCCGGCGGCCGCGCGCTCTTCGCCCTGGACGTCACCGACCCGCAGCAGCCGAAGCTGCTCTGGGAGATCGAAGGTGGCGCCGGCCCGTTCGCACGCCTCGGCCATACCCTGGCGCGCCCGGTCATCACCCGCCTGCACAGCGGCCAGTGGGCGGTGCTGGCGGCCAACGGCTACGACGGCCTGCAGGACATGGCGGTGCTCTACCTGATCGACATCGCCACCGGCTCGCTGCTGCGCGAACTCAACGTGAGCCAGGGCGGCGATGCCGCCAACGGCCTGTCCAGCCCCCGCGCCGCGGACATGGACGGCGACGGCATCGTCGACCACGCCTACGCCGGCGACCTGCTCGGCAACCTCTGGCGCTTCGACCTCTACAAGGCCACCAGCCAGGGCGGATATGGCGGCCCCGACTCCGCCAGCGCCTCCGACTACCGGGTCGGGCTGGCCGGCCGGCCGCTGTTCCGCGCCCGCCTTGCCCCTCTTGCTCCGAGCAAAGAGGGCGAGGTACAGCCCATCACCGCGGCGCCCTGGCTGGTCCGCCATCCCTCGGGCCAGGGCGTGCTGGCGCTGCTGGGCACCGGCAAATACTTCGAGGTCCACGACGCCGAGGCCGACACCAGCCGGGCGATGAGCCTCTACGGCATCTGGGACCGGCTGGTCGCGGGGGAGCAGGGCGGCAACGACTCGACGGTGACGCGCAGCAGGCTCCAGGCCCAGGAGTTCACCAAGATCGCCGACAGCTACCGAAGCCTCAGCAGCAACCCGCTGGCCTGGGCGCCCGTTGCGCAGAAGCCCGGCGCGGGCGGCAACGGCGTGCATGGCTGGCTGCTGGACCTGCCGAAGACCGGCGAGCAGGTCGTCGCCGACCCGGCCAGCAGCGGCCGGCTGGCCTTGTTCGCCACCCTGACGCCGAACGCCGACCCCTGCCAGGATGGCGTCAGCACCTGGCTACTGGCGCTCAACCCCCTGACTGGCGGGGCGCCGCTGACGGACGCGCTGGACTACAACAACGACGGCGTGGTCGATGCGCGGGACCGTGACGACGGCAACAAGGTCGCAGGCATGCTGCTCCCCGGCGGCCTGGGCGGGGCGTCCCTCGGCTTCGACCTGTCCAGCGGCCTGGGTGTCGCCCATGGCAGCGAAGGGGCGGTGCGCTTCTACGACGGCATCCGCCCGGGCCGGCAGAGCTGGCGCCAGATGGAGGCATCGGAATGAGCGGGCAGCGGGGTTTCAGCCTGCTGGAGCTGATGATCGCCGTGGTCATCGTCGGCATCCTGGCCAGCGTCGCCTATCCCAGCTACGTGGAATACGTGCGGCGCTCCGACCGCGCCGAAGGCCAGGCCCTGCTGATGGAGGCGGCGGCGCGCCAGGAACGCTTCTTTGCGCAGAACCGCCGCTATATGGTGGACAATAAAAAAATCGCCTCTCTCGGCCTGCAGGCGACCTCGCGCAATGGGCGCTACGTCCTGACGCTATCGGCCGGTGAAGATGGCGATGGTGGCTACCTGCTGAAGGTCACGCCAAAGCGCAACGACCCCCGCTGCGGCCCCCTGACGCTCAACGCCCTGGGGCAGCGTAGCCCGGCCACCGCCGAGTGCTGGCGCTAGGTCGGCGCGCGGTCGACCCACTTGGGCGCGGCCAGGGGCTTCCAGGCCTGCAGGGCGTCGATCAGTTCGGCCGGGGTGGCGCCGCGCTGCAGCATCTGGCGGTGTTCCGCACGGACGAAGCGTTCCTGCACCAGGTGGTCGAGGAAGCTCAGCAGCGGGTCGTAGAAGCCGTTCACTTCCAGCAGGCCCAGGGGCTTGGCGTGGTAGCCCAGTTGGCCCCAGGTCCAGACCTCGAAGAGTTCCTCCAGGGTGCCCAGGCCGCCGGGTAGGGCGATGAAGGCGTCGCTCAGCTCGGCCATGCGCGCCTTGCGCGCGTGCATGCCGTCGACCACCTCCAGGCGGCTCAGGCCCTTGTGGCCGATTTCCGCCTCCTTCAGGCTCTGCGGGATGATCCCCACCACCTCGCCGCCGGCGGCCAGGGCGGCATCGGCCACCATGCCCATCAGGCCCACGGCGCCGCCGCCATAGACCAGGCGCAGGCCGCGCTCGGCGATGTGCCGGCCGAGGCTCTCGGCTGCTTCGCGGTAAATGGGGCTGGCACCGGGGCTGGCGCCGCAGAATACGCAGATGGAACGCAAGGTCATTGTCTGGAACTCCGTGACCGTCAAAACGGTCGTCAGAGTAACTGCTGCGTGTCCGCGCTCCAAGCCGCCATGGCCGACCTAGCCGCCGCAGGCGCCCTGGGCATAGCACGCGAGGACTTGCTGAAAAATTGTATACATGTTTGTATCCGATTTGTCGTGCATGGCGACGCTCTCCGTCAGGCATCCGTGACGGTCTATGCTGGACGGGGCGCGCTAATTTGCCTCGTTGAAAGTTCGTATCAGCCTGATAGAACTGCATGCTGGCAAGACTATGGCGCCGCCCGCACCGAATTGACCTGGATCAGCAGGCGCCGCCCGACTATCGGGCAGTCTGCCGTTCCGGATTCTCCGCCCAACCTGCCCAGGAGGCTCGTATGTTCCACAAACTCGCTGCTGTCACCCTGCTCGGTCTGTTCAGCGCCCCGCTGCTGGCTGCCGAATGCTCGGTGGACATTCAAGGCAACGACCAGATGCAGTTCAACACCAACGCCATCAGCGTGGACAAGAGCTGCAAGACCTTCACCGTGAACCTGTCCCACCCCGGCGCTCTGCCGAAGAACGTCATGGGCCACAACTGGGTGCTGACCACCGCCGCCGACATGCAGGGCGTGGTCGCCGACGGCATGGCCGCCGGCCTGGACAAGAACTACCTGAAGGACGGCGACACCCGCGTGATCGCCCACACCAAGATCATCGGCTCCGGCGAGAAAGACTCGGTGAGCTTCGACGTCTCCAAGCTGAAGGAAGGCGAGCAGTACATGTTCTTCTGCAGCTTCCCGGGCCACTCGGCAATGATGAAGGGCACCCTCGCTCTGAAGTGAGTTCGTCGCTTCGTACGAAAGCCCGGCTTGCAGCCGGGCTTTTTCGTTTTAACTTATCCTGGTAGGCGACCCGCCGTGCCTGGGTCGCGTCAGGGGGGAAGAACGTGTACCACGGTGAACGATTCAATGCCTGGACCCACCTGCTCGGCGCCGTGGCGGCGCTGGTGGGCGGCACCTGGCTGGTGATCGCCAGCAGCCTGCTCGGCGATGCGCTGAAGATAGTCGGCGTCTCGGTCTACAGCGGCAGCCTGCTGCTGCTCTACAGCGTCTCCACCACCTACCACAGCGTGCGCGGGCGGGCCAAGGCGATCCTGCGCAAGCTCGACCACCTGTCGATCTACCTGCTGATCGCTGGCAGCTACACGCCCTTCTGCCTGGTGAGCCTCAAGGGCGCCCGGGGCTGGACGCTGTTCGGCATCGTCTGGAGCCTGGCGGTGCTGGGCATGCTGCAGGAACTCAAGCCGCGCTCCGAGGCGCGGGTGCTGTCCATCGTCATCTACGCGGTGATGGGCTGGATCGTGCTGATCGCCCTGGGCCCGCTGTACCGCGCCCTCGGCCCGGGCGGCCTGGCCTGGCTGGTGGCCGGCGGGGCCAGCTACACCATCGGCATCCTGTTCTTCGCCTACGACGAACGCTTCCGCCACTGGCACGGCATCTGGCACCTGTTCGTGATCGCCGGCAGCCTGCTGCACTTCATCGCGGTGTGGCAGTACGTGCTGCCGGCGCGGGTGGCATAGAAGCGGAATACCGTGTCCCCCGGCAACCTGTAGGAGCGGGCCCTGCCCGCGATTCGCGCGCAGGGCGCGCTCCTACAGGGGAATGGCGCAGGTGGGGCAGCGTAGGAGCGGATCTCATCCGCGAATCGCGCCGGAGGTTCCGGCCCATCGCGGACAAGGTCCGCTACGGGGGGAATACCGTGCCTCCCGGCAACCTGTAGGAGCGGGCCCTGCCCGCGAAATCGCGCGCAGGGCGCGCTCCTACATGGAATGGCGCGGGTGGGGCAGCGTAGAAGCGGATCTCATCCGCGAATCGCGCCGGAGGTTCCGGCTATCGCGGACAAGGTCCGCTCCTACGGGGGGAGGAATACCGTGCCTCCCGGCAACCTGTAGGAGCGGGCCCTGCCCGCGATTCGCGCGCAGGGCGCGCTCCTACAGGGGAATGGCGCGGGTGGGGCAGCGTAGGAGCGGATCTCATCCGCGAATCGCGCCGGAGGTTCCGGTTATCGCGGACAAAGTCCGCTCCTACGGGGGGAGGAATATCGTGCCTCCCGGTAACCTGTAAGCGGGCCCTGCCCGCGAAATCGCGCGCAGGGCGCGCTCCTACATGGAATGGCGCGGGTGGGGCAGCGTAGCGGATCTCATCCGCGAATCGCGCCGGAGGTTCCGGCTATCGCGGACAAGGTCCGCTCCTACGGGGGGAGGAACACCGTGCCTCCCGGCAACCTGTAGGAGCGGGCCCTGCCCGCGAAATCGCGCGCAGGGCGCGCTCCTACAGGGGAATGGCGCGGGTGGGGCAGCGTAGGAGCGGATCTCATCCGCGAATCGCGCCGGAGGTTCCGGCCCATCGCGGACAAGGTCCGCTCCTACGGGGGGAGGAATATCGTGCCTCCCGGCAACCTGTAGGAGCGGGCCCTGCCCGCGATTCGCGCGCAGGGCGCGCTCCTACAGGGGAATGGCGCGGGTGGGGCAGCGTAGGAGCGGATCTCATCCGCGAATCGCGCCGGAGGTTCCGGCTAATCGCGGACAAGGTCCGCTCCTACGGGGGAGGAATACCGTGCCTCCCGGCAACCTGTAGGAGCGGGCCCTGCCCGCGAAATCGCGCGCAGGGCGCGCTCCTACAGGGAATGGCGCAAGGCGCCCTCACGGCGCCTTCGGCAGCTGCCGCTTGTGGTGGGTCTTCTCGTAGGTGCGCTTGATGATCTCGAAGGCCTCCGGGCTGACCGGCTGGCCGTGCAGGAAGGCGTCGATCTCCTGGTAGGTCACGCCGTGGGCGTGTTCGTCCGGCTTGCCGGGGGCCAGGTCTTCGAGGTCGGCGGTGGGCACTTTTTCCACGAGGAATTCCGGGGCGCCCAGGGTGCGGGCGATGGTGCGCACCTGGTGCTTCACCAGGCCGGTCAGCGGGGCGATGTCGCAGGCGCCGTCGCCGAACTTGGTGAAGAAGCCCATCACCGCCTCGGCAGCGTGGTCGGTGCCCACCACCAGGCCCTGGCGGGCGTTGGCGATGGTGTACTGGGCGACCATGCGCATGCGCGCCTTGGTGTTGCCCAGGGCGAAGTCCACGGTGGCGGCGGGCAGGCCGTCGAGGGCGCGGGTCTGCTCGGCCAGGGCCTGGACCGCCGGGCCGATGTTCACCGTGTGGCGCTCGTCCGGGGCGATGCAGTCCACCGCCGCCTGGGCGTCGGACTCGTCGCCCTGCACGTTGTAGGGCAGGCGCACGGCGATGAAGCGGTAGTCCGGGTTGCCGGTTTCTTCGCGCAGGCCTTCCACTGCGCGCTGGCAGAGCATGCCTGCGGTGAGGGAGTCGACACCGCCGCTGATGCCCAGCACCAGGGTCCTGGTGCCCGACTCGCGCAGGCAGTCCTGGATGAAGCGGATGCGGCGCTGGATTTCCGCCTGCACGTCGGCCTCGGTGGCGAAGGGCCGCTGCACGTTGAGGTCCTTGGCGATGTCGTCTTGGATGGTTTTCATGGGCTTCTCTGTCCGGTTGTGGACGGGCGCGGCCCGTCGGATGCGGAAAAAATACCAGCACGCGGCGTGCCGGGCGATGCCCGGATGGTCGCGGGCGCTTCAGGGCTGTTGCAGGTGCTCGCCGATCCACTCGACGAAGGCGCGCACCTTGGGCACCGCCGCGGCCTGCTCGGGGTAGGCCAGGTAGTAGGCGCTGCGGCTCTGCAGGCTGTGCGGCCAGGCGACCACCAGCTTGCCTTCGGCCAGCTCCTCCTCCACCAGGAAGCGCGGCAGCAGGGCCACGCCGCAGCCGGCCTGGGCGGCGCGGATGCACATGTAGAAGGTGTCGAAGCGCGGCCCGTGGAAGCTGTGCTCGCTGCGCCGGTCGAGGCTGGCGAACCACTCGTGCCAGGCCTCCGGGCGGGTGGCGTTCTGCAGCAGCACCAGTTCGTCCAGTTGCAGCGGGTCGTCCAGCGGCTGCGCCGGGAGGAGCGCCGGCGAGCACACCGGCAGCATTTCCTCGCCGAACAGGTGCAGGCACTCGGCGCCGGGCAGGGTGCCGGGGCCGAAGAAGAAAGCCACGTCGCAGCGCGAGTGCAGCAGGTCGTCGGGCTCCAGTTCCTGGCGCAGGTCCAGGTGGATGTTCGGGTGGCGGTGGCGCCAGCCGTTGAGCAGCGGGATCAGCCAGCGCGCACCGAAAGTGGGCGGGGTGGACACGCGCAGCACCTCGGTCTCGCCGCCGTAGGACAGCAGGTAACGGGTGGACAGCTCCACCTGGCTGAGGATCTTGCGCACCTCCTGCAGGTACAGCTCGCC
>Ga0180221_1001594_pt1 | contig 14647 bp, 14 predicted proteins | sample eDN5th37CKraftMG_FD_151339 | JGI IMG/M metagenome (GOLD analysis project Ga0180221, IMG submission 151339) | Enriched Miracle-Growth compost microbial communities from Emeryville, California, USA - eDNA 5th pass 37_C Kraft MG (version 2) (version 2) ...
CCGCCGCGCTACCTGCGCGGCTACGGTGCGATGTTCGCCGAGCATATCGGCCAGGCCGACGACGGCTGCGATTTCGATTTTCTCAAGCGCGGTCCCGCCATCGCGGAGCCGGAGATCCATTAAAAATCTGCCGGCGGATGTCTGCCGGCCGGTAAAACCGATCAGCCTCCCTTCGGGGAAAGGGAGGCTGTGCGGGTATTCATCGACGGCGAGCGCGGATCATTCCGGTTTCGGATCACTCCGGTTTGCGGACGCTTTCCACGGTGACCGAGCGCGTGGCGCCGGTCGGCGTCTCGAATTCGATCGACTGGTTGACCGACAGGCCGATCAGCGCCGCGCCGATTGGCGTGAGCACCGAAATCTTGCCGGCGTCGAGGTCGGCTTCGTCCGGATAGACGAGGATCACCTTGCGGGTCTTGCCGGTTTCGTCGTCGCGATAGACGACCTCGGAGCCCATCGTCACCAGCGACTGAACGGTCGCCATGTCGTCGGACAGTTCCGCGCGGTCGACTTCGCGCGCCAGGAATTCCGCGGCTTGCGGGAATTTCCCGGCCGCGGCGTCGGCGAGGCGGCGCAGGCGCTCGGAATCAGGCGTCGTCAGGATGATTTGCGGCAGATGATCGCTCATGTCGGTCTCCGGTGGTGGTTCTCCGTTGCAGTGTTCCGACTGGAGCGGCAACGGATTCCAGACGGTATTCGGCGAACGCAGGTTTAGGTGATGGGAGTATTTGGAAACAGAAGCGCCCGGACGGGCAATTAGAAAAGACGCACGTCCGGGCTATGCGCCCGCGTGCGTGCGGCCGCCCCGAAGAAAATCTTGCAATATGGACAAGATCGGCATCATCCGCATAAAGCTAGGAAATCGGCAGGAAAAGTCAACCCGTGCCCAATCGCGCTGGAATGGCTGGGGCTTGCGGCGGGGCGATTGAACCGCGGGCGGGCCTGATCTAACAAGCCTGCCCGGCGGTTTCGATCCGACTAAAGCCGCCGACTTTAAAAGGTGCCCGGCAATGGCCGACGACATCCCCTTCAACCGGAGGCTCGACCTCGCGCCGGAGACGTTCGACGAGCCGGTTCCCGGCGTGCGCCGCATCATGTGCGACAATCCGGGGCCGTTCACCTTCAAGGGCACGATGAGCTACATCGTCGGCCGCGGCAAGGTCGCCATCATCGATCCCGGACCGGCGGACGAGCGCCACATCGCCGCGCTGCTTAATGCGGTGCGCGGCGAGACGGTGACGCATATTTTCGTTACCCATACGCATCGCGACCATTCGCCGGCGGTGCCGGCGATCAAGGCGGCGACCGGCGCCACCGTCTATGCGGAAGGCCCGCACCGCGCGGCGCGGCCGTTGCATATCGGCGAGAACAATCCGCTCGATTCATCCGGCGATCGCGATTTCCGGCCGGACGTCACGCTCACCGACGGCGAGGTGGTGACCGGCGATGGCTGGGCGCTGGAAGCGGTGGCGACGCCAGGCCACACTGCCAATCACATGGCGTTCGCGCTGCGCGGCGCCGATGCGCTGTTTGCCGGCGATCACGTCATGGGCTGGTCGACGTCGGTGGTGGCGCCGCCGGACGGCGCTATGCGCGACTATATGGCCTCGCTCGACAAACTCGCCCGCCGCGACGAGCGGCTCTATCTGCCCGGCCACGGCCCGGCGATCGCCGATGCGCCGCGCTTCGTCGCCTATTACATCCTTCACCGCAAGGCGCGGGAAGACTCCATCCTGCACCGGCTGGCGAAGGGCGAGACGGATATCCCGACCATCGTGCGCGCCAGCTATATCGGCATCGACCCGCGTCTCGTCGGCGCCGCCGGCATGTCGGTGCTCGCGCATCTGGAAGATCTGGTGACGCGCGGTCTGGTCGAGACCGACGGCGTGCCGTCGATCGCCGGCCGCTACCGCCTGCCGCGCTGAGGCGGCGGCGGCGCCTTCTCGGCGTTGCGCTCGGCGTCCTTGTTGCGCTTGTCTTGAAGGATGCCGGTCGCCTCGTCGATGTCGTCGATCAGGAGGCGCACGCGCGCGGCGTTGCCGCCGCCGAAATCGAGCAGCGGATGGCGGGCGGCGGCGCGCGCGTCGATGCGGGTGGTCTTGCCGGCGCCGCGGACGCGGATGACGATGTCGTCGCGGAAGCCCATCACCGCCGAGCGCGACACCGCCTCGATGAGGCCGTCGCGGCGGCCGGCAAGCGGCGGCTGCGCATCGACGACGCGCCATTTGCGCTTGGCGACGACGGCAAGCGCCGCCTCGTAGGCGAGTTGCGGCGGCGAGCCGACGTCGAGCGTGACGAGATCGGGATAGACCTCGCGCTGCCGAGCCGCCGCGACGCGGGTCAGTTCGTTGCGGTCCGGCCCGCGCAGCCGTGCGATGATGTCGTAGCGCGGCGGGTCGGTAAGATCGGTCGCGACATCGGGCAGCGCCGGGCGCGTATAGGCGCGGTAGGCAAGATAGGCCGGATAGAGCATCAGCGCGACGGCGAGCAGGATGCCGGTCAACGCCGCGCCGAGGCCGCTGTTGCCGTGCTGCCAGAAGCCGATGAGCCCGACGATGCCGAGCAGTACGGCGAGGCCGGCAAGGGCGAGCGCCGCGCCGAAGGTCGCCAGCGACGGTACGATTTCCAGAAGCTCCGAGCGGATGACGATGACCGACAGCGCCGCGACCACCAGCGCGAACACGGCTAGGCGCTGCGACCACAAGGCGGCGCGGGAGGGAACGCTGTCGGTGAAGCGCCGGCGGACCATGGGCTATTGCTCGCAAATCCGCTTGAGCGCCGCCCAGTCGGCGGCGTCGATGAGCGGCGCGCCGTGCGGAGCCTCGGCGCGCGCGCGGATGGTCGTCGCGCGCTGGCGCGTATCGGGATGGTCCATCAGAATTTTCATGCCGGGCTCGGTGGCGCCGCCGATGCGGGTGAGGATCGCGGCGAGCGCGCTGCCGTCGGCGCCGATGCTGTTCATGAGATCGACGCTGTAGGCGTCGGCCGCCGTCTCGACCTCGCGCGTATAGGACGATTGCAGCACGGTGCGCGCCGCGATCACCACGGCACCGCCGCCGACGAAGTCGCCGAGCACCATGCCGAACAGGAACGACAGCCCGGCGCCTTGCAGTACCGAGCGGGTGCCGTCGCGATGCGCCACATGCCCGAGTTCATGGGCGATAACGCCGGCAAGCTCGTCGGGCGTGCGCGCCTGGTTGATCAGGCCCTCGAAGACGAAGACGGTGCCGCCGGGGAGCGCGATGGCGTTGGCTTCCGCGCGGCGGACGACGAAGGCGCGAACCGGACTGGCGAGCCCGGCATTGGCTTCGAGCCGCCGCACCAGTTTATCGAAGGCGGCGCGGCCGGCCTGTTCGCGCGGGCCGCGGCCGCATTCGAAATTCTCGCCGGCGCCGGCGGTGTCGAGCACGGTGCGGGTCTGCATCTCGACGGCGTCGCCGAGCCGCCGCTCCAGCCCCGCCGGGACCAGCGATGTCAGCCGTCCGGCGATGCTCGGGATGCCGAACCAGGCGACAAGCAGCAACAGGACGGTGGCCGCGATGATCCAGCCGGTAACGGTGGCGCGCTGCCGGCGGGCGAGGCCGCCGGTGCGGTCGATGCCCTCCGCCTTGATGTCGATCGCCGTCATCAGTTCGGGGTCGCGCACGTCGAGCCGGGCGGTGCCGGGATCGTGCAGGAGACCGATGCGCAGCACGTCGTCGGGCGCCGACACGCTTTCGAGATGGTCGTATCGCCATTCGGCGAGCGTGCGCTGCGCGGCGTCGGCGATGCGCAGCCCCGCCGCCTCCAGCGTCACGGTCACCGCGTGCCGCTCGTTGGTGGCGCCGTCGTAGAAAACCGCTGGACCGCTGCTCGTCATCGAAGGCAATGCCCTTTTGCCTAGAGGCCGCCGACCTGCAAGGCGTCGGCCAGTCCTTCGCCGATCGCCGAGCTGGGGCGGCCGCCGGCGGCAGTGACCCGCTCAAGCGTATCGAATCTATCGAGCGCCAGCGATTCTGTTGCCAGCCGCCACAGCGAAAACGTCACCGTCGCATGGTAGATTGTCGATAAAGCGAGCATCGAAACGACATAGGTGCCGAGCCCGATCAATGCGGCGGCGGCCTCGCGCCACAGTGCGACGTCGTCGCCCTGCAACAGCCAGCCGAAGACCATGAGCAGCGGGACTGCCGCCAGCATCAGCGCGATGGCGCACAGCAGGATATAGGCGACGAACCGCAGATAGGCGGCATAGACACAGGCCGTGCGCAGATGCGAGCGCGCGGTCATCTCGCCGATCCGCAGCCCGGAGAGCCACCAGCGCAACTGGATCGACTGGAACAGCGGATAGACGAGCCCCGCCAGGATCACCGCCATGCTAAGCGCGGCGATGGCAAGGCCGATCGTATCGATGAGTCCCGGATCGAGCTGTTCGATTCGCGCGATGATGTCGTCGTCGCTGGCCTTTCTGAGAACCAGCCGGATCGTCTCGGGATCGTAGGCTTCGGTGAGCGCCGAGAAGCCGATGGCAAACGGCACGAAGACGATGAGCCACAGCGGCAGGCCGCGCAGGAACAGGCGCCACCCCGCGCCGGTAAAGCGTCCGGGTACGGTGCCGTAATAAGTGTGCCGCATCTTGTAGCGTTCGCGCCACGCCTGCATCCACGGCAGCGTCAGCCCGAGGGTCAGCGCGGTTGCCGCCCACCACAGGCTCGCCCCGATCGCGTAAACCACCGCGTTTCCGTCCTGGTGAAAGCGCAGGCCGCGATAAAGCGTGCGCGACAGGCGGTAGCGGCGCACGAGATAGATGGAATACTGCCCGAGGACGAACAGCAGCGCGACGCCGAGGCCGCCCGACAGGGCGCCGATCAAGCCGATGTCGAGCGCCGCCAGAAAGAACGCCAGATAGATCGGTACCATGATGACCAGCGCGCACAGAAAGCCGATCAGCAGTTCGACCGCCGTGCCGGAATATTCCAGGTTGTCGCCGGCGATCTCGGTGTGCGACCACAAGAAGCGCCGCACGTCGGTGGCGAGCCAGAATCGGTAGATGCCGAGCGTGACCATCAGCAGCGCCGCGCCGCGGATCAGCAGGCGCCAATAGGAGCGCGGTTGGCCGGTAAAGCGGATCGGACGCCGCGCCGTCACCGGCACGCTCGATGGGAGGCGTGATGGAACACTAGCCGGCGCATCCATGCTGGCATCCAGACTGGTCATGGCGAACGAATGATCATGGCGAACGGATAGTCGTTCGGGCGCGGTGCGGCAATATGGCCGCGATCCCGGATGTGGCCGGACGACCCCCTGCGGCCTCGCAGGCAAGCCTCGATTTGCCGCGCTTTCCGTCATACATTGACGACGATGCAATGCGGACGGATCGGCAGGGCGCACCATCTGCTACTGGCGGCCTGCCTCGGTGGGACGGTTTCGCCCGTATATGCCGCGCCGGCGGAACCCTGGCCGGCACCCGTCGCCGCCCCTGTCCCGGCTTCGATACCGGACGGCATGCCGGTGCCGCTGCCGCGCCAGCGCCCGAAACCGCCGCCCACTCCGCCTGCCGTACCGCACTCGTTTGCCGAAGCCGTCGCCGGCCTCGCGCTCGATCCGGCCGACGTGACGGCCGCGCCCTCCGACTGCCTGACGCGGCTCGACGCCATGGCGCTGGTCGAGCCGCTGCCGCGGCTGATCGGGCCCGGCGCCTGCGGCGGGCCGGATATGGTGCGCATGCATGCGCTGTTCCTGCGCGACAAGAGTCGGGTGGCGATCAATCCGCCGCTGCAACTGCGCTGCCGGATGGCGGAACGCTTCGCCGATTTCGTCCGCGACGACTTGCCGGCGATCTTCCGCGAGCGCCGGCTGCGCAGCATCGACGGCGCCGGTTCCTATGAATGCCGCGGCCGCAACCGCATCGTCGGCGCCAAGGTCAGCGAGCACGGCAAGGGCAACGCCATCGATATCCATTCGGTCCGTTTCACCGATGGCGGTTCGCTGGTGCCGACCGACCTGCTGGCCGACAAGAGCCTGCGGGAAACGCTGAAGGCGGCGGCCTGCGCCCGCTTCACGACCGTACTCGGCCCCGGCTCCGACGGCTATCACGAGGAGCACGTCCACCTCGATCTGGCCGAGCGCCGCAACGATTACCGCATGTGCCAATGGACGGTGCAGGCCGCGGCGCCGCCCGATGCCGGAGCTGAAAAAGAAGCTGGCTCGAATGCCGGCGCAGAGAACGGCCCCCCGGCTGGCGCCGCGCAGGCGGTGCCGCTGCCGCGCCCGCGTCCTGCCGCGGCCGGGCCAGCCGGGCGGAACCGGCCCTGATCGGGCGCGTCCATACTCCGTTCAACGTTCGGCGCTAACCAGAACCGATGACCGCCGACGAGACGTCTCCCTCAGCCCGCGACACCGCCCGACCGGCCCGAATGGGTCGCGGGCCGTCGCGCCGCGTCGTGCTGACGGCGGGGTTGGGCGCTGCCGGCTTCCTCGGGACCGGCACCACTGCCTATGCGGCGCACGAGGCGGCGGAGCTGCTGACGGTGACGTCGTACCGGCTGACGCCGCCGGGTTGGCCCGTGGGGCAGCGCCTGTCGATCGCGGCGATCGCCGATATTCATGCCGCCGGTCCGAATATGGGACGCGAGCGGGTGCGCGAGGTGGTGGAACGCGCCAACGGCCTCGGCTGCGACCTGACGCTGCTGCTCGGCGACTATGTCGGCAATCATCCGTTCGTGACCGAGCGGGTGCCGAACGCGGTGTGGGCGGCGGAACTGGCGCGGCTGCGGGCGCCGCTCGGGGTTTATGCGATCTACGGCAATCACGATTGGTGGCACGGCATCGCCGGCATCCGCGCCGCCTTCGCCGGCGTCGGCATTCCGGTGCTGGAGAACGACGCGGTTCATCTCGGCGCGCCCGGCCGGCGATTCTGGCTGGCGGGGCTCGGCTGCACCATCGCCTATCGTCTGGGCCGCGGGCGTTTCCGTGGTGTCGACGATCTGCCCGGCACGCTGGCGAAGATATCGACCGGCGATCCGCTGCTGATGATGGTGCATGAGCCGGACGCCTTCGTCGATATTCCCGCGCGCGTTGCGCTGACGCTTGCCGGCCATACGCATGGCGGCCAGATCCGCGTCCCCGGCCTGTGGGGCCGCTGGGTGCCGTCCGCTTACGGCGCCCGTTTCGCCTATGGGCATATCGTCGAGAACGACCGCCACATGATTGTCTCCGGCGGGCTCGGCGTCAGCGCGGTGCCGCTGCGGCTCGGCGTGCCGCCGGAGATCGTGCGGATCGACCTCGGTGCCTAGAGCATGATCCAGAAAAGTGGGCACCTGTTTTCGGAGAAGATCATGCTCAAACAAAAAAGGTAAGCGATGGGTCTGATTCAACGGAGTTGGATCAGACCCTAGCGCCGATTCAATGGCGTTGAGTCAGACCCGTTGCTCATCCTTTTGTTCGAGCATGACCTTTCCCAAGGTCGATTCTCGCTTTTCGCCGTGCGGGAGCGAGCCATACGGCTAATTGTCTTCGCCGAAAAGGAGGGCCACCATCGCCCCCCTTGAGAAGGCCCTTGGGGAGGGGCGGGTGTCCACGCTGACCTACCGACGCGTGTTGCCGGCGATCTTTTTAATCTTGATCACGGCAGCCCTTGTCTGGGCCGCCCTGCGTGTTTTGTTTCCAGCGCCGCCCGCCAACGTGCCGGTTGGGGTTGGCTTCAAGGGCGGTACCTACGAAATCTTTTTTGCCCGGTACAAGACGTTTCTTGCCCGCCATCAGGTGACCCTTGAATTCAGGGCAACGTCGGGCGCGATCGAAAACCAGAAGCTTCTCGAAGACGCCAACAGCGATATCCAGATCGCGTTTGTGCAAGGCGGACTTCGGAACAGTGCCGAGGCGCCCGAGCTTGTTTCGCTTGGACGCGTTGCCTATCAGCCGTTCTATATCTTTTATCGTGCCGACCAGACCATTGCGGATTTGACTGGGCTCAAGGGCAAGAGGATCGCGATCGGTGCGCCGGGCAACGGCAGCGCCGTGGTGGCCGCGAAGATACTCGCGGCGGCCGGGGTAACGGCACAGAATTCGACATTCTTGCACCCCTTCTCGCAAGCCGCTGTGAATGCGCTCATCGAGAACAAGGCCGATGCCATGGTCGAGGCATTCTCGAACGAGGAGGTGGTCAGGCGCGCACTTCGCGATCCGCGAATCAAGATGCTCAGCATTCGCGGTGCGGACGCCTTGGTGCGACTGTTTCCGTATCTGTCGACAGTGGTCATGCCGCAGGGGGTCGTCGATTATGAGCACAACATCCCGTCAGCAGACGTGACGATGATTTCGACCACCGTCGGCATTCTTGCGCGCAATACGTTGCATCCCGCCGTCATGACCCTTCTCGCGGAGGCGCTGGTCGAGACGCATCGGCATGCCGGCCTGCTGCAACGCGTCGGAGAGTTTCCAACCCATAGCGATCCGGAATTTCCGATGGCCCCGGCCGCTGCCGACTACTATCGCAACGGCCCGTCACTCCTGAACCGCTATGTGCCGTTCTGGATTACCAACTCGGCCCAGCGCCTTCTCGCGGTCCTGATCGCCGTCGTCGGCGTCGTCATGCCGCTCGCGCACTATCTGCCGAAAATTCATGAATGGCTCGTGCGCCGTCGGCTTCAGGCCTTCTATGACGAGCTTCAGGCGATCGAGGCTGAGGCGGCGCTGGATGCGCGGCGGCGCGAGGGCTTGTTGGCGCAACTTCAGGGCCTGGAAGACAGGATCTGCACCGCCCGCCTGCCGAGCAGTTTCGCCGCCCAACGCTACGGTCTGCGCAGCCACATCAACATGGTCCGCCAGAAGCTGAAGCCGATCGCTGCGTAGCCCCAGATGAGCGGATAAGGCGCAAACGAAAACGGCGCCGGAAACCGGCGCCGTCCGTCAGCCCGACCCGGAAGACCGGGCCGTCAGTTGAAGAAGCCGTTGTGCGCCATCTGCGAGCGCGAGGGCTGAGTTTCCTTCGGCGCCAGCACCACCACCGTCGTCCCCATCTTGACGCGGTTATAGAGGTCGATGACGTCCTCGTTGGTCATGCGGATGCAGCCCGAGGAGATCGCCTGGCCGATATATTCCGGCTGGTTGGTGCCGTGGATGCGATAGAGCGTGTCCTTGTTGCCCTGATAGAGATAGAGCGCGCGCGCGCCCATCGGATTGTGCGGGCCGGGACCGACGAAGTTCGGCACGTCGAGGCGCTTCTTGATGTCGGCGGTCGGCGTCCAGGTCGGCCATTCGGCCTTGCGCTGGACGTTGGCGACGCCGGAGAAGGCGAGGGCTTCCTCGCCGACCGCGACGCCATAGCGGATCGCCTTGCCGTCCGGCAGCACATAGTAGAGGAAGCGTGCGTCGGTATCGACGAGGATCGTGCCGGGCGCTTCCTTGCGGGGATAGCTCACGATGTGGCGCTGGAAGGGGTCGGGAAGCGCAACCTTTTCATAGGGCGCCTTGGCCAGCAGCGCCTTGTCGCGCGGATTCAGATTCGCTTCCGATGCCGGTTCGATGGTGGATTGCATGCACCCCGCCAGCGCCAGTCCCACGCCGAGCAGGATGACCCCAAATGCCTTCATTTCTGTAGTTCCTCTGGTGGCCGCGCGACCTGAAAACGTGACAAATCAACGCTCAAGCCCGGCCATGTCGCGGATGCAATTAACCTAAAAGCGACGGTCAGTTCTACAACTCTTGCACGGTTTTGCCGCGGTCTTGTGAAACTGTGGCAGGAATGCCTCAGTTAAGACGTGTTCCAGTTCCAGCCGGCGCGGCCCGGATCGGAACGCCGGATATGCCGCACGCTCGGTTAACGGCGAGTTTACCATCCTTCGATTTTAGTCTGCCTGCGCGCGGCCCAATGTCGTGCCGCGGCCGAATGTCACGAGAGTTGCCAATTGGCCGCAAACTTCCGCCGCCTTCGCGCACGACTATACGGTCTTGAGGCCAGCAAGTTTGGGGACGTCAAGAGTGAGCCTCGGGGACGTTAAGACCAAGGAGGAGTGGGAGATGCCGACCGTTCAGATGAAGCAGACCGAGCGGGTCGAGAGAGACGTCGATACCCGCAACGCCATACACGATCCGATGCGCGATTCGCGGCGCGGCGCGGCGCCGCTCGACGGCCAGTACCGCGCCATCGGCATTTCCGCCGTCGCCGCGGCGATGCGCTATCGGCCGCAGCCGCAGGCCGTCTACGCGCCGAAACTGATTCGCGAGCAGGACTGAGCCTCGCACGGGGCGCGGCCCGGCCCTTCGGCGCCGGCCGCCGCAATAACCCGCTCAATAAAGTCGCGGATAGCAGCCGTCCGCCACGACGTTGCGCTTGTCACACGGTTAAGGCCGGGACACCTTACCTTGTCGCGAACCGGCGCTTGGCCGGTCCGCCGATATAAGGGTGCGGATGCTCACGGCCTACGTCCTCAACAACGCGATGCTGGAACGCCGGCTCCTGGAGCCCGGCGAGGATATCCCGCAGGAGGCGGTCTGGATCGATCTTGTCTCGCCGGCGCTCGGCGAGGACAAGATGATCGAGAAGCTGCTCGGCATCGACTTGCCGACGCGCGAGGAAATGCAGGAGATCGAGGTGTCGAGCCGCCTCTATATCGAGGACGGCGCGCGCTTCATGACCGCGGTCTTGATGTGCCAGTCGGACACCTCCTCGCCGCGCCATACGCCCGTCACCTTCATCCTGGCTCGCCAGCGGCTGGTAACGGTGCGCTACGACGAGCCGCGGCCGTTCGCTATCGTCGATCACAAGCTCAGCCGCTCGTGCCCGCCGACCGTCACCGGCGAGATGGTGCTGTCCGACCTCCTTGAAGCGGTGGTCGACCGCGCCGCCGATATCCTCGAGCGCGCCAGCGCCGAGGTCGATGCCGTCTCGCACGCGATCTTCGAGCCCGACCGGGACGGCAGCCCGGCGCTCTCGCAGAACGAGATCCTGCGCTCGCTCGGCCGCAAGGGCGATCTCGCCTCGAAGGTGCGCGAGAGCCTCGTCTCCGTCGGGCGGGTGCTGATCTTCCTGCTCAACGAGGCGGAGGGCATGCGCTGGTCGAAGGACACCCGCATGCAGCTCAAGTCGATGCAGCGCGACGTCTCCGGTTTGAGCGATCACGCCACCTATCTGACCAACAAGATCACCTTCCAGCTCGACGCGATGCTCGGCATGGTGTCGATCCAGCAGAACGACATCATCAAGATCTTCTCGGTGGCGGCGGTGGTGTTCATGCCGCCGACGCTGATCGCCTCGATCTACGGCATGAACTTCCGGCATATGCCGGAGCTCGACTGGATGTTCGGCTATCCGACGGTGCTCGGCGTCATGGTGCTCGCCGCCGCCGGCCCGCTGGCGTTCTTCAAATGGAAGAAGTGGCTGTAATCCTGACTAAGCGGTGCGCGGCGAGGCCGTCGACCCGCGCACGATGAGCGTCGGCCGCAGCACGATATCGGCGCTGCGTTCTTCTCCCGCCATCAGCGCCATCAGCAGGCGCGCCGCTTCCGCGCCCATCTCGCGATGATTGAGCTGCACCGTCGTCAGCGACGGCCGCACCACGTCGGCAAGCGCGATATCGTTATAGCCGGTGACCGACACGTCTCCGGGGCAGGCCAGGCCGCGCTCGGTGAGCGCGTCGTAGCAGCCGATCGCCAGGAGATCGTTGGCGGCGACGATGGCGGTGGTCTGCGGATGCGCGGCGAGGACACCGAGGCAGGCGGCGCGGCCGGCCTCGCGTGAATAGTGCGTTGCCTCGGCGATCACCTGCGGCGCGCCCGCGAGCCGCTCGTCGATGGCGAGGCGGAAGCCGCGCCGCCGCGTGCGGCCGGTCGACAGAAAGGAGGGGCCGGCGATATGCGCGATGTGCCGGTGCCCCAGCCCGATGAGGTGCGCGACGGCCATGCCGATGCCGCTCTGGTCGTCATGCAGCACGGCCGGCGTCAGCCCGCTGTCGTCGGTGCGGTTGAGCAGCACGATCGGGATGTGCTCGCCGGGCCATTGCGCGGTGACCGGCTTGCGCAGCGTCGCGGTCGCGACGATCAGACCGTCGACCTGCCGCTCGATCAGCCCGGAGATGATGCGCGTGTGCTGCTGCGGGTCGTTGCCGGTGTCGGCGACGACGGTCATGTAGCCGGCGCGGCGCAATTCCTGTTCGATGCCGACCAGAATTTGCGGAAACAACAGGCTGCCGAGGTCGGGGACCAGAAAGCCGATGATCTTCGATTGTCGCGTGCGCAGCGTCGAGGCGGCGGCATTCGCCCGGTAGCCGAGATCCCTGGCGGCGGCGGTGACCCGCTCGGCCAGTTGCGGCGTCACCTTGGCGCGGGTCGCCGGGTTGAGCGCCCGCGATACCGTCGAATAATGCACGCCGGCGGCGGCCGCGACTTGCTTGATGGTGACCGGAGCGTTGCGCTTCATGCCTGTAAAATCAAACGTTTGCGGTTTGAAACTAGCCAAGATCGCCAGTTTTCACAAATCGTGTTTGCTCATCTGAGCAAACGTTTGCTAGACTGCCGCAGGCGGGTGCGGCTCGTTGGGCGAGCCACATTGCCCGTGCCGCATAGTCTTGGTCTGATCAGGGTCCGGTCTGATCGGGCTTGACCTGTTTCTGGGAGTTTCCGCCGTGGGTGACACGTTTCCCGTCGTCAGAGTGGCCGCCGTGCAGGCGGCCTCGGTGTTCCTCGACCGCGAGGGCTCGACCGAAAAAGCCTGCCGTCTGATCCGCGAGGCGGGCCGCAACGGCGCCCGCGTCATCGGCTTTCCGGAAGGATTCATCCCGACGCATCCGATCTGGTATCACCACATGCCGGCGACGGGGAAACTCGCCAACAAGCTGGCGGTCGAACTGTTCAAGAACTCCGTCGTCATTCCGGGACCGGAAATCGACGCGCTGTGCGCGGCGGCACGCGACGCCAACGCCTATGTGGTGATGGGCGTCTGCGAGAAGATGCCGAATACGACCGGCACCATGTACAATTCGCAGGTGTTCATCGGTCCCGACGGCAGCTATCTCGGCAAGCACCAGAAGATCATGCCGACCGTCGGCGAGCGCATCGTCCACACCGGCGGTTACGGCGATACGCTCGGCGCCTATCAGACCGAGTTCGGCCCGATGAGCGCGCTGATCTGCGGCGAGAACTCCAATCCGCTGGCGGTGTTCGCGATGACGGCCGAGGGCACGCGCATCCACGTCATGAGCTGGCCGAACCATTTCCCGACCAGCGGCGACCCGCTGCGCAACCGGGTGATGATCGACGCGCAGTCGTTCGCGCAGATGAGCAAGGCGTTCGTGATCTCCGCCTGCGGCACCGTCGACGAGCAGATGATCGAGATGCTGGAGTTAAGCCCGGAAGGCGCGGCGTTCATGCGCAATCCGGACTGTTCCGGCGGCAGCGTCATCGTCGGGCCGAATGCCCGTGTGCTCGCCGGCCCGATGGGCGCGGAGGAGGGCATTCTCTACGCCGACTGCGACCTCGAACTGTCGGTGCATACCAAGCTGCGGCACGACTTTGCCGGCCACTACAATCGGCCCGACATTTTCCAGCTTCACGTCAATCGCGCGACGCCGCGGCTTTATTCCGTCTACGGCAGCCAGCCGATGCTCGATGCGCTGCCGCAGCAGGAGGCGCCGCGCGGCCTCGCGCCGCCGCAGGCGCTTCTCCAGTCCGGCCGCGACGACGAAGAATAGGCCGGCCGAAGACAATAAGGACGGCGGCGGTACTCAGACGTGCTGGCCGCCGTTGATGTGGATTTCCGCGCCGTTGACGTAGGACGCGGTCTCCGTACACAGCACATAGACGATCTTCGCCACTTCGTCGGGCGTGCCGAGGCGGTGCAGCGGGATCTGCTGCTGCACGATCTTGTCGGTGCCGGGCGACAGGATCGCGGTGTCGATCTCGCCCGGCGCGATGGCGTTGACGCGCACGCCGAGCGGCCCGAAATCGGCGGCCATCTCGCGGGTCAGCGCGGCGAGTGCCGCCTTCGACGTCGCGTAGGCGGCGCCGGCGAACGGATGCACGCGCGAGCCGGCGATCGAGGTGACGTTGACGACCGAGCCGCGGGCGTTGTGCAGTTCGTCCAGCAGGCCGCGCGCCAGCATGATCGGCGCAAAGAAGTTGACGCGGAAGACGTGGTGCCAGTCCTCGCGCGTCGTCTCGATGGTGCTCAGCCGCTTGCCGTCCTCGCCCTTCGGCGAAATCGCCGCGTTGTTGACCAGCGCGTCGAGCTGGTGGTCGGGGAGCCGCTGTTTGATCTCGGCGATCGCCGCGTCGGTGCTCTGCGGATTGGCCAGATCGACCTGGATGTGATCTTCCGGTCCCATCTCCCACGGGCAGTTCTCCGGGAAACCGTGCCGCGAGCAGGTGATGACGCGCCAGCCGGCGGCGGAGAACCGCTTGACGGTGGCGTGGCCGATGCCGCGGCTGGCGCCGGTGAGCAGCAGGATGCGGCGTCGCTGGTTGTCGGTCGGGTTCGGAGTCATCGGGTGCTCGTCATCGCAGGCGGTGGAATGATAGCGGCTTGGCGTGTTTCACGGAGATCGCGTGCCCTCACGGATAGAGCCGCGTCTTGACCCAGCCGTTGCCCCGCCGCGCGAACACGACGCGGTCGTGCAAACGGAACGGGCGGTCGTGCCAGAACTCGATCGATTGCGGCACGATCCGGTAGCCGACC
>Ga0180221_1001598_pt1 | contig 14623 bp, 13 predicted proteins | sample eDN5th37CKraftMG_FD_151339 | JGI IMG/M metagenome (GOLD analysis project Ga0180221, IMG submission 151339) | Enriched Miracle-Growth compost microbial communities from Emeryville, California, USA - eDNA 5th pass 37_C Kraft MG (version 2) (version 2) ...
CCCGCAGGACATCGCTGTCCTGATGATCGAGCACGATATGGATCTGGTTTTCCGTTTCGCCGGGCGAGTGCTGGTCCTGGCAAACGGCAAGCTGATATTCGAAGGCTCGCCGGACGAGGTCGCAGGCAACGACGAGGTCAGGCGCGCATACCTAGGGAGCTACGCGAATGCCAGCCGCCCCGCTTAAGGTCACCAATCTCACGGCCGGCTACGGCCTGACGGAGATCATCTCCGATGTAAGCTTCGAGGTACCTGCGGGCGGGCGGATGGTTGTCCTCGGCCGGAACGGAGTCGGCAAGACAACGCTCCTGGCCTCCCTGATGGGGCTGTGCACGCAGCGCGGCGGCACCGTCAGGCTGGGCGATCAGGACCTCTCGCACAGGAAGACCTCGACGCGTGCCGTGCTGGGTATGGGCTATGTGCCGCAAACCCGCGACATATTTCGCTCGCTGACGGTCGAGCAAAATCTGAGCACCGGCATCCGCTCCGGCAGCGGGGCGCGCATCGAGGAGGCCTACGAGATTTTTCCGCGTCTCGCGGAGCGCCGCCGCAATCTGGGCATGCAGCTTTCCGGAGGTGAGCAGCAGATGCTCTCCATCGCCCGCACGCTCCTCGGGCGGCCATCCGTTTTGCTGCTGGACGAGCCCCTGGAGGGCCTTGCCCCGGTCATATGCGATGAACTCATGGCCACCATCTCGAACCTCTCCGCGCTGCATTCGATGACGATCATTCTCGTCGAGCAGCAAATCGAACGTGCGCTCGAATTCGGTCAGGCCTGCCTGATCATCGAGAGAGGGCAGATCGTGTGGGAGGGCGCGGCAAGCGCGCTGAAATCGGATCGGGTGCTTGTCGAGAACTATCTCGGCGTCGGTATTCGGTGAGGGATGCCGCTTGCGGCATCGCCTGCGGATGGACGGAGCCGCCAGCGCTACAGCAGGGCCGCCACCGCCTTCGAACATTCGCGCAGCGTATCGACCACCCGGTTCTGGTAGTCCTCGTCACGAAGACGGTTGCTGTTGCCCGAGATGCCCAGCGATGCGGTCTCTCCGCTTTCCGAGCGCACGGGCGTTGCAATCGCCGCGACGCCCGCCTCGAACTCTCCATCCACAAAGGCGAAGCCGCGCTTTGCCGTCAGCGCGATGTCGGCCGCGATAGCGTCCCGATCCAGCACGGTGCTTTCGGTGAAACGTTCGAGCGGAGCATTGGCGATTAGCTCTCGCGCCTGCTCCGGAGAGCAGGCCGCCACCAATGCCCTTCCGATCGCGGTGTGCAGCAGCGGGGCCCTGCTTCCCACCGTGAAGCCGATGCTCACCGGCTTGGTGTCCGCGCCTGCATGCGCGACATAGACGGCCTGGTGACCGTCGATCATGGCCATGGAGATGGCATCGGAGATCTGCTGCGAAAACGAACGCAGCACCGGCTCTATCGTCTTTCCGAACTGGCGCGCCTGCAGGAAGCCGCTCGCAAGCACGAGGATCCGTGGCGTGAGCGAGAACACCCGTTCTTCCTGTTTGACATATCCGAGATGAACCAGCGTCAGCACCAGCCGCCGTGCAGAGGCCCGATCGAGGCCGGTTGCCCTCGCAATCTGTGGCAGGGTCAGATGAGTCGAGCTCGTGTCGAACGCCTTTAGCACACTCATTCCCTTGACGAACGTCAACGAGATATCCCGGTCGGTAATCTCGCGCGCGGCTGTCTGGCGTTGCATCAACATGCTTCCTTCCCTCATCCATCATAGCTAGCGCAACGGCGCAGCTTGGGTCGAGCCCTTGACAAATCCCCATAGACCCCTATAAAGGTCAATATAACACAAAATGCGCGATAATAGCGCATTTGCTTCATAAACTGGACAACGGACCAGCAGATGAATAGCACCGTTAGCGTGACATTCGAAACCGCTCAAGGAGAGAAATTCGCCGTCGAGGCGCCGGTGGGAACCACGCTGATGCAGGCGGCGATCAAAAACAATGTCCCGGGCATAGAAGCCGAGTGCGGCGGCTCCTGCGTCTGCGCCACCTGCCATGTCTATTGCGACGGCGTCGACAGGTCGATCATCGGCGAAGCCGGCGAGCAGGAATGCGAGTTGCTGGAAACCGCTGCAGCCGAGCGCCGGGAGACCAGCCGTCTTTCCTGCCAGATCAAGATCACGCCTGCGATCGAGGGCTCCGTCTTTTCCATTCCAGAGGCCCAGTATTGAAACCGGGAGCGGTCATAGTCGGCGCGTCGCACGCCGGTGCGCAGGCGGCCGCGTCCTTGCGTCAGTCAGGTTGGCAGGAGCCCATCACCCTCATCTCGAGCGAGAATTTCCTTCCCTATCACCGTCCGCCCTTGTCCAAGGGTTTCCTGGCCGGTGACCAGGCCGAAGACCAGATCCTGCTGAGGGGCGAGGCCTTTTACCGCGACCAGGAAATCGAACTTCATCTTGGCCGTGTGGTCACCGAGGTGCTGCCGGATCAGCGGGTCGCCAGAACCGATTCCGTCGCGATGCCTTACAGCGCGCTCATCCTTGCGACCGGCGCGTCGGCCCGAAGGCTTTCCGTTCCCGGCAGCGCGCTTGAAGGCGTGCACGTGCTGCGCGACATGGCCGATGCCAAAATCCTGAAGGAACAACTCGCCGGCGCGGAAAACGTCGTCATCGTTGGCGGGGGCTTTATCGGCCTCGAAGTGGCTGCCACCGCGGCGAAGGCCGGAAAGTCCGTCACTGTCCTGGAGGCGCAGGACAGGCTCATCGCAAGAGCGCTGCCGTCCTTTCTTTCCGCTTACCTCAAGGACCTGCACCTTCATCATGGCGTGGACATCAGGTTTGGCGTCAGCCTGGCCTCCTTCGAGGGCGACGGGGGGCGGTTGAAGCACGTTCTCTTGTCCGATGGTCGCAAGCTCTCCGCTGACCTCGTGCTGGTCGGGGTCGGATCGACCGCCAATTGCGAACTCGCTCGCCGTCTCGGGTTGAAATTGGAAGCGGGTGGGGTTCTGGTCGATCAGCGCTGCGAGACCAGCGCGCCCGGCGTATTCGCGATCGGAGATTGCGCGGCCCAGCCAAATCTGCACACGGGCACGATCCTGCGCGTCGAATCCGTCCAGAACGCGACGGATCAGGCTAAAATGCTTGCCGCGCATTTGACCGGCAGGTCCCTGCCTCCATACGGAACGAACTGGTTCTGGACCGACCAGTATTCCGTTAAGCTGCAGATGGCCGGGATCGTCAAGGACGGGTGTGAAGTCTTGGTGCGCGGCGATCCGGCTTCGCAGAATTTCTCGTTGCTGCAGTTGTTGGGCGACCGGCTGGTGTCCGCCTTCTCTGTCAACCGCGCCGCCGATCACATGGCGGCTCGAAAACTGATATCGTCGAAAGCGCGGCTCGATCGAAACCTGGCGGCTGATCCGAGCACTCCGCTGACAGGCGCGGTGCTTGAGAGGGAGTACCAGTAGATGCTCCCCGGTGCTTAGGCAACGCACTGGGCGCAGTTTTGGAAACGGTGGCAGCGCGCCAGTTCCGCTCAAGGAGGAGCGATAGGGTGATCAAGGACTCGCAGGGAAGGCTGGAAGCCGAGATAGCGAAATTGGGAATCTCCACGGAGGAACGCCTCGCATCGATAAAGGACGTCATCGGAAAAATAGAGGCGGAGGGGATCGAAACGGTCCGCGTCGTCTTCGCCGATCAGCACGGTATCTTGCGGGGAAAGACTATTGTTGCCGATGCGTTTGCCTCGGCGGTCCGCAATGGAATGGCGATCACATCGACCCTGCTCCTGAAGGACACTTCCCATCGAACGGTGTTCCCGATCTGGGGGGATGACATCGGCTTTGGACGGGGCACCCTTACCGGCGCCGGCGACGTGCTGATGGTGCCCGATCCCACCACTTTCCGGGTCCTGCCGTGGTCTCCCCATTCGGGATGGGTGCTTTGCGATCTGTTCCAGAAGGACGGGGCGCCAATCACGTTCTCGCCCCGCGGTATCCTGCGAAACGCCATTTCGCGGCTCGCCGCGCGGGGAATGAGATTCGTCTGCGGTCTTGAGGTGGAATTCTATGTTTTCCGCATCAAGGAGCCGCGGCTTGAACACGCGGACGGCGGCATCCCCGGCACGCCCCCGGAGACAAGCCTGCTCTCCCATGGATATCAGTACCTGACCGAGGCCCGATACGACGCCTTGGAAGACATCATGGACGACCTTCGGCGGGCTTGCCAGCAGCTCGGTTTGCCCGTGCGTTCCATGGAGGCGGAATTCGGGCCGAGCCAGTGCGAGTTCACCTTCGAACCTGACGGGCCGATGGAGCACGCCGACGCGATGATGCTCTTCCGTTCGATGGTGAAGCAGGTCTGCGCCCGCAAAGGTCTTCACGCCACCTTCATGTGCCGCCCGAAAGTCGATTTCGGTGTGGCGAGCGGGTGGCACCTGCACCAGTCGATCATCGACACCGGCAGCGGCGACAATCTTTTCATGCCGCCCAGCGACGAGGTGCTTTCAAATACCGCGAGCAACTGGATCGCGGGGCTGTTGGAGCATGCCGCCGAGACGTGCCTGCTCACCACGCCGACAGTCAACGGATACAAGCGGTACCAGGCCTTCCAACTCGCGCCCGACCGCATCCAATGGGGGCGTGACAACAAGGGCGCAATGATCCGGGGCCTTATGGCGCCTGGTGACAAGGCCAGCCGTGTGGAGAACAGGGTCGCCGAGCCGGCCGCGAACCCTTATCTCTACTTCGCCTCCCAAATCCTGTCGGGACTGGATGGAATCGAGCGGGGACTCACAGCGCCGGCTCCCGTCGAGAATCCCTATGACAGCAACGCGGTTCTCTTGCCAAAGAGCCTCATCGGAGCGATAGAACGCTTCGAGGCGAGCGAGTTCTACAAAAAGGCGCTTGGGCCCGAAGTGGTTTCATATCTGACGCACATCAAGCGGGCCGAGTGGGACCGTTATCTGACGACCATTTCAGAATGGGAGCAGAGGGAATACTTCTCCCTCTTTTGAGAGCCATGCCGCATTTCGTAATAGAATATTCGCGAACCATCGAGCGCAGCGTCGATATAGAGGCTGTCATGGCCGCAGCCTACGAAGCGGGGGCGCAATCCGGCGTGATGGGCCCTTCGGATATCAAGATACGTGCGCTTCCATACGATCACTTCCGCTTCGCAGGAAACATCCAAAGCTTCATACATGTTACGGTGTCGCTCCTTGAAGGGCGGACCGATCAACAGAAGGAGCATCTGGCGCTGCTTCTTCGTGAGTTCCTCGCAAAGCCCTGCGCTGGCGTGGACAGCATCAGTGTCGATATCCGCGACATGAATGCGACCGCCTATAAGAAACGGCTGTTCGGCTCGAACGGATAGCCTCGCACCCTTCGCCCGAATCGCATCGCCTAGAGCATGATCCCGAAAAGTTGCAGACTTTTCGGACAAGATCATGCGGCTAAATCAAATCGTTAGAGCGCGCGTTCTGATCCAATCGGAACGCATCGCACTCTAGGAAAACGAAATGTTGGGGCGGCTGCCTGGCACTGGCAGCGCCGAGCGATACTTATCGTCCGAGTAGCGGTTGGCACGCTCGCGAAGGCCGGAATCCTTGGAGAAACAGCGCTCTAGAGTCAGAAACTCCTTGACGGAAGGCTGCGTAGAAATATAATCGCACAAGCGATCGAATATCGCCCAAATAATGCGACCGATGGTTACGGGAACGGCGCCTTAGCGTCGAATGTCAGGCAGGCGTGTCGTCCGCTCGGAGTGTCCTTGAGAATTTCACACCCTGCAGTCGGCGGAATGAGAGGAAGGAAACAGCGATGATAAGCCAGGAGCAAAACGATCTGATCACACGGACCGGACCTGACGATCCGGCCGGAAAGCTCATGCGCAAATACTGGCAGCCGGCAGCGCTGGTGGAAGAGCTCGATGGCCCGAGGCCCATCAAGCCCGTAAAGCTCCTCGGAGAAGATTTTGTCCTCTTCCGCGACGAAGAGGGGCGTTACGGCCTCCTCGACCGGGCATGCCCGCATCGCGGCGCGGATCTCGCTTTCGGGCGGCTGGAGAATGGCGGGCTGCGCTGCTCCTTCCACGGCTGGCTGTTCAATGCGCAGGGGGACTGCCTGGAGACTCCCGCCGAGCCGGCCGGCTCCAACCTGTGCAGCAACATCAAGCAGCGGGCGTTTCCGGTGGTCGAGCGCAGCGGCATCCTCTGGGCCTATCTCGGCGGCGACGAGCCGCCGGCATTCCCCGAGATCGACTGCTTCGTGGCGCCGGAGCCCTACACCTTCGCCTTCAAGGGGTTGATCGAGTGCAACTGGCTGCAGGCGCTCGAAGTGGGCATCGATCCGGCACACGCTTCCTTCCTTCACCGCTTCTTCGAGGACGAGGATCCGTCGGCGGCCTATGGCAAGCAGTTCCGCGCGGCTTCGGCCGATAGCGATCTGCCCATGACCAAGATCCTGCGCGAATACGACCGGCCGATCATCAATGTGGAGCGTACCGAATATGGGCTTCGGCTTGTCGCGCTGCGGCAGATCGATGATGAGCGCACCCATGTGCGCGTCACGAACCAGCTGTTCCCGCACGGCTTCGTCATCCCGATGAGCGCCGATATGACGATCACGCAATGGCATGTCCCGGTGGATGACGAGACCTGCTATTGGTACGCGATCTTCACCAGCTACGGCGCGCCGGTCGACAAGAAGAAGATGCGCGAACAGCGGCTCGAGCTTTATGAGCTGCCGCATTACGTCTCGCGCCGCAACAAGAACAACGATTACGGCTTCGACCCGCACGAGCAGGCGACCTCGACCTATACCGGCATGGGCTTGGATATCAACGTGCACGACCAGTGGGCGGTGGAATCGATGGGCCGTATCCAGGACCGCACGCGCGAGCATCTCGGCCAGTCGGACAAGGCCATCATCCAGTACCGCCGCCTCCTGAAGCAGGAGATCGAGAAGGCGGCGTCCGGCGGCAAGCCCATCCTCTTCCTGGACGAGGCGAATGCCCGCAGCATCCAGGGTCCTGCCACGATGGACGGCATCGGCCCGACCCGCGGCTGGGAGATTTACTGGATGGAAGTGGACGTGAAACGCAGGAGAGCCGCGCCGTGGGCGGCGCCCGTTCCCGAAGAGATCGCTTCCAAGGTGTCGCATCTTTCGGCTGCTGAATAGTTTTCAGCTTCTTTCTTCTCAAGGCGGGGTCGGCGCGAGCCGGCCCCGCTTCGCTTTACGCGGTGGGTGAAATCGATATCCCGTTATGCCGGGCTGCCTTCGCTCCCCTGGCATGAAAAAGGGCGCCCGGAGGCGCCCTTGAAGTGCAGCAATATCGTCCGGCGCTATTTGGCCGCGGCGTCGTAGACGACCTTGCCGCCGACGACCGTTTTCACCGCGGTGAGGTCCTTGATCTCCTCATCCGGTATGGTGAGGAAGTCGGCCGAGAGCACCGCCATGTCGGCGAGCTTGCCGACTTCGATCGAACCCTTCAGGTCCTGCTCCTCCGTGAAGTAGGGGCCGGCATTGGTGTAGAGGCGCAGGGCCTCCTCGCGCGTGATGGCCTGGTCGGCGCCGTAGACGTCGCCGTTCGGATCCTTGCGCGTGACCATGATGTACATGTTGATGTAGGGATTGATGATGTTGGTGCCGGGGCTGTCCGTGCCGGCGGCGGTCCCGCTGAAGCCCAGTTCGTCGATGAGCATGCGGGTCGGCACGGCTCTTTGAGCCCTTTCCATGCCCATGCCCCGCGCGACGGTCGCGGCCTTTTCCCACATGAACACGTTCTGCCCGTCGACGCGGACGCCCATCTTCTTGGCCCGCTCGACCTGATCGCGATTGATCAGGCTGCCGTGGGTGATGGTGTATCCGCCGCCAAGGACGGGGCCGTCCCGCTTGATGCCGTCATAGGCGTCGAGCACCAGGTCCACCGCCCGGTCCCCGACCGCGTGGGTCATGACCCGCCAGCCGTGCTCATAGGCGATCTGCACCGCCTGCTTGTAGACATCCGGGTTGACGGAAACCGTGCCGTAGTAGTTCGGGTCGTCATGGTAGGGGTCCCGCGTATAGGCGGTCCGCAGCGTCATGCCGCCGTCGACGGAAACCTTGATACCGGAGATCTTGACCCATTCGTCGCCGCTGTTCGGCACCATATCCGTGGTTTCGACCGCCTGCTTGAACTTGTCGACGCTGTTCTCGCCGCGGATGTCCGGCCGCCACAGCGGTGCGAGCCGCAGCGTCGCCTTCCCGGATTTGGCAACGTCCTGGTAGAGGCGGATCATATCCTCGCTGACGCCGGTGACCACCATGCTGGTGATGCCGTAACTATTATAGACGTGCTGCGCCTCGATGTTGCGCTCGACGAGCTGCTCGGGCGTGAGTGGCGGGATCTTGGAATCCACCAGCTCCATCGCCGCTTCTTCCAGCACGCCCGTGGCCTCGCCGCTCTCGTCGCGATAGATCTTGCCGCCCACCGGATCCTGGGTGTCCTTCGTGATGCCGGCAATTTCCAGGGCTTTGGTGTTGGCCATCGCGAAGTGGCCGACCGTGGAGAGGAACACCGGGTTGTTCGGCGCAACGCTGTCGATCTCCTGGCGCGTCAGGTAGCGGCCGATGAGAGATGGCGGATGCCAGCCGCTGGAGCGGATCCAGGTGCCCGCAGGCTTGTCCGCCACGAAGGCCTTGATGCGCTCGAGAGCTTCCTCGGGCGATTTCACCCCGCCAAGCTGCACGACAAGTTTGCCGTCGCCGGCCCCGTCCAGATGCGAGTGGGTGTCCATCATGCCGGGAATGACGGTTTGGCCGGCAAGGTCGATGACCTCGGTGCCTTCGCCGGACAGCGCCTTGACCTCATCGTTCGAACCGACGGCCACGAAGCGTCCGTCCTTGATCGCGACCGCTTCCTTGATGCTGAAATCCTTATCGGCGGTGATGATCTTGCCGTTGAGATAGATCGAGTCCGGCGCATCGGCAGCATAAGCCATGCCCGTCGAGAGTGCGGCCGCGACAGCGACGCCGCTCAGGAGAAGCAAAGCCCTGTCGCGCAGTGACTCTCCGAGAGAGCCGTGAAGTCGTTTCATTGTTGGTTCCTCCTCCGGTGAGGTTTGGGATCGCAGTTTTCTGCCCGTGGATCCCTCGACCGCATGCTTGGCGGGTATTCAGTCGCGAGCCGTGCCTGTCGAAAGCCCACCTAAAAGTGATAGACCACAATCACGCCACAATCAATAATTTGTGCGATATGCGATAATTTTTTATAATATCGAAAAAAATGGGAGCGGGGCAGCCAGGTTGCGGGCGGCCGGAACTGGCTGGCGTGGGGGCAACTGGTGTTTGACATTTGCGGCCTGCAAAACTACAAATGAACGATAAAAGATAATATGTGCGATAGTTGAATTAATTCGGGTGGGGTTGAGGGCAACGAGGAGGAGATCATGGAAAAGCACCTATCCCGGCGGCAGGTCACGCAGCTTCTGCTCTTTGGAACGGCTGCCACCTGTTTGACGACTGCCCATCGCGCGCATGCGGCGGACTCGCCGGCGGTGGTGGAGTGGTTTGATCTTGTCCCGCGTGACTCGCCGACCAGCGTCAACCACGCCTATGACGGGCGCATCATTCGCATCGCCGGCTATATCGTGCCCATCGAGTACGATAGCACCGGCGCTACGGAATTCCTGCTGGTTCCCTATGTAGGCGCCTGCATTCACGTTCCGCCGCCGCCGCCAAATCAGATCATATATGTCAAGAGCGGCACGCCCTACGAGGTGAAAGGGCTTTTCGAGCCGGCCTATGTGACCGGCGAGCTTCGGACTGAGGCGACGTCCGCTGAAATACCGGCCGCGGAACTCGTTTTGGACGGGCCGCAAACGGTTGGCTTCGACGTCGCCTATACGCTTTCGGCCGAGAAGGTCGAACCCTATGTCTTCTAAAGCATCGGAACACTTTTCCGCTCGGGCATTGGCGCTCGGCGCCGCAGTGGCGCTCTCGGTCCTCCCTCTCACAGCCAAGGCGCAGGAGCACCGCGAACTCGGCGCTCACGTCCACGGGTGGGGCGCGCTCAACATCGCCGTAGACGGCGCCGATGTGGCGCTGGATCTCCACGTTCCGGGAGCCGACATCGTGGGGTTCGAGCACGATGCCGCGTCGGCGGAGGAGAAGGCGCTCGTGGCGGACGCGATTGCCAGGCTCGGCCGGCCTCTTGAGCTCTTCACACCACCGGATGAGGCGCAATGCGCGGTGGCGCAGGCGAATGCCGAGTTCAGCGCCTCGCACGAGGGGGAGGAGCATGCAGAAGGGGAGGGCGAGGAACACGAGGAGGGCCATGCGGAGTTCACTGCTGATTACCTGCTCAGCTGCGCCAATCCGTCTGCCCTCTCAGAGCTTCAGTTCCGCTACTTCGACGCTTTCCCTCATGCCGAGGGGCTGCACGTCCAACTCGCGGACCAACAAGGCACGCGCGCCTATGAAGTGAAGCGCGCCGCCCCGGAACTCGATCTCTCCGCAACAAACTAGGAGTTGGGCGCGCATGCCGACTTCAGCGGACGCCGTCAGATTGCGGCAGGTTGCTTTTGCCTGGGCCGGCAAAACCACGTTCAGGATGGCGGTTGAGGATTTTTCCGTAGCCAGGGGTGAGCGGGTGCTGCTGCTTGGAGAAAGCGGCGCGGGCAAATCCACGCTGCTCAGCCTGATCTGCGGCATCGTCATCCCCCGCAGCGGATCGATCCGGGTGGATGGCACGGAACTGACCGCGCTTTCCGGCGGGGCTCGCGATCGCTTCCGCGCCGAACGGATCGGCGTGATCTTCCAGATGTTCAACCTGCTGCCTTATGCGACGCCGCTCGACAATATCCTGCTGCCGCTGACCTTCGCGCCGAAGCGCCGGGCGCAACTTGGCGACGACCCGGCAAAGGAAGCGCTGCGCCTGACCACGATGCTCGGCCTGCCGGAGGATCTTGTGTCGCGCGCGGCCGCGTCCGATCTCAGCGTCGGTCAGCAGCAGCGGGTGGCCGCTGCTCGGGCCCTGTTGGGAGCGCCGCCCATCATCGTCGCCGACGAGCCTACGTCTTCGCTCGATGCCTCGGCGCAGGAGGCTTTTCTTGAAATCCTTTTCGCCCAGACGGCGGCGGCCGGGGTGAGCCTCCTTATGGTCAGTCATGACCAGCGCCTCGCGCATCGTTTCGACCGGCAGGTCGAGCTTGGGAGCGTTGCGACGGTAACACGGGAGCAATGGGCATGATCCTCCTGCGCCTTGCGTTCCGTTCGCTCCTCAGCCGCTATGTCACGGTTGGCCTAACGATCTTCGCCGTGGCGCTCAGCACCGCTCTTTTCCTGGGCGTGGAAAAGGTGAGGACCGGCGCCCGCGCGAGCTTCGCCGACACGATCTCCAGCACGGACCTCATCATGGGGGCCAGATCCGGCGGGGTGCAATTGCTGCTCTACTCGGTGTTCCGCATCGGCAATGCGACCAACAACGTCAGCTGGGACACGTTCCAGGAGATCGCCGCGCGGCCGGAAGTTGCCTGGGCAGTGCCGCTTTCGCTCGGCGACAGCCACCGCGGCTTCCGGGTGCTTGGGACCACAGTCGATTACTTTCAAAGGTATAAGTATCGCGGAGGGCGGGCGCTCGCCTTTGCCGAAGGGTCACAATTTTCCGACCTCTACGACACGGTTCTGGGCGCCGATGTGGCCGAACGGCTTGGCTATAGGCTCGGGGACCACATTGTTGTGGCGCATGGGCTCGCCTCATTCAGCGAGCATGCCGACAAGCCCTTTACGGTCGTGGGCGTGCTGGAGAAAACCGGCACGCCGGTCGACCGGACGGTGTTTGTGAGCCTCGAGGCCATTGAGGCCATTCATGTCGACTGGCAGGGAGGCGCACAAAGGCCCGGAGCCAGCGCCTCGCAGCAGGACGTGCGTGCGATGGACCTGACCCCGACCGCCATCACCGCGGCGCTGATCGGCGTCAAGTCGCGCATCCAGGTCTTCGCGTTGCAGCGCGCAATCAACGAATTCGCGAAGGAGCCGCTGCTTGCCGTTCTTCCGGGCGTAGCGCTGCAGGAGCTCTGGGAAATCGTAGGCGTGGCCGAAACCGCCCTGATCGGCGTATCCGCGATCGTCGTCGTCACAGCACTCCTGGGCATGGCGACGATGATTTTCTCCTCCCTTAACGAGCGCAGGCGCGAAATGGCGATCCTGCGCGCTGTGGGTGCGAGCCCGCTTGCCGTGGTCGGGCTGCTGATGCTGGAGTCGGTGCTGATCACGGCTTTGGCCGTGGTGATTGGAATCGGCATGCTCTATGCGGCGCTATGGATTGCGCGTCCATTGGTCGACCGCGCTTTCGGGCTTTATCTTCCGCTCACTCCGCCAACCGCCCGCGAGGCATGTGTTCTTCTCGCCATCGTCGTTCTCGGGGCGATCGTCAGCCTTTTCCCGGCCGCACGCGCCTATCGCCTTTCCCTGGCCGATGGAATGACTGTGCGGATCTAGAGCATTTTGCAGGCAAGTGGAATTACTTGCCGTCGCATAGTGCGGGCAAAACAAAGAGATAGAGCGGACGCGCGAGCGAATGTGAGCGCATTCCGCTCTAGGCCGGTCATAAGAAAAACCGGCCGGCTAAAACGTATTGCGGCACCTTCACCTTCGCTTGACAGCAATAAGGGCGAAATATACGTTTTGGTTCATATGAACACAAATTGTCATATATCGCACAATCGACCGAGCTTTCGGCGGGCGATCGGCTTTTTGCGATCACGTTCGAGGGCTCGGCCGGTTGCCGATCGGTGCGTGTTCATGTGATTCACTCAATCGTGGGAGGAAGATGTGAGAGCTTTTCAGACACAACCGGCGATCCGGGCGGCCTTGCTGTCCGGCATCGTATTTGCCGGCGGCTTGGGGATGGGGTTGGCGCATGCGGGCGAGATTTTCGCCGACACCGTCTATAAGAACGGCAAGATATATACCTTGGATGCCGAGTCTTCGGTCGCCTCAGCGGTCGCGATCGTGGATGGCCGCTTCGTCGCCGTCGGCACGGATTCGGCGATCGAGCCCTATGTCGGCCCGGATACTCAAGTCGTAGACCTCAACCAGCAGACGGTCATCCCCGGCCTCAACGACACGCACAACCACTCCCTGGCGGCGGGCGAGCAGGCCTTTCGCGTGCCTCTGGAGGATGTGAAGACCGTTGCTGAGGCGCTGGAGCGGATCAAGGAGGCCGCCGCCGAGAAGAAGCCAGGCGAATGGATCATCGGAAGTTCCTGGCACCCGACGAGCCAGCTTGCGGAGCACCGTTATCTCACGGCGAAGGAGATCGACAGCGTCGCCCCGAACAACCCGGTGTACCTGCGCGGCCATGTTTCCTCGTTCAACACCGCGGCGATGAAGCTTGCGGGTGTGGATCGCAATACGCCCGATCCCGAAGGTGGCGTGATCGAGAGGGATGAAGCAGGCGAGCCAACCGGCATTTTCCAGGAGCGCGCCAGCAGGCTGATCACCTCCCACATACCGGAACCCACGGTGGAGGAACTCGAGGAGCGCTATGTCGAGGCGATGAAGGTGGCCAATTCATACGGCCTGACCAGCGTCACCGAACCGAGCCTGGCGCCCGAAAACATCCGTGCCCTGCAGCGTCTGATGCAGGAGGGTAAGCTCACCCTGCGCTATTCGGCGATGTACGGACCGAGCCCTGCCTTGTCGCCGGAGCAATGGGACGCCGCGACGAAGGGGGTCGGCACCTCGTCGGGGTTCGGCAACGAATGGCTGAAGCTCGATGCCATCGGCGAGATGTCCATCGACGGCGGCATGACGTTCCGCACCGCTTTCATGCGCGAGCCTTATCCGGACGATCCCGAGTATCGCGGCGTGCCGGCGATGTTCAAGGAACGCTTGATGACCAACGTCAGCATCGGCAACAAGAACGACTGGCGTTTCTCGATCCACGAGGTGGGAGATGCCGCAATCGATTGGGTTCTCGACGCCTATGATGCCGCCAACAAGGAGAAATCGATCGCTGGGCGCCGTTTTGCGGTCATGCATGGCAGCCTCATCCAGCGCGATCAGCTGGAGAGGATGAAGGAGCTGGGCGTGATCATCGAGCTCCAGAACATCTTCATGTGGGACAAGGCGGCGACCGTTGAGCGCAATCTCGGCAGGAAGGTGGCCGACCGCGCCGTGCCGACCCGGATGGCGATCGACATTTTGGGCGTCAACAACGTGTCGCTCGGTTCCGACTTCCCGACCAACATCATGAATCCCTGGATCAATCTCTACGTTGCGATTACCCGGAAGGACCCGAACGGCACGGTCTACGGCGCGGATCAGGCGATCACGCGGGAAGAAGCCCTGCGCATCTATACGGTCTCCGGTGCCTACACCAGCTTCGAGGAAGACATCAAAGGCCCGATCAAGGTCGGCAACCTCGCCGACATGGCGGTCCTTGATCGTGATTTCTTCACCGTTCCCGATGAGGAGATCAAGGATATCGAGGTGGTGCAGACGATCGTTGGCGGAAAGACTGTCTACCAGCGCTGAGGCTTGTCGGGACGTCTAGAGCGTTTCACGGCTTGACTGAATCGAATGGGATTCCAGTTTGGCGCGATTTGTGATTCAAGATGCTGGCTGGATTGGAGGCCAGCATCGGATGACCCGACCTCTTTCCAATGATCTTCGTGAG
>Ga0180221_1001599_pt1 | contig 14620 bp, 5 predicted proteins | sample eDN5th37CKraftMG_FD_151339 | JGI IMG/M metagenome (GOLD analysis project Ga0180221, IMG submission 151339) | Enriched Miracle-Growth compost microbial communities from Emeryville, California, USA - eDNA 5th pass 37_C Kraft MG (version 2) (version 2) ...
AGGATCTCCTCGTGGGTGGCCGTGGCCCGGAACGAGCCGTTGTTCCGCCCGTGCCGCAGCACCTCGATGCGGTCGGCGACGGCCCGCACGTCGTTGAGGTTGTGGCTGATGAGGACGACGCCGAGCCCCAGCTCGCGCAGCCGCTGGATGTGGGTCAGCACCTCCGCCGTCTGCGCCACCGACAGCGCCGCCGTCGGCTCGTCGAGCACCACGATGCGGGGCTGGCCGATCAGCGTGCGGGCGATCGCGACCGCCTGCCGCTGCCCCGCCGACAGGTGCCGCAGCGGGGTGCGCACCGACGGGATCCGCACGGTGAGGTGCTCCAGCAGCGCCCGGGTCTCGGTCTCCATCCTCCCGTCGTGCAGCAGGCCCCCGCGCCCGCGCAGCTCCTGGCCGAGGAACACGTTCGCGGTGACGTCGAGGTTCTCGCACACGGCGAGGTCCTGGAAGACGCTGGCCACCCCGAGCTGGTTCGCGGCCGACGGGGACGCGATCGTGACGGGCTCGCCGTCCACCTCCACCTGCCCGGAGCTGGGCGTCAGGACGCCGGCCACGATCTGGGCGAGCGTCGACTTGCCCGCGCCGTTGTCTCCGACGAGGGCCACCACCTCGTGCGGGTGGACCTCCAGGTCGACGTCGACGAGGGCCTCGACGGCGCCGAAGTACCTGCTGACCTGCCGCAGCGCGAGCAGCGGCGTGCGTCCCCTCACCGGTTCCCCTTCCCTGTCCCGACCTGACCCACCGTGACGACACCGGGCGCGCCGTTCTCGCCCGGCGGCTCCAGCAGGTCCGTGTGTGCCAGCGCCAGCGCCAGGGCGCCCTCCAGCTCCGCACGGGTGCCCAGGGCGGCGGGCACCACGTCCAGCGGCGTCACCTGCTGCAGCAACGTCCTGCGGCGCAGCGTCTCACGCAACGGTCCGAGGAAGGCCTCGCCGGTGGTCGACAGCGCCCCGCCGACCACGACGAGCTCCGGGTTCATGGCCGTGGCGAGCCCCGCCACCACCCCGCCGACCACCGTGCCGGCGTCGGCCACGATCTCGCGGCACCCCGGGTCCCCCTCGTTCGCCATCCGCACGACGTCGGCGAGCGTGAGGTTGCCGTGGCTGCTGCGCAGCGGCTCGAGCAGCGCCCGGTCCCCCACCACCGTGTCCAGGCAGCCGCGGCTGCCGCACGAGCAGATGTTGCCCGCGGGGTCCACCTGCACGTGCCCGATCTCTCCGGCGGTGCCGGCCACGCCGCGGTGCACCCGCCCGGCCAGCACGATCCCGGCGCCCACGCCGTGCCCGGCCCGCACGTACAGCGCGTCGTGCACGTCGCGGGCGGCGCCGACGGTGCTCTCGGCGAGCGCCCCGAGGTTCGCGTCGTTGTCCACGAACACGGGGCGCGCCAGCCGCTTGGCCAGCACCTGGGCCACCGGGACGCCGTCCCAGCCGCGCAGGATGCCACGCACCGTGACCTGACCGCTCGAGGCGTCGACCGGCGCCGGCAGGCCCAGGCCGATGCCGAGCACCTCGTCGAGCTCGGACCCGACGCGCTCGAGCAGGTCGACGACCAGCAGGGCGGCACGGTCGAGGCTGGTGTCGGCCCGGTGCTCCGCGGGCAGCGGCAGCACCTGCTCCGCGAGGATCTCGTGCGAGACGTCGGCGACGGCCACCGTGAGCTGACGGCTGCCGACGAGCACGCCCGCGACCAGGCCCACCCGGTGCGCCAGGGTGACGAGCTGCGCCCGCCGCCCGGAGCGCACGGTGTTGCGGACCTCGACGAGCTCCGCCGCGACGAGCTCCTTGACGATGGTCGACACGGTGGCCGGGGACAGCCCGGTCGCGCCGGACAGCTCGACCTGCGTGAGACCGCCGTGCCGCTTCACGGCGTCGACGACGCGGGCCCGGTTGGCCTCGCGCAACGAGGACTGGGAACCCACCATCGGCAGCCGTCCTCTCACGCCGTGGAGTCTAGGGGGCGACGACGCGCGGGACGGCGGTGCTCCGCCGTCCCGCGCGTCGTGATGCGGCGACCGTCAGCGCAGCGCGGCCGCGCGGCGCCGGTTGTAGATGTCGAAGGCCACGGCCAGCAGCAGCACGAGGCCCTTGACGATGGGCTGCCAGGACGTCGGCACGCCCATGAGCTGCATGCCGTTCGACAGCACGGCCATGATCAGGCCACCGATGAGGGCGCCGCCCACGCGGCCCACGCCGCCGGACGTCGACGCGCCACCGATGAAGCAGGCCGCGATCGCGTCCAGCTCGAACATGTTGCCCGCGCTCGGCTGGGCGCTGTTGACGCGCGACGAGTACACGATGCCCGCCACCGAGGCGAGGAAGCCCATGTTCACGAAGATCCAGAAGTTGATCTTCTTGACCTTGACGCCCGACAGCTGCGCCGCGTGCAGGTTGCCGCCCACCGCGTACACGTGCCGGCCGAACACCGACTTCTGCGTGACCAGCGTGTAGGCGATCGTCAGCACCGCGAGGATGATGAGCACGATCGGCAGGCCGCGGCTCGACGCGAGCTGGTAGGCGAACCACATGACGACGGCCGCGACGACGACGAGCTTGACCACGAACAGCGGCATCGACTCCACGGTCTGCTGGTAGGCGATGCGCGACTGCCGGCTGCGCCACTGGGCCACCGCGAAGCCGACCACGGCGATCGCGAAGATGAGCAGGGTGAACGTGTCCACGCCGTACCCGCCGAGCAGGCCGTTGAGGAAGCCGTTGGCGATGTCGTAGTACGCGCCGCCGAACGGCGACAGCGAGATGTTGTCCAGCACCACGTACGTCAGGCCGCGGAAGAGCAGCATGCCCGCGAGGGTGACGATGAAGCCGGGGATGCCGACGTAGGCCACCCAGAAGCCCTGCCAGGCGCCGACCAGCAGGCCGACGACGAGCGCGGCGAGGACGCCCATCCACCAGGGCGCGCCGTTCTTGATGACGACGACGGCGGAGACGGCGCCGGTGAGCGCGACCACCGATCCCACGGACAGGTCGATCTGTCCGGCGACGATGACCATGACCATCCCGATCGCCAGGATCAGGATGTACGTGTACTGCAGGACGATGTTCGTGAGGTTCGTCGGCGACAGGAACATCGGGTTCAGCAGTGCGAAGATCGCGACGATCACGACGAACGCGACCAGGATCCCGCTCTGCCGCAGGTTCCGGGCGATCAGGTCCCGGGCCGAGGCGATGGCGTTCATGCGGAGAGTTCCTTCGTGGGCAGGGGCTGGTCGCGATCGAGGGTCATGAGCTCCATGAGCCGCTCCTGGGTCGCGTCGGCGACGGGGAGCTCACCCGTGATGCGGCCGAAGGCCAGCGTGTAGATGCGGTCGCAGGTCCCGAGCAGCTCGGGCAGCTCGGAGGAGATGATGACGACCGCCTTCCCGGCGGCGACCATCTTGTTGATGATCGTGTAGATCTCGTACTTCGCGCCGACGTCGATGCCTCGCGTCGGCTCGTCGACGATGAGGACGTCGGGGTCGGTGTAGAGCCACTTCGACAGCACGACCTTCTGCTGGTTGCCGCCGGACAGCTTGCCGACGCTCGCCAGGACGTCCGGCGTCTTGACGTTGAGGCTGCGGCGGTACTCCTCCGCGACGCGGATCTCCTCGTTGCCGTTGACCCACCCCTGGGGCGCGAGCTTGCCGAGCGCCGCCGAGGTGATGTTGTGCCGGATGTCGTCGATGAGGTTGAGGCCGTAGACCTTGCGGTCCTCGGTCGCGTAGGCGATGTGGTGGTCGATCGCCTCCGCCACGCTGCGCGCCTGGATCTCGGTGCCGTTCTTGTACAGGCGGCCGGTGATGTTCTTGCCGTACGAGCGGCCGAAGATGCTCATCGCCAGCTCGGTGCGCCCGGCGCCCATGAGCCCGGCGATGCCGACGACCTCGCCCGCGCGGACGTGGAAGGACGCGTTGTCGATGATCTTGCGGCCCGGCTGGGTCGGGTGGAAGACGGTCCAGTCCTCGACGCGCAGCACCTCGTCGCCCACGACGGAGGTGCGCTCCGGGAAGCGGTGCTCGAGGTCGCGGCCGACCATGCCCCGGATGATCCGGTCCTGGGTGGAGGAGGGGTCGGCCATGTCGATCGTCTCGATGGTGCGGCCGTCGCGGATGATCGTGGTGCGGTCGGCGATCTCGGCGATCTCGTTGAGCTTGTGCGAGATGATGATCGAGGTGATGCCCTGGGCCTTGAGCTGGCGCAGGAGCTCGAGGAGGTGCTCGGAGTCCGTGTCGTTCAGCGCGGCCGTCGGCTCGTCGAGGATGAGGAGGCGCACCTCCTTCGAGAGCGCCTTCGCGATCTCGATCAGCTGCTGCTTGCCCACGCCCAGCGTGCCGACGGGGGTCAGCGGGTTCTCGTGCAGCCCGACGCGGTCGAGCAGCTTCGCGGCCTCCGCGTTGGCGGCGTTCCAGTCGATGAGGCCGCCGCGGCCCCGCCGCTCGTTGCCGAGGAAGATGTTCTCGGCGACGGAGAGGTAGGGCACCAGGGCGAGCTCCTGGTGGATGATCACGATGCCGCGCTGCTCGGAGTCGTTGATCGTGCCGAACTCGGCGGTCTCGCCGTCGAACACGATCTCGCCGTCGTAGGTGCCGTGCGGGTACACGCCCGACAGCACCTTCATGAGCGTCGACTTGCCGGCGCCGTTCTCGCCGCAGATGGCGTGGATCTCGCCCTGCGTGACGTCGAGGTCGACCCCGTCGAGGGCCTTGACGCCCGGGAACTCCTTGACGATGGAACGCATCTCGAGGATGGTGCCGGTCACGAGGCCCTCCCTGGTGTGCGCGCGATGACGTGGGGTGCGTTCATGCTCCCTCGTCCTTCCTTCCGGGTGCGGGCCGTCCGCGGGACGGCCCGGACGGGCCCGTCCGCGCGGTTCGCCTCGACGGCGGCCGGCGGACGGGCCCGTCCTCGTGGGAGCGGGTCAGTCGGTCTGACCCTTCTTGACCTCGTCCTCGGTGTAGTAGTCGGTGTCGATGAGGACCGGCTTGATGTCCTCCTTGAACACCGTCTGGATGTCGAGCAGGTACGACGGGACGACCTTGACGCCGTTGTCGTACGTCTCGGTGTCGTTCGCCTCCGGCTCCTCGCCCTCGGCGAAGGACTTCGCGGCCTCCACGGCCTGGTCGGCCAGGTTGCGGGTGTCCTTGAAGATCGTCGAGGACTGGACGTCGTCGTTGATCAGGCTGACGGACGCGATCTCGGCGTCCTGGCCGGTGACGACGGGCAGGCCGTCGGAGATCGTCGGGCCCATGCCCGCACCCTTGAGGGCCGTGATGATGCCGCGCGACAGCGGGTCGGCCGGCGCGAGCACGCCGTGCAGCTCGGTGCCGTCGTTGTACGTGGAGGTGAGCAGGTTCTCCATGCGCTCCTGGGCGGTCTTCTGCTCCCAGCGCTGCGTGGCGACCGTGTCGAAGTCGGTCTGCTTCGACGGGACGGTGAGCGTGCCGTCGTCGAGGAACGGCTTGAGGGTGTCCATCGCGCCGTCGAAGAAGAAGTGCGAGTTGTTGTCGTCCGCCGAGCCCGCGAAGAGCTCGATGTTGAACGGCCCCTTCTCGTCGGTCTTCTCGCCGTCCTTGTCCAGGACCCCGAGGCCGCGCAGCAGCGCCTGCGCCTGCGCCACGCCGACCTTGTAGTTGTCGAACGTCACGTAGAAGTCGACGTTCTCGCTGTCGCGGATCAGCCGGTCGTAGGCGATGACCGGGATGTTCGCCGCGGCCGCCGCGTCGAGCTGGCTGGTCAGGGCGGTGCCGTCGATCGACGCGATGATGAGGACGTCGACGCCCTCGGTGATCATCGAGTCGATCTGCTGCGTCTGGGTCGGGATGTCGTCGTTGGCGAACTGCAGGTCCACCTCGTAGCCGGCGTCCTCCAGGCCCTTCTTGACGTTGTTGCCGTCCTGGATCCAGCGCTCGTAGGTCTGGGTCGGCATGGCGACGCCGACCTTGACCTCCTCGTCACCGTTCCCGGCGGGGCCCTCCGCGCCGCCGCCACCACCGGCACCGGAGCCGCCGCACGCGGCGAGTCCCAGCGTCAGCGCCGCACCGGCGGCCACCGCGCCCATCGTCTTGGCGAGTCGCATCCTCGCGCTCCTTCTCGTCGTCGAGTGTCCCCCGGCAGCGACCCTCGCCGCCGGCGCCCGGACGCCGGGAACATCCCCGGACGGCCGAGCCGGTCCGCGGTCCACGATGCTGCGTTCGAGATCCGAAGTCAAAGGGTTGATGGCCCTCGGGCGTAACGATCCGGTCACAGGATGGCGATGTGAGCGCGCACCTGAGGGCATTCTGTCCTGGATCGACCGATATTCCGTGGCCTGACGCACGATCCTGGACCGTCCGACGGCGGGATGAATTCACCCCCCGAGACCTTGGTTCGGTTCGGGGGGTGAATTCATCCGGCGGGTCGTACGGACGGTGTCCGGGCGTTCAGCGCTGCGGGTCCTCCAGCACCGCGACGGTCCGTGCCGGCACCGTGACGGTGCCCGAGCCCGCGTCCCACCGGGTCTGGCGCACCACGTCGTCGGCGCCGTCGCGCTGCACCCGGGAGAGCCCGAAGTCACGGCCCCGCAGGCCGGGCAGCTCGAGCGACACGGGCTCGGGCGACGCGTTGAAGACCGTGAGCAGGCCGTCGAGCCGCCGGTCGGCGTCCCGGCCCACGGTGTCGTCCACCAGCATCGCGACCACGCCGGGGGCCGCGTCCGGGCCCGCGCCCGGGAACGACACCTTCTGCTCGATCGCGTCCGCGCTGCCGAGCCGGAACAGGCGCGTCGAGGAGCGCAGCTCCAGCAGCTCCCGCGCCGCCGCGGATGCCGTCGCGATGTCCGACGGCGCCGGCTTCAGCGCCGGGTCCGCCAGGAGCGGCGCCATCACCGGCCACGCGTCGGCGTTGTCCGCGGCGGGCGGCAGTCCGCGGCCGAAGCCGTTGTCCTGCCCCGACCAGTCGATCGCGTTGAACCAGTCGCCGGAGTCGTAGGAGTTGCGGTCCAGCGACTTCGAGCGCAGCAGGTCCGTGCCCGCGTGCCAGAACGACGGGGTCTGGGCGAGCGCCGTCGTCGCGAGGGACACCGTGTTCATCCGCACCCGGTCCGCCATCGCCGTGTCCCGCGGCAGCTTGAGCGTCAGCAGGTCGAACAGGGTCTCGTTGTCGTGCGCGTCGACGTAGGTGACGACCTCCTCGGGAGAGTCCGCGTAGCCGGCCGGGGAGCCGCGGTAGTCGAGGTCCTCGCCGCGGGTCGTCTCCCCGTCCCCGTCCCCCGACGCGCGGAACGCGAAGTCCCGCAGGTTGCCCGCCAGGCCGAGGCGCACCAGGTCGGTCTGGTGGCCGAGGTCGGCGCGCTCGTCGTCGGAGCCGTCGTTGACGCTGCCCGGGTCGCCCGTGCTGGCCTCGCGGCCGTTGGGGTCGGTGAACAGCCCCGTGCCGAAGCCCTGCGTGAACCGCGACGCGGCGTCCACCGGCGACCCGCCGTGCACGGCGTCACGCAGCCGGTCGCTGAACGTGCCGATGCCGGTGCCGCCGAGCTGGCCCTGCGTGGCCTGCGTGAACAGGGCGTTGTCGGCGACCTCGCCGAAGTTCCAGCCCTCGCCGTACAGGTAGACGGCGGACCCGTCGACGCCGTCCTCGCGGACGGTCAGGGCGTCCAGCGCGTCGCGCACGGCCAGCATGTTCTCCCTCGAGTGATGGCCCATGAGGTCGAAGCGGAAGCCGTCGACCTTGTAGTCGCGCGCCCACGTGACCACGGAGTCGACCATGAGCTTGCCGGCCATCGCGTGCTCGGTGGCCACGTTCTGGCAGCACGTGCTGGTCTCGACCGCGCCCGTGGTGGGGTTCAGCCGCTGGTAGTAACCCGGCACCACGCGGTCCAGCACGCTCTTCGCGTCCTGCCCGCTCGCCGCCGTGTGGTTGAACACCTGGTCGAGCACCACCTGCAGGCCCGCGCCGTGCAGCGCGCCGACCATCGTGCGGAACTCGGCCACGCGCGCCCCGCCCTCGGCGTCGGTGGCGTACGAGCCCTCCGGGACGCTGAAGTGGAACGGGTCGTAGCCCCAGTTGAAGCCGTCCTGCGCCGCGACCTCGGCGACCGCGGCCTGCTGCTCCTCGGAGTCGGGCGCGAACCCGGACAGGTCGCCCGTGGTCTCCTGGTCCGCCCGGTCCTCCGGGATGGTCGCGATGTCGAACGTGGGCAGCAGGTGCACCGTCGTCATGCCGGCGTCGGCCAGCTCCCGCAGGTGCGTCATGCCGTCCGAGCGCCGCTCGGCGAAGGCGAGGTAGGTGCCGCGGCGGTCCGCGGGCACGGTCTCGTCCGCGATCGAGAAGTCGCGCACGTGCAGCTCGTAGATCGTCTGGTCCACCGCCCGCTCGACGACGGGCCGCCGCGTGGTGCGCCACGCCTTCGGCTGCCAGCGCTTGTCGTCCAGGCCGACGACGACCGAGTGCGTGGAGTCGAGCGTGAGGCCCACGGAGTACGGGTCGGTGACGACGTTCGTCTCGACCGCCCCCGTGGCCGGCACGTACACCCGCACGGCGTACCGGTAGCGCGCGCCGTCCCAGGCGAGCCGCTTGGCCGCCGTCTTGCCGTCGAGGGTCCACGACCCGTCGCCCTGCCGCGCCGCGTCGAAGCGAGCGGGCTCCTCCCCCAGGTCGCGGCCCGCGGGCCAGACCAGCAGGTCCACGTCCTGCGCCGTCGGTGCCCAGAGCGCGAACGAGGCCCACTTGCCGCTCGGGTGGCGCTGAACACCGAACGTACGACTCGCCGCCTGCTCGCTGTACAGGTCGTCGAGCACACCCGGGACCTGCACCCCGGTGGCGGCGGTGAGGCCGTCGCCGGACGACCGCGTCACGAGGAGCTGACCGGTCAGCAGCTCCCCGACCCGGGCGCGGCCCAGCGGCTCGCCGTCGCCGTCCACCGGCGCGAGGGCGGCGTGGCCCGCGAGCGCCGGGAAGTCGCGCGCGACGTCGTCGGGCACGTCGCCGGCGGGGACGAGGTCGTAGGGCGCGGCCCCCTCGGGGAGGTCGCCGCCGTCCGGGCCCCGCACCGCGCCGTCCGCGACGGCGAGCCCGCCGTCGGGCGCGGTCCACAGCGTCCAGTCGTCACCCGTCCCGAGGTTTGCCGGCGCCAGGACGAGGCCCTCGCGCACCCAGTGCGCGGCCTGCTGGCCGGCGCCGGGCAGCGGCGGGTTCTCGACGCCGATCTCGAGCACATGGGTGGCGAGGTCGTAGGTGAAGGCCACCGTCTCGCCGTCCCCGACGCTGAACGAGTAGTTCGGACCGTCGGGCGCGCCGCCCAGCCCGTAGTTCTCGGCCCAGCTCAGCCCGTGCGCCACCTTGACCTCGTACGCGCCGGCGTCCAGGGCGTCGGTCGACCACTCGTACGTGCCGTCACCGTCGGGGTCCCTCAGCCAGGTCGCGAGGCAGTCCGGCGACCACGCCGCCGGGCACCCCACCTGGTCCTGGAACGACCCCGCCAGGGTGACGACCGGGCCCTGCGCCGTCGACGAGAAGTCGTGGCTCACCGGGTCCCAGTAGAACGTCACCTCGCCGCCGTCGTGGGAGTAGGCGGCGTTGGCGCCGTCGCGCTCGCCGCCCACGCCGTAGTTGACCTCCCACGAACCGTTGACCGCGACCTTGTACTCGTGGTCGCCCGCCGGCAGGTCGAACGTGCCCTCCCACACGCCGTCCGGGCGCTCGGTGAGGCGTGCGCTCTCGCAGTCCGGCGTCCAGTCCCCCGCGCAGCCCATCTCGCTGTTGTGGCTGCCCGGCACGGTGACCATGTCGATCTCCGGCTCCGGCTCCGCGTCGCCGACGGCGCCGGAGACGTCCACGCCCACCGAGGCGAAGGTCGAGGCGGCCGCGCGGTCGCCGTCGGCGTCCTCGGTGACGGCGCGGTACTCCACGAGGGTGCCCTCGGGCAGGCCGCCGGTGTCGTGGAAGACGCGGGGCGTGGTGTCCTCGACGGTGCCGAGGGCGTGCCACTCGCCGGTGCCGACCTCGCGCCAGGCGAACGACGTCTCCGCCCACGCGTCGTCGTCGACGTCGGCAGCCACGGGCGTGGTGCCTGTCACGGCCGCCCCCGCCCCGGGCACGGCGACCTCGAGCGTGCCGTCGGAGTCCGCGCCCACCCCGCGGTCGGCGCGCAGCACGACCGCCGACGTGGCGGGGACCGTGACCGTGACCTCGCCGGCGTCGTCCGCCGTCACCGGCTCGCCGTCGCCGTGGAGCACCTCGTACGAAGCGCCTGGCGTGAGCGTGGTGAAGGTCGCCGCCTTTGCCTGCGCCGCGTTGTTGACCGCGACGAGGTGCTCCACCTTCTCCTCGCGGTCCACGCGGCTGAACGCGTAGACCCCGGCGCCGTTCTCGGCGTACCGCTCGACCTGCGCCCCGGTCGCGAGCGCCGGGTGCGCCTCCCGCAGCTCCGCCAGCGCCGCGACGTGGGCGTACAGCGGGGCGTCCGTGGCGTAGCGGTCCTGGCTGCCCGCCTGCTCGCCGGTGACGAGCGGCTGGTCCGCGTACTCGTCCACCTGCGTGGCGAAGAGCGTCTGCCGCGCGTCCTTGTCGCCGCCCGTGCCGGCGAAGCCCTGCTCGTCGCCGTAGTAGACGACCGGCTGGCCGCGCGTGAGGTACATCAGCTCGTGCGCCAGCTCGTCGCGCGCCAGCGGGTCGTCCGTGCCGGCCAGCATGTAGCCCACGCGACCCATGTCGTGGTTGCCGAGGAACGTCGGCAGTGCGGACGCGGACCTCGTCGGCGTCGTGTACCGGTCGTCGCTCGCGAACAGGCTCGCGAGGCCGCGGGCGCTGTTGCCGCTGGCGTAGCTCGTCGCGGCCGCCTGGAAGGAGAAGTCGAGGACCGAGCTCATGTCCGTGTCGCGCACGTAGGGCGAGGTCTTGGCCGCGTCGGCGTCGTACACCTCGCCGAACATGAAGAAGTCGTCCTTGCCCTGGGCGTGGGCGTAGTCCATGACCTCCGCCGACCACGTCTCCCAGAACTCCGGGTTCACGTGCTTGACCGTGTCAATCCGGAAGCCGTCGATGCCGAGGTCGATCCAGTCGGAGTAGACGTCGACGAAGCCCTCGACCACCCGCGGGTCCTCCGTCATGAGGTCGTCCAGCCCGTCGAAGTCGCCGTAGGTGACCGACTCGCCCGACCACGTCGAGTTGCCCCGGTTGTGGTAGAGCGTCGGGTCGTTGAGCCACGCCGGGACCTTGACGTCGGCGTCCTCGGGGGCGATCACCGGGGTGTACGGGAACGAGGTCGCCGCGTCCAGCTCCGGGAAGTCCGCCGAGCCCGCCACGTCGGCCGGGTCGAACACGTTCCCGGCGGCGTCCGTGTACGGCGTCGTGGCCTGGTCGACGTACCCGTACTCCCCCTCCGCGTAGTCGATGACGTCCGCGGTGTGGTTGGTGATGATGTCGAAGTAGACCTTGATGCCCTTCGCGTGGGCCTCGTCGATCAGCGCACGCAGCTCCTCGTTGGTGCCGAGGTGCGGGTCGATCCGCGTGAAGTCGGTGATCCAGTAGCCGTGATAGCCCGCGCTCGCGTCGTCGCCCGTGCCCTGCACCGGGCGGTTGAGGAAGGACGGCGTGAGCCAGATGGCGGTGGTCCCCAGGCCCTCGATGTAGTCGAGGCGCTCGCGCAGGCCCGCGATGTCCCCGCCCTGGTAGAAGCCCTTGTCCGTGGGGTCGAAGCCGTGCGCGAGGCGGTCGCCGTCGATCCCGCCGGTGTCGTTCGACGGGTCGCCGTTCGCGAACCGGTCGGTCATGACGAAGTAGAACCGCTCGTCGGAGCCCGGCTGGCGCACCGGCGGCACGACCAGGCCGGCGTCCGTCGCCTCGTCGTACCCGCTGGCCAGCGTGAGCGGCGTGAGCGCGATCCGGTGCGTCGTGTCGTCGTAGGTGACCCGCACCCGGGCGTCGCCGCCGAGCACGAGCGGCGCGTTCTCGTCGCCGCCCTCGCGCCCGTAGGCCTCGTCCCACGAGCCGTCGAGCGCCACCTTGTACTCGTACGAGCCGGCGGGCAGCTCGACGTCGGCGCTGAACGTCCCGTCGCCCGCGGGCGTGAGAGCGGTGTCCGCACAGGTCGGGTCCCAGTCCTCGGCGCAGCCGAGCTCGGTCTGGAGGTCCCCGACGAGCGTGGCCGTCCGGTCGGCGGCACCCGCCGCGGGCGCCGCGGTGACGGCGAGGCCGGCGGACAGGGCGGGAACGGTGAGCGCGACGGCGGTCAGCGACGCGGCCGCGCGGGTCGGGCGCCGTCGCAGGGCGCGGGCCTGGGCAGCACGAGGCATGGAGGACTCCTTCGTCGTCCGGGCTCGCGGACGTCGCGACCCGCGGCGACTGTACCGTTGCTGCAACCTTGCAGCAAGGGTGCCCGAGAACGCTGTGGGCGCTCGTTCGGCGCTATCCCTGGGGATATAGCGCCGAACAAGCGCCCACAACGGAACGACGGTCAGCCCGCCAGGTGCCCCCAGCGCGGCGCGAGCTCGTGCCACGGGCCGACCTCCGCCACCTCGCCGTCGGCGAGCACGACGACGCGGTCGGCGCGCGACAGGGCCGCACGCTTGGACGTCGCGCCGACGACGGTCGTGCCGCGCTCGCGCAGCGACGCCCACAGCTCGATCTCCGTGGCGGCGTCCAACGCGCTGGAGACGTCGTCCGCCAGCAGCAGCTCGGCGTCCGTCGCCAGCGCGCGGGCGAGCGCGAGCCGCTGCACCTGGCCGCCCGACAGCCGCACCCCGCGGTGGCCGACGAGCGCGTCCGGGCCGCCCGCCTCGTCCACGTCCTGCCCGAGGCGGGCCGCGGCGACGGGGCCGTCGACGTCGCGCTCGTGGTCGAGGCGCACGTTCTCGCTGAACGTGCCGGACAGCACGCGCGGGACCTGCGCGACGTGCGCGACCTGGCCGGGGCGCAGGAACGCCTGGGCGTCCGCGACGTCCCGCTCGTTCCACCGGATCCGGCCCCGGTGCTCCATGAGGCCGCTCAGCGCCGACAGCAGGCTCGACTTGCCCGACCCGACCTGGCCGAGGAGGAGCACGAGCTCGCCGCGCCGGACCTCCAGGTCGACCCCGGACACGCCGATCGTGCCGTCGTCGTGCACCGCCGTGACGCCCTCGAGCCGCAGACGCTCCAGGGCCTCCCTCGGGCCGGCGGTCGGCGCCGGGGCCTCGCCCGTGAGCAGGTCGACGTCCTGCGGAAGGGTCGTGAGGTCGGCCCCCGCGGCGAACCGGCCGGTGGCGCGCTGCCACGACCGCGTACCGGGCGCCTCCGTCACGACGGCGCCCGCGACCACGCCGAACCAGCCGAAGCCGTTCACCGCGTTGGCGACGAGCAGCGCGGTCGCCAGCCCCCACGTGCCGGCCAGCAGCCCGGCCCAGGCGGCCACGACGCCGAGCTGCACCATGATCATCGGCACGCCGTCGAGGGCGGCCTGGATGCGGTGCTCGAAGATCGCGGCCCGCACGCGCCCGGCGTCGACCTGCCGCAGGTGGCCGTGCACCTCGGGCGTGCGCGCGGCCAGCTTCACCGTGCGCGCCGAGTCGAGCGCGGAGACGAGGGCGCGGCCGAACCGGGCCCGCGCGGCCGACGAGCGGGTGGCCGAGCGGCCCGCGATCGGCCGCCCGATCGCCGACGCGCCCGCCGAGACGACCATGACGGCGAGGAGGACCGCGCCGGCCAACCACGAGCCGCTGAGCAGCGCCGTCACCCCCGCGATGATCAGGCCGTTGAGGAAGTCGACCCAGCGGTCCGCGTACCGCACGAACCGGTCGGAGTCCATCGCCCGGGCCACGACCTCGCCGGGCGGGGTGGCCCGCAGCCGCTCCTGCCGCGTCTGCCCGACCATGACCGCCATGCGCACCCGCAGCAGCACCTCGACCCACCACCGGGGGTACACGTACAGCGCCCAGGCCAGCGCCAGCGGCGCGACGACGAGCAGCACGGCGAACGTGACCATGAGCGCGGTCGGGAAGCCCTGGTCGAGCCCCTCGACCGCGCGGCCCCAGAGGAACCCGGTCAGCGCGCCCTGCGCGGAGACGAGGCTGGTGACGAGGAAGAGCAGCGCTCCCATCACGCCCCAGGCGGGCCGCACGAACAGCGCGTGCAGCACGCCCCGCGCGAGACTCGGCCCTTCGCCGGGGTCCGCCAGCCGCGGCGCCTCGCCCCGCCGCCGGCGGCCACCCACCTGGTCGGTCGAGCTCGCGCCGTCCGACGCGACCCCGTCCGACGCCGATCCCGACGAGTCCGCGGCGGCCTCGACCGGCTCCACCTCCGCCTGGCTCGCGTCGCTCGCCAGGAGCAGGTCGCGGTACGGGCCGTCCTCGCGCGCGAGCTGCGCCCGCGGCCCCTGCTGCACGACGCGACCGTGGTCCAGCGCCGCCAGCAGGTGCGCCCGCTCGATCGTCGTGAGGCGGTGGGCGACAAGGACGCCGGTGCGGCCGGCGAGCAGGCGCTCGGACGCCGCGACCACGCGCGCCTCGGTGAGGGGGTCCATCCGCGCGGTGGCCTCGTCCAGCACCACGACCTGGACGTCGCGCACCAGCAGGCGCGCGAAGGCGACGAGCTGCTCCTCGCCGGCGGACAGCGACGTGCCGCCCGGGCCGAGCAGCGTGTCGAGCCCGTCGGGCAGCCCCGACACCCAGGCGTCC
>Ga0180221_1001601_pt1 | contig 14604 bp, 14 predicted proteins | sample eDN5th37CKraftMG_FD_151339 | JGI IMG/M metagenome (GOLD analysis project Ga0180221, IMG submission 151339) | Enriched Miracle-Growth compost microbial communities from Emeryville, California, USA - eDNA 5th pass 37_C Kraft MG (version 2) (version 2) ...
AAGGCCCCGAACAGTGCCGAGGCGGCACCCAGCAGCAGCAACGGCACGCCCCAGCCGAGCGGCTGCGCCGGCCCGCCGAGATCCAGCACCAGCCGCGCGACCACATAGAGCGCCACCTTGGTCATGGTGGCCGAGATCAGCGCCGAGACATGGCTCGTCGCGACCGGATGCGCGATCGGCAGCCAGCCATGCAGCGGTACCAGCCCCGCCTGGGAGCCGGCGCCGAGCAGCACCAGCGCCAGCACCGCCGCCGCCCGCCAGCCCTGCGGCGGCGCGGCGCGCAGCCCGGCGAAGGAAAGATCGCCCGGGAGGCCGGCCAGCAGCCCGATGGCAGGGACCAGGCAGGCAGCGCCGAACAGGGCGAAACCGAGATAGAGCCGGGCGGCGGCCTGCTTCGCCTCGGATTCATCCCCCTGGACCTGGGCCACCAGCAGGCCCCAGGAGGCCAGTGACATGGCCCCGAAGCCGAGCAGCAGGGTGAAGCCATCCGCCGCCAGCAGCGTCAGCGCCATGCCGGCGAGAAGAAGGGGGTAGGGCATCAGCCGGCGCGGCGGCGCAGCGGCTTCATGGGTCCAACCGTAAAGGCCGCAGGCCACCCCCACCAGGCCAAGCAGGAGGAGGAACCAGGCCGAAAGCCCGTCCAGCGCCAGGGTCAGCGGCGCCCAGGGCGGCCCGACCGGCAGGAGCAGCACCGTGTTGTCGCCCATCGCCAGCCCGGCGAGGGCCAGAGCTGCGAAGCCGGCCGAGGCGAGGATGCCGCCGCCATGCACGATCCGTGCACCCTTCCCGGCAAGCGCGCCCAGGGGCGCCAGCACGATGAGGCCGAGCAGGAGAAGGGCGAGTGCTACGGTCACGGTACGCAGGATAGGCAGAGCCCGGCCGGGCCGGAAGGCGCAATCCGGTCAGCGCCTCCCGGCGCGCCCTGGGGGGCGGGCGCCAAACAGACAGAAAAAAGATGAGGGGTTCGGGGGGAATTCCTTCCCCCCGACCTTTTCAAAGCATCTCCAGCGGCTGCTTGCGCTTCGGCGGCGGGAAGGCCGAATCCAGCTCGGCCAAATCTTCCGGCGTCAGCACCACCTTCCAGACCTCTGCATTCTCCCGCAGATGCGCCTCGTCCGCCGCTTTGGGAATGCTGATGATGCCGCCGCCGCGCAGCGTCCAGGCCAGCGCCACCTGCGCCGCCGAGATCCCCTGCCGCTCCGCCACGCGCTTCAGCGCGGGGTGCCGCAGCAGTGCACCGCCCTGCCCCACCGGCGAATAGGCCATGACCGGCATCTTCAGCCGCGCGGCGAAGGGCAGCAGGTCGAACTCCACGCCGCGCGCTTCCAGATTGTAGAGCACCTGGTCGGTGGCGCAGTCGGCCAGCGCCGGCCCCAGTTCCTCCAGGTCGGACACGTCGAGGTTGGAGACGCCCCAGCGGCGGATCTTGCCCTGCTGCACCAGCCGTTCCATCGCCTCCACCGTCTCGGCCAGCGGCACGCTGCCACGCCAGTGCAGGAGGTAGAGGTCGATGACATCCGTCTTCAGCCGCCTGAGGCTGCGCGCGCAGGCCTCCGGCAGCCGCGTGCGGGAGGCGTTCTGCGGATAGGCCTTGGTGACGAGGAAGACCTCGTCGCGCCGGCCGGCGATAGCCTCGGCCACCACCTCCTCCGCACCGCCCTCGCCATACATCTCGGCGGTGTCGATCAGCGTCAGGCCCAGATCGAGGCCGAGGCGCAGCACGCGGGCCTCGGCGGCGCGGTCGGCACCCCGCTCGCCCATTTTCCAGGTGCCCTGGCCGAGGGCGGGAACGCTGGTCTCATCCGGAAAGGTAACAGTGTTCATGGCAAGCTCCCGATGGCCTTCCTATGTTGCGCCTCATGCGCCCGACCGCCATCCTTCCGATCGCCGCCCTCGTCCTGCTCGCCGCCGCTCCGGCGCGCGCCGAGACGGACCAGTTCGGTCCCTGGATCCTGACCTGCACCACCGATCCGATGACCGACAAGGCGAGCTGCCGCATGACGCACTCGCGGCCGGTCGAGCCCGCCACCGAGGCCATGCCCGCCCTGGCGCTGGAGATCGCGGGGCGGCGGGGCCGGCTGGTCCCGGTGGTGACGGCGCGTGACCTCGACCTGCAGGGCGCCATGCGCGGGCTGCTGGCGCTGACCGGCACGGCGCAGTTGCGCTTCCCGCCCCATCCGCTCTTCGAGATGCCCTGCGGCCTGGAAGGCCGCTCGGTGGTCTGCGCCCCACGCCCGGAGGACGCCGCGCGCGCCGCCGAGGAACTGCCCAAGGCCGACCGCGTGCTGGTGCGGGTGCTTGGCTTCGGCAGCGCCACCGCCGATTCGCCACCGCGCGAGCTGCCGCTCTCCGACACGCCGGCGGCCCTGGCCGCCTTCCGCGCGCGGGTGCCACCCGAGCAGGCGGAAGCGCCCCCGCCGGGCTTCAACCTGCAGGACGTCATCCAGCGGCTGCAACGCTACTTCTTCGCACCGCAGTAGACCGGACCCCGCCCGCCTAGCCAGCGGGCCGGCCCGGCTTTCCAGGATGCTCCGGCCGCGGGGCCTCCCCCTGTACGGCCTTCGCGCCACGGTCGGGCGATATCGCGAAGCGGTTCTCCGCCAGCGCCCCGGCCGCCATCACGCCGCCACCGGAACGCCGCAGGAAGAGGCGCCGGGTCAGGAAACCCGGCAGGCGTTGCGGGCTGCGGCTGCCCATGATCATCGTGCATCTCCCTGGCTGCTGGCGCGCGCGCCGGATCGCCGGAATGAACGGATGGACAGGTACCGGGTTGCGAGAGAAGCGCGACCCTCACGCTTCCCACGTTGCCCTCAACGACGCAGCCAGCGCCGCAGCCGCTCCGGCGCCTCGGCCATCGCCGCCTCGGCTCCGCAATAGGAGAAGCGGAGGAACCGGCGCCCCCGCGCGCGGTCGAAATCCACCCCCGGCGTGGCGGCGATGCCGGCCTCGGCCAGCATGCGGGCGGCGAAATCCACGCTGTCATTGGTCAGGTGGCCGATATCGGCCCAGAGATAGAAGGCGCCGTCTGCCTCGGCGAGCCGGTCGAAGCCCGCCGCCGGCAGGCCGGCCAGCAGCGCATCACGGTTGCGGCGATAGGCGGCCTTGTTGGCCTCCAGTTCCGCCGTGCAGTCGAAAGCCGCTTCCGCCGCCACCTGCGAGACGTGCGGCGCGCTGATGAACATGTTCTGCGCCAGGCACTCCACCGGACGGATCAGGTCCTCCGGCAGCACCAGCCAGCCGATGCGCCAGCCCGTCATCGAGAAGTACTTGGAAAAGCTGTTCACCACCACGGCGCTGGGGCTGAAGGCGGCGGCGGTGCTCTCGGGCATGCCGTAGGAAAGGCCGTGATAGATCTCGTCCGAGATCAGCCGCACCCCATGCGCGTGGCACCAGCGGGCGATCGCCGCCAGCTCCTCCGGCGACAGCATGGTGCCGGCCGGATTGCAGGGCGAGGCGACGATCAGCCCGTCCGGCAGCGGGTCCAGCGCTTCCAGCATGGCGATGGTCGGCTGGAAGCGGGTGGCGGCATCGCAGGGCAGGAGCTGCGGCACCATGCCGAGCGCGGTCAGGATATTGGCATAGGGCGGATAGTAGGGCGCGGCCATGGCCACGCGGTCGCCGGGGTCGAAAGCGGCCAGGAAGGCCAGCGGGAAGGCCCCGGAGGCGCCCACCGTCACCGCCACCCGCTCCACGGCGACCGGCGCGCCGTATTTCTCGGCCGAGTATCGGGCGATCCGCTCGCGCAACGAGCGCAGGCCGAAGGCTTCCGTGTAGCCCATCGGCGCCCCCGCCTGCAGCGCGCGGATCGCCGCCTCGGCTGCGCCGCGCGGCGCCCCGGTGGAAGGCTGCCCGACCTCCATGCGCAGCACTCCGGGCGCGCCGGGCGGCAGGCTCAGCGCGGCGGCATTGGCGGCGGCGATGACATCCATCACCAGGAAGGGCGGCGCCTCGGCGCCTCGTCCGGTCTTGAGCATGGGGGCTTCCCTTGCACGGTGGCGGAGAAAAAGGTCGGGGGAAAGAATTCCCCCGAACCCCCTTCTTCTGTTTGTCAGTTTGGGGCTGCGCTAGCCGCCAGCGCGCGAACTCGAAGAGAAAAGATGGGGGCCTGGGGGAATTCCTTCCCCCAGACTTTTTTTACTGCCCGCCAATCAGCGCCAACCCCGCCCCGCGCGGATCGGTCGCCGCGGCGCAGCGGTCCTGGCTACCCGGCAGGTAGCGCGAACAGCTGATGGCATTGGCGCGCCCGGGCTCCGGCACGGCGCTGACCGCCTCGCTCACCGGCGTGCCGTTTAGCAACACGCGCGCCGCCGGCAGGGCCAGCGCGATCGGTGCCGCGGCCTGTCCGGTGGCCGCCCCGGCATAGCGGAAGGCGCGCAGATTGGCGTTGTAGGCCAGGGTGGCCGCGAGCAGCGGCGGCTCGACGCGGCCGCGATTGGGCGCGGCGGCCAGCAGGAAGCCAAGCTGCGGCACCACGCGCCCGGTGCCGAAGAGGTTGTTCAGCGTGAAGGCGCAGGAGACGGCATTGCCGTCCTTGTCCAGGGTGACGAGGCTGGCCGAGGCGGGCAGCAGCGGCGCTGGGCCATCCAGCGGCGGCGGATTGGCGAGCAGGCTGGCCGCATCCCCACCACGCTCGCGCCAGGCGCGCGAGACGGCGAGGCCGCGCTGGGAGGCGGCGTCCACCCCGGCGCCGGACTGCAACGCCTGGAAGGCGGCGGCGCCTGCCAGCCCGCCATCGGCCGGCGGTGGCAGGAAGGCGAGCGTGTCGGAACCCACGCGCATCTCCAGCGGCTGCGCCATCACCGGCACGGAGGGGCGGAGATCAGCCAGGGTCAGCGGTCCGCCCGCTGTGCGGGAGAGTTCCACCACGCGGCGCGCCATGGCGCCCTGGTACATGTCGCCCACCCCGGCGATGCGCAGGGCCGAGAGCGTGCCGCCGAGATCGGGCTGCACCAGCCGCGCGCCCTCGGTGAGCGGGTGGCCGTCCGGGCCGGTGAAGACGGCGCGCGCCTGCGGGTCGGCCAGCAACGGCCCGGCCACGGCCGCGAGATCCTGCGCCAGGGCGCGGGAGGTGGTGGTGCCGAAGCGCGCGAGCTGCTCGGCCGGTGCCATCAGCTCGTTGAAAGGCCGGCGCGGCAGCCGCGTGTGCAGCGCGAAGAGACCGCGCGCCAGCATCGGCACCGCCGCCGGGCGGTCACCCACCGGCCCGCCCGGCGAGGGCGCCGTGGCCGGGAAGAGCACCGCCTCGGTGCTGCCGCGCTCCTGGCTGAAGATAAGGCAGGCGCCGCCACCGCCGAGCCCGGTGCGGGAAGGCAGCGTCACCGCCATGGCGAAGCCCGCCGCCACCGCCGCATCCACCGCCGTGCCGCCGGAGGAGAGCACCTCGCGCCCGACCAGCGCGGCGCGCGGCTCATCCGCCACCACGCCGCCCAGGAAGCCGCGCACGTGGCCAAGCTGGCCCTCGGGCGGGGTATTGCTGCCGACCACGCTGTTCACGGCGCTGCCGAGGGTTCCGCAGCCGGACAGGCCCAGGACTCCCGCCGCCGCCAGCGCGGCGGCCCAGGATGCTGGCCGCTTCCGCCCGCTCCGGACTAGGCTATCGGCCATGCGAAGCCTGTCGGCCCCGTTCCGCACGCTGCTGCTCATGCTGGCGTTCTTCACTCCGTTGCTACTCGCCCGCGCCGTGCAGGCCCAGGGCGGTGACCAGGGCGGCCGCGGCGCCGCACTGATCCGGGACGCCGAGACGGAAAGCATGATCCGCGATTTCGCGCACCCCCTGTTCCGGGCGGCCGGAGCCGATCCGGCGCTGGCGCGCATCTCGCTGATCCAGGACCGGGCCATAGACGCCTTCGTCACCACCGGCAACCGCCTGTTCATCCGCACCAGGTTGATCCGGCAGGCGGATTCGGCGGCGGAACTGGTTGGCGGGCGGGCGCATGAGGCCGGCCCTGTCGCCAGCGGCCACCCGGCGCGGCGGCCCGGACAGGCTTCGCTTGGCGGGGCGCAGGGGCGACTCGGCAACCCGCCCATGCCCGATCTGGTCCTGGCGGAAGAGGCCCTGCTGAAGGAGAACCACCCCGATGCCCGCTTCCCGGCCCTGCCCGGCTGCGGGCGCAGGATCTGCGCAATGCCGCGCGCCCGGAGAACCTGACTCCGGAGCCGTGCAAGGCCGAACAGGCCCAGAGATGGACATGATGACCAGATGGAGATGATGACCGCGTGACCCGAACTCGTACCAAGGCGGCAACACTGGCTCTCGGCGCGGCGCTGCTGCTCGGCGCGGCGGCGCCGGCCGCCGCCCAGGCGCTCTCGCCGGAGCAGCGCAAGGAAGTGGTGGACGTCCTCCGCGAGGCGCTGCGCAGCGACCCCTCCATCCTGCGCGAGGCCATTCTGGCCCTGCAGCAGGCGGAGCAGGACGACCGCGCCGGAGCGCAGCGCGCCGCCATCGCCGCGCGGGCGGATGCGCTGCTGCGCGACCCAGCCGACCCGGTGAAGGGCAACCCGCGCGGAGACGTGACCATCGTCGAGTTCTTCGACGCGCGCTGCGGCTACTGCAAGACGCTGCACCCGACGATGGAGGCGCTGCTGCGCGAGGACCCGCAGGTCCGGCTGGTGCTGAAGGACCTGCCGATCCTCGGCCCGAACAGCCTGCTGGCCAGCCGCGCCCTGCTGGCGGCGCAGCGCCAGGGCAAATACGTCCCGCTGCAGGACGCGCTGATGCGGCTGAAGGGCGAGCCGACCGAGGCGGCCCTGCAGGCCGAGGCGGAGCGCGCCGGACTCGACTGGGCGCGGCTGAAGCGCGACATGCAGGATCCGGCCTTGCAGGCCCGGTTGCAGGGCCATCTGGAACTGGCCCGCGCGATCGGCATCGAGGGCACGCCGGCCCTTGTGATCGGCGGGCAGCTGGTGCCGGGCGCGGTGGACCTGCCGACGCTGCGCCAGCTCGTGGCGCAGGCCCGGCACGAGGGAAAGCCGCCGGGCTGAGGTTCCGCCGCCGTGCAGTTGCCCATCCCGCCCCCGCGTATAAGAGTATCGGCGGGAGAATGACGGGGGGATGGCCGTGGTGGCGCAAGCAGGGGCGCTTCCGGTGGCGGGCCATGCGCCGCTGCCCGGATGCGGGGGACTCCAGGGGTGAGCGAGGCGGCGGCGCCGGATTTCCTGCCGCACTTCCCGGTGCGGCTGCCGGTGCCGGACCTGCGGCCCTGGCGGGCGGGCAACCTGATGGAAGGCGTCTGGAGCTTCACCGCCGAGGCGCCAGGCCCGCATGTCGTGCTGGTCAGCCTGATCCATGGCAATGAATTTGCCGGGGCATCGCTGCTCGTGCGCTGGCTGGAGCAGGGCCTGCGCCCCGCGCGCGGACGGCTGACGCTGGTCTTTGCCAATCTCGCCGCCTTTGCCCGCTTCAATCCCGCCGACCCGACGCTCAGCCGCTTCCTGGACGAGGACATGAACCGCGTCTGGAGCGACCGCGTGCTCCAGGGCCACCGCCACAGCCGCGAGTTGGACCGCGCCCGGGCCCTTTGCCCGCTGCTCGACAGTGCCGACCTGCTGCTCGACCTGCACAGCATGCTCTGGCCTTCCGACCCGCTGCTCATCACCGGCACGCCGCGTCGCGCGCTGCGGCTGGGGGCGCGGCTCGGCATCCCGTCACTGGTGGTGGCGGATGAGGGGCACAGCACCGGTCTGCGGCTGATCGACCGCCCCGGCTTCGCCGATCCGGCGGGCGGGCGCACCGCGTTGCTCGTGGAGGGTGGCCAGCACTGGGAGCCGGAGACGCTGGCCACACTGGAAGCCTGCGCCACCGCCCTGCTGCGGGAAAGCGGCTGCGTCGATTTCCCCGCCCCTTCCCCGCCGCCCGCCCCGCGCCTGGCCGAGGTGACGCAGACCGTGGTGGCGCGCACGCATGGCTTCGCCTTCGTGCAGCCCTTCCGCGGCGGCACCGTGATCCCCGCCCGCAACACGCTGCTGGCGCTGGATGGGGAGGCGGAGATCCGCACCCCGCATGACGACTGCCTGCTGGTAATGCCCACCCCGCGCACCATGCGCGGCCATACCGCCGTGCGCCTGGCGCGTTTCCTCTCGCCCGGAGAGATCTGACCCCGGCCGGGTGGCCCGGCGAGAAACGAATGACCGCGTCCGATTGCAGGCCCCCGATTGCAGGCCATTGACGGATGGGGCAGCCTGACCGGCGCCGCATCAGACGGCGCATGAGGGAAGGGACAGGATGGCGACCGGACGGCGCATCACTGAGCGGCAGGAACATGTTTCACCGGCGCTGGTGGCTGGCGCCGCCAAGGGCTTCGCGGTCCCCCGCTGAGCCCGCGCGCGGAAAGGAGCCCGCCATGCGCGTCGCCGCCGAGAATGTCCGCCGGCAGATCACCGGCATCCTGCTGGCCTGGGGCATGGACCCGGACCTCGCCGGCACCACGGCCGAGGCCATGGTGCAGACCGACCTGATGGGCATCGACTCGCACGGCCTGTCGATGCTGATGATGTACGAAAAGCTGCGCGACGGCGGGCAGCTCGACCTGCGCGCCCGACCGCGCGTGCTGCGGCAGAATGCCTGCACGGCGCTGGTGGATGGCGGTGCCGGCCTCGGCCACCCGGTCGCCACCATGGCGATGAACCTCGCCGTGGAGAAGGCGCTCACCGCCGGAATCGGCGCCGTGGGCGTGTGCAACTCGCACCATTTCGGCGCCGCCGGCCATTACGCGCGCATCGCCGCGCGGCGCGGAACCCTGGGCATGGTGATGACCACGGCGCGCAGCGTGATGGCGGTGCCCGCGCGCGGCGCGGCGCCGATGCTCGGCACCAACCCGATCGCCCTGGCCGCGCCCGACGCTGAGGGCGAGCCGGCCTTCGTGCTGGACATGTCGAGCACCACCGTCGCCGGCAACAAGGTCAAGGTCTACGACCTCAACGGCAAGCCGATGCCGCCCGGCTGGGTGGTGGATGGCGAGGGCCGCCCCGTCACCGATGCCGCCGAGGGCATGGCCTATCTCTACCGCCGCGCCGAGGGCGGGCTGACGCCGCTCGGCGGTCCCGTCGAGACAGGCGGCCACAAGGGCTATGGCCTCGGCGTGATGGTGCAGATCCTGGCCGGCACGCTGACGGGCGGGGCCTTCTCCTTCCTGCGCAACCGCACCGCGCCGCCCGGCGCACCGGACAATATCGGCCATTTCTTCCTGGCCATCGATCCCGCCGCCTTCCGCCCGCCGGAGGAATTCCACCAGGACCTCGGGGAGTTGCTCGACACGCTGCGCCAGACTCCGCCCGCCCGGCCGGACCAGCCGGTGCTGATCCCCGGCGATCCGGAACGGAGCGAACATGCCGCGCGCAGCGCCGAGGGCATCCCCGTGCCGGAGACCCTGGCGCAGCATGTGCGCGACATCTGCGCGCGCTGCGGTGCCGATTATCTTCTGGAGCCCATGCCCGGCGCCGCGCGCCAGGGCTGAGAGGGAGCACATCATGCCGCCGATCACCCCTCCAGCCCGCCTCGCCTTCATCGGCCTCGGCGTGATGGGCGCCGCCATGGCCGCGAACCTGCAACGCGCCGGCTTCGCCCTCACCCTGCATACCCGCAGCCGGGGTAAGGCCGCGGCGCTGGAGCAGGCCGGCGCCGCCTGGGCGGAGAGCCCGGCCGAGGCGGCCCGCGGCGCGGCGGCGGTGGCGCTCTGCCTGCCCGATACGCCGGATGTCGAGGCGGTGCTCTTCGGCCCCCGGGGCGTGGCGGAAGGGCTGGCGTCCGGCGCGGTGGTGATCGACTTCTCCAGCATCGCCGCCAGCGCCACCGCCGGTTTCGCGCAGAGGCTTCAGGCGGAGCATGGCGCCTTCCTGCTGGACAGCCCCGTCTCCGGCGGCCCGGCCGGGGCGCGGGACGGCACCCTCACCTGCATGGTCGGTGGCGATCCGGCGGCCTTCGCCGCGGCGGGCGCCGTCTTCGCGGCGGTGGGGCGCAGCGTCACACATCTCGGGCCGGCCGGGGCCGGCCAGGTCTGCAAGTCGGCCAACCAGCTGATCATCAGCGGCACCATGCAGGTGGTCTTCGAGGCGCTGGCGCTGGCCCGCAAGGCGGGGCTGGAGCCGGAAGCGATGCGGCAGGCGCTGCTTGGCGGCTCCGCCCGCTCGGCGGTGCTGGAGGCGCATGCGAAGCGCTATCTCGATGGTACCACCCAGCCCGGCTTCCGCGCCGAACTGATGCGCAAGGACATGCGGCTGGCCCTCGGCGCGGTGCGCGACCACGGCGTCTTCGCGCCCGGCACCGCGCTCGCGGCGCAGATGCTGGAGGCGCTGGTCAACAGCGGGCGCGGCGGCCAGGACTCCTCCGCGCTGGGCGAGCTGGTGGCGGAGCTTTCGGGGATCGGGGCGCCCCGCGACCCCGCGGCCTGAAGGCCGCGGCGGCTCAGTTGATGCGCGGCACGGGCTTGGCGTAGAGCGGCGCCGAGACGTTCAGCGGGTTATGAACCACCGTGCCCGGATTGGGGTAGTAGTCCACGAAGAGGTTGATCCGGTGGCGCTTGCCGTTGTTGCGCACCGAATGGCGCACGCGATTGTTGAAGTCGTAGGCGTGGCCCTTCAGCATGGTGAACTTGCGGCCGTCAATCTTGTATTCGACCGTTGGCGTGCTGCTGAGCGAGACGTGGATGCGATGCGCGCGCGCCGCCATCGGGTGGCCATCGACATGCGGCGCCACATGGTCGCCCGCCTTCAGCCGCACCAGCGCCAGCCGCGTGACCACGCCATTCGGCGTCTTCAGGGACGAAATGACCTGATCCACGACCGGCTGCAGCACGTCCTTGTACTGCAGCCATTCCGGCATGGTGAAGACCGGCCAGAGGTCGGTGTCCTCGCGGGCAATCGGCATGTATTTCTCGGGATCGACGCCGCGCTCCTTGGCCCAGACGTAGATCAGATCCTCGAAATGCTGGATGCCCGTGCTGTTGGCCGAGGGATGCCACTCGGTCTTCATCAGGATGTTGTCGGCCGCCGCATGCGCGCCGGAAGCCAGGATGTCCCGGCGCATGGTGTTGCCGGTCCAGTCCTCCTCGGTGAGACCCTCGACCACCTTCAGCAGGCCGCTGACGTCGATCGCGCCCAGGTCCCTCAGCGGAACTCCGATATCCATGGCACCCTCCCCCAAGCGGCCGGAATTTGCGCCCGCCGCCCGGAGCAAGTCAACGGGCGGCAGGCCTGCGCTCAGGCCGGCTCGCCGGCCACGGGGGGGAAGCCGAGCTCCTGCATGAGAGCGCCGATGGCGGCGATCGCCCGCTCCACCGCCGCCACATCGACGCCCTTGGCGACCAGCGCCACGCCATTGCCGGTCGGTCGGTAATAGGGATAGGAGCCGATGTCGATCTCGGGGAATTCGGCCTGGATCCGGCCCAGACCCTCGGCGAGCTGCCCTTCCATCAGCCCGTTGGCGTGCAGCGCGCGGGAGACGACCGGCGTGCCGCCCTTCAGCTTCGGCGCCAACCCGTCGAACATCGCCTGCATGATGCGCGGCACGCCGGCCATCACATGCACATTGCCGATGATGAAGCCGGGCGCGACCGAGACGGGATTGTCGATCAGTGTGGCGCCCCGCGGCATGGTGGCCATGCGCTGGCGGGCGGCATTGAAGTCGCCGGGCGGGTTCTGCCGCGCGTAATGCGCCGCCAGCCGCTCCCAGGCTTCCGGATGCGGCTCCCAGGGCAGGTCGAAGGCGGCGGCGATGCACTCGGCGGTGATATCGTCATGCGTCGGCCCGATGCCGCCCGTGGTGAAGACGTAATCGAACTTCGCCCGCACCTCGTTGACGGTGGCGATGATGGTCTCCCGCACATCCGGAATGACGCGCACCTCGCGCAGCGGAATGCCGATCTCGCCGAGCCGGGTCGCCAGGAATTTCAGGTTGGCGTCCTGCGTGCGGCCCGAGAGCACCTCGTTGCCGATGATGAGCAGGCAGGCGGTGGGGTTCGTCACGTGCGGGCTCCTCCTAGCCGGGCCTGCCGCGCCCTTCCCAGTCGGCGCGGCAGCGGCGCCCGTATCATCCTCCCGCATCGCCCGGCCGGAAAGGGTCGCCACCGGCTCCCGCACGGTCAGATGGCGTTTTCCCGCGCGCCCCGCCCGGCCGCTGCTCCACCGCAGAGATGTGATGGGCCGGGCGCGCGAGGAACGCGTGGAAAATGCAGCGTGCGCGTTCTTTCGGCGTGGAGGCTCGCGGCTGTTGGACCGGCGGCCCACCGGGGCGGTGCCGCCCTTGCGGCAAGGGGCGCATGGACCGCACGGAGTGCACCGGGCAAGCCGCATCCATCTGGAACAGCTCAGGCCCAAGAGGCACCTATGGATTCAGAGCTGCTGCTCTTCATCTCGATCGGGTTCGTGGCCCAGCTCGTCGATGGCGCACTCGGTATGGCTTTCGGCATTCTCTGCAGTTCAGGGCTGCTGGCCCTGGGGCTGCCACCGGCCCTGGCGAGCGCCTCCGTCCACGCCGCCGAAACCGCCACGACAGCGATGTCCGGCCTGTCGCACTTCTACAACCGCAACCTGGACAAGCGCCTGTTCCTGAAGCTCGTTGTGCCGGGGGTGCTTGGGGGAATCTTCGGCGCCTACCTGCTGACCGGCCTGCCAGAGCGAGCGGTGAGGATCTTCGTCGCCTTCTATCTGGTCGCCATGGCCGCCCTGATCTTCGGGCGGGCACTCGGGCACATCCAGCGCAAGCGCCACCTGCCCCCGCAACTTCTCGGTGTCGGGGGCGGCTTTCTGGATGCCATCGGTGGGGGCGGCTGGGGACCCCTTGTCGCCTCGGCGCTCCTGGCCACCGGCAACGAGCCGCGCCGCTCGATCGGCACCGTGAACTGCGCGGAGTTCTTCGTCACCGTCGCGATCTCGGTGACTTTCCTGCTGCATCTCGACATCAGCCGCTATGGCCACGTCGTGCTCGGCCTGATCATTGGAGGCGGCATGGCCGCGCCGCTGGCCGGCTATCTGCTCCGGATCATGCCCCAGAAGCTGGCACTGAGCCTGGTCGGGGTGGTGGTATCCGGTCAGGCGGTGGTGACGGTCTATCACCTGGTCACGCGCTGACCAGGTAGACCACCGGGCTCCGTAGCCGCCGCGACCCGGCGCCCCCCCTCCGACGCGGCGAGCAGGAAGGCGCGTGGAGAAAGCCGGCCCCCCGGAGACGCGGGAGGAGGCCGGCTTGCCCTCAGAGGAAATCCCGCAGCAGCGCCACCAGGGGCTTGTCGGCGGGCGGCATGGCATAGTCGGCCAGCTTGTTGGGCCGGACCCAGGCGAGCGCCTGCCCTTCCCGCGCTGTGACGCTGCCTTCCCAGCGGCGGCAGAGATAGAGCGGCATCAGCAGATGGAAGCGCCCCGCATCGTGGCTGGCGAAGGTGAAGGGGGCCAGGCAGGCCGCCGAGACATCGATGTCCAGCTCCTCCTTCAGCTCGCGGATCAGCGCGTCCTCCGGCGTCTCGCCCGGATTCAGCTTGCCTCCCGGGAATTCCCAGAGCCCCGCCATCGGCTTGCCCTCGGGCCGGCGGGCCAGCAGCACGCGGCCATCCGAATCCACCAGCGCGCAGGCGGCGACCAGCAGCATCGGCTTGGCGTCGGAGGATGGCGCCTCGACCAGGAGCGGCGGCTCGGGCAGCGGCACCGGGGCGGTCAGATCCTCCCGCCCGCCCTCGAAGAGCAGCACCGGCAGCTTGGCACTGCGGGCCAGGAAATGCGCCTCGCCCCGCCCGGCCTCGACCAGTCCGATCCGCCGCAGCACGGCGGCGGAGCGGAGGTTCTCCTCCAGCACATGGGCGAAGATGCGGTCGAGGTCGAGATGCGCGAGGCCCCAGCGCGCCAGCCGCCCCGCGGCCTCGGCGGCGACGCCGAAGCCCCAGAAGCGCCGGCCGACCCAATAGCCCAGCTCGGCGCGCCGGGTCTCCGGCTGGCGGGTCAGCCCGACGCAGCCGACCAGCACCTCGGTGTCGCCGTCCTGGCCGACGATGGCGAGGTGCCAAGCGGAGCCTTCCGCGAACTGGCGATGCGTGGAAGCGATCCACTCATCCGCCAGCTCGCGCGGATAGGGGAAGGGCACGCGGCTGAGCCAGCGTACCACCTCCCAGTCGTTGATCAGCCGGTGCAGGTCCGGCGCGTCCTCAGGCTGCAGCGGGCGCAGCGTCAGCCGCTCGGTGCGGAGGGGAGCGAAATCGACTGTCATAATGGCGTGTCCGGGCCCCGTGGCGCGTCGCGCCACGGGGCCACGGGTGTTACCGCTTCCACCAGCCACGCTTCCTCGGCGCGTCCGGGACGGAGTCCACCAGCACCGGCTGCACCGGCGGGGCGGCCTGGGGCTCCCCTGCCGCCGGGCCGGGCTCCGCCGGCACTGGGGGTGCCTCGGCGGGCATCACCGGCGCCTCGGGCACGACAGCGGCGGGCGTCGCCGGCTCAGAGGCCGGCGCCTCGGCGACCGGCGCTTCGGGCTCCGGTGCCGTGGCGGCCTTGGCGCGCGTCGTCCGGGTGCGGCGCGGCTTGGCCGGCGCAGCTTCCGCAGCGGGTGCCGCTTCGGTCTCGGCCGGCGCGGAGGCCGCAGCCTTGGCACGCGTCGTGCGGGTGCGGCGCGGCTTGGCCGGCGCA
>Ga0180221_1001602_pt1 | contig 14593 bp, 11 predicted proteins | sample eDN5th37CKraftMG_FD_151339 | JGI IMG/M metagenome (GOLD analysis project Ga0180221, IMG submission 151339) | Enriched Miracle-Growth compost microbial communities from Emeryville, California, USA - eDNA 5th pass 37_C Kraft MG (version 2) (version 2) ...
TCATGCCCGCGCAGGAGCAGCGCCGCCAGTGCCGGCGAGAGTGTCAGCGAGTTGAAGGCCGAGATCACCGTCGAGATCGCGATCGTCAGCGCGAACTGCCGGTAGAACTGCCCGCTCAGACCCGAGATGAAGGCGAGCGGCACGAACACGGCCACCAGCACCATGGCAATGGCGACGATCGGGCCGGAAACCTCCCGCATGGCGCGGTAGGTGGCGTCGCGCGGCGACAGGCCCTCCTCGATGTTTCGTTCCACGTTCTCCACCACGACGATAGCGTCGTCGACCACGATGCCGATGGCGAGCACGAGGCCGAAGAGGCTGAGCGCGTTGATCGAGAAGCCGAGGATGTAGAGCACCGCGAAGGTACCGATGATCGAGACGGGCACGGCCACCAGCGGAATGATCGAGGCGCGCCAGGTCTGCAGGAAGACGATGACGACGAGCACCACCAGCGCGATCGCCTCGAGCAGCGTGTGCACCACGGCATCGATCGAAGCGCGGACGAACTGGGTCGTATCGTAGACGATGCGGTACTCCACGCCCTCGGGCATCGTCTGCTGCAGCTCATCCATCACCCGCTGGATGTCATCGGATATCTGGATGGCGTTCGAATTCGGTGCCTGGAAGATGCCCATGGCGACCGCCTGCTTGTTGTCGAGAAGCGAGCGCAGCGCATATTCGGCCGAGCCGAGCTCGACGCGGGCGATGTCGCGCAGCCGCGTGATCTGGCCATCCTCGCCGGTCTTGACGATGATGTCGCCAAATTCCTCGGCGCTCTGCAGGCGGCCCTGCGCATTGACGGAAAGCTGCAGGTCGACGCCCGGCCCGCTCGGTGAGGCGCCTACCACGCCGGCCGCTGCCTGGATATTCTGCTCGCGGATGGCCTGGACAACTTCGCCTGCCGACAGCCCGCGCTCGGCGATCTTCTGCGGGTCGAGCCAGACGCGCATGGAATAGTCGCCCGAACCGAACACCTGCACCTGGCCGACGCCTTCGATGCGCGCCAGCCGGTCCTTCATATTGAGCACCGCATAGTTGCGCAGGTACGTGATGTCGTAGCGGTCGTTCGGGGAGAGCAGATGAACGACCATGGTGAGGTCGGGCGAGCTCTTGACGGTCGTCACGCCCAGGCGCCGCACCTCCTCAGGCAGGCGAGGCTCGGCTTGGGAGACTCGATTCTGCACGAGCTGCTGCGCCTTGTCCGCGTCGGTGCCGAGCTTGAAGGTTACGGTGAGCGTCATCACGCCGTCCGTGGTCCCCTGGCTCGACATGTAGAGCATGTCCTCGACGCCATTGATCGCCTCCTCGATGGGCGTTGCCACCGTTTCTGCGATGACCTTGGGATTGGCCCCGGGATATTGCGCGCGTACAACGATGGAGGGCGGCACGACCTCCGGATATTCGGAGATCGGCAAAGCCCGCAGGCCCAGCAGTCCGGCGACGACGATCAGCACCGAAAGCACGCCCGCGAAGACGGGGCGATCGACAAAAAATTGGGAAATATTCATCTTGCGTCCGCCCTTTCACAAAGCGGGATAACATCGCTGGACGGCTGTTAGGCCATCCCCGATTTCAACTCGGGTTTTTGCGGGAGGCCGTGGCCCCCCGCCTGGTTATCGCAGGGCCGTATCGGCGCCGGCGACCGTTTGCTCGGCGGGCGACATGGCCACGACCTGCGGGTCGACCAGAACGCCGGGGCGAACCCGCTGCAGGCCGTTGACCACGATGCGCTCGCCGGGTTCGAGCCCGTCCGCGACGATGCGCAGACCTTCCGCGGCGGACCCCAGCGTCACCTGCCGATAGGTGACCTTGTTCTCACCATCGACCACGAAGACGAACTTCTTGTCCTGGTCGGTGCCGATGGCGCGTTCGCTGATGACGAGCGCGGGCTTGGCGGTGGGCTGGCCGAGGCGCACGCGGACGAACTGTCCGGGGATCAGTCGCTTTTCCGGGTTGTCGAAGGCGGCCCGAACGTGGATCGTGCCGCTCGCGGTATCGACGTGGTTGTCGACGAACTGCAGTTTTCCTCGGATCGGCTCGCCGCCCGCTGCGCTGATCTCCACCGGGATCTGCTCGATGGCGGGCACGCCGGACGGGCCGGCCGGAAGCTCGGCAAGAGCACGGGCGACGAAATCCTCGCCTACACTGAAGCTTGCATAGATCGGATCGACCGAGACAAGACTTGCCAGTACCGGCGAGTTCGCACCCGCGGCCACAAGGTTGCCGACCGTGATCTCCAGCTTGCCGACGCGGCCCGAGATCGGCGCATGGATTTCCGTGTAGCCGAGATCGAGCCTGGCCGATTGCAGGGCTGCCTCCGCGGATCTGAGGCTGGCTTCTGCTTCGTGAGCGGCGCTGAGACGCTGGTCGAGATCGCTCTGGGAGACCGTGCGGTTCTCTGCGAGCCTGCGACCGCGCTCAAGCTCGAGGCGGGTGAGTTCCACCCGCGCCTTCGCCGCGGCAACCACCGCTTCGGCTTGCGCCACCGCGGCGGCGTAAGGAGCGGGATCGATCGTGACGAGCAGGTCGCCCTTGTTGACGAGCGCGCCCTCGCGGAAGTGCACCTCCTGCACCGCACCCGCCACGCGCGAGCGAACCTCGACGCGGTCGACTGCCTCCAGGCGGCCGGAAAATTCCTGCCAGGTCATGACATCCCGCGTTTCAACGACCGCGACCGAGACCGGCATAGCCTGCGGAGCCGCGGGCGCAGCGGATTCGGCTTTGGCGCCCTCCAGAAAATTGGTCGCCACCACGGCGCCTGAAGCGAGGACAACAAAGGTCAGCCCGGCTCCCAAGAGGAGCCGGCGAGCGGCAATCTTCATCATTGGTAATCTCCTAGACGGCCCTCAGGCCCGATCAGGTTGAAATTCGAGGTTGGAGAAGGCTCCCGTTTCCCGGAAAAACTGTGTGAAGAACTCACGAAGCGCGCCTGCCCATCTGGGTTCGGCCTCCGCGGCTCTTGAATAGGTGGCGGGCCATCCCGTCGGCCCGGGCAATACATGCTCGCTTACGCGAACGCCCGCCTGCCGCAGGCGTTTTGCGTAGTTGAGGCTTTCGTCGCGCAGCGGGTCGTCTTCGGCCGTAACCACGAGCGCGGGAGCAACCCGCGCCAGGCGCTCGCAATAGGCCGGCGCCGCATAGGGATGGCAGGCGTTGGCCGCAAAACCGAGATACCGGTTCCAGCCCTCCGACCATCGGCAGCCCTTGGAACTCGTTTCTTCCTTGCGGAAGGAACTCGTCGCCATGCACGGGTCGAGCATGGGAGAGAGCAGGATCTGGCCCTTGAGGCCGTCAACGCACTGGTCTCGCACCATCAATGCGAGGCCCGCGGCGATGTTGCCGCCGGCTTCCTCGCCCGCCACATAAAGGGCTGACTTCCGGTCGGCCAGCTTGGCGCGCAAGCGCCAGAGTGAGCCGAGAAGATTGAAGGTGAGCTCCAGGGCCTTGGGAAAGGGGTGCTTGTTTGCTTCGGAGTAATCGGCCGCCACGACCACCGCGCCTGCTTCCGCGAGCTGGGTGGCCACGTTCTGCCCTTCGGGAAGCGAGCCGCCGAGGAACATGCCGCCATGCAAATGCAGCACCAGCGGCGGAGGCGTCAGCAGCGAACCGCCGCCCCGATAGATGCGGACCGGCACAGGTGCGGCAGCACCTTCCAGCACATCCTCTGTCCAGTTCCCACTCATCTTCTCGGAATCCGATTCCTTCGCCTGGCTTGGCATTAATCGCACACCCCTCCTGACAACATCCTGTCCGGAGCCGGTGAGCCGGTGCCGTCGTTGGCGTTGAGATAGGGATCGTTTTTCTCTGGAAAAAGTCTTCGATTTATGACTTCACTATTTCTCCACGTGAATAATCGCGAAAGGAGATTGCCATGGACCAACTCGCCGCCATGCGCACATTCGTCCGGGTCGTCGAGACCGGCAACTTCACCCGCGCCTCGGATTCACTAGCGATCCCCAAGGCGACGGTGACGAAGCTGATCCAGGGGCTGGAGGCTCATCTTCGCACGAAACTCCTCAACCGCACCACACGCCGCGTGCTGGTGACGCCCGACGGGGCGCTCTACTATGAGCGGGCGATCCGGCTGCTAACGGAGATCGACGAGCTGGACAGCGGCATGGCGAGCTCGCAGGGCCTGCCCAAGGGCAAGCTGCGGGTGGAAATGTCTGCAGCATTGGCGAAGCTGGTCATCATGCCCGCCCTTTGCGATTTTCATGACCGCTATCCGGACATCCAGCTCGACCTGGGCATTTCCGACCGGCAGATCGATATCTTGGGCGAGAATGTCGATTGCGCCATCCGCTCAGGCGAAATCGAGGACCAGTCGCTGATCGCAAGGCGAATCTCCGCGATGACCTTCGTCACCTGCGCGGCTCCGTTCTACAAGGAGCTGTTCGGTGAACCGCAGCACCCGCGGGATCTGGAGCGGGACCATCACGTCGTGAGCTTTTTCCGGGCGGAGACCGGACGGCAGCAGCCTTTTCTTTTCAAGCGGGGCAACGAGGAGATCGAGGTTTACGGCCGCTACGTCGTCTCCACCAACGAGGCGATCACCTATGTCACCGCAGCGAAGGCGGGGGCAGGCATCGTCCAGGCACCGTACTTCATGGTACGAGACGCATTTGCGGACGGTACGCTTGAGCCCGTGCTGACGGAATGGAAGCGCGATCCCGCGCCTCTCTTCGTCGTCTATCCGCCGAACCGGCACCTCAGCAACAAGCTGCGGGTATTCGTGGATTGGACAGCCAACCTCCTGGCAAATTCCGGAATTGACGCGCAGCCTTAGGCAATATTCAGGAGCGCCGTAGGCGTTGAAATACGAGCGCTCCAGGCGTTCAGCCCGCCAGTCCGAACTCCCTGACGATGGCCTGTGTATGCCCGTCTTACGTCCTCATACCTCGTCTTCGATAAAGGTCTGCTGACGCCGGCGCTTGATCGAGGGAACGATGGCCGCGATGATGAGGATGAACGCCAGGACCATCAGGGCAGCACTGATCGGGCGCGTCACGAATATGTCTGGGTTGCCGCGCGACATCAGCATGGCCCGGCGCACATGCTCCTCAAGCTGCGGCCCAAGAACGTAGCCCAGAAGCAACGGCACCAGATCGCAGTCGAGCTTGCTGAACAGGTACCCGACCACGCCGAGCGCTCTTCCGAGAAGATGATTTAGGGCCGGCGGGCGCTGTCAGTCCAGGCGGGGCTCGGCCTAAATTATTGTTGCGAAGGTCTGGCGGACCAATTTGCGAAAAGTTTCGATAAGATCCTGCGGGACCAGAAACGTCCTGGCGGCTTCGTGGAACTCGAAAGGCGGCAAGTCCAAATCCACCCGCACGAGTTTTCCCGCAAGAACATCGGGCGCGATCACCCGGTCGAATAGATAGACCACGCCTCTGCCCTCGGATGCCAAGTCGGCCCGCAGTTCTCGGTCGAACGTCTCAAACAAAATGGGGAAGCCGGTGATTCCGACCGATGCAAGGGCCGTGATATTGCAGCTGCCGAAGTAACTCTCGGGCGGTGGGATGATGAATGGATGACGGGCAATATCCCGCGGCGAGGGATTGCGCGCCCCTGCAAGGGGGTGGTCGGGGGAAACGAACAGGCTGCGGCGCTCGTAATGGAGGATCGTCGTTTTCAGGGCCGGCTTTTGACCGAACGAAAAAAAATAGGCGAGGTCCGCGCGGCCATCGCGGATGCGCTCGGCAATACTGTGGAAGCCGTGCGCCTGGACATCGAAGAGAGCATCGGGAAAGGCTTCCATGAAGGTTTCTATTGCATTGCGAAGCCAGAAACGTGTCGCATACCGAGATGTGATAAGCACGAGCCGTTTCGATATCCGTTCTTTGCTCCCCACTTCCCGCATCATCTTGTCGAATTGCTCGACGATCTGCACCGCGTGTCGATATGCGATGAGACCGGTTCGAGTTGCGGATGCAGCACGCCCGGGCCTGTGCTCTATCAGCACTCGCCCAATCTGGCGCTCCAATGAGCGCAAATGCGCACTTATGGCGGGTTGAGATATACCCAATCGTCCTGCGGCAGCGGTCAAACTGCCCAGTTCGACAACCGAGATCAGCACTTGCAGCTGCCGGAAAGTAGCACTCTCCATGGCATAACCTTTAACTTATGAATTGCATAAGTTCTAGCTGTCTCGCATGCAATCGGTCCATCGGTTAGCTTGCTTCACATTGGCGGCGGAGGAGCCGTACAGATACGGGAGGTCTAGAATGCCTGAAGCAAGCAGGATCGTTTTGCAACGCGGCCCCACAAGCGCTCTGGCGTTCTTCACACGGACGGCGAAGCAGCTGAAGAAGGGATCTGCGCTGCTGACCATCTTTGGGTTGGTCGCGATTGGCGACGCTGCCGCGGCAGAGCCATCCCCGGAATTGGTTGCCGCCGCGCAGGCCGAAGGGAGCTTTATGCTCTATGCCTCGGTCAGCGAACCGCAGATCGAGACGCTGCTTAACGCATTCGAAGAGAAGTTTGGCATTCGGGGCGAGTATCTACGGCTTGTTTCGGCGACCTTGATCCAGAGGTTTGTAACGTCCTACGAGGGCGGCGGGAACGAAGCCGACGTTTTTCTGGACAGCTCGCCGACGGCTTTTGAGATGCACCCGGAACTGTTTGCTGCCCTGCCGGCAGAAGAACTCCCAAATGTGGCTGGGTGGCCGAAGGAGTGGCGCGGCGAGCGTGAGGCGATCATTCAGACCAGCGCCATGGTGGTGCAATACAACACCGACCTCGTTGATGAGGCCGATCTGCCGCAGAAGTGGACGGACATCCTTGACCCAAAATGGCGAGGTCAGATTTCCCTGACGGATCCCCGGATCTCCAACACATATCTGGGCTGGCTGGATGCCATGGAGCGCAGCCATGGGCCGGATTTCGTCAAGCAGTTGGGCCAGCAGGAGATCACGCTTGTGCAGAGCGGTGCCGCAGGTGCGCAAATGGTCGCCGCAGGCTCGCAGGCACTTAACTTTCCCGCCTATCCCAGCTTCACAATACCTTTAATGGAAGCTGGCGCACCCATCGGCTGGAAGCTGATGGGTGAGCCCCAAAGCACGAGCCAATCAAGTATCGCCCTCGTAAAGGACGGGCCGCATCCGAACGCCGCCAAGCTGTTCGTCGACTGGGCGCTTTCGGACGAGGCGATAGAGTTGATGTGCAAGGCTTTCCCGCTTTCGACCCCGGGTGATCTGGAAGGCAAGTTCGGCTGCATAGCCCTCAAGGATCCTGAAGTCGTCAAGTTTGACGTGAGCGAAGAGCGGAGGCTGGAGTTGCTGAAGCTGCTCGGGGTCGCTGCAGAGTAAACCAGCAGGAAGCTTCTCGAATTCTAGGCAGGACTGCTGCCCTGGGCAGCAACGCGTACCTTTTGTCCAAAATTCCCATGGCGGCTGCATCAAATGACTGAAATCACTCATCAATTGATCCGTTTTGCGCAATCGACGGCCTTCGAATCCCTGCCAAGCGAGGTCATCGAGGTGAGCAAGCGCCATGTCATCGACGCCCTGGCATGCGCCTTTGCCGGTACGCGTTCGGACAGAGGCAAGATCTCCACGCAGGTTGCGACCCGGTTGGGCGGGCCGGCCGAAGCAAGCGTCATAGGGGCAGGCGTGAAGATCGCCTCCGTGAATGCCGCGTTCGCAAACAGCGAATTGATGAACGCACTGGACTACGACGCGACGCCCCATTCTCCGCCGAATATTGTTCCTGCCATGCTGGCCATGGCCGAGATGAAGAGGGCAAGCGGACGCGAACTGATAACAAGCCTCGCCATCGCGCACGAGACGGCTTGGCGCCTCTACTCCGCTATGAGCAGCTTCATGTCCTCCTACGTCGAGAAGGGGACGTCGCCTGCCGTATTCGGAAACAGCAATGAAGCCGTGCTTGGCGCAGCCTTTGGCGCGGGGAGGCTGCTCTCTCTCGATGCTGAGAAGCTTGCGAATGCGGTTGGCCTGACCGCCTATTTCTGCAGCCTTCCGGTCGGGAAGGACTGGCATACAACGCCTCCACCAAAGCCGATGGTGAAATATGCGCCGACGGGATGGTTGAGCAAAGCGGCACTTACAGCGGTCCTTCTCGCCGAAGAAGGCATGACGGGAAACGGCAGGGTGCTCGACAGCGAGTACGGCTTCTGGAGGTTCTATGGCGCCGCCCGGTGGGATCCTGATTCAATCCTCGCCGGGCTCGGCGAGCGCTGGGTATCGGATGCTTATCACTTCAAGCCCTATCCATGCTGCCGGTTCTTTCACTCCCAGATCGACTGTTTCCTCGCACTGCGCGAGGAGCACGGGCTGGAGCCGGACGAAATCGAATCCGTCGAATCCCTGAGCATGCCCTTTGCGGCGAACCCCGACCAGATGAGCGTCAGCACCGAGAGCGATGCCCAATTCAGCCTTCCCTATAATCTTGCGGTCGTCGCTTTTGGAATACCTGCCGGCCCGCGGTGGCAGGCCATGGAGACACGACAGGACCGGCGAATACTGGACTTCATGAGGAAGGTCAGCTTCGGGGTTCACCCGGAAGCTCAGCGTGCCAAGGCCGAAGATCCGAAATCCTGGCTCGCAAGGGTTACCGTCAGGGCACGAAGCGGTCGCACCTACAGGAAGGAAGTCCGCTATGCGCGCGGCACGCCGGTGCAAGGCTATGCGCTCAGCAAGCAGGACCTGACGGAAAAATTCGTGCGCAGCGCGCAATTGTGCATTCCCAAGGAGAAAGCGCTCAAGGCAGCCGATCAGTTTTGGGATTTGGAGAAAAGCGACGATGTCGCGGAAATCATGGCCGCCATCGCTGCTTAATATGCGGGAGGAAAGTGGATATGCAGATTTTCAAATACACGCGCGAACTGAGTTTAGGGCTTTGCGCCTCGTTCTTCATCGCTTCGCCTGCCTGGTCGCAAAGCGGGAACATTGACGAGCTTATCGCGGCCGCCAAGGCGGAAGGAGAACTGGTCGTATACTCCTCTCAAGCGGAGAGCCAGACAGAGGCGATCCTCGACGCCTTCGAGGAACAGTACGGCATCTCCGGGACGTCTCTTCGGCTGACCACGACACCGCTCGTGCAGCGCTTCGCCACCGAGTTGCAATCGGGAGCACCGGAGGCGGATGTGCTCAGCATCAGTTCGCCGACACCTTATAACGAAAACCCTGAGTGGTTTTTGAAGGTCACGGCTGAAAACATACCGGCCATAGCTGGATGGCCTGACCGTTGGGTCGAGGAACGGCATGTGATCTGGACCACCGAGAACATGGTGGCGGTCTATAATTCCGATCTGGTCAAAGGGGACGATGTGCCGGGCACCTGGAAGGACCTCATAGACCGCAAATGGCAAGGGCGCGTGGTGTTTACCGACCCTCGAGGCTCCGAAAACTACCTTGGATGGCTGGATGCCATGGAACGGGCTCACGGGATCGAATTTCTCGAGGCCATACGCAATCTGGAGTACACTCTCACACAGAGCGGCGCATCGGGAGCGCAGATGGTGGCCGCTGGCGCGCAAGCTATCAACTTTCCGACATTCCCGTCCTTCATCATTCCCCTGGAGAGTGCGGGAGCCCCGATCGTCGCCAAACCCATCACCGATCCGCTGGTGGTTTCTCCCCGCTCCCTGGGTATAGCAGCCAATGCTCCCCATCCAAACGCCGCGAAGCTTTTCGTTCACTGGCTACTGAGCGAGGACGGCATGCGGGCGACATGCGCTGTTTCTCCCACGCCGCTTGCCGGAGATCCGGAAGGGAAATTCGGCTGCAACCCAGCTGCCGATCCTGATCCGATCCGCTTCGCCATTCCGCAGGACCGCATCGATACGTTGCTGGCCGCCGTGGGAATGTCCGCAAACTAGCTGATGGAAGATGGCCGAAAACAGCGGCCCCTTCCTGCCAGAAACATAAAAAAGAGAGAACCTACCCATGACTGAAGGCACTACCGAGGTCTATCGGCCTGCTTTTCCAACCTTGGAATTCATCCGCTACCGGGTCGAGAACAAGATCGCCTACATAACCTTGAACCGCCCGGATAAGCTCAATGCCATAAGCGACCAGGTGAACTCCGAGCTGCGGCAGGCCTACCAGTATTTCGACGTGGATCCCGATGCCTGGGTGGCCATTCTGCACGGGGAAGGGCGTGCGTTTTCGAGCGGGGCCGATGTCCGCCAGCGGCAGCTGCGACCGAGAGCCGAGCTGGAGGCGTTCGGCCTGTGGTCGCCGGACTCGCGCAGGCGCGATCTCTATTTCGACTTTGTGAACTTCAAGCCCATCATTGCGGCCGTACATGGTTACGCCATGGGGATGAGCGTGAGCCTTTCCCTCAGCTGTGACATAGTCGTGGCCGCCGCCAGCACAAAATTCCAGATCACCGAGGTTCGACGGGGTCTTCATAGCGCGACCCTCTGGTCGCTTATGCGTTTCCGCGGCGCAGGCGCATTCGGCGATGAGGTGGCCCTGACCGGCCGCGTCTTTACCGGCGCTGAGGCAGCCGCCCACAACGTCATCAATCGCGCGACGGAAGACGGAGAACACCTGAAGGTGGCCGAAGAATACGCGCACATGCTGCTGGAGAACCCGCCGCTTGCCGTCCGCGCGGTGGTCAGGGCCCGCAGGAAGTATTTGATGGAAAACCAGGCGCTCTCGTTCCTTATCACCGAGCCTGCGCCGCAACTGCACCTGTCGCGCGATTTCCACGAGGCAGCGAAGGCCTTTGTCGAAAAGCGGGAACGCCCTCAATTCGAAGGCCGGTAAGATTGGATAGAAGGAGCGCTTCGCTTCGGGAGGAACAGAATTGAGTGCCATTGCCAAGCGTTACGATCGTCCAGACGGGACAGAGCGATCCCAGGGTGTGGAGGCTGCCCGCTCACCCGTTGTGTCCGTCCGAGGGCTGCGGAAGGTGTATCGAGCGAAGACGAAGACCAGCGCGGGCGAAGTCGTCGCTGTCGATGACGTGGACCTGACGGTGGGTCAGGGAGAACTCGTCGTCCTGCTTGGGCCGAGCGGGTGCGGCAAGACCACATTGCTGCGGTCGATCGCGGGCCTGGAAACGCCGAGCAGCGGCGAAATAGAAATTGGCGGCAGTCACGTGTACTCGGCCAGGAGCAGGATAAACCTGCCCCCCGAGGCGCGGCGCATCGGGATGATGTTTCAGTCCTACGCTTTGTGGCCGCACATGACTGTGTTCGCCAATATCGCATATCCGCTCAAGGAAAAGTCCGGTTACGGGCGGGAAGAAATCGAATCCCGAGTGGCGGAGCTACTCGAACGGCTCGGAATTCAGGGGTTGGAAAAGCGGTACCCCGGTGAGCTTTCCGGCGGGCAGGCGCAGCGCGTGGCTCTTGCCCGAGCGCTCTCGGCTTCTCCGTCCATTCTTCTCTTCGATGAGCCGCTTTCCAACGTCGACGCGAAGGTGCGCAGGCGTTTGCGCGCCGAGCTTCGTGAGGTGAAGCAACTGACCGGATTTGCCGGAGTCTATGTCACCCACGACCAGGAAGAGGCGATGGAGTTGGCGGATCGGCTTGCGGTCATGGAGAACGGGAATATCAGGCAAATAGGATCGCCGAGGGACGTCTATACACGCCCCGCTTCCATTTATGTGGCGAGCTTTGTGGGGGAGATCAACAAGTGGCCAGCCACTGCAAAGAGCGCCGAGGGCAGCGGTATCCTGGTCGAATCCGAGCTGGGACAAGTTGTTGTGCGCGCGACGTCTGCAACGCCTGCTCCTGGTCAGCGCGGATGGCTCACCATCCGCCCGGAGCGAATCCGGCTGGAAGAGGCGCGGAGCGATGACGAATCCGCCATCGTTGGCTGCGTCACCGATGTGGTCTTCCTCGGTTCCCGTTATGAGCTGCGCGTGCGCTTGAACGGCGGCACCGACGTCTTGGCCTGCATCACCGACGACGGCCGGACCGAGCTCCTGCCTTCGCGTGGGAACAAGGTTCGCATTGCATTCGAGGGGGAGGGGTTGCAGTGGTTGCCCGCGTAGAAACGGCGGTGCTGCCGGCCGACGGTAGGGAACAGCAGCAGGCGAAGCGCTCGCCGTTCTCCATTCTCGTAATCGCCCTTGTCGGCGTGATCGTCTTCCTGACCCTCTATCCATTGGGCATCATCGTCGCCGGCGCTGTGCTGCCCGGCGGACGTTTCGATGCCACGATATGGGCTGAGACGCTGATGGCGCCCGGCCTGTTCCAGGCCGTCTCCAACACGGCGATCATTGCGGCAGTCAACACAGCCGTTTCGGTTCCGTTAGGCGTATTCTTCGCTTGGCTGATCGAAAGAACCGATGCGCGCATCGGCGGGATGTCCAGGCTTCTTCCGGTCATTCCACTGATGTTGCCGCCGGTCGCGCTCACCATCGGCTGGCTGTTTCTGGCCGATCCCCGCGCCGGCTATCTCGTCGCTCCTCTTGTCGACGCCCTCCATGCGGTCGGCATTCCCGTGCAACCATCGACGCTGGCGATCCAAAGCTGGGGTGGGCTGATCTTTCTGTACGTCCTCTACTCCGTTCCCCACGTCTATGTCATCGCCGCGGCGGCCTTCAGCAGCCTTGATCCCTCTCTCGAGGAAGCCGCGCGGGTGTGCGGTAGCAACCGCTTCAAATGCTTTTTCAAAGTCTCGATGCCGGCCATCCGCTATGCAATAGGCTCGTCGGCTCTGCTCTGCATCATCTCCAGCATTGCGCTCTACTCGATACCGGCACTGCTCGGTACGGCTGCACGGATCGACGTCCTCTCGGTTTATATCTACCGGCTCCTCAACTATTCCTACCCGCCACAGACCGCGCAGGCCGTGGTGCTCGGCCTGATCACCATCCTGGTCATTGGTTCGGTATGGCTCCTGCAGCGAAAGATCGCGTCGCGGACCGGGCATGCGCAGATGGGAGGCATGGGCGTTCGTTTGAACCCTCTAGCGCTCGGACCATGGAAATGGCCAGCCAGGATCGCCGTCCTCGCCTATGTGGTGATGACCTCGATCCTGCCTTTGCTTGCTCTTCTTGTCGTGGCGCTGCAGCCTTTCTGGTCGCGCGAGATCAACCTCTCCCTATTGTCCTTGAAGAATTTTCTCGACTTCTGGGAGCGCGGCGCCTCCCGTGAGGCAATCTACAACAGCGCACTGCTGGCAATCGCAAGCGCGACGGCTGTGGTGTTGACGGGCGGATTGCTGGCCATCTTCGCCAAACAGACGGGTGGACTTTGGGAGAAGACTGTGGGTGTCATCACCAAGGTCCCGTCCGCCGTTCCGAACATCGTGTTTGCTGTCGGCGTGCTCGTCGCTTTCGGCTTTTCGCCGTTCCATCTCAGCGGCACGTGGCTCATCATCTTCCTGGCCTATATCGTGGTTTTCCTGCCGTCGGCCTCGATCGCCGCCGAGTCCTCGGTGCAACAGGTTGGTAATCAGCTGGTCGACGCGGCGCGCGTGTTCGGAGCAGGTCCGGGGAGGACGTTCCGAACCGTACAATTGCCTTTGATCCTGCCCGGCCTGGCTGCCGGCTGGGCTCTGGTCTTCGCGATTGTCGTCGGCGAGTTGAATGTGGCTGCGATATTGGCAGGTCCCCGGAACCCGGTGATCGGCTATCTGATCCTCGCTCTCTTCGACAATGGCACCTATTCGCAACTTGCGGCTCTAGCCACCATCATCGGCGTGATCGCGGCCATAACCGTATCCGCCACGCTTTTGCTGGCCCGGCCGAAATTCAGCAATTGATCAGCGGATTGAACAAGAGTCTCCGCGCCCAGCAGAAGGGACACAATGAATGACGACGAATGACGTGATGCCGAATGAACTTGTGAGCGGGCTTGGGAAGGCCGCCAGTGAGACAAGGGGGCTTCCCCTCGAAGGCGTGGTGGTTCTCGATACCACAACCGTTATCGGCGGCCCTCTGATGAGTGCCCTGCTTGCGGATTTCGGCGCACGGATCATCAAGATTGAATCGCCGGGACGCGGCGACGACGGCCGGAAACTGGGGAAGTCCGGCAAGAGCATGTACTGGCGCTTTATGGCCAGGAACAAGGAATGCGTTACCTGCAATCTTCGCACCGAGGAGGGACAGCGCCTCTTCAGGAAACTCGCGGCAAAGGCCGATGTGGTGCTGACGAGCGTTCGACCAGGGGTGATGCAGAAGTGGGGGCTGGGTTACGACGCGCTTTCGGCCATCAACCCCCGCATCATCATGCTGCAGCTTTCAGGTTACGGACAGGATGGTCCATACGCGCAGAAGCCAGGTTATGGCGCATTGGCGGAGGCCATGAGCGGCCTGGTTTACATGACCGGAGACCCTGCCGGCCCGCCTGCGCTGCCCGGAGCCCCCATTGCGGATCCCATGGCGAGTGCGATGGGAGCACTGGCAATCCTGCTGGCTTTGCGCCAGCGCGATCGTGAAGGGCCGTCCGGCAGAGGGCAACAGATCGACCTCAGCCTCTACGGCCCAATGCTCTACATCATGGGATCCTATCTCACCGAATACAGCGCCACCGGCCATTACCCGATCCGCGGAGAGCAATTGGGAAAGCGGATATTGCGCGATGTGGCGCGCGCGAAGGATGGGGCCTGGGTGGTGTTCTCGGTCATCTCCGGCACGCTGATCGGGCGCGTCGACCGCCTGCTGCGCGATC
>Ga0180221_1001603_pt1 | contig 14588 bp, 15 predicted proteins | sample eDN5th37CKraftMG_FD_151339 | JGI IMG/M metagenome (GOLD analysis project Ga0180221, IMG submission 151339) | Enriched Miracle-Growth compost microbial communities from Emeryville, California, USA - eDNA 5th pass 37_C Kraft MG (version 2) (version 2) ...
GTGCGTCGCGAGCTATCACGACTACAAGAACCAGGGGGAGCTGAAGGTGTTGAAGGGCATCGCCGCGGAAGTTTCCGCGCAGCAGGGCAACGGCAAGGGCGTGCTGATCGTCGACGACCTGGTCGATACCGGCAAGACCGCGAAGATCGTGCGCGACCTGTTGCCCAAGGCGCATTTCGCCACCGTCTATGCGAAGCCGATGGGCCGGCCGCAGGTCGACACCTTCATCACCGAGGTGTCGCAGGACACCTGGATCTACTTTCCGTGGGACACCGGGCTTGCCTTCCAGCCGCCGATCCATGGCGGCGGCGATTGAGAACCCGGTCCGGCTGGGTCACACTGCCGGCAACCCGGCTTCGTCCGGCACCCTAACGGAGGACACGCCATGAGCACTGCCGCGGCCCAGGAGACGCCTCTCGCCGATCTCGCCTCGCGTCACGTGCAGCCGCAGGAGATGCCGTGGGTCAAGACGCGCTTTCCCGGCTGCCACATCAAGACGCTGCTGTTCGATCCCAAGAGCGGCCTCGCCACCGTGCTGATGCGGATGGAGCCCGGCGCCGCGCTGCCGGATCACGAGCATGTCCTGATCGAGCAGACCTATGTGCTGTCTGGCTCGCTGGTCGACAAGGAAGGCCCGGATGCCGGGCTCGAGGTGAAGGCTGGCGAATATGTCTGGCGGCCCGCCGGCAGCCGGCACAGCGCCTGGACGCCGGACGGCGGCGAGTTCATCGCGATGTTCCAGGTGCCCAACAAGTTCTACGAGACCGACGGCCGCGTCACCGATCTGACCGGCAAGGACTGGAACGATCTCTGGAACCACGTTTTAGGACAATAGCGTCTAATCGTCCGCGCGTGGCCCGCCGCCCGCGCGCGGGCGGCTCACCTCCTCATGCGGACGTGGTGGAATGGTAGACACAAGGGACTTAAAATCCCTTGGGGGCAACCCCGTCCGGGTTCGAGTCCCGGCGTCCGCACCACAAGGAATTTCTACCTTTATACGTCAATAGGTTACTGGAAATATTGAGCTTTTACAAAGGGTGCGCTACAAGAATTGCTACAAAACGTTTTGTAGCGGAGTCCGCCCTTGCCACGGATCGCAACCAAACTCGCACCCGCCGCGCGCGGCGGCTTTGTTGCCCGCAAGGTCATCCCGCACGACGTGCGGGATGAATACGCCAAGCTTTACGGGCAGCGTGTCGAAGAGCGGCTGAACACCGGCCAGCTTCCGATCTTGCTGGCGCGGGCAAAACATCGCGAATGGTCCAGCGAGATTGAAACCCGGATCGCCAATATCCGCGCCGCCCGCAAAGGCGAGGGTCGCAGCCTCACGCCGAAGGACGCCCGCGCGCTGGCGGGCGAGTGGTATCAATGGTTCACCGCGCGCGAGGCTAATCGTTGGCCCGCCGAAGTCTGGGACGATCATCGCTCTCGCATGATCGAGGAACTTGAGGCGGCGGCCATCGCGAACGGCGTCTTCGCGGGCGAGCCTTTCGACCTCTTGGACAACGCCGATATTCGCGAGCGGGTCCGGCCGGTCATTGCCGACGAAGCCAAGTCCGAACAGTTTCTTGCCGCCAAGCGCCTGCCGCTCGATTCGGCTTCCCGCACGATGTTCCTCGATTATGTCGCGCGAGACTTCTTTGCAGCCATAACCTTGCTGGCGCGACGCGCTCGCGGCGATTTCGGAGCCGACAAATGGGCCGAACAGTTTCCAGCGCCGCACGTTCCAGCGGATGCGACCCTTACGCCTTGGACGCTGTTTGAACGATGGGTTGAAAAGGCAAAGCCCGCGATTTCAACCGTTGATCGGTGGCGCGGCGTCTTCCGCAAGCTCGAACAAGATTTTCCGTCTGCTGCGGCGTTGCTGCCGGAACAGATGCAGGAATGGGCCAACGGCCTTATCAACGCCGAGCGCAGCGCGCATACGGTGATGGACGTATGGGTACGGTCGTGCCGAACCGTTTTCGGTTGGGCACTCGAAGAAAGATTGCTTGCCAAGAACCCGTTTGTGGGCTGGCGCGTCAAGGTGCCAAGGAAGATCAGCACGCGCGAGACGAAATCCTTCACAGACAAAGAGATTGAAATCATCCTGCGCGGTGCGTCGAAGGTCGCGGTGACCAGCAAGAGCACGGCGGCGAGGCGTTGGTGTCCGTGGCTCGCCGCATACAGCGGCGCGCGCATGGGCGAGCTTACCCAGTTGCGCGGTGCCGACATTATCGAACAGGATGGCGTTCCCGCGATGAAGATTTCGCCGGAGGCTGGCACGACGAAGACGGGCACCACGCGCATTGTGCCGTTGCACGCCGATCTTGTCGCGCAAGGTTTTCTGAAATTCGTGAAAGCGAACGGCGCTGGTCCGCTTTTCTACAACGAGGCGGCTAAGGTCGAAGGTGGCGACCCGACGAATCCCAAGAAGCCGCGTTCAGTGAAAGCGCGCGAGCATCTGGCGGCGTGGGTGAGGGGACTCGGCGTCGATGATCCGGCGGTATCTCCTAATCACGCATGGCGTCACACGTTCAAGGCGAGCGCGTTTCGTGCGGGCATGACCGAGAAAGTGATCGACGCGATTGTCGGTCATGCGCCTGCGAGCGTTGGCCGTGGCTACGGTGCGCCGACGCTGGACGACAAGGCGGCTGCGCTAGGGAAATTCCCGCGCATCACTTTCTCCCGAAAGGGGTAGTGTCTCGATTTGAACCTTTCTCAGAGCCGTCTATTTCGAATGAAGTGACGGACTGCGAAAAAGACCAATACCAACGTGATGATTGTCACCACGATTTTGGCTGCGAGATTGTCAGGTACGAAAATTGGAAAGGCCAATGTCCTATCCCTCCGAAAACATTCCAAAATAGAACAGCAAGAATAAGTAATTGAGACCGTAACGAAAAGAGCTTCAAGGTCATCACCGGCCGCCATCGCCTCGCCGCGATGAAGAAGCTTGGCGAGACGCACATTTCCTGTGTGCTTGATGAAGACGACGCCGAACTTTGGCGGGTCTCGGAAAATCTGCACCGCACCAACATGACTGTTCGCCAACGCGCCGCCGCAATCGCGGAGTGGCGGCGGCTTCGCAAGGAAAAAGCGAATTCAGTTTCGAACCAAAACGGTTCGAAACTCAAAAAGAAAAGCAAGCGTGGCCGTATCGGTGAAGGCGCTCAGGATAAACCCGGTAGCACGCGAGATGCCGCACGGTCTCTGGGAATCAGTCAAACCGAAGTTATGCGCGCCGAAAAGATTCACAAGATGAATCCCGATGCGGCGGCGATCCTCGAAAATCTTTCCGGCGACCTCAAGGCAACCGACGCCGATTTCCTGTTCGTGGCCGAACAGACGAAGACCAAACAGGTCAAGACGGCTAGTTTTGTTAGTTGAGACCCGTGAAGTCATGGGATTACTGGGAAGCCTCTAGATTGTAGGAGGCATTACCATGCAGACCCATGAAGTCGATTTGAAAGCCCGCAATTTTTCCGCCCGCGAGGCGGCGGCATACCTTCGATTTTCCGAATCGTTCATTTGGAAGCTGATTCGTCGTGGCGCTCTGAAAGCAACCCGCGTCGGTCGGCGCACTATCATCACCGGAAGCGCCATCGCTGAACTTTTGGAACAGAACGCGGCTTAGGTCGTGTTTTGCCGCATTGTCGCGGCGTTTTTGTTGCTTTGCGTTTTGGCGAGCAACACCGCCGAAGGCCGCCCCGCGAAGTGGTGTGGATGGTGGCTGCGCCAGCATCTGGGCGTCACCGACACCCGCTACGACCGCGCCCGCGAATGGGCACGCTACGGCTCACAGGCCAGCGGTCCCGGCATCGGCGTGATCGTTGTCTGGCGTCATCATGTCGGGATCATCACCGGAGCGGGCGATGAGCCGGGCCGCTGGATCGTCAAGAGCGGCAATGATGGGGGGCGAGTCCGTGAGCGCGAGCGTGATGTGTCGCGCGCCATCGCATTCAGGTGGCCGCGATGAAAAAGACCGCAATCACCACGCGCGTTTTATCATCGCATTTCTTCCTTGGATCGCTGGATGAAGAGCTTGCCGCGCTCGCGGAGCAAGGACCGAAGGCGACGGGCGAGCTAGAGGCACTAATCCGCAAGAAGCTTGCCGCCAAGGATATCATCTGGCCAAGCGACGATATCGGCCGTGCCGCTTTGGTTCACTTCTTGCTTTCCCGGAACGATCTATGGACGAAGAAATTCCGACATAGATGGGCGTCGAATGGCATCAAGCCTAGCCGCCTGACAATCGATAGTCCGACGGCGGGCAGGCGGTGACGCATGGCGGCACCCGGCCCGTCGCCAGAGGTTGCGGACGCCCTCGCGCAGTCACGCCAAGAACGGCGATTGCGTCCGTTTTCGCATTTTCTCCGCCAGCTTGGCGCATCTGGAATCGCTTCGCTGACGGATGCTGATTGGGATGCCATCGACGATCTTGCCGTTATCGGCGGCCGTAGCGCGGACGAAGAGCGGAATGCGCGACTACTCGAAGCATGGAGCCGGTATGACGATTTACGCGCCACGCCCATGAAGCGGTTGGATGCCGTGAATCAGTTGGCGAAAGAATTCTCAGAATTTGATTATGAATCACTCTGGGAATTGACGGCGGGCCGCAACCGCCACTTGCGGAATCTTCGCCGGAAGCGAAAAGATTTCTGACCGTCCTTGCGTATAGGACGGCGACCACTAGCCCGCGCGACGCTATCTCCAAAATTACGAAATCATTATTTTGGAGATTTTCAGCCATGCCATTGTCCGCAACCTGTATGTCGATTCTCAAGAAGATGCCGCCGGAAGCGAAGCGGACCGCGATCCAGCTTGTCACCGAATGGGATTCCCATCATGCCGGTGAAACTGGTCGCTGGAACCAATCGCAACACCTCTACAAAGAGATATTGGAGCTGGAGGGAATCATTGCGCAGAACGAGGCAAACGGCCAAGACCCGGATTTTATTGAGTCGCAGAAGGAAGAGTTGGCCGCGCTGCGGGAACAACACAAGCAGCACCAAGCAAACGCGCCGACGCCACCATATCCGAAAGATGAGCATATCGAACGGGAGATTCGAAAGATTGCCGGACGCAAGTTTGAGCTTTACCTGCCCGACGTGAAGGTGCCGAAAGGCAAAACTGCACTCGAAGCTCTCGACGCGAAACGCGACGTGATCGCAAATCTGAAAGCCGAAGCCGAATCGTTCGACAAAGCCCGGCTCACATTCGACGAAGCATTCAGGCAGGCCGAGCGCGATATCCAAAAGCTTGCCGCAAGCGGCGCTCCGGATTTTCGAGGCACCACTCGATTGGAACCTGTGATTGGCGCTCGCGTCGATATACAGGGCGAGACACGATGGCCGATGACATTTCTTAATGAGTCAAGGTCTATCGTCAACGGCGGCGCGATGATCGCATGGCTCTTCAAGGATGAGTTGATCGCTCGCGCCAGAATGGAAATTCAAGCTGCAACGCGCGAGGGCACGATTAGTCTTGCCGACCGCAAAGCGCGCAGGCGTGAGATTGCCGCCGAAATCATCGAACTGGAACGTGAAGAGGAGGTTCTGTTTCGCCTAGCGCGCAAGGAGGACAAGCATATTCAGCGCCGTCACGGCGCAAGCATGTTCGCGATCTTGCAGTTGCGGGAGGCCACCAAGAACTAGTCCACCGACATTTCAGACATTTCATCCCACTAATTTTCAAGGAGTCTGTCATGTCTGCGAATAAGAACTGGTTCGCCATCAACCGCGCGAGCGGCACCGTCTCGATTTTCTCGGATATCGGAAACGGAGGCGTCACCGCGCGCGACTTCCGCGCCGAACTTGCCAAGCTTGGCAACGTCAAGACATTGCATATCGACATTTCGTCCAACGGCGGCGATGTGACCGAAGGCTTCGCGATCTTCGACATGCTTGCGCGGCACCCGGCACGCAAGGTCGTCCGGATTCAGGGCCTCGCCGCGTCGATGGCCTCCGTGATCGCAATGGTCGGTGACGAAATCGAGATGCCTTCGAACGCAATGCTCATGATCCACGAACCATGGGGAAGCGCGTCCGGTAGTCCCGAACAGATTGCATCTTTTGGACAGGCGCTCGACATGATGAAAACCAACATCGTCAATGCTTACGTCAAGCGCACGCACATGTCCGAGGACTCGATTCGATGGCTGATGCGTCAAGAAACGTGGATGAACGCAGAGCAAGCCGTCGAAGCTGGCTTTGCGGACCGCATCGTGGACCCGGTGAAGATGGCCGCAAGCTATGACCTCCGGAAGTTCCAGAACGTGCCGCAGGGCTTCGGTAAGGGCGGCGAGCCGGTCAATCCGGAGGGCGGCAAAATCGTGTCAATCGCGGAGATGCGCGAGAAGCTCAACGCAATGAACGCGCGGGCATTCCGCCGCTGGAACAATCCGCCCGAGCCGGAACGCGACTGACTGAATGCGCCGCGACAAGGGCCACGTCGCGGCGTCTGCGCGGCCGGATTTCGCGTCCGACCCAGTGCCGATCCGGCCGCGCTTCTTCCTTCGCTTCCTCGCGACGGCCTGAACCACCGTCGTGAGGCGCGGCCGGGACACGCCATCGGGAAACCGGTCCCGGCCGCACTTCCAGCTACGGAGAGCGTCATGCAACGGCATCGCATCGTCTATGAGAAAACCGAGTTCGTCAGCATCGGATGGGTTGTGACTGCAACAGGATTACCTGCCGGAGAAATTATGCAGGCCATCGCGCGGCGCGAGTTTCCGCCGCCGACCACAAACGCGGATGTGGGGACTCCGCTTTGGTTTAAGCCCGAAATTCTGGAATGGATCGACCGTCGCGGGGTCTGGAAGACATTGAGGCGCAGGGCAATTTGCTGATGGCGACCTTCGTTAGTCGAACCGCACAACTTTGTTTGCTAGGAGAGTTCCATGTTTCATGACCTCATTTCCTATCGCGAGATTGCAGCGCAGTACGGGTTTCAAGAAGGTTATGTGCGCGAGATAGCAATGCGAAACGATTGGCCGCCGACCGAGAAGGTGATCGGCCAGACCAAGTTTTTCAACAAGGACGCCATCGCGTTCTTTTTCGAGGCCTATGAAGGCCGCCCCGCACGACGCAAAGCGGCGAGGCGCTAAGACCGACAGGGCAGACAGTTTGTTCATTCCCGGTGCCGGGCAATTAAAAAGCCCGGCCGCGCTCGCAACGCGGACCGGGCATAATTAAAGGCTGTCGCCATGTCTAAATCATCTTCCCACGACTTTGAACTAACAAATGGCGCGAACGACGGTTTTATCCCGACGCGCGACGACCCGAAGATTCTGCGGGCGCGCATTCAAAAAGACCCGACCCGAAGCCGCTGGTACGGCGTCACTCCGGAAGCGGGTTGGGACAATCCCGCCGACATTGATGAAGCCAAGGACTACTTGGAAGGGCTATCCGGCATCTGCCGCCGCAGTAACGACGACCTCGAACAAATCGAGGAGATGGCTCTCCACCTGCGCGACCTCGGGATTTCGGAACGAACTGCGGCCGACCTGATTCAGACCTACAATCGCCCGCCGTTCCCGAAAGCCCGCATCGAGCTTCACGTTTGGATCGCATTCGAGCAGCGGGCTTACAACCAGCCGGGCAAGCGGTCACTGGCACTCCTTGAACCGCGTCGCAAATGGACACCGGCCGACGACGACGATTCATGGCTCGAAGGCGGACTCAAGGTGTGGCCGCGACCGTTGCACTACGACAAGGCCCGGTCTGACACCGAATTGGCCGACGAGTTCAGGCGCGCACGCGAGGAATCAGGCCACGGCCGCCTTCTTTATTCGGCAGGGCAGTTTTTTAGCCTGACGGAATCACGGACGTGGCACGCGCTCGCGGATGAAGTCGAACTTGCCGCAGAGATTAGGAAGACCGATCCGGAACTGACACTAAGCACCCGCCGGATTAACAACATGATCGAAGAATTGCGCGTTTCGCAATTCTCACAGGCCATGCCGTTCGAGTGGATCGACGCGCCGCACGATGCACCGGAGTCGCACAATCTCATTCTCTTCCGGAATGGCATTCTCGACTTCGCGACCGGCAAATTGATGCCGCACGACGGCAGCTTTTTCGCGACCGCGACGCCGGAATACGACTTTGACCCGGAAGCCACCTGTCCGCTTTGGGAGGGAAAGCTTTCCGAATGGCTCGATGAGTCCCAAGCGCAGACCTTGCAGGAATTTTTCGGTTATTCTTTGGTCAACGATACCAGCCTGCACGTCATCTTGGCGCTGATCGGCGCACCGCGCGGCGGCAAGAGCACCGTAGCGGACTTGCTGACGCGTCTGCGCGGGCGGGAACACGTCGCCAGCATCATCATTGACGACCTCGCTGGCCCGTTCGGCCTTGAGGGCACCTTGGACAAGGGCATCCTTATTGTCCCAGATGCGTCCGAGGCCGCGCCCGGAAAACGGTCCGTCGTGCTCAACCGGCTCAAGTGCATCTCCGGCGGCGACGCGCTGCCGGTGAACCGCAAGAACCTGCGGCATATCTTCGCCAAGCTGCCCTGCCGCATCGTCATGATCGGCAACCGGCACCCTAAGTTGCTTGATGACTCCGGCGCGCTGAACAAACGCGAACTGGTCATCACCTTCACGCGCTCTTGGTTCGGCCGGGCCGACCTCGATCCGCACCTAGGCGACAAGCTGGCAGCGGAGCTTCCCGGCATCGCGAACTGGGCATTGGCTGGCCTGCGCCGCCTGAGAAAGAACGGCCGCTTCACGGTCGGTCGCCGTGCCAAGGAGGCGGCCAAGGACTTGGAGCGTGCCCAGTCTCCCGCCCTGCGTTTTGCCGGTGATTGCCTCCGCGTGACCGGCGGCAAGGAATTCGTTGACGCCGATACGCTCTACCGGCGCTACCTAGCATGGACTGGCGATGAGAACCTATCCGCGCGCGAGACTCAGAACCGGACCGACTTCCGGGCCGCGTTGCTGTCCGCGCTCATGGCGCAGGGCGTGCGCCATCGCCAAGAGCGTGCAACGAACCGGGGTGATCGGAAATTCGGCTGGTGGGGTATCGCCCTGATCGACAAGTACGATGAAGACACCGGGCAGTGGGAAAAAGAAATTGTCTAGTATGTCTAGCGTTGTCTAGTGCCTTGTCTAGTCCCGTTTGATGCAAGAAGTGCCGATGGCTCAGGGCTTTTCTAGATTGTCTATTATGTCTACTACTTTTTAGAGGTTGGGAGAAAAAGAGAAGAGCGGAAGAAATGGATTCTTCCCGTTTGTCTAGTAGACATTGTAGACAACGCAAGAAACCCTTATCTCATCGGCATAACTTGCACATCGAAGCTCGGTGCTTTGTCTAGTTGTCTAGTAGACAAAACGAATTGATCGCTGGAATGAATGCAGAAAAATTTTTCAGGCAAAAAGGTACTGTTCTGACGAAGAATCCAATGCGGGCAATGCGGAGTCCCGGCCTATTTCTTTGCATAATGCAAAATTTTTCAGGCTAGCTGACGCATTAGCAAAGCTTCGCGTTGAAAGCCGAAGATAACTCGAAGCTTAGTTAGCTGATCTTTCGATCAGAGCCGAATAATTTCTACTCGGAATAAATCTTTCAGGAGTCGAATCATGACCCCACTTTATAAAGGCGGTCGCAAGCGCAAAAGCAGATTACATCTACATATCACCCCACGCTTGTCCCGTGACCTCGTTGATCGCATCGACAGGTTTGGCGTCTCTGAATTTTCGGCAAATCGCACGGAAGCGGTGACGACATTGCTTCGCCGTGGCCTCGCGACCACGCTCATGCGCAAAGCAGACCTTGAAGTGCTAATGGCGAGGGCAGAACGCTTCGATATTATCGAACGTTGAAATTAAAAACAGGATTTGCGAATCCAATTTCGCAACAAGAAATACGCTCTTGCGTTCGATAAACGCTGCGGATTGAATCAAGACCATAGAGGATAGGAGAACGGATTATGTCTGACATTAAGCACGCTATTGAAGCTCTCTCTCGCTACTTTGAATCGGTCGGCCTGTCGAAAGATGTGGCCGATAAATTGGCGGCAAGGCACGTTGGGCGTGCCGTTGATGAGATCGGCCCGCTTATGGCGCGGATCGCTGTATGACCTCATAATCAGCGATAGCGTCGATTGCTATTCGCCCGTAGGGCTCCCGCACTATGTACGGGAGCCTTCGAGATTGTCCGGTGGAGCGCAGCGCCGCATGAACCTATGCAGTCGGGGCATCGAGCGGGCGATAACGACTGCGCTACATTGACCGTCCCTCGATAAAGCTGACATAGTATTGAGCCGTGATTACTTTTCCTAAGTGACTTTCTTATTGTTTGAGACTTTGAATGCGCTTTCTTGCTGACGGCCCGTCGATTCCTGACGAGCTCCTTGTTGCGCGAGATGAGGGGCGGGTGGTGTTCTTTTGCGGCGCTGGCGTTTCGCTGGCGCGGGCAAAACTTCCAGACTTCTTAGGATTGACGCGCGCTGTAGCAGATAAGTTGGCAGTTTCTGCCAACAGTCCAACTCGCCAGTTGATCGAGGCGATTGAGAAATTTCCGCAAATTGAGGGCGTTGGGAGTTTGATATCTGCGGATCGAGTCTTTGGACTTATTGAGCGCGAGTTTCTGCAACGTGATATCTATGCCGCAATTGCATCTACATTAAAATCGCTTTCGACTCCCGATTTGTCTGCCCATCGCATCTTGCTCGATCTTGCACGGAGTCCGAACGGAAAGACCCGCCTTATCACGACCAATTTTGATTTGCTGTTTGAGGCATGCGATGCCGCGTTAGTTCGATCTCATCCACCAAAACTCCCGGACCCCTCAAGAGAGGATGAGTTTTATGGAATCATACATCTGCATGGCCATGTGAACGATGATTATTCCGGTGCTGTCGGGGACGGATTTGTAATTTCAAGCGCAGAATTTGGACGAGCTTATCTCTCAGAGCGGTGGGCAACTGATTTTATTCGCGCGATCTTGGCGCGATACATCGTCGTATTTGTCGGCTACGCGGCTGACGACCCACCAATGCAGTATTTGCTGGAAGCACTGAATCGTACAGCAGGTTCACTGAGCGGCGTCTATGCTTTTCAATCTGGGTCGAAAGAAGATGCGGAGGCGCGTTGGACTCAGAAAGGTGTGCAGTCCATTGCTTATGACGGCGGCTCAAATCACAGCACGCTCTGGAACACCTTAGAGGCTTGGGCAAACCGCGCGCGGAATCCCGATGGATGGCACAATGATCTGATCCATGCTGCACAAAGGGGACCGGAACATTTTCAGCCGTTTCAGCGCGGACAGATGGCGCATATCATATCGACGGTGGACGGCGCGAGAAGATTTGCTCGCGCCGAGAATCCACCGACAGGAAGTTGGTTGTGTTCATTCGACCCGTATGTACGCTTTTCTAAGCCGGGCCATTTGATGATTGCTGACTTCGAGCGTGGCCCATATTTCGATCCTTTCGATGCCTTCGGCCTCGATGATGACCCGGTTCCGAAGAAGCTCAAGCCCGATAGTCTAAATGGAATCAGGGAAAAGCCCGCAGGTGTTTGGGACTGCTTTGCACCAAATCGACATGATCGCTTGAATGTAAGTGACGATCAGTTTGCGGCCTTTCGAGGCCATTTTTCGTATCGCTCGCCACGCCTCAGTGCTCGCCTCAACCACATCGAAAGGTGGATAGGTCGCGTAGCGAATGATCCCGCAACTGTATGGTGGGCGGCGCGCCAAACTCAGCTTCATCCGGAAGTTCAGCAGCAGATTAAAAACGAGATCGAGCAAAATGGCGCGACCTATCCTGATGTTATTCGGAAAGCATGGCGACTGATATTCGACGCGTGGAAAGGTCGAAATGATGACGCTTATGCCGAATGGTTCTCGATTGTTGCGGAAGTCAAAATTGATGATTGGAGTGAGTCTACGGTGAGGCAAGCCGCTATGACACGTCAGCCATTTTTGGTGGTTGAAGCTCCCATTGGGTCGCTCCGTCCGCCTGAACCCATCTCCGATTTGCAGCTTCGGCACCTAGTTCGAGCAGACGTTAAATATCCGGAGATCAACGAAGATATATCAGTTCCCGATGAACTCTTGCCGCTATTAGTGAAACTGCTTCGAAGGAATCTGGAAACAGCCATAGCATTGGAAAATCGAATTGGTGGTTATGGGCTGCACAACTTAGACCCACTTTATGATGCCCCTTCGGCGCATCCTTATGGCATCAATCGAGCAGTAGCCGAACTTGTAAAATACTTCAGTCGCCTCGCGGAAGGAAACGCTCCAGCGGCGCGGATAGAGGTCCAGAGTTGGCAGGAGAATGACGACCGCATATTCGCGCGATTGAGGATTTGGGCGTGCGGCAATCCGGATGTCGTTACGGGTTCCGACGTCGGCTCCATAATAGGAAGGCTTGAAAATAGCGTCTTTTGGGAAGGTAGAAGCCAGCGCGACTTGCTCCTAACTCTATCGAAACGTTGGGCAGATTTGCCCGCCGATACTCGCGCAATCTTTGAGCAGAGGCTTCTATATGGACCTTCGCAATGGAAGAATGAATCACCTTCCAACTTTCAGGAACGATCCGCCTTTGAAACCCTGTCCCGTCTATATTGGCTGAAGGCAAGCGGCTGCGAATTTAGCTTCGACTTCGATAAGGCGACCGAAAAGATTAAAGAAATCGCCAAATGGGATGAAGCGTATGGTTCTCGCGCAGCCGACTCGATGGCCAGTCGCGCGGGGTGGGTTAAGACTGATACCGAAAGCGAAGCACTGGAAAAGATACCACTTTCACAAGTGCTTTCACGGGCAAGCGAGTTAAGCGGCCGACGAAGTGAGCTTTTTGTCGAATATGATCCTTATGCCGGCCTAGCATCAAGTAAACCTGTTCGCGCGCTCGCCGCTATTAGAGCAGCAGGTGATGGATACGATTCCTCTTGGGCGTGGCAAACGTTTTTGAATGCGGAAGCGCGAAAGAATGACAAGCCGCGCTTTATTTGCGTGATCGCAGCGAGGTTGCATGCTCTTGATGATGGAGAGTTTTCACGATTGGCTCGTCCGATTTCAGATTGGTTTTTAAGAGTCAGCAAAATATTATTGGAGAGTAACAGAGAGATATTTGACCCCCTTTGGGGTCGGCTGATTGAAAATCTAAATACTAACGAGCGAGTTGGTGATTCCTCTGTTCTCGTGGAAGATAAAGAGCATGACTGGGCTACTGAAGCACTGAACAGCCCTGCCGGGTATCTAGCTCAGGCGCTTTTCAACGATCTTCCAACCGACGCCAAAGGCCAATCAGAATTACCGAAGAAGTGGCGCAGCCGCGCTGACCAATTATTGGCGCTTCCCGGTAATTCTCGTCGTCATGCCTTGGCAATTATTTGCTATCATTTAGCGTATTTATTTTATGTCGATCCCATTTGGACTGAACGCGCGCTTGTCTCCGTACTCTTTGCAGATGACAAAGACGACAGAGATGCATTTTGGGCAGGCTTTTTTTGGCGAGGGCGGGCACCTCAAGAGCCTCTGTATCTGCGAATGAAGCCTGCACTTTTGAGTCTAGCCCATGACCGCACGCTTTTGAAACGGCTGCACGCCGAAAACCTTGCAGCTATCTTGCTGATTGGCTGGATCGGACGCGAAACAAAAACAGGTAATCGACCTATCAGTAGTAATGAAATGCGATCTTTGCTGGTGGAATCCGACGACGATTTCCGCTCGCAAGTCGTTTGGCATTTGGATACTTGGTCGAAGGAGCAGGATTCAAATTGGGCTAGGGAAACGATTCCGTTTTTGAAGGAAGTCTGGCCTAGGCAGATCGCCGCTAAGACGCCGAGAATTTCTGCGCGACTTGCCGAACTTGCGTTCTCTCACGAGGATGAATTTCCAGATTACGTTGATGCCGTCCTTCCATTGGTTATTCCGATCAACCAAGACCACTTGACGTTGCCTAGCCTTCGGAGGTCGGAAGGCCGAAATGTTCTGGACAAATTTCCTGAGCGGGCGTTGGCGCTCTTAGCAGCGATATTACCTGACGATGGGCGCAGGTGGCCTTTTGGAATCGAAGACGCATTGAGGCGGATTGGACAAGCAGACCCATCGCTGTTGAATGATACGCGACTGATCGAACTTAATCGGATTTGGAATGCGCGATAGGCATGTCTCGTGCTTTCAAAGCGGAGACTTACAGGGATATGAGACGGCCGGCAGCGCGGCTATAAGGCGGATCGAGTCAGGGAATATGAAGATCGAAAACGTCCATTAGCTAATGGACAAAATTTCGAATCATCCTGCGTCCCGCAGCGTTGCCCGGATCGAAGTCGAACAAGACGACTTCGAGGACAACGAGTCTGCATGCGCCGTCGGCCCGACGATTGAGCGCAAGACCCAGTTCGAATTCCAGACAGCACGCAAGATTGCGAAAGACCCGACGCAAACGCTACAAAAACTGCTACAAAACGTTGAACGTCACTCCAAAAAATCCTCGCGTTTTCAAATACTAAGGCTGGGGATTTCGGAATCCCAGCGTCCGCACCAGCGTCAATCGGCCAGCGGCGTCTCACCGCTGGACGAATTTGTGAAAGCGGCTGACCGAGCCGTCCTTGGTCTTGTCCTGGTAGAGAAACGCGAGTTTTTCCTTCTCGA
>Ga0180221_1001609_pt1 | contig 14554 bp, 12 predicted proteins | sample eDN5th37CKraftMG_FD_151339 | JGI IMG/M metagenome (GOLD analysis project Ga0180221, IMG submission 151339) | Enriched Miracle-Growth compost microbial communities from Emeryville, California, USA - eDNA 5th pass 37_C Kraft MG (version 2) (version 2) ...
AGATGCGAGAGCTGCTTGTCGAGATAGCCGCGCAGCCGGTCGAGCTCCTCGGCATCGCAGAGGTCTTCCGCCGCGACGGTCTCGTCGAACTTGTGGGTGAAGGCCTTGTAGTCCGGCCCGCGCGGCTCGTTCTGGCCGTGATATTTCGGCCGCTGCGGCTCGCCCGGCGCCTCGGAGTCGCCCATGTCCTGATCGTCGGCCATGTCGGAGGTCGGCGCCTCGGCGGCTTCCGCGGCGCTCTCCGGCGTGTCCTCGCTGGACATCTCGCTGTCTTCCATCGAGGTCTGCTGGGAGTCCTCGGAGTCGTTGTTGTCGCCGTCGTCGCCCGACTCGGGACTGCGCTCGTCCTGATCGCTGTCGTCGTCGTCGTCCTCGGAATCGCTTGAGCGGTCGTCGCCCATGTCGAGCGAGTCGAGCAGGTCGCGCACCACGTCGGCGAATTTGCGCTGGTCCTCGACGAGATTGTCGAGCCGGTCGAGATCCTCGCCGGCGCGTTCCTCGATCATCGGCCGCCACAGCTCGACCAGCCTCTTCGCCGCCGCCGGCGGCGCGAGCCCGGTCAGCCGCTCGCGCACGATCATCGCGACGGCTTCCTCGATCGGCGCGTCGGCGCGGTCGGTGACGTCGGAGAACCGGGCGCGGTGATATTTGTCCTCGAGCATCGCGGTGAGATTGCCGGCGACGCCGGTCATGCGGCGCGCGCCGATCGCCTCGACGCGGGCCTGCTCGACCGCCTCGAACACCGCGCGGGCCTGCTGACCCTGCGGCTGCAGCTTGCGATGCATGGTCGCGTCATGACAGGCAATGCGCAGCGCCATCGCGTCGGCATGGCCGCGCACGATCGCCGCTTCCTGCCTGGTCAGCTTGCGCGCCGGCTCCGGCAGCCGCGCCTTGCCGCCGATCAGGCCGGGCCGCTCGGCGGCGAAGGCGACCTCGAGCTCGGGCTGGCGCGCGATGGCGCGCAGACAGCCCGCCACCGCCCGCTTGAACGGCTCGGTGGGAGACTCCTTGGCGCCGGTCTTGCCCTTGATGTTCGAGGCCATGACTTTCGCGTACTCGCTGCCTTCTTACCCTCCCCCCTTGTGGGAGAGGGTGGATCGCCTGAGCGTAGCGAAGGCGAGCCGGGTGAGGGGTCGGCGATTCGGCATTCGCGGAAAGACAGACCCCTCACCCGCCTCGCAGCCTTCGGCTGCTCGGCACCCTCTCCCACAAGGGGAGAGGGAAGAAAGACTAGCTCAACGCCACGTTCACCGAGCTTTCCGGCAGCTCGACGCCGAAGCAGCGCTGATAGAACTCCGCGACGATCGGGCGTTCCAGCTCGTCGCACTTGTTGAGGAAGGTGAGCCGGAACGCGAAGCCGATGTCCTTGAAGATGTCGGCGTTCTCCGCCCAGGTGATCACCGTGCGCGGGCTCATCACCGTCGAGATGTCGCCGTTCATGAAGGCGTTGCGGGTCAGGTCCGCCACGCGCACCATCTTCGACACGATCTCGCGGCCCTGCTCGTTCCGGTAATGCTTGGCCTTGGCCTGCACGATCTCGACTTCGTTGTCGTGCGGCAGATAGTTGAGCGTCGTCACGATCGACCAGCGGTCCATCTGCGCCTGGTTGATCTGCTGCGTGCCGTGATAGAGGCCCGAAGTGTCGCCGAGGCCGACGGTGTTCGCCGTCGCAAACAGGCGGAACGCCGGATGCGGCTTGATCACGCGGCTCTGGTCGAGCAGCGTCAGGCGGCCGGAAGATTCCAGCACGCGCTGGATGACGAACATCACGTCCGGGCGGCCGGCGTCGTATTCGTCGAAGCAGATCGCGACGTTGCGCTGATAGGCCCACGGCAGGATGCCGTCGCGGAATTCCGTGACCTGCTTGCCGTCCTTCAGGACGATGGCGTCCTTGCCGACGAGATCGATACGGCTGATATGGCTGTCGAGATTGACGCGCACCATCGGCCAGTTGAGCCGCGCCGCGACCTGCTCGATATGCGTCGACTTGCCGGTGCCGTGATAGCCGGTGACGATCACGCGGCGGTTCCTGGCGAAGCCGGCGAGGATGGCGAGCGTGGTCGGACGGTCGAAGCGGTAGTCCGGATCGATCTCCGGCACATGCTCCTCCGGCTCCGAATAGGCCGGCACTTCCATATCGCTGTCGATGCCAAACACCTGCCGGACCGACAGTTTCATGTCGGGCATGCCGGTGTTGTCCTGTAATGCGGCAGTCATTGGTCCTCCGTGGCTTCGGAACCCCCGAAGCCCGCTCCCGGGTCGGCTCGTCTGGTTCGATTATGCGGCGAACCTAGCAGATGGGTCGGACCCGAAAAACCCGTCCTGCCCTGATGCACATATCAATATTTTCAATAGGATAGGTCGAAACTGGCCGCCAAACCCGGGGGGACAGGGTTGCGCTGCGCAGATAGCGGGCGCCTCAGCCGAACCCGACCGACTTCAGATAATTATAGGCTTGGATGATTTCCACCAGCCGGTCCTCGCTGGAGCGGTCGCCGCCATTGGCATCCGGGTGGTGGCGCTTGACCAGCACCTTGAAGCGGGCCTTCACCTCGACGCTGGTGGCGTCGATATCGAGCCCCAGCGTTTCGAGCGCGCGGCGCTCGACATTGCGGATGACGCGCGTCTCCGCCTTGCGCTGCGCCTCCTGCTGCGCGGTGCGCGCGCCGAACTCGCTGAACATGCCGAGCGGGTCGGCCGCGCCGCCGATGTCGGGGCCGCGGCTCCCACGCTTGCCGGTGCCCATCTTCCAGGTCGGACGATGGCCGGTCAGCGCGTCCTTCTGGTAGGCGGCGACCTCGTCGTCCTTCATGCCGGCGAAGAAATTGTAGTTCTGATTGTACTCGCGGACATGCGCGATGCAGTAGTGCCAGTAATCCTTCTCGCGGCCGCGCCCCTTCGGCGCGCGGTGCGTCGCCTTCTCGCGGCAGCCGGCCCATTGGCAGGCCGGACCTTCGTCGCGGCGGCTGCGATCCTTCTCCGGCTTGACGCGGATGCGGTCGAACAGTGGTGAATCGAATTTCATGACCGGACATTATTCAGACTTTGACAGCGGCACCGCAAGGGCTTCGCGACGCTGCCGCGATAATTTTGCATTCTTTTGACCATTGACCCGACACCGCGCGAGTGGATAAGCGAAGGATTATGCGCACCGTCGATGTCATCACCCGGAAACTCACCGAGCGCTTCGCGCCGCAAAGCCTCGACGTGCAGGACGAATCGCATCTGCATGCCGGCCATGCCGGTTCCCGCCCGGGCGGGCAGACGCATTACCGCGTCTATATCGTGTCGGACGCCTTCAAGGGGAAGAGCCGGCTCGACCGTCACCGCATGGTCAATGCCGCGCTCGCCGACGAACTCGCCGGCGGCGTCCATGCGCTCGCGATCCACGCCTCGGCGCCCGGCGAAGGCAGCGCGGCCTGACACCCTCCAGCAGATTGCTGAAAAATCGCCGTCGTCATTCCGGGGCGCGAGCGATAGCGAGCGAACCCGGAATCCAGAGGCGCACGCCGAGCCGATTTCTGGATTCCGGGTTCGCAGGCATTCGCCTGCGCCCCGGAATGACGACCATAGGATGAGCGGATCAGACCTTCGCCGCCTGCTTCTGGCGCGGCAGCGGCTGGATGCGCAGCGCGGTGATGCGGTTGCGCGCGCGGCGCAGCACCCGGAAGCGGAAGCCGTGGAAGGTGAAGCTCTGGCCCGGCTCGGGGATCGAGCGCGCCTCGTGGATGACGAGGCCGGCGATGGTGGTCGCCTCGTCGTCCGGCAGGTTCCATTCCATCACGCGGTTCAAGTCGCGGATCGGCACCGCGCCGTCGACATTGACCGAGCCGTCCGGCTGACGGCGCACGCCGGGCATCGCGACGTCGTGCTCGTCGGTGATGTCGCCGACGATCTCTTCCAGAATGTCCTCCAGCGTGACGAGGCCCTCGACCTCGCCATACTCGTCGACCACCAGCGCGAACGGCGTCTTGCGGCGGCGGAACGCCTTGAGCTGCTCGGACACCGGCCGGGTGTCCGGCACGAACCACGGCGGCGTCATCAGCGCGGCGATGTCGACCTTGTCAGGCTCTCCGTCGACCGCGTGCAGCGCGCGCAGCAGGTCCTTGACGTGCAGCACGCCGACGATGTTCTCCGGCTGGTCGCGCCACAACGGAATGCGCGTCACCGGCGAGGCGATCACCGCGTTGACCAGCGCCTCGGCCGGCTCGCCGATATTCAGCGTGATCATCTTGGTGCGGTGGACCATGACGTCCGAGACTTCGAGCTCGCGCAGATCGAGCACGCCGCCGAACATGTCGCGGTCGAGCTTCTCGACGCCGCCCTCGTGATGGGCGAGATCGACCGCGCCGCGCAGTTCCTCATGCGCGGAGAGGATCGCCTGGTTCTCGCCGACCCGGATGCCGAACGGCCGCAGCAGCGCGCGCACGATGGCTTCGATCGCCATCACGAGAGGCGACAAGACCCGGACAACCCAGGACACCGGCCGCGCGAGCCAGATCGCCAGCCGCTCCGGCGCAACAATGGCGGCGGTTTTCGGCATCACCTCGGCGAAGACGATGACGACGACGCTCATCACCACGGTCGCATAGAGCACGCCGACGTCGCCGAACCAGGCGAGCAGCAGGCCCGCCGTCAGCGCCGAGGCGCCGATATTGGCGATGTTGTTGCCGACCAGCATGACGCCGATCATGCGCTCGCGGTTCTCCAGCAGGCGCCGCACCAGCCCGGCCTTCGGATTGCCGTGCTTCTCGAGCCGCGCGAGGCGCGCGCGCGAGGACGCCGTGAGCGCCGTTTCGCTGGCCGAGAAGAACGCCGACAGCAGCAGGCTGATCAGAACGATCAGAAGCGAGAGCCATTCGTTGTCGGTCATCGCTGGGTCAGTTTCTCCGCGAGAAAGCCGCGCACCTCGGCGGGATCGATGTCCGGCGCGACGAAGGCTTCGCCGATGCCGCGAACCAGAATGAAGGTCAGCCGGCCGCGCTTCACTTTCTTGTCCTGGGAAATCAGATCCATCAGACGGTCGGCATCCGGCACGCCGCCGGGCACGTCTTTCAGATGGGTCGGCAGGCCCACCGCCGCAAGATGACGCACCGCCCGCTCGGCCTCCGCCGCCGGCAGCAGGCCCTTGCGCGCGGAGAACTCGAAGGCGAGCGCCATGCCGAGCGCGACGCCTTCGCCGTGCAGCAGGCGATCCGAATAGCCCGTGCCCGCTTCGAGCGCGTGACCGAAGGTATGGCCGAGATTGAGCAGCGCGCGCTCGCCGGACTCGCGCTCGTCGCGCGCGACCACGCCGGCCTTGGCGCGGCAGCTCACGGCAATGGCGTGCTCGCGGCTCACACCACCGGCAAACACGTCCTGCCAGTTCGCCTCGAGCCAGGAGAAGAAGGCGGCGTCGCCGAGCAGCCCGTATTTCGCGACCTCGGCATAGCCGGCGCGGAACTCGCGCGCGGGCAGCGTGTCGAGCGCCGCGGTGTCGGCGATCACCAGGATCGGCTGATGGAACGCGCCGATCAGGTTCTTGCCCTGCTTCGAATTGATGCCGGTCTTGCCGCCGACCGACGAGTCGACCTGCGCCAGCAGCGAGGTCGGCACCTGCACGAAATCGAGGCCGCGCCGCACGCTCGCCGACGCATAGCCGGCGAGATCGCCGATCACGCCGCCGCCGAGCGCCACGACGAGATCGTCGCGCTCGATGCGCGCGGCGATCAGCGCCTCGCACACTTTCTCGAAGGTCGCGTAACTCTTGGAAGCCTCGCCCGCCGCCACCACGATGCGCGAGGACTCGATGCCGGCGCTCGCCAGCGACGCCTCGGTCGCGGCGATATGCAACGCCGCGACATTGTCGTCGGAAACGATGGCGACCTTGGCGTCCGGCCGCAGCGCCCTGATGCGCGCGCCGAGCGAGGCGACGAGGCCGCGGCCGATCACGATGTCATAGGAACGGTCGGCCAGCGCGACGTTGACGACGGTCGGTTCGTTTGAGCGGAGAGGTGCGGTCATGATGTCTGCTCCGGCACGCCGAGCTTGCCGGCGAGCGCCGCGATGATTTCCTCGACCACCGCCTCGTGCGGCTCCTCGCGCGACTGCACGGTGATGTCGGACTGCGCATAGAACGGCTCGCGCTCCGGCAGCAGCGTCGCGATCTTGTCGGCGAGCGGCCGGTCGTTGCGCCGCCGGGTGCGGCGCTGAAGAATGTCGGCATCGGCCTTCAGCCACACCGAGACGCCGTTCGCCGCGATCAGCGCGCGCGTGCTCGCGTCCATCACCGCGCCGCCGCCGGTCGCCAGCACCTGCGGGCCGCCGTCGAGCAACCGCGCGATCACCCGCTTCTCGCCGGCGCGGAAATAGGCTTCGCCATGCTTGGCGAAAATCTCGCTGATCGGCATGCCGGCCGCCGCCTCGATTTCCGTGTCGGCGTCGGCGAAGCCGAGCCCCAGCCGCGCGGCGAGCCGCCGGCCGACCGTCGACTTGCCCGCCCCCATCATGCCGACCAGCACGACCGAACGGCGGCCGAGCGCGGCGACGAGCGCGCTTTCAAGGCCGGTTCCGGCGGGTTTCTGCACGGCGGTGTCGGACATCGGGCTTTCGGGGTTCCTGTTCCCGGGTTCATATACCAGTTTGCCGGCACAATCGAAGCAGGCTTGCTAAACAGGCTTGCTGAGCCGGGTTGCGGGGGCGGCGCGAACATGGTGGATGGGGCCGATTGACGGGCCCGCCGGCGACGGCGGGACAGCCCGCCAGCCGGGATCGTGCGAATGCCGAGTCTGTTCAGGTTTCTTTTCGTTGTCGCGATCATCTGCGGCGCGGCCTATGGCGTGGTCTATGCGCTGGCCAATTTCGTTCCGCTCAAGCAGCGCGAGATCACCGTGACGATCACGCAGGACAAGTTCCTGAAACGCTGACCATCGGGATGACGGGCGCCATGGCCCGACAGGCGAAGACCCCCGCACCCTCCTCCGGCGCTTCCGAAGCCGGGCTGTTCCTCGACATGCTGGCGGCCGAGCGCGGCGCCGGCCGCAACACGCTCGACGCCTATGCGCGCGATCTCGAGGATCTCGCCGGCTGGCTGGCGCGCCAGCGCATCGCCATCAAGGACGCCAGCACCGACAACCTGCGCGGCTATCTGTCCGCGCTCGCGGATCAGGGCTTCAAGGCGTCTTCCGTCGCGCGGCGGCTGTCCGCCATCCGGCAATTCTATCGCTTCCTCTATGCCGAGAACCGGCGCGGCGACGATCCGGCCGCCGTGCTCGAAGGGCCGAAGCGCGGCCGCACGCTGCCGAAGGTGCTGACCATCGCCGAGGTCGATACGCTGATCGAGGCCGCGCGCGCCGAGATCGGCAATGCCGATACACTCGCACAACAACTGCGCGCGGCGCGACTCTATTGTCTGCTCGAAATCGTCTACGCCACCGGCCTTCGCGTCTCCGAACTCGTCGCGCTGCCTGCGACCGCCGCGCGGCGCGACCAGCGCATGCTGGTGATCCGCGGCAAGGGCGGCAAGGAACGTCTCGTGCCGCTCAACGACGCCGCGCGCAAGGCGATGGCCGACTATCTCGCGCTGCGCGACGAGACCGCCGACGGCGACAAGAAGAACGCTCCGTCCAAATGGCTGTTCCCGTCATTCGGCGAAGCGGGCCATCTGTCCCGCCAGCACTTCGCCCGCGAATTGAAAACGCTGGCGGCCGGCTGCGGCATCTCGGCCGAGCGCATCAGTCCGCACGTGCTGCGCCACGCCTTCGCCAGCCATCTGCTGCACAACGGAGCCGATCTGCGCGTGGTGCAGACGCTGCTGGGCCACGCCGACATTTCGACCACGCAGATCTATACGCATGTGCTGGAGGACCGGCTGAAAAGCCTGGTGCGCGACCTGCATCCATTATCGGACAAATAACCGTCAAACCCCCGTTTTGACGGGCTTTGCTTGACTTGGGCTGACGGCCGGGCCACCTACTGCCGGATTGCGAAAATTCCGAACCGCCGGACGGACAACCCCTCTTCCATGCGCAGCTATCTCGATTTCGAAAAGCCGGTCGCGGAGCTCGAAGCCAGGATCGAGGAACTGCGCAAGGTGTCGGACACCGGCGACGCGGTCTCGATCGGCGAGGATGTCGCACGGCTCGAGACCAAGGCGGCGCAGGCGCTGAAGGAGCTCTATGCCGCGCTGACGCCGTGGCAGAAGACGCAGGTCGCGCGGCATCCGCAGCGGCCGCATTGCGTCGACTACATCGCCAAGCTGATTTCCGATTTCGTTCCGCTCGCCGGCGACCGCAAGTTCGGCGAGGACGCCGCGATCATCGGCGGCTTCGGCCGGTTTCGTGGCGAGAGCGTCTGCGTGATGGGCCACGAGAAAGGCTCCGACACCGAAAGCCGCATCAAGCACAATTTCGGCATGGCGCGGCCGGAAGGCTACCGCAAGGCGGTGCGGCTGATGGAGATGGCCGACCGCTTCGACATTCCGGTGATCTCGCTGATCGACACTGCCGGCGCCTATCCCGGCATCGGCGCGGAAGAACGCGGCCAGGCCGAAGCGATCGCGCGCTCGACCGACACCTGCCTCGCGCTCGGCGTGCCGAACGTCGCGCTGGTGGTCGGCGAAGGCGGCTCCGGCGGCGCGATCGCCATCGCGACGGCGAACCGCGTGCTGATGCTCGAGCATTCGATCTACAGCGTGATCTCGCCGGAGGGCGCGGCCTCGATCCTGTGGCGCGACACCACCAAGGCGCAGGAAGCCGCGACCAACATGAAGATCACTGCGCAGGACATGCTGCGCTTCGGCGTCATCGACCAGATCATCCCGGAGCCGACCGGCGGCGCGCATCGCGACCCCGCCGCCGCCATCGCCGCCGCCGGCCAGGCGATCGAGCAGGCGCTGTCGGGCCTCGCCGGCACGGGCCGCGACGCGGTTCGCCGCAGCCGCCGGGAGAAATTCCTGGCGATCGGCCGCGCGCTCAGTTAGTTCTTCAGTCGTTTGCAGTCTTGCCGGCGGCGCATCCGGGCAGCCCCCTGCATCGGCAAATAAAAAAGCCATGCACCGATATTATTAATGCACAAACATCAAGTATTGGCAGAACTTGGCCGCGGCTCGACTTGACCGGTTGTCGCCAAACAGGTGGCGATTTACCCTGAATTCACCATCGGAGGAGACTTCCACGTCCGCAAGGCCCGTTGCCTTGCGAAAGCCACATCTTATGGATAACGATTATTCAACGAAGGTCCGATCGGTCGGGGAGTACAGCGTTGACATCTCTGCCCTTCGCGCGCGCATCGCTCGCGGCCGCGGCCATCTGCGTGGCCGTGACGCTGAGCGGTTGCAATTACGCCGACAACATCGCTCCGACCGGCCGCGCGCAGGCCCCGCTTTCCGACAAGACGCTGGCGCTGCTTGAAGAGAAGCAGATGGACAAGGATTCCCCGATCCTGATCCGCCTCTTCAAGGAAGAATCCGAAGCCGAAGTCTGGAAGAAGAATCGCAGCGGCGAATACGCGCTGCTCAAGACCTATCCGATCTGCCGCTGGTCCGGCGATCTCGGCCCCAAGGTGAAGGAAGGCGACCGGCAGGCGCCGGAAGGCTTCTACACCATCACGCCGGGGCAGATGAACCCGAACTCGAACTACTACCTCGCCTTCAACATGGGCTATCCGAACGCGTTCGACCGTTCGTGGGGCCGCACCGGCTCCGAACTGATGGTGCATGGCGACTGCTCGTCGCGCGGCTGTTACGCCATGACCGACGAGCAGATGGTCGAGATCTACGCGCTGGCGCGCGAGTCGTTCTTCGGCGGCCAGAAGTCGTTCCAGGTGCAGGCCTATCCGTTCCGCATGACGGCGCGCAATCTCGCGCGTCACCGCAACAGCCCGCATCTCGCGTTCTGGAAGATGCTCAAGGTCGGCAACGATCATTTCGAAGTGACGCACCAGGCACCGAAGGTGGACGTCTGCGACCGCCACTACGTGTTCGACGCCACCGCGCCGGCCGGCGCGACGCGCGCGCCGTCGTTCAACGCACGCGGCAAATGCCCGGCCTTCCAGGTCGAGCCGTCGATCGCCAGCGCGGTCGCGGAGAAGCAGCAGCGCGACAATGCCGAATATGCCGAGCTGGTGTCGAGCAACATCTCGGTCGTCGCGAGCCGCAAGGGCGTCGACGGCGGCATGCATCCCTCGTTCTACGACAAGCTGCAGGCGACGAGCGTCGCGGAGGGCGACACCCGCTCCAACCAGCCGGTGCTGATCGCCGCGACGACGCCGGGCGCGCTGCCGCGCACCAGCAGCAACCCGCCCGCGCAGACGACCCTGCCGGTCAACATGCCGGGCGTGGAGCCGAAGTTCCAGCTCGCCTCCGTCGAGACCAGCACGCCGGCGATCAAGGGTCCGGTGCCGACGCCTGACGCCGCGCCGCTGCCGAAAGTCGGCAGCGCGTCGGATCAGCCCAAGACCATCGGCGGCCTGCTCGACAACCTGCTGAGCGGCGCATCCGCCGAGGCCTCGGTGCCCGCGGAGACCGAGCAGCGTGCGCCCGCCCCGGCGACCCGCACGGTCGCCGCGAAGCGCCGCGCGGCCAAGCCGCAGACCCATGTCGCCGCCGCTCCGTCGCGCAAGCACGCCGAGCCGAAGGTCGCCGCCAGGCCGCCGGAGCCGAAACCCGAACTCAAGCCGCGCGTGGCCGAGAACGACGAGCGGCCGGCGCACGCCGCCCTGCCGCCGACCCGCACCGCCTTCACCAGCACGCCGCCGAGCGGCGGCATGCTGACCGGCGCGCAGCCCGTGGTGCCGGCCGGCACGTTCGAAAGCCGCTGGTCCGGCCTGCGCAACTGACCCTTGCGCGCCGACGTTGCCCACGCGCAAGACAAAGACGACGGTCGACAAAGCGGCCAAGGAAAAGCCGGCTAAGAAGAAAAGGCCGGCCCGCAACGCCGGCGGCTCCGACAGCTTCGTCTATGTTCTCGGCACCATCGGCAAGGACGGCCGGCGGCTGACCTATGTCGGGTGGACCAACGACGTGGCGCGGCGTCTCGCCCGCCACAACGACGGCACCGGCGCGCGCACCACGCGGGGCCGGGTGTGGGTGCTGCTGCACGAGGAACTCTGCGCGAGCCGCCGTCACGCCATGAGCCGCGAATGGCACTTGAAGCGCGACCGCGCGTTCCGGAAGAAACTCAGCGAGGCGCTTGCCTGAACGACGACAACACCGAGATGCCCATGCCCGCGGAAGCGAGCACCCAGCGTGTTTCAGTGCAGGCGGCCGCTTCTCCGCCCCGAGCTCGAAAGGTTACGCCGATCCGTCAGGGAGGTTTTCGATGGAAACGCCGCTTCGAATCCGCAACGTCCTGTTCAAGGCCTTCATCATCAATCTGCTGCTGGTCGTTCTCGTTTGGCTGATGTCGCTCAGCGGCGCCGTCGCGCATTTGATGGCGATATTTTTCGGCTTCAGCGCCGATCAAACGCGCGCCTACATGGCCGACATCATCGGCTTCTGGAAGGTGGCGAACGTCGTCTTTTTCCTTGTTCCCGCGATCGCCATCCATTGGGAATACCGGGCGAGACGATGAAGACGGCACCGGCCTGACGCACCTTCCGGAGGGATCGCGCTTCTCGTCCGCTGGGTTTAAAGACGCGCGAATTTATCGGTTCGCCGGTGTCCAGCGAACAACAAGACCGCGCAACGTCATGCAGCAGCTCTGCTTTTACGGGTAGCGCGCAGACCGGCTGCCGGCACCGGCAATTCGCGCACGACAATCGCCGCGCGACAAAGCTTTCGATTGCAGCGTCAAGGCCTGACGGACAATCGCCACCAAGCGGCTTGCCAAGCCTCTAGGCGAACCGTCCGTGGCAGTGCTTGAACTTCTTGCCGGAGCCGCAGGGGCACGGCTCGTTGCGGCCGACCTTGCCCCAGGTTTCCGGATCGTTGGGATCGCGGGCGACCTGCGTGTCGTTGCCGGCGAAGGCCGGCGCGAGCGTCGCGCGGGCGAGCGCCATCTCGTCCTCGCCGGTCAGGGGATCGACCTTGTGGGCTTCCATATATGGAAGCTGCTCGCTCGGCTGCTGCTCCTGCACGACCTCGACGCGCATCAGTTGCGCGGTCACCACCTCGCGCAGCCGGGAAATCATCGCCTCGAACAGGTTGAAGGCTTCCGCCTTGTATTCATTGAGCGGATCGCGCTGGCCGTAGCCGCGCAGGCCGATCACCTGCCGCAGATGCTCGAGCATGACGAGATGCTCGCGCCACAGATGGTCGAGCGTCTGCAGCAGCACGGACTTCTCCACATAGCGCATGACGTCCGGGCCCCATTTCGCGGCCTTGGCTGCCATCCACTCGTCGGCGCGGCGGTCGATGCGCTCGCGCACCTCCTCGTCGGCGATGCCTTCTTCCTTGGCCCAGTCCTGCACCGGCAGGTCGAGGGTCAGCACCTCGCGCAACGCCTGGTCGAGGCCGGCGGTGTCCCACTGCTCGGGATAGGCGTTTTCCGGAATGTGCTTGGCGACCAGATCGTGCACCACCTCGTGGCGCATGTCGGTCACGGTCTCTTCCGCGGTGTCCTCGCGCATCAGGTCGAGACGCTGCTCGAAGATCACCTTGCGCTGATCGTTCATCACGTCGTCGAACTTCAAGAGGTTCTTGCGGATGTCGAAGTTGCGCGCCTCGACCTTCTGCTGCGCCTTTTCCAGCGCCTTGTTGATCCAGGGATGGACGATGGCCTCGTTCTCCTTGAGGCCGAGCTTGGTCAGCATGCCGTCGAGCTTGTCCGACCCGAAGATGCGCATCAGGTCGTCTTCGAGCGACAGGAAGAACTTGGAATGGCCGGGGTCGCCCTGACGGCCGGAGCGGCCGCGCAACTGGTTGTCGATGCGGCGGCTTTCGTGGCGCTCGGTGCCGAGCACGTAGAGACCGCCGGCGGCCAGCGCCTTGTCCTTCAGCTTCGCCACCTGCGCCTTGATCTCGGCGGCGCGCTTCTCGCGCGCCTCGCCTTCGACGCCGGCGAGCTCCTGGCGGATCCGCATGTCGGCATTGCCGCCGAGCTGAATGTCGGTGCCGCGGCCGGCCATGTTGGTCGCGATGGTGATCGCGCCCGGCACGCCCGCCTGCGAAACGATATAGGCTTCCTGCTCGTGATAGCGCGCGTTGAGGATGGCGAAGACCCGCGCCTTCGAGGCGCCCTCGTCGCCGGTATAGAGCTTGGCGAAAGCGTTCGGATCGGAGAAGTCGTGCTGCTCCCAGCCTTCCTGGCGCAGCATCTCGGCGAGCTGCTCGGACTTCTCGATCGAGGTGGTGCCGACCAGCACCGGCTGGCCCCGCGCCTTGCAGTCCTCGATCAGCGCGACGATGGCGCGATATTTCTCGACCGTGGTGCGGTAGACTTCGTCGTCGTCGTCGATGCGCGCGAGCGGCATGTTGGTCGGCACTTCGAGCACTTCGAGGCCGTAGATGTCCATGAACTCGTCGGCTTCCGTCAGCGCCGTGCCGGTCATGCCGGCGAGCTTGTCGTACATGCGGAAGTAGTTCTGGAACGTGATCGAGGCGAGCGTCTGGTTTTCCGGCTGGATCGGCTGGCGCTCTTTCGCCTCGAGCGCCTGGTGCAGGCCTTCCGAATAGCGGCGGCCCGGCATCATGCGGCCGGTGAACTCGTCGATGATGACGACCTCGCCGTTGCGCACGATGTAGTCCTTGTCGCGCTGGAACAGCTTGTGCGCGCGCAGCGCCTGGTTGACGTGATGGACGACGGAGACGTTCTCGACGTCGTACAGCGACTGCGCCTTGAGCTGGCCCGCCTCGCGCAGCAGTTGCTCCATCTTCTCCATGCCGGACTCGGTCATGGTGACGGTGCGCTGCTTCTCGTCGACCTCGTAGTCGGACTTGTCGAGCTTCGGGATGAAGGTGTCGATGGTGTTGTAGAAGTCGGAGCGGTCGTCGAGCGGACCGGAGATGATGAGCGGCGTGCGCGCCTCGTCGATCAGGATCGAGTCCACCTCGTCGACGATCGCGTAATGATGACCGCGCTGGACCATGTCTTCCATGCGGTACTTCATGTTGTCGCGCAGATAGTCGAAGCCGAGCTCGTTGTTGGTGCCGTAGGTCACGTCGGCGGCGTAGGCGGCCTTGCGCTCCTCGTCGTCCATGCCGTGCACGATCACGCCGGTGGTGAGGCCGAGGAAGTTGTAGATCTGGCCCATCCACTCGCTATCGCGCTTGGCGAGATAGTCGTTGACGGTGACAACATGCACGCCCTTGCCGGCGAGCGCGTTGAGATAGACGGGCGCGGTCGCGACCAGCGTCTTGCCTTCGCCGGTCTTCATCTCCGCGATCTTGCCTTCGTGCAGGATCATGCCGCCGATCAGCTGCACGTCGAAATGGCGCTGGCCGATGACGCGCTTGGCCGCCTCGCGCACGGTGGCGAAGGCGGGAACCAGCAGGTCGTCGAGCGAGGCGCCGTCGGCGAGCTGTTTCCTGAATTCGGCGGTGCGCGCTTTCAGCGCATCGTCGCTGAGCGCGACGACCTCGGCCTCCAGCGCATTGATCTGCGCGACCCGCGGCTGATAGGTGCGAACGCGCCGATCG
>Ga0180221_1001610_pt1 | contig 14536 bp, 14 predicted proteins | sample eDN5th37CKraftMG_FD_151339 | JGI IMG/M metagenome (GOLD analysis project Ga0180221, IMG submission 151339) | Enriched Miracle-Growth compost microbial communities from Emeryville, California, USA - eDNA 5th pass 37_C Kraft MG (version 2) (version 2) ...
CATCGACGTCGTCCTGGGCCATCCACCGGCGCAGGCACGACTCGCTGATCCCCAGATCGGCCGCGACCTTCGCGACCGGGTGCTGACCGCCACGGGCCAGGTCCACTGCTCGACGCCGGAACTCCGGCGGCTTGGCTGCAGGCACAAGGACTCCTCTCGAAGGTGACATCGTCACCTCACGGCAGGTGTCCGGGGAAGCGGGTCAGGCTCCAGCCGCGAAGCGGTGGAGCTCGGGCCGTCCACAGGTGGACAGGACCAGGCGGCAGTCGAGGACGTCCTGGACCTCGCAGACCTCGCCGAGGCTTGGGCACCTCAGGACGAGCACGCCGCCCGCTACGCGCGCACCATCGACGACCGTGCGCGCCAGCGCTGGTCCGCCGGCGTCGACGGCCTGCGGCACTCGTCCGACCGGCAGCGCGCTGCCGGCGAGCGAGACCAGGCGCAGCTCGAGGTGGGCGAAGCGGTCACCCTCGGCGCGACCGCCGACGCGCTTGAGGCGCGCGCACGCGACGAGGTCGACGAGCACGCGGCCGCGGAGGACCGCGACGCGGCCGCGGCGCTGGACAGCGAAGCCGACGGGCTGTGGGACTCCGCCGAGCGACGCAACGAGCTCGCCGCCTCGCTGGAGGGTGTGGCGCAGACGCACCCCAAGGCCGTCGACGCGCGGATCATCTCCGACCGCGACCAGGGCGCACCGCCGATCGCGGCTGTCGTGACCGCTGGCGTGAAGAGCCGCGGCCGCGCCAAGACGGGCACTCGTGGCGCGCGTCAGCGGGCCGCCGAGCGCGGTATGTAGCTGCCGCGACGAGGGAGCCCGACGGCATGACGTTGGGCTCCCTCGTCGCGCTGGCGCTTGGCGCATGCGCTCGGGAGCCGGGTGAGCGCATGCGCCGTCCCGGGGACCTAGGTCCCGGCCCCGCACGCACGTGCTGGTGCCAGGTTCGGAGCAGGCTGGTTGGGGGCACCAGCGACGCCAGGGGACGTTGCCTCCCGATCGGTCGGATGAGGAGCAACGATGCTCTGGAAGCCAGCCGTCATCGCAACGCTGGGAGCCGCCGGCCTGCTGGCCGCAGCCCTACCCAGCCAAGGTCTCCGCACCGCGGCCTCGCCGCCCGACGTGCCGGCGCCGGCGGCGCTCGTGCTCGACGAGCCGCAGAGTCTCGACGAGGTCGCGGCGGGGATCGAGGCCGTGACGCCGGGAACCGTTCTGCAGGTTGTGGGAGTGGTGCCGACCTCGGACGGCGAGCTCACCGTAGGAACGATCGTCACCGCCGGCGAAGACAGCAGCGACGTGATCGCCGAGCACATCGCCGCGGCCATCGAAGTGTCCGACGTCGGCGCCGACGAACAGGCGCTGGACGTCCTGCGCGTCACCGGCTCGAGCGACGACCTCGACGAGCTGCAGGCCGTGCTCGGGGGCGACGTAGTCACCCAGGAGATCGCGGCCGCCGGAGACGAGACTCGCGCCGACGCCGAGACTGCGGCCACCGGCACGTGTGGGGACCGGTTCACTCCGGTGGAGAAGTTCTACAAGAGCGACTGGTACGACACCGAGGGCATCTACCGGTACATCCGGCACAAGATCTACTGGTCGGCCGCGAACCTGGCGAACCTCAAGGCGTGCGGGGGAGCGACCACCTACGAGCACGAGTTCTGGGAGTACAACTACGACCGCAAGCACGTGCTCGGCGCTGAGGTCAGCTGGACCTCGGGCATGCCGAACTCCTACCTGGACACCAGCTTCGCCGACAGCGCCAACGAGCTCGGCTACACGATCGGCACCGCTCGGGCGAGCAACCTGACTGCTGGCACGGTCTACACGATCACCATCGTCACGAAGACCGGGAACATCTCCAGCGGCGGCAAGGGCAAGGTGCAAGGCCAGAAGGGCGAGCGCGTGCCGTCGATCTGCACGAGCACCTGGTGCATCTTCGGTCGCGGGGTACAGGGCATCTCGAACGGTTTCACGTTCCCGATCCCGGGGTCGATCGGGACGGCCTAGCTCGTCGAGTAGGGGTCAGGGTCCGACGGGACACCCGTCGGGCTCCAACCCAGGAACAACGTCCGCTCGGGTGTCTCGCACACCCAGCCACTCGGAACGGCCGCCTGCCACGACAGGCGGCCGTTCCGCTCGTCGCACAGTCCCTGGGCGTTGTTGTGGCCGTGGGCGTAGAGCTGGCCACCCCATAGGTACAAGGCCGCCGCCAACAGCACGACTACCACTCCGAGGATCGCGGCCAGGCGGCCGCCTCGACCTCGCTCTCCACCCGTGCTGCGCGCCACACCGACACCGTAGCGACGCCCGGACCGTCAGCCGCGACCTTCGCGAGGTCCGCTCGACTTCAGCCCGCGTGTCGCCACATTGCCCCTTGGCGTGGCCCGTGGCCGAGAAGCGCCGGGACCCGCTGACGGGCGCACGTGGTGCGCGGGCGCCCCGGCGTGGGCGCTGCCCCGCAGTCGACCGAGGTGCCCCGAAGGGATCCCCGGGCGGGGCCTTCTGTGGCCGCAGCGCGGGCCTCGCCGGCCGCAAGCCGCGCCCCCGCGCCACTCTGAGCAGGGACCTTCCATGGCTCTCCCAGAGGATCTGCCATAGGAGATTCCATGACCTCCCATATTGGCACCTGAGACGCGGTGGTCTGGGAACCTGGCATGGCAGCAGAGTCGCGCCCAAGGTCTAGGGTGCCAGCATGCAGAAGGATCCGGAGCGCGACGTCTTCGCGCACATCAAGGACGAGGCCGTCAGCGGCGATGTCCTACGCGCTGACCGACTGCGCGATGCCAAGCGGAGTGTCACGCCCATCCGCAAGACGTTCGTGCAGCACGCGAACACTGAGACCGATCGCCCGTCGGTGCTCGGGAAGATGGTCCACGGCCGGCAGGTCACCGCCCTGAGGCTCTTCCTGCTCGTGCACGCAGTCGAGCCGGTCCTCGAGCCGTGGCCCCTGCAGATCTGGGCGCAGCTCGTCGGGGGAGCCAGCAAGCAGCCGCCCTCCACCGACGCGATCTCGAGAGCCATCAGCTCGCTGGTGAACCTCAACCTCGTCGAACGGACCGCCGTCGGAACGAGCGTCCGCCTCCAGCCGCTCATGGAGGACGGCTCAGGCCGTCCCTTCGAGCGAGCGTCCGCCAAGGGCGCCGACGTCGGACCCGGATACTTCGTCATCCCGCACGACTTCTGGCTCAGCGGCATGTCGGATCGGCTGAAGCTGCCCGGGCTCGCGATGTTCCTCGTGGCTCTGCACGAGACGACCCAGGAGGACACCTACCAGATCGCGCTCGCGCGGATGTCGGAGTGGTACGGCATCAGCGAACGGACGGCCGAACGCGGATACGGCGAGCTCTCGAGGGAGAACATCCTCCTCGAGCACACGCAGATGGTCCGGGACCGCAAGATGCGCACCCCGACAGGGCTCTCTCGTCGTGTCCACCGAGCGCTCACTACGCCCTACTCCCGAGCAGCACGCCAGGAAGCGCAGGCCAAGACCCGCAAGGCCGCTCAGAAGGCAGCAGCCGGCACGGCCACAGACACCCCGCCTGCGTAGCGGGGAACCCCGGTGGCAGGGGCCCCAACCCCCGCCACCGGGAAGCACCACCAGGCGCGACACCCGCGTCTGGCCGTTCGCACGACCACACGAGAGGAGGCCACACCGTGATACTCAACAACCACAACGGTACTCCGGTCCCCCGACGCACAATCGGCCGGCGGCACTCCTCCACGCGGCCGCGCCCGACCCAGAGGAGTGCCGTTGGACATCGAGACCCGATCGCCCTGGCGCCGTCCGTCTGGTGAGGAGGTGCGCCAGTTGGTCATCCGGCTGGTCGGCACCTGCCTCAACAGCGCGGTGACCTGGCTCGTGTACGAGCTGCTCCGCCAGCTCAACTAGCAATCCCTGGGCGTCAGCCCTAGAGACCACTGTGCGTCCGGCTCTAGGTGCTGACGGCCCGCTTCCGCGACACGTGATCGTCGACCGCGTCACCGCCGCCGATCACCTCGCCCGTGTGGGCCAGGTCCCAGATGTACCCCTCGGCGTCCTCGAATGTCGCCGTCCACGTGATGTCACCTGGAGGCACTGCGTATCCCTCGCGCCGCGCGGTGTACATCTGCTGGGTGCCGCCCGTCGGTAGCAGCCTGGAGAGGAGGAGGACCTCGCCCGCTCCGGCTCTGGTGCGCACCGTCACGTGAACGTTGCGGACGCTGTCCGTCTGGCCGTTCTGCACACTGACCATCAAAGTTGCCGCCTTGTCGCCTCCTTCGATCGTCGTCGTCTCGCCGGGGGAGACGTCCACGACGACCAGCCGGGCGTTAGCCCGACGACGTCGCGTTTCAGCCGCCTCCAGCTTCCGCTCCGCCTCTTTGCGGTACTCGCGCTCTCGTCCGGCCAACACCACGGCGGCGATCGCCGCCCCAGCAGATCCCAGGGCTCCGAGAGCGTCCACCGCGAACACCCACCAGGCCCCCGGGCCCGCGCCCTGCTTTGCGACCTCGCATATAGCGGCCAGCCCAGTCATGAGGCGCCGCCCCTCTGCGCTTCGACCTCGGCCCCGGCCGCCGCAGCCGGACCCGCGAGCCCATCCGCGATCCTGAACATGCTGCGATTGTGTCCGACGCCGCCGACACACGCGGGCGAGGGCATCCTGAGCATAGTCGTCGGGAATTTCGACTCTCGTTGGTTACGGCGAGCCTCCTGGCGCAGGGCTGACCGAGCCTGCTGACCAGTTCCGCCGGGGGTCTTCGCGATTGAGCCGGCGGAGTGGACTACGAGCTGCAGCGAGGCGGGGGAACGAACCGTCGACTTTCGACAACAGGGAGAGGATCCCGTTGAGGCGGTGCGGGACGTTGACCGCCAGCAGGTTGTCGTGGTGTGCAACCCTGTTTCGCAGGCGACGCATCGTCTCGAGTTGATCGCCAACAGCGACGCGGCCACGTTCAGTTTGCTCAGCTCTGGGGAAGGCAGCGCCGAGCGCATCGGCCCACAGTTGCTTCTGGGTTTCGCTCGACTCGGTGCTAGAGATCGGCCGGATCAGTTTGACCCAGGCTCCGAACATCAACTGGGCGATGACGTCGTCGTGAGTGACCGCAACCCCGTGGCGAGGGTGCGACGGGTGACGTTCACCAGCTTCTCGTTCCGCCCACTCCCGCGCCGTTGCTAGCTGCCGCCGGAGCAATGAGTAGAGCTCCGGCGCGGCACCTCCGACGGCTGTCCATTCCGAGGTGTACCCCTGGGCCGCGTTCCACGCGGAGAGTTGGGCGTCGATCGCGTTGCGGACCGCGAGTTCTACGTAGGACAACTGGGCATGGAGCGCACCTGACAGCTCGGTGGCCCACAGATACAGGTCCTGGGCGCGTGCGACGTCGTGTCCTGCGGCATCCAGGTAGGTGGCAAAGCGCGCCTGACCCAGGAACGCTTCCAGTGCACGTTGCGTCACCACGAGTCGAAACGTACACTTGTACGTAGCGAGCGCCAGGCTTGGACTGGCGCGCCTACCTCAGAGACCCCCGCTTCGGCGGGGGTCTCTTGTTTTGCCGTTAGCGGTCCCGGCTGCAAGGGGGACCTCTGGCACCCGCCACGCCGAGGCGTGCTTGCCATGATGGGCCGGTGGACGATCGCCGCGGACTGCTGCTGGGGGTTGCCTCGTCCGTGCTGGTCGGAGCCGGGATCGGCGCGGTTCTGGCATGGGGGGTGTTCAGAACCTCGGACGCGACAGCGGCCGGGATCGTCGTGCTTGCTGCGGCTGCCGCGTCAGGCGTCGGGGTCGTCCTCCGACGCTGGCGTGGAGGCCGTTCTTAGCGGACCACTCGGACGAGCGCCGTCAGCCCCGTGAGGTCCAGGGCGCTTAGGGCGGCGGCCGACGGGCGCTCGATCGCGAGCGGGCGTCCGACAGATCGGACCGGCTTCTGGTCCCGCATGGGGGTGTGCGCCTCAGCCTGCCGCTACGGGCGCGCTCATCCGCCGCAGGACAAGCGTCCCGAAACGCCCCATCGCGGCGCCGAGCGCCTAGTTCCATGCGTAGCCGAGGGCCTGACCGGGCTGGCGCGCTCGCGCCGGCACGTTGAAAGATGAAGCGGCTGACGGGTCGATGCACGGCTGCGGATCGCGTCGGCTGCGGCCTCACGCCTCCCCCCTGCGACGGGCACGGGCTCTCGCCCCCGCTGACCGTCCGACGGCTCCGCCATGTGGGTGAACTCCCGGACGCGAACCGGCGAAACCGGGACGCAGCGACCCGGCGATGTCGCACCGCGGGGCTAGGTGTACTGACCCGCAGCGTTGTTGACGCGGTCGATGGGTCGCAGGCCGCTGATGCCGAGGTGGGGTCGGTCCAGGTTGTAGTGCTCGAGCCAGACGGGCAAGAGCGCGGCGCGTTCGGTGTTGCTGGTCAACGCGCGCGAGTAGGCCCATTCGGTGGCCAGGGTGCGGTTGAGGCGTTCGACCTTCCCGTTGGTCCAGGGGCAGTGCGGGCGGATGAACTTCAGCGTGATCCCGAGCTCGGCGGCGGTGTGCCGGTAGTCGTGGGAGCGGCGGTAGTTCAGGGCGTTGTCGCTGATGACACGCTGGACGCTGATCCCGTGGCTGGCGAAGAACGCGGTCGCTGAGGCGAGGAACGCCGCGCAGGTCGGGCCGCTCTCGTCGTCGTGGATCTCGGCGTAGGCCAGCCGGGAGTGGTCGTCGATCGCGGTGTGCACGTAGTCGTAGCCGATCAGCACCTTCTTGTGCTTGTGCGCGACCGTCGCGGCCCGTCCGTGGGCCTTCCAGCCGCCGCCGTCGGGGATGCGGCCGAGCTTCTTGACATCGATGTGCACCAACGCGCCTGGGTAGGGGTGCTCGTACCGGTTCGCCGAGTGCCGGCTGGCCCGGATGACCTGTCCGGTCAGGGGGTCGCACTGGCGCAGCAGCGGCGCGCGGTGGCGGGCCAGGACCCGGCCGACCGTCGAGGCCGGCAGTCCCAGGCGGTGCCCGATCCAGACCGGACCGCGCCGCGAGAGCATCCGTGCGATCCGCACCCGTGTCTCGATGCACGGGCTGGTGCGCGCCGGGTGAGTGCGCGCGACGCTGGGCCGGTCGACCAGACCGGCACGCCCCTCGGTCTGGAACCGGCGCCACCAGCGCCATGCGGTCGTGCGCGAGACACCCATCTCCGCGGCGACATGCGCGACCGGACGACCGGCCGCGATCCGCGAGACGAGCACGAACCTGCCGGCAGGCGTCAAGCGGGCGTTAGCGTGAGACACGAGAGACCTCCGTTGGCCGAATGGGTTCCTTGAGCAGTTCCCACTCGACCCGGAGGTCTCTCGCTACGTCAACAACGGTCGTGGTCAGTACAGCTAGAAGAAGCGCCCGTGCTTCCAGAGCTGCCGCGCGCACCAGAGATTCACCAGCGCGCCCAGCGAGCTCACGACAGCGAACGCCCAGTCCTCCCCGGTCATCGCCGACTCCTCGGCGATGATGCCGTCGGTCGCGATCACGACGGCTTGGACGGCCCCGAGCAGCAGGCAGATCGTCGCCGCGACAACGGCGAGCACGGCAAGCGTGACCTGTGCCCAGCGGGGCCGGATCCACGGGTCTACGACGCTCAGCTCCTCCGCGGGAGCGCCGCTCCCCATGCCGGTCCCGCGAGCCGTCCACCGGGCGCGCCTGCCGTCGGGCGCGGCGGGCGGTGAGCCGTCGACCGAGCATGCGCCGCCGTCGGGAGTGGTCGCTCTCACCAGTGCCGCGCACGCCTGCGCGATCTCGTCGCCCGTCCGCGCTGCGACCATGAGGCGAGCAAGGCCGCCAGCAGCGTCCGGTCGTCCGAGCGCCGTGCACGCGGCGCGTGCAGCCGCCTCCACGTGTGCCGCCGGAGGGTCCCCCACATCGCCTGCCCACCCCGTGCGCACGCCGTCGTCCCAGGTGGTCAGCGAGAGGCGCGCCGGTGGGATCTCGTCCACCGCCACGACTGCTCCGAGCGGGACGAGAGGCGCCACGTCGTAGACCCACACCGGCGTCCAACCGCTCTCGGACGTCGGCCCGGCGACGGCGTCCGCGTCCTCGGCCGCGCGGAGAGCGTGGCGGACTGCGTCGAGCGACGCGTGGACGAGGGCGAGCACCAGAACACGGTAGGGGCGAGGACGCCCGACGAGCGGCACTATGGACCTGTGCGGGTTGGGCGGCTGTACGACGACGTGGCGGACGGCACCTCGCGGGTGTTGGTGGACCGGCTGTGGCCGCGCGGCGTGCGCCGGGACGACCCGCGCGCCGGCCTCTGGCTGAAGGACGCCGCGCCCTCGGACGAGTTGCGGCACTGGTACGGCCACGACGCGGGCCGGCACGAGGAGTTCGTCCGCCGGTACACCGACGAGCTGCACGACGAGTCCCACGCCGAGGCCGTGCGCCGCATCCGCGCGCTCGTCGACGCGGGGGAGGACGTCGAGCTGGTGACGGCCACGAAGGACGTGGCGGTGAGCCACGTGCCGGTCCTCGCGGCGTTCGTCGAGGAGGGTGCGTCGTGACCTGGCCGGTGTCGGAGGCGCTCGCGCGCCTGCGTCGCTGGGAGGAGGCCGGCGGCACGTGGCGCGCAATGCCGGCGGGCGACGGGCTCACGCTCGTGCTGTGCCGCTGCGACGGGGGTGAGGAGGTCGACCGCCTCACGTCCGCCGACGACGCGCTCGTCTCCTACGTCGCCGGGCGCAGCTCGAGCGAGGACGACGTGCGTCTGTGAGACGCACCGCCCGACCCGTGAGACGCGGGTCACATGCCCGTCTGGCGACCTCGCTCGACCGGCCCCCGCGGCCGTGGCCTATCTTGACCGCGTGACGACTCCGCCAGCCGGCGCCTCCAGGGGTGTCGCCAGCCATGAGATGCCCGAACCCCTGCGCAACGACGTGCGCGTGCTCGGCGAGCTGCTGGGCCGCGTGCTGCGCGAGTCCGGCGGTGACGGCCTGCTCGCCGACGTCGAGGCGCTGCGCGAGCTCGCGATCGCCGCGCACGACGACCCGACGTCGGACGCGCTCGAGCGCGCCGAGGCTCTGGTCGCAGGCCTGACCATCGAGCGGGCGGAGCAGGTCGCGCGGGCCTTCACGTGCTACTTCCACCTCGCGAACACCGCGGAGGAGTACCACCGGGTCCGGGTGCTGGCCGAGCGCGAGGCGAACGCTCTCGCGCACACGCTGGTCAGCGACGACTCCCTGCCCGCGGCGGTCGCGCAGCTCGCCCAGGAGGTCGGTGAGGAGGAGGCGCAGCGCCGCGTCGCCGAGCTGGAGTTCCGCCCCGTCTTCACGGCCCACCCGACGGAGGCCCGCCGCCGCGCGGTCTCCCGCTGCATCCGTCGCATCGCCGAGCTCGTCGCCGACCGCGACCAGCGCAGCCGCGGCGGGATGTCCCTCGCCGAGAACGAGCGCCGGCTGCTCGCCGAGATCGACACGCTGTGGCGCACCGCGCCGCTGCGGCAGGCCAAGCCCACCGTGCTCGACGAGGTCCGCACCGTCATCGGCGTCTTCGAGTCGACGCTGGCCGACACGCTGCCGACCGTCTACCGGCGCCTCGACGACTGGATCCTGGGCGACGCGGCCGGGCGGACGACGCCGCGGGTGCGGGCCTTCGCCCACCCGGGCTCGTGGATCGGCGGCGACCGCGACGGCAACCCCAACGTGACGGCGGAGATCACGCGCGAGGCCGCGCTCGCCATGTCCGAGTCCGTCCTCACCGCGCTCGAGGCCAGTGCTCGCCGCGTCGCCCGCGCGCTCACCCTCGACGCGGACGGCACGCCCCCGTCGCCGGAGCTCACCGCCCTGTGGCAGCGTCACCGCTCCCGCGCGGAGAAGGAGGCGGCTCGCATCGCCGCCGGCACGCCGAACGAGCCGCACCAGCGGGTGCTGCTCATGGTCGTCGAGCGCATCGCCGCCACGCGCACCCGCAACGCCGACCTCGCGTACGGCGGTCCCGAGGAGCTCGAGGCGGAGCTGCGCACGCTGCAGGACTCGCTCGTCCGGGCGGGCGCGCCGCGTGCGGCCTACGGCGACGTCCAGCGCCTGCTGTGGCAGGTCGAGACGTTCGGGTTCCACCTCGCCGAGCTCGAGGTGCGGCAGCACTCGCAGGTGCACGAGGCCGCGCTCGCGGACATCGAGGCGAACGGCCTCGACGGGCAGCTCCAGGAGCGCACGCTCGAGGTGCTCGACACGTTCCGCGCCCTGGGCGCGGTGCAGCGACGGTTCGGCGAGCGCGCCGCGCGCCGCTACATCGTGTCGTTCACGCAGGCGCCCGAGCACCTGGCGGCCGTCTACCGGCTCGCCGAGCTCGCGTTCGCGGGGACGGACGACCTGCCCGTGATCGACGCGATCCCGCTCTTCGAGACCTTCGCCGACCTCGAGGCGAGCGTCGACATCCTCGAGGCGTCGCTGCAGCACCCCGCGGTGCAGAAGCGGCTCGCGGAGAACGGTCGCCGCGTCGAGGTCATGCTCGGCTACTCGGACTCGTCGAAGGACGTCGGCCCGGTCTCGGCGACGCTGGCGCTCGACACCGCCCAGGCGCGGATCGCGCAGTGGGCGCAGCGCCACGACCTGCAGCTCACGCTGTTCCACGGCCGCGGCGGCGCCCTCGGTCGTGGCGGCGGCCCGGCCAACCGCGCCCTGCTGGCCCAGCCCCCGGGCTCGGTCGACGGCCGCTTCAAGCTGACCGAGCAGGGTGAGGTCATCTTCGCCCGTTACGGCGACCCGGCGATCGCCGCGCGGCACATCGAGCAGGTCGTGGCGGCGACGCTCCTGGCGGGCACGCCCTCGATCGAGCAGCGCAACGCCGCGGCGACGGAGCGGTTCGCCGCGCTCGCGGGCAAGCTGGACGCGGCCTCGCGCGAGCGGTTCCACGCGCTGGTGCGCGCCGAGGGGTTCCCGCAGTGGTTCGCCGAGGTGACGCCGCTGGAGGAGGTCGGGCTCCTGCCGATCGGCTCGCGCCCGGCCCGCCGCGGGCTGTCGGTCTCGTCGCTGGACGACCTGCGCGCGATCCCGTGGGTGTTCTCCTGGTCGCAGGCGCGGATCAACCTGGCCGGCTGGTACGGCCTGGGCACCGCGCTGGAGGCCGTGGGCGACCTCGACGAGCTGCGGGCCGCGTACGCCCAGTGGCCGCTGTTCGCGACGATGATCGACAACGTCGAGATGTCGCTCGCCAAGACCGACTCGCGGATCGCCGCGCGCTACCTGGCGCTGGGCGACCGCGAGGACCTCGCGGCCATGGTGCTCGACGAGATGGAGCTCACCACCCGCTGGGTGCTGGCGATCACCGAGAGCGACGCGATCCTCTCGCGGCGCCGGATCCTCGGACGGGCGGTGCAGCTGCGCAGCCCGTACGTCGACGCGCTGTCCCTCCTGCAGCTGCGCGCGCTGCGGGGCCTGCGCACGGGCGACGCGCCCGAGGCGGCGGACGAGCTGCGCCGGCTCCTGCTGCTGTCCGTCAACGGCGTGGCCGCCGGCCTGCAGAACACCGGCTGACGCCCGCCTCCCGCGAGCCCCGACGGCCGCGCCCCCCGGACCGGGTGGCGCGGCCGTCGTCGTACCGGCATGGTGGCCCGGTCAGCGCTCGACGGGCCCGGTCGGCCCGAACCGCTCCGTGCGGATGACGTCGGGGTCGTGGCCGAGGTCGACGAGCGTGTCGGCGACGAGCTCGACGAACGGCGTCGGCCCGCACACGAGCACGTGCGCGCGCACGTCCGGCGCGAAGCACGCGTCCCGCAGGACGGCGGCGTTGACGCGCCCGACGCGCCCCTGCCAGCCGACGGGCGCCGCGCGGGTCCATACGTGCGTGACCTCGACGCCCGCGGTCGGGCGTGCGAGCTCGTCGGCGTAGAGCAGGTCGGCGGGGCTCCGGGCCGAGACGAGGAGGCGGAACGGCGCGGTGCTGCCCGCGAGGGCTCGGGTCCGCAGCACCGACGCGAGCGGGACCAGCCCGGACCCGCCGCCGACGAGCTGGACGGGCCGCCGGTCGCCCGGGTGCCAGACGAACCAGTGGCCGACGGGCCCACGCAGCTCGAGCTGGTCGCCGACCTGCATCTCCTCGGCGAGGTAGGGCGACACCTCGCCGTCGTCGACGACCTGGACGGTCAGCGCCACGCGCTCCGCGGGCACGGAGCCCGGTGGCAGCCCCATCGAGCCGGGGGAGGCGAGCGAGTACGAGCGCTGGGTGCTGTAGCCGTCCTCGGCGGTCAGCCGGACGTCGACGTGCTGGCCGGCCAGCGCCCCTCGCCACCCGGGCACGTCGAGCTCGAGGGTGACGGCGGTCGGCGTCTCGACGGTCCGGCGCACGAGCGTGCCGACGAGCCACCCGAGCCGGTACGGGCGGTCGTCGGCGGCCAGCTCGGCGACCTCGTCGACGGGGTCGGCGCTCGGCTCCTGCCTCGGCGCCGGCACCAGGGGGCGGGACGGCTCGCCGTCCCAGGGGTCCGCTGCCACGGGCAGCCCTCAGTCGCCCCAGTAGCGCTGCTCGCGCCACGGGTCGCCGAGCTCGTGGTAGCCGAGCCGCTCCCAGAAGCCGGGCTGGTCCTCGTGCAGCAGCTCGAGGCCACGCACCCACTTCGCGGACTTCCAGAAGTACAGCTCGGGCACGAGCAGGCGAGCGGGTCCGCCGTGCTCGGGGGGCAGCGGGCCGCCGTCGTACCCGTACGCGACCCACGCCCGCCCACCCCGCAGGTGCTCCAGCGGGACGTTCGTCGTGTAGCCGCCGTCGCAGTGCGCCAGCGCGAACCGGTACCCGTCCGCGGGCAGGCCGTCCAGGAGGGTGTCGATGCTGACCCCGCGCCACGACGTGTCGAGCTTCGTCCACTTCGTCACGCAGTGGATGTCGCGGACGACGTCCTCGGCGGGCAGCCGCTGCAGCTCGTCCCACGTCCACGTCGCGAGCGTGGTGCCGCCGGCCGTGACCGTGAACGTCCAGGTCCGCAGGTCCGCGCGCGGCGTCGGGCCGGCCGACAGGACGGGGAAGCCGCGCTCGAGGTACTGCCCGGGCGGCACGCGGGACTCGGAGCCGCGTCGTCCGCGGAACCCTCGGGAGATGACGGCCATGGTCGGCTCCTGACGTGGGCGGTGGTGCCCATCCTGCGGTCTGGGGCCCGCCGCGCACCAGGGGTGCGGACCAGGTCCACCGCCATCGCCGCCGACGCCCCTAGCCTGGGCCCGTGAGCGACACGGGGTACGGCGACTTCGAGTTCGAGCGGCGCTTCTGGGTGCCTGACCTGCCGGTCGACGTGCTCGACACGGCGCCGACCGTCATCGTGCAGAGCTACTACCTGGCGGACGAGGGCTACTCGATCCGCGTCCGCGCACAGACGTCCGGCATCGGCTCGGCCCTCGAGCCGGGCCAGGACCCGCTGGACGCGCTGGAGGCGCACCTGCAGGAGGTCGACTTCTGCGCCATCACGGTCAAGGGCCCGATGAGCGGCGGGACCCGGTACGAGGCCGAGCGCGAGCTGGACGTCGCGGTCGGCATCCAGCTGATCCGGCGCGGCGGGTCGCGGGTCGTCAAGACGAGGCACGCGGCGTGGCTCGGCACCGACGGGTGGGTGATCGACGTCTTCGGCGGCGAGAACGAGCCGCTCGTGGTCGCGGAGGTGGAGCGGGGCGGCCCCGTGACGGACCTGTCGATCCCGGCGTTCTGCGCCACGGAGGTCACCGACGACCCCCGCTTCTCGAACGAGTCGCTCGCGCGGCGCCCGTACTCGCAGTGGGGTCACGCGTTCGAGGCCGAGCTCGAGCGCACCGGGCCGCACTTCCTGCAGGGCATGGGGCACAACCACCTGGAGCCGCCGGAGTCGTGAGCGAGATCACGACGGCCGGGGAAGAAAGTTGAACCGTCAACTATTGTAGGAGGTATGACCACCGCACCGACGCCCGGACAGGGCGACGCCGTCCGCCTCGCGAGCGCGCGGCCGCACGACTCGATCGCCGCCGCGACCTCGATGGACGCCGTGACCCTCCTGGTCGGCGACCTCGACCGCCAGCTGCGGTTCTACCGCGACGCCCTCCTGCTCGAGGTGATCGAGCAGCCCGGCGACCGCTTCGACGAGCTCACCCGCCGCACCGACGTCGTGACGCTCGGCCGCCAGGGCCGACCTCTGGTCGTCCTGCGGCACACGCCCGACCTGCCGCCGGTCGACCGCCGCTCGGCCGGCCTGTTCCACACGGCGATCCTCTTCGACGACCGCGCCGGCCTCGCCGCCACGCTGCTGTCCGTCGCCCAGCGCGAGCCGCGCTCCTACGTCGGGTCGGCCGACCACCTCGTCTCGCTCGCGTTCTACCTCACGGACCCCGAGGGCAACGGCGTCGAGCTGTACTGGGACCGCAGCCGCGAGCTGTGGGAGTGGGAGGACGACGGCCGCGTCCGGATGGACGCCCTGCGCCTGGACCCCAACGCGTTCCTGCAGGAGAACCTGCGCGACGAGGCGGCGACCGACGCCGTCGTCGGCCACGTGCACCTGCAGGTCGGCGACGTGCCGTCGGCGCGCGCGTTCTACGTCGACACGCTGGGCTTCGACGTCACCGCGGAGTGGAACGGCGCGCTGTTCGTCTCGGCGGGCGGCT
>Ga0180221_1001619_pt1 | contig 14507 bp, 13 predicted proteins | sample eDN5th37CKraftMG_FD_151339 | JGI IMG/M metagenome (GOLD analysis project Ga0180221, IMG submission 151339) | Enriched Miracle-Growth compost microbial communities from Emeryville, California, USA - eDNA 5th pass 37_C Kraft MG (version 2) (version 2) ...
AGAGCGTCGACGTCTCGCAGTCGGTGCTCGGCCGCATCTTCGATTTCGGCACCATCACCATCCGCGGGGTGGGGACCGGGATCGAGCCGCTGGCCAACATCGAGACGCCGATCGCGTTCCGCAACCACGTCACGGCGGCCTGATTCCAGGGATTCCACGGCTTTCCGGGACGCTCGTGCGCCGACTCGGCGGCCGACTCCTGCGATTCGGAAAATGTCAGGCAAGCATCGCCAGCGGACGCTCGATCAGCCGCCGGAATACCGCCAGGAGCTCGGCCCCCCGGGCCGGATCGAGCGCGCGGACGTCGCAGGCGAGCGTCACGGTCATCACGCTCTCGAACCGGATGCCGCCGCCCTCGGCCTCGACCGGCGCGCGGCGCGGCGCGCCGAGGGCGAGCACGGTGGTGCGCGGCGGTTCGACAGGGACGGCGACCTCCCGGATGCCGGACACGCCGAAGCTGACGATGGCGCTCGCCGCGTCGCCGTCCAGGGCCGGCTGCGCTCGCGCGGCGGCGATCTGGGTGAGCGTCCTCGTCGCCGCGTCGCGGACGACGGCGCGTCCGAACGCGACCGGCTGCTGCACGGCCAGCGCCCAGGCCTTGATGACAAAGTCGTCGCGCGTGACGGCCGCCTCCCCGATCTCGGCGAGGATGGCGTCGAGGCGGTCGAGCGACACGTCGGCGACGAGGTGGAACGAGCGCGCGGCTTGCGCGGGCGCGCGGCGCGCGAACGCTTCGATGTCTTTCGCGACGATGCGGCCGTGCGGGCCGGAAGGCTCCACCGTGGCGAGGTCGATGCCGTTCTCGGCGGCGAGCCGCCGCGCCAGCGGCGTGACGACGGCGCCGCCGGGCAGCCGCGCCGGGCCGTAGTTGCGCGCCGGCGTGCGCACCACGTTGAACGGATCGCCGGCGATCTTCGGCGGCGGCGCGGCGACGGGCGCGGCCGCAACGCCATCGCCGGCGATCACCGCCACCACCGCGCCGACCGGCGCGACCGTGCCTTCGGCCACGCGGATTTCCTGGAGCACGCCGGCGCCGGTCGCCGGCACCTCGACCGTCGCCTTGTCGGTCTCGATCTCGAACAGGTTGTCGCCCGGCTTCACCACGTCGCCTTTGGCCTTGAGCCACCGGACGACCTTGCCCTCGGCGACGGTCTCGCCGAGCTGCGGCATCAGCACGTCCATCACCAGCTCACCGACACGTACTGCGTCTCCAGGTACTCCATCATGCCCTCGTGCGCGCCCTCGCGGCCGATGCCGGACTGCTTGGTGCCCCCGAACGGCGCGGCGGGATCGGAGACGAGGCCGCGGTTGAGCCCCACCATGCCGTAGTCGAGCTTCTCGGAGACGCGCAGGCCGCGCGTGAGGTCTTTCGTGTAGAGATAGGCGACGAGGCCGTATTCGGTGTCGTTGGCGCGGCGCACCACCTCGTCCTCGGTCCTGAAGGTCTGGATCGAGGCCACGGGGCCGAAGATCTCCTCGTTGAGCATCTTCGCGCCGTCGGGAACGCCTGTGAGCACCGTCGCCGGATAGAAGAAGCCCTTGCCCTCGGGCTTCTTGCCGCCGGTGAGCACCGTGGCGCCCTTCTTCACCGCGTCGTCCACGAGCTCGATCACCTTGTCGAGCCCGTCCTTGTTGACCAGCGGGCCGAGCGTCACGCCCTCCTGCAGGCCGTTGCCCATCTTGAACTCGGTCATCTTCGCGGCGAGCTTTTTCGCGAATTCGTCGTGCACCGCCTCGTGCACGTAGAAGCGGTTGGCGGCGGTGCAGGCCTCGCCCATGTTGCGCATCTTGGCGACCATCGCGCCCTCGATAGCGGCGTCGATGTCGGCGTCGTCGAACACGATGAAGGGCGCGTTGCCGCCGAGCTCCATCGCCGGCTTGACCACGCAGTCGGCGGCTTCGTGCAGGAGCTTGCGGCCGACCTCGGTCGAGCCGGTGAAGGAGAGCACGCGCACGCGCGGATCGTGCAGCATCGCCGAGACCACCTTGCCCGAGGAGCGCGACGGGATGACGTTGACCACGCCGGGCGGCACGCCGGCTTCCGTGAGCGCCGGCATCAGCGCGAGCATGGTCAGCGGCGTGTCGGAGGCGGGCTTGAGCACCACGGTGCAGCCGGCGGCGAGCGCCGGACCGATCTTGCGCGTCGCCATGGCGGCGGGGAAGTTCCACGGCGTCACCAGCACGGCGACGCCGGCCGGCTTGTGCTGCACGAGGATGCGCGCGCCGGAGGAGGGCGCTTTCGACACCTCGCCGATGTTGCGCACCGCTTCTTCGGCGTACCAGCGGAAGAACTCGGCGGCGTAGGCGACCTCGGCGCGGGAGTCCGGCAGCGCCTTGCCGTTCTCCAGCGTGATGAGTTTCGCGAAGCGCTCGGCGTCGCGCATGATGAGCTCGTAGGACTTGCGCAGGATTTCCGCGCGCTCGCGCGGCTTCCGCGCCGCCCAGCCGGGGAACGCCTCGCTCGCGGCGTCGACGGCGGCCTTGGCGTCGTCCACCGTCGCGCTCGCCACCGAGGCGATGGCGTTCTCCGTCGCCGGATCGATCACGTCGAAGCGCTCACCGTCGGACGACTTGCGCCACGTCCCGCCGATCCACAGGTCGGTCGGTACGTTCGCGAGCAGGTTATCGTACATGGCGCGATCCTTTCAACTCAGCATTGAGTTTGGTTGACTAGGATGAAATGTGTCTACCGCAGCTTTGCTTGTCAGAATCTAAGTGAATTTCTCTCATCAAGGATGTGTTGTATGGCTTTCAAACGTTGTTGTGCCCATTCATGTCCTCTCTGCACTAGCTTTTGATAATGCGGGATTGGAATCCATATCACTATCATTGGAGTCGCGACGACGTAGAAGAGTGCAAATGCTCCAGCGAGCCAATACCATTTCTTCCATATGCAAAAGACGGCCCATAGAACGGCAAACATACGTGTCCAGTTACAGAAATGTCCAAAATTCGCCGCCGCAAAGGGGAAGTAAAAAAACACTCTATGTCGATGTAAGATATATTGTTCAAGCTGTGGCAACTCAGACCAGTTGTCGTTCTTTCTGACTTTTATACTCCAGCTTGAAAAAGCCATGATACAGAACGCCATGTATATAACTATCGCGTACCCTATAGCCCCCCACTGCAGACTAAGGATTGCTGTAATAAGCGACCCAAAAAAGAATACCAACGATACGATCAAACCAAGGAAGCCGACCGAAGGCATTTGAAGCTCTTTCCCTATTAGGTGCGCCTAGGTCTAGCGTAGCAATTTAGCTTCGTGATTTCTCTGGAGTTCACCTCTCCAACGCCCGTCTGACCGTCTCCGCGATCCGCTCCACGGTCGGCAGCACCATGTCCTCCAGCGTGTCGGCCGCCGGGAGCGGGATGTGCGGCGTGGTGATGCGCACCGGCGGACCGTCGAGATCGTAGAACGCCTCGTCGGCGACGATGGAGACGATCTCCGCGCCCCAGCCGCACAGCCGCGGGTTCTCCTCCACGGTGAACAGGCGGTGCGTGCGCGCCACCGAGCCGAGGATGGTTCGCGTATCGAGCGGCACCAGCGAGCGCACGTCGATCACCTCGCAATCGATGCCGTGTTCCGCCTTGAGCCTGTCCGCCGCCGAAAGCGCGCGCGGCACCATCAAGGCGAGCGCGAGGATGGTGGCGTCCTTACCCGGCCGCAGCACCCTGGCGCTGCCGAGCGTATCCACGATCTCGCCGTCCGGCACCTCGCCCTTCGTCGCGTAGAGCGACTTGTGCTCGAAGAAGATCACGGGGTCGGGGTCGCGCACCGCGGCGGCGAGCAGGCCGACCACGTCGCGCGGCGAGGACGGCGCCACCACCTTGAGGCCGGGGATCATCATGCACCAGTTCTCGACCGACTGGCTGTGCTGCGCGCCGAAGCGCGAGCCCGCGCCGTTGCCGGTGCGCACCACCAGCGGGCACCTGGTCTGCCCGTTCGACATGTAGCGCGCCTTGGGGAACTCGTTGGCGATGTAGTCGAAGCACACCGCGAGGAAGTCCGAGAACATGATCTCGGCGATGGGCTTGAGCCCGGTCATGGCCGCGCCCATGGCGGCGCCGAGGATCGCCTGCTCGGAGATCGGCGTGTCGCGCACGCGCTTCGGCCCGAACTGCTCGTAGAGCCCGACGGTCGCCTTGAACACGCCGCCGGCCTTGGCCACGTCCTCGCCGAAGAAGATCACGTCCGGGTCGCGCGCCATCTCCTGGGCGATGCCGCGCGCGACGGCGTCGCGGTAGGTCAGTTCGGGCATGATGGTTCTCCATTGTTGTTGAGAACCTCGGAGCAGCTTTGTTGGGAGGAGCGGGCTACGAGCGCCTTCGCCCGGGATACCCCCCTCTCTGTCTCTCCCCCGCAAGGGGGGAGAGAACGATAGAACCGAGAGCCGGCAGTAGGTTCCGCATCGTCGCGATCGATCAATTCCGCGATGGTGACTTTCCAACGCGCCGCGCTTCGGGCTTGCGATGTGCCATCGCTTCCAGTGTCCCTCCCCCCTTGCGGGGGAGGGACAGGGAGGGGGGTAGCCCTCCGCGAGGGCGCTTATGGCTTGCCTCCTTCTCCCCCGTGATCAGTTCCTCCATGACCATTCTCCATCGGCATAGACATCGGTGAACAGGATCGCCGGGTCCGGCGGCGGCGCCTTCTTGCAGGCCTCGGTGGCGTCGTCCACGCGCCGGCGCACGTCGGCGTCGATGGCGTCGATGGCGGCCTGGCCGATGCCGAACTGCCTGAGCCGCTCGCGATAGATCAGGATCGGGTCGCGCTCCTTCCACTTTTCAAGCTCGCCCTCGGGGCGGTACCTGGCCGGGTCGGCGCGCGAGTGGCCGCTGTGGCGATAGGTCAGGCACTCGATCAGCGACGGGCCGCCGCCGGCGCGCGCCTTGGCATAGGCGTCCTGCGCCGTGCGGTAGACCATGTCGGCGTCGTTGCCGTCGATGACGATGCGCGGCAGGCCGTAGGACGCCGCGCGATCGGCGGCGGGATGGGGAACCGCCGTCACCTCGCCGATGGGCGTGTATTCCATGTAGAGGTTGTTCTCGCACACGAACACGACGGGCAGCTTCCACACCGCGGCGAAGTTCAGCGCCTCGTGGAACGCGCCGATGTTGGTGGTGCCGTCGCCGAAGAAGCACACCGACACGTCGCTCGCGCCCTTGTATTGCGCGCGCAGCGCCGCGCCGCAGGCGATGGGCAGGTGCGCGCCGATGATGGCATAGGAGCCCATCACGCCGTGCGCCTCCGAGGTGAGGTGCATGGAGCCGCCCTTGCCGCGCATCAGGCCGTTGTCGCGCTGCATCAGCTCGCCGAGCACCTTCTCGATCGGCACGCCGCGCGCCAGCGTATGGGCGTGGCCGCGGTAGGTGCAGAACGAGAGGTCGCCGGGCCGCATCGCGGCGGCGAAGCCGGCGGCGACCGCCTCCTGGCCGAGCGACAGGTGGCTGGTGCCCTTCACCAGGTTCTGCAGGAACAGGTCGTAGGCGCGCTGCTCGGCCTCGCGGATCACCACCTGGGTCTCGTAGAGCCTGAGCCGCAGCGCCTCGCCGATGTCGTCGTTGGCGGCGGAGGCGGCGACCGCCCGGGCTGCGCTGTTCACCATGAGCGTTTCCTTGGAATCGGACGTTGCTTCTTGGGGCGGGCGCCCGGAGGATCGGCGTATCTGAAACCAAGGACGGCCGGCCCGCAAGGGCGGGACAGTCACTGCGCCCTATGACGGCGAAGGCGGCTCACGCCGCGTGCCTGGTATCCGTCGTCGGGTCGAACGCGACGCCGATCTTGAGCGTGGAGCGCCAGATCACGCGGCAGGGGTGGGACACGCCATCGACCACGAGCACGAACGACTCCGGGATGCCGTAGTGGTTGTCGGTCTGCACGCAGGCGCCGCCCGACGAAAGATTGCGGACCGTGCAGGGAATCCCCGGCGTCTTCTCGCTGAGCACGATCTTCCCGGTCTTCAGGACCCGCATCCGCGGGGCTTTGCGGCGCTCTTCCATGGCCCTCTCCATGGCCGTCCCCCGACGGCCGGATTACATCCAGGTTGATTACCCATGGCTTAAGGCGAGCCCGGCATCCGCGTTCATGGAACGGGGGATATGCGGCGGGACCGGGGCGGGCGAGCCGGCCGCATGGCTCGCCGGACGGGTTATGGCGCGGGCCGGTCCGAGCGGGTAAAGAATCCGGCGAAAGCCGCGCGGCCGCCCGAGGGGCCGGCCGCCCATGCGAGGGAGCCCGAGGAGAATGGCCGACATCGTGTTCGGATTTGGAACGTCCCATGGTCCGCTGCTGGCGACGCCGCCGGAGGAATGGGACCTGCGCGCCAACGTGGACCGCAAGAACAAGGAGCTGGCGTTCCGGGACGGCACGTTCGACTTCCCCGGGCTCTACGAGCTGCGCAAGGGCGAGCGTTTCGAGGCGCAGAACGCGCTCGACGTCCGCGCCGAGCGCCACGCCCGCTGCCAGGCGCAGCTCGACGCCATCGCGAAGCGGCTCGACGCGGTCGATCCCGACGTGCTGGTGATCGTCGGCGACGACCACCACGAGTGGTTCCTCAACGACATCCAGCCGGCGTTCTCGATCTTCCACGGCAAGCAGGTGTTCAACCGCGCCCTGACGAAGGCCGAGGAGGAGCACAAGATCGCCAACGGCAACGGCTACTCGATGAAGATCTACTATCCGCAGAAGGACGAGATCTATCCGTGCCCCTCGGACCTCGCGACCCACGTGGTCCGCGACACGGTCCGCCAGGGCTTCGACACCACCTCGCTCGCCGAGCAGCCGGCCGACGCCGGCCAGCTTCGCCAGCTCGGCCATTCCTACGGCTTCGTCTACCGCCGCATCCTCAACAGCCGGCCGGTGCCGCTCATCCCGATCCTGGTCAACACCTACTATCCGCCGAACCAGCCGACGCCGAAGCGCTGCATCGAGTTCGGCCGCGCCGTGGCCCGCGCCATCAAGTCGTGGCCGGGACAGGAGCGCGTCGCGGTGGTCGCCTCCGGCGGCGTGTCGCACTTCGTGGTGGACGAGGATTTCGACCGCCGGCTGCTCACCGCGATGAAGGCGCGCGACTACGACACGCTGGCGCGCGAGCCGGACGTGCATTTCCGCTCCGGCACCTCGGAGACCAAGAACTGGCTGGTGGTCGCCGGCATGCTGGCGGAGACGGACCTCGCCATGGACCTGCTCGACTACGTGCCGTGCTACCGCTCCGAGGCCGGCACCGGCAGCGGCATGGCCTTCGCGACCTGGCAGTAGTCAGCCGTCGCGCGTCACCGCGCTCTCGTGCCAGCGCCGCAGGGCGAGGTGCGCGACGAGCGACAGCGCGAAGAAGATGGCGATGCCGGCGAGCGACAGCAGCAAGAGCGCCGCGAACATGCGCGGGATGTTGAGCCGGTAGCCGGACTCCGCGATGCGGTAGGCGAGGCCGGAGCCGGCGCCGGCCGAGCCCGCGGAGATTTCAGCGACCACGGCGCCGATCAGCGACAGGCCGCCGGCGATCTTCAGCCCCTCCAGGATGTAGGGCAGCGCCGCCGGCAGCTTGAGCCGAAGGAGCATCTGCGCGCGCGTGGCGCCGTAGAGGCGGAACAGGTCGCGCAGGTTGTGGTCGACCGAGTTGAGGCCGAGCGTGGTGTTCGCGAGCACCGGGAAGAACGCCACGATCCAGGCGCAGGCCAGCACCGCGAGCGGCTGCGGCAGGTAGATGAGCAGGAGCGGCGCGACGGCGACGACCGGCGTCACCTGCAGGATCACGGCGTAAGGGTAGAACGCATACTCGACGAGCCGCGACAGGTTGAACAGCACCGCGAGCCCGACGCCGCCGACGAAGGCGAGGGCGAGGCCCTCGAACGTGGTCGCGAGCGTGACGAGGAGCGAGTCGCGCAGGATCGGCCAGTCGGCGACGAGCGTGCGCGCCACCAGCGCCGGGCTCGGCAGCACGTAGGGCGGGACGGCGTAGGCCACGACCGCGTGCTGCCACAGCGCCACGCCCAGCGCGAGCGCGACGAGCGGCAGCGCGACGCGCGCGACATGCTCCCGCGGCGTCATGCGGCCTCCATGGCGGCGGTGAGCGCCTCCGACACGCGGCGGCAGTGTTCGGCATAGGCGACCGAGGTGCGGAAGCCCTCGGGCCGCGGATAGGGCGCGTCGATGGCGATGTCCGCGAACACGCGGCCGGGCCGCGGCGTCATCACCAGGATGCGCCGCGACAGGAACACCGACTCGAACACCGAGTGGGTGACGAACACCACGGTCGTCCCGAGCCGGTGCGCGAGCGCCATCAGGTCGTTGTTGAGCCGGAAGCGCGTGATCTCGTCGAGCGCGGCGAACGGCTCGTCCATCAAGAGCAGCGCCGGGTCGGTCACCAGCGCGCGGGCGATGGAGACCCGCATCCGCATGCCGCCGGAGAGCTCGCGCGGATAGGCTCCGGCGAAGCCCGCGAGCCCGACCTGGTCGAGCGCCGCGGCGACGCGGCCCGCCACGGCGGCCGGCGCGAGGCCCTTCAGCCGGAGCGGCAGCGCGACGTTGCCGGCGACGCTCGCCCACGGCATCAGCGTCGGCTCCTGGAACACGAAGCCGACCTGGCCGGGCTCCGTGCTGCGCCCGCCGGGCCACGCCACCGTGCCGGCGGTCGGCTCGCTCAGCGACGCGATCAGCCGCAGCGCCGTGGACTTGCCGCAGCCCGACGGCCCGAGCAGGGTGAGGAACTCGCCCTCGCGCACCGCGAGGTCGAGCTTATCGAGCGCCCGCGTGCCGTTGGCGAAGACCTTCCCGACGCCGCTGAGGGTGACGATGGCCTGTGTCACGGTCTACTGGGGCGGCCGCAGGTCGAGCCCGACCGTCTTGTTGACGAACCGCAGCGTGTAGGACTTGCGATAGTCGAGGCCGGCCGGGACCACGCCGGCGCGCACCATCTTGTCGTAGAAGCTCGCCATGCGGTCGTCGGTCATGGCGCCGACGCCGAGCGTCAGCGCGTCGCCGGAATCGACGATGCCGTACTGCTTCATCTTGGCGACGGAATAGGCGAGCAGCGCGTCGCTCATCTCCGGGTTCGACGACTTGATCAGCGCGTTGGCGGCGGAATTGTCGCCGTAGATGTAGTTGTACCAGCCGACGATCGAGGCATCGACGAACCGCTGCACCAGCCCGGGCTTGTCCTCGACGAGATTGCGGCGCGTCTCGATCAGCGTCGAGTAGCTGTTGAAGCCCTGGTCGGCGAGCAGGAACACCCGCGGGGCCACGCCGGTCGCCTGCTCGACGGCGAACGGCTCGGAGGTGACGTAGCCCTGCATCGCCGATTTCGGATCGGCGATGAACGGCTGCGGGTTGAAGGTGTAGGGCTTCACCTTGGCCTCGCTGAAGCCGTAGTCCTTCTTCAGCCACTGGAAATAGGTGGCCATGCCTTCCTTGGAGACGAACAGCGTCAGGTTCTTGAGGTCGGTGAATTTGTCGACGCCCTGGTCCGGGTGCGCGATCAGCACCTGCGGGTCCTTCTGGAACATGGCGGCGACGACCACGGTCGGCACGTTCTGCGCCACCGCGTCGAAAGCCTGCAGCGTGTTGGCGCTGAGATAGAAGTCGAGCTTGCCGATCGGCAGCAGGATGCGGTTGTTGATGTTCGGTCCGCCCGACACGATGGTGACGTCGAGCCCGTATTTCCGGTAGGTGCCGTCCGCCACCGCCTGGTAGAAGCCGCCGTGCTCGGCCTCGGCCACCCAGTTGGTGCCGAACGAGACCTTGTCGAGCGTCTGCGCCGAGGCGGCCGTCGCGGCCAAGAGGGCGGCACAGGCGAGGCTTGCGCGAAGCGGCGTCATGGTCTCTATCTCCGAGGCCGGGCGGATGCTTGTCCCATCCTGCTTACCCATCCTAGCTTGGGCTTCGCAAACGGAAACTGAAGAGCGCCATGCTGCCGAAACGCGACTGGGCGGACATGACCTGGCAGGACTTCGCCGGGAGCGACGCCGGACGCTGGATCGCGGTGCTGCCGGTGGCGGCGACGGAGCAGCACGGACCGCACCTGCCGACCGGCGTCGATGCGGTCATCGGCCGCGCCTACGTGGCGCGCGTCAAGGCGCTGCTGCCCGCGGACGCGCCGGTCACGTTCCTGCCGCTCCAGGACGTCGGCGTGTCGGCGGAGCACACCGCCTATCCCGGCACGCTCACCGTCTCGGCCGAGACCGCGATCCGTGCCTGGACCGAGATCGGCGACAGCGTGGCGCGCGCCGGCGTGCGCAAGCTCGTCATCGTCACGAGCCACGGCGGCAACGTGCCGACCATCGGCATCGTGGCGCGCGACCTGCGCGTGAAGCACGGCATGCTGGTCGTCACCTGCGCCTGGCAGAACTTCGGCTATCCCGACGGCCTGTTCGCGGACGCGGAAGTCCGCCACGGCATCCACGGCGGCGCGGTCGAGACCTCGCTGATGCTCGCGGCGGCGCGCGACCTGGTGCGGTCCGGCGAGGCGGCGAACGCGGTGCCGGCGACGGTCGGGATGGAGCGCGCCTACACGTGGCTGCGGGCGTCGCGGCCTGCGGGCCTCGCCTGGATGACGCAGGACATCAACCCCACGGGCGCGGTCGGCGACGCCACCGCGGCCTCGGCCGAGCGCGGCGAGGCGGCCTTCGCCCACGGCGCCAGGGCGTTCGTCGAACTGCTCGACGACGTGGCGCGCTTCGACCTCAAGCAGCTCGGCGCGGGGCCGCTGGGCCCAAGCGCGCCGTAGCCTGCGCCGTAGCCCGGGTGGAGCGAAGCGAAACCCGGGAAAGAGTCCGCCGCTGGTTCCGCTCCCGCATTGCGCTTCGCTCCATGCGGGCTACCTCTCATGAGGAGCCGCTACGACAGCGGCTCGATCTTGGCGAGCTTCACGTAGCCACCCCAGTCCTTGATGCCCTGCTCGATCTCGTGCCGCGCGACGGTATGGTCGCCCGGGAAGGGATCGCTGCCGTTGTTGGCGAGGAACGCCTTGGTGTCCGGCGCCACCGCGATCTCGTTGAAGATTTTTTCCAGCCGGTCCCGGATCGCCTGCGGCGTGCCCTTCGGCGTGTGCACGGTCCACCACGAATAGATATTGGTGTTGGCGATGCCGGCTTCCCGGGAGCTCGGAATGTCGGGCAGCGCCTGCACCCGCTGCGCCGTAGTCACCACCAGGGGCCGCACGCGGCCGGCTTTGATGTGCGCCGCGCTGCCGGCGGGATCGGCGTAGATAAAGGAGAGGTTGCCGCCGATCAGGTCGCCGATGCCGTCCTGCGAGTTCTTGTATTTCACCTCGACGGTCTGCAGGCCGAACTGCTGCTTGTAGAGCTCGGCGGAGACGAGGCTCACGGTCGAGATCGAGCCGTAGGACGCCTTGTCGCCCTTGTCCTTGAGATAGGCCGTCAGCTCGGCGACGGATTTGAACGGGCTCGACGCCGCCACCACCATGATGAACGGAATCTTGAACAGCGTGGTGATGTGGTCGAAGTCGTTGAGCGGGTCGTAGGCGAGCTTGGTGTAGATGTGCGGCGCGATGGCGAGCAGGTTCGCCGGCGCGACGTAGATGGTGTAGCCGTCGGGCTTGGAGCGCGCCACGTATTCGTTGGCGATGTTGCCGAACGAGCCGACCTTGTTCTCGACGATCACGGTCCTGCCGACCGCCTGCTGGAGTTTGTTGGCGTAGAAGCGCACCAGGATGTCCGCGCCGGAGCCCGGCGGGAACATGCAGATGCTGTGGATTTCGCGCGACGGCCAGGCGTCCTCGGCGAACGACGGGGCGGCCAGCCCGGGCGCGGCCAGCGCGGCGCCGGCGGACGCTTTCAGCAAAGCGCGGCGGGTGAGCATGATGGTTCCTCCCAAGGGGGCCTTTGTCGGCCTCGAGGGAAGGTTAGACCAGAACGGCTTCGATTTGAATCGCGGCGACTTCCCACCGGGACCGCGCTTTTCATGCGGCACGGGGAGGGACGATTCACCGCTCCGCGCGCGCCATGACGTCCATCAGTTCCGCGATCTTGCGGCGCTGCTCCGCCTTATTGCCCGAGGCGATGGCGTGGCTGTCGCAATGGCCGATGTGGTCGCGCGGCGTCACCGCTCCGCGCGCGCCATGACGTCCATCAGTTCCGCGATCTTGCGGCGCTGCTCCGCCTTATTGCCCGAGGCGATGGCGTGGCTGTCGCAATGGCCGATGTGGTCGCGCGGCGTCACCGCTCCGCGCGCGCCATGACGTCCATCAGTTCCGCGATCTTGCGACGCTGCTCCGCCTTGTTGCCCGAGGCGATGGCGTGCTCGACGCAATGGCCGACGTGGTCGCGCAGGATCTCCTCCTCGGCGCGGCGCAGCGCGGCGCGCACCGCGGAAATCTGCGTGATGACGTCGATGCAGTAGCGGTCGTCCTCCACCATGCGGGCGACGCCGCGCACCTGGCCCTCGATGCGGCCGAGGCGCTTCAGCATGGCGGACTTGAGGTTCGCTTTCATGGCCGCTATATACCCCTACCGGGTATAGGTTTCAAGCGGCGAGGCGGCGATGGCGGACGGCGGCCACGGACAGCATCATCACCATGGTCACGGCGGTCCCGATCGCGCGGCGGCCGGCGTCGTCCGCGACCCGGTCTGCGGCATGACCGTCGATCCGGCCACGGCGAAACATCGGGCCGAGGCCGGCGGCGAAACCTTCTATTTCTGCAGCGCCCGCTGCCGCGGCAGGTTCCTCGCCGATCCCGATCGCTACCGCCATCCCGAACCGGCTGCACCCGCCGGGGCGCCGGCGGCCGCCGGCACGATCTACACCTGCCCGATGCACCCGCAGATCAGGCAGGTCGGCCCCGGCCATTGCCCGATCTGCGGCATGGCGCTGGAGCCGGAGGTCGCCGCCGCGGAGACCGGCCCCAACCCGGAACTCGCCGACATGACGCGGCGATTCTGGGTGTCGCTCGTGCTTACCGCGCCGGTGTTCGTGCTGGAGATGGGCGGCCACCTGACGGGCGGCCACGGCCTCATCGACCCGACGCTCTCCAACTGGATTGAGCTCGTGCTGGCGACGCCCGTGGTGCTGTGGGGCGGCTGGCCGTTCTTCGCGCGTGGTTGGCAATCGCTCGTCACGCGCAACCTCAACATGTTCACGCTGATCGCCATGGGCACCGGCGTGGCCTATGTCTACAGCGTGGTGGCGACGCTGGCGCCCGGCCTTTTTCCAGCGGCGTTGCAGATGCACGGCGGCGCGGTCGCGACCTATTTCGAGGCGGCGGCGGTCATCACCGTGCTGGTGCAGGTCGGGCAGGTGCTCGAGCTGCGCGCGCGCGAGCAGACCTCGGGCGCGATCCGGGGGCTCATCGACCTCGCGCCGAAGACCGCGTGGCGGATCGACGCGGCCGGCAACGAGAGCGAGGTTTCGCTCGACAGCGTCGCGGTCGGCGACCGGCTGCGGGTGCGGCCCGGCGACAAGGTGCCGGTGGACGGCACGTTGGTCGAGGGCCGCTCCTCGCTCGACGAGGCCATGGTGACGGGCGAGTCCATGCCGGTGACCAAGGAGCCCGGGGCCAAGGTCGTGGCCGGCACCATCAACCGCACCGGCTCCTTCGTCATGCGCGCCGAGAAGGTCGGCCGCGACACGCTGCTGTCCCAGATCGTGGACATGGTCGCCAGGGCGCAGCGCTCGCGCGCGCCGATCCAGCGGCTCGCCGACCGGGTCTCGGGCTGGTTCGTGCCGACGGTGATCGCGGTGGCGCTCGCGGCCTTCGCCGCCTGGTTCGCGTTCGGGCCGGAGCCGCGGCTCGGCTTCGCCGTGGTCGCGGCGGTGAGCGTGCTCATCATCGCCTGCCCCTGCGCGCTCGGGCTCGCCACGCCGATGTCGATCATGGTCGGCGTCGGCCGCGGCGCGCACGAGGGCGTGCTGGTGAAGGACGCGGCGGCGCTGGAGCGCATGGAGGCGGTCGATACGCTGGTGATCGACAAGACCGGCACGCTGACCGAGGGCAAGCCGAGCGTGACGGCGGTGGTCGCGGCGCAGGGCTTCGACGAGGCGACGGTGCTGCGGCTCGCCGTCGGCGTCGAGCGCGCGAGCGAGCATCCGCTCGCGCAGGCCATCGTCGCGGCGGCCAGGGCGCGCGGCCTCGCGCTGCCGGCGGTCGAGGACTTCTCGTCGTCCGCCGGCAAGGGCGCGGCCGGCACGGTGGAGGGACGGCGCGTCGCGGTCGGCAACGCCGGCTTCATGGCCGAGCAGGGCGTCGCGACGCAGCCGCTGCACGGCGAGGCCGAGCGGCTGCGCGGCGACGGCGCCACCGCGATCTACGCGGGCGTCGACGGCAGGACGGCCGGCGTCATCGCCATCGCCGACCCGGTGAAGCCGGCCGCCAAGGCCGCGCTCGACGCTCTCGCGGCGGACGGCCTGCGCATCGTCATGCTCACCGGCGACAACAAAACGACGGCGCAGGCGGTGGCGCGCTCGCTCGGCATCCGCGACGTCGAGGCCGAGGTGCTGCCCGAGCAGAAGGGCGCGGTGGTGGAGCGGCTGCGGCGCGAGGGCCGCGTGGTCGCCATGG
>Ga0180221_1001622_pt1 | contig 14474 bp, 9 predicted proteins | sample eDN5th37CKraftMG_FD_151339 | JGI IMG/M metagenome (GOLD analysis project Ga0180221, IMG submission 151339) | Enriched Miracle-Growth compost microbial communities from Emeryville, California, USA - eDNA 5th pass 37_C Kraft MG (version 2) (version 2) ...
CGCTTCGCGACGAACTCCTCGTCCACCCAGCCGTGCACGAACAGCTCGCGGATCAGGCCGTTCATCAGGGCCAGGTTGGTCCCCGGATGGACGGCCAGGTGGGCCTCGGCGGCGATCATTACAAAGAATGGCGGCCTCTGTTGGCCTACAGGGCGGGCTGCCCGCCCCAGCCTGGTCAAGAGCCGGCAGAGCCCTCCAAGGCGCCGGAAACGGCGTCACAGGCCGTTTCTGGGCGGCGAGGGCGCAAGCCGCAGCTGCACCTGCCGATCAAGCAGCAGCTCGAAGTTGTTGAGCTGTACAAGGCTGGTGTCTCAGTCAAGGAGATCGCTGAGCGCTTCCACATCCACCGCGCCACGGTCAGCGAGATCTGCAAGCGCAGGTGCGTTCCGCTCCGCAACGAGAGCCGAGGACTGACACGGGAGCAAGTACAGGGCGCCGTGCTCCGGTATGTCCAGGGTGCGTCGCTCGCGACAGTCGCGAAGGAGTTCGGCTCGACTCCAACAACCATCCGCACTGCGCTGATGGCGGCTGGCATCGAGATGCGTCCGCCGCGCGGTGGGAAGGGGAAGTGACAGGCGCTGCGGTGGCTGGCGAGGCTCGGGATCCGCCTGTATGCCAAAACGTTGATCGCTAGAACGGCGGCTCCTCGTCGCCAACCGGTTGAGAAGCTACGTTGTTTCTGGGATTAGGACGAGGTGTTGACCAGACCTCTGTTACAGACATCGTGCGGCTATCGGGCTCATACTCGGGTGCCATTTCGCCGACCTTCAGCATGACGGGGACTTGGGCCGACACCCCAGCGAGGATGCATACGCCGGTCGGCAAAATTGGCAAGGACTCGAACGAGACGCCATCCAGGTACGCGACGGCTCTCTCCACCGCGCGGATGTCTAGATCGTTCACTAGGCGATGCAGGAAGTAGTTGTGCAATTGGGAAATGATCGTCGGCGAGATGTCGTGCGGACGCTGACTGGCGATCGTCAGGAACACGCCGAACTTTCGTCCCTCCTTGACGATTTCTTCGAACGTTTCGAGCCGGTAGTCGCGCCAGGCTTCGCTCTCGCGGGCCGACTCGAACGACAGGATGTTGTGTGCCTCATCGATGATCAGATTGAGGTATCCGTCACTCGCGCGAGGCGCCGCCTTCTTCGTTTCGTATAGATGTTTGCAAAGAATCATCGGAAGCACCTTCCGCATGTCCAAATTGACATCACGAAGCGATACCACCGTCAAAGGCTTCGATACGAACAAGTCATCCGATACAACAATCAGCCGCTTGATACTGTCGATTCGCTCGTCCAGCCGTTTGATCAACGGTCCGATATGCTCGCGGTTCGCGTACCCGTGGATGATGTCGCGATAGAACTGCATAACAAGCTTGAAGCGGACCAGATCGACGTCCGTGATGGAGGTGAAGTCCTGCGTAACGGCATCGAATTTCATTCGCATACTTGCATCCCATGCCGGGTTGGCAGCATTGGCATACTCAGCGGTTGCTTTCCAGTAGAACGAGTTCGACTGACCACTGCGGAAGTCAAGGTTGTTGTTCACCTCTTCAATCAACGCCTTGAATCCGTCGGAGGTGGCACCCCCGAGGCAGGTCGCGATCTGCTCCAAGAAATTGATCGGTAGCCGCCTGTCAACCGATGGGTCCGTGTTGTGTGTAGCACTAATGAACAGATTCGTGATGGCCGCCATGAGGTCGCCACCATCGTCTATGAGTTCTTCCCAGTACTCGCTCTTAAGAACTCGGTTAACGAAAGGCGCCTGCGTCTTCTCGGTGGCATCGAGGAGAATGTTCCAAAATGTAGGATCATGCACTGCTGACTTCGGTAGCGGCAGTCGATCTCCGTCCGTCCGACGCGTGGAGAGCCTGTACTCCGCCTTCAGGTCGCGCTTCGCGATGACCGACGACGACGGTACATCGTCCTGGTTGTTGACATATTCACCATTAAAGTCGATGAGAACGAACTGGGATCGCTGGGCGAACCCTGGCTCGCTGCCAAACTGTGCAAACAGCTCGTGGTAGAGCTTCGCGAGCGTATAGGACTTGCCGCTCCCGGTGTTGCCAAAGATCCCGACATGGCTTGCGAAAATGCCATTTACGCCGATGTTGACGGGTTGGGTTGGTTCCATCGCAAGTGTGCCAAGAGGAAGGGCTTCCTCACCATCGTGCACAAAAGTGTGGATCGCCTCGAATTCCTTCTCGCTGAGAATGAAGCACTCGTTGTCCAGCAATGGCATTTCACGGACGCCTCGGCGGAACTCACCGTTCTCCAAATACCCAATCAAGCTAACGTCGAGAGCGCGGCGTAGCGCGTCTGTGGGGCGGCGGTAGTCCTTTGAGGCGCCGCGATCTTCCTCGACGCGCTCACCGTCAACTACTGCTACCAGTTCATTGAAGCCCTTGGCAATCTTGATGTAACTGCCTACGGCCACATTGCGGACGATGTTGCCCTTGTAGAGTAGGTGAGAGCTGTTCTTGAGCTTGTCAACTGCGATCCGAACGCGCCGACCCTCAACCGAGACAACTCTTCCGACACCGAAAACCGCGTCGCGCTGGAGGCGCGCTTCGTCGTCAGTCATCACCGGAGATCTCCGACGGCTCACCAAGTTTCAGCTCGATCACATGGTCCGCAGCCGCAGGCGACTCCGCTAGCAATGCGAGCAGATAGTCGTCGACTAGCACGTCGATGGCGAGCTTGCGCTCATCCTCGCCTTCTTTCGGCTCGTGTGGTGCGACAAGCAAAATATTTGCGTTTTTCACCTGTTCTTCGGGGAACAGTGCGCGCATTTCTTCTCTGCCCTCGCGCGAGTAGCAGAAGACGATCACCTGCAGCGTCGGGTTTGTACGTGCTGCTCGCAACACAAGGTCACGCAAGTGCTCGTCGCGGAACGAGAAGCCATGGACGAAGAGCGCGCTGTTCTCCTTTTCGAGCTCGTTCGCGAGTCGACGGATCAGTTCGTAGTAGGTCTTGTTCAAGACGGTCGTCGCGAACTTCGTCTTCTCGGGATTGACGATGCTCAGTTCTTCGTAGGCGGCGGCGAAAGCCTCTCCCGCACCGTCGAGGGTTTTACCTCGAGCTGCCTCAAGTAGCTGATCTGCCTTAACGGCGTCGGGGTCTGAGATCGGCAGCAAGCTGGATTTCGAACCTGCAGCGTCGAAGGCAGCCTTCACTTGTTTGACGCTCGAAAGCTGGTGGTCAAAGTAGATCTCGTCGCCCTCCTGACGCCACGCGGCCGATCCGTGGATCTTGAAGAGGTTCACGACCGGGATCTCGGACCTGTACTCATAACGCGTTCCCTGGCGTAGCCGAAGGGTACCGTACTCGCCAAGATCAAGGCGGGGACGGAGCTTCCCAGCGAAGCCATCGTTCGTGTCGATCTCGAGCATTTCAAGGGCAACCTCAAAAGCTAGGTCAACATTGGTCGTGAATACATTTGCCTGCTTGCCCAGTAGCGTGCTTCGTCGCCTCAGCAGGATGCGGTTGATCGTGCTGACGAAGCGCGCGTACGACTTGAGTAGGGGGCGCGCGATCGGTTCGCGCGCGCAGAGCGGCAGGTTGGGCAGCAGCACCTTTTCGAAGAAGTATCCCTGCAAAGAGGCGCGCACGAGTTTTGCTTCCGGGCGGTCGGGAGAGTAATCGCCGATCTCGGTCAGCACCTTCTCGATATCGCCGAGTTGCTCGAAGTAGGGACTAGAGGTGCCGGCGCCGATCAAGAAGTTGAGGTGCGAGTCCTGCACGATCGTTCGCAAGCGCTCGACTGTCAATCCATCAGCTGGCTCAGCGTTCGCCGAGGGAGTGGTCACGCGAAGCTCGCTCTTTGTCATAGCCTCCACGCTCCTGGTACTGCCCGCGCGTAGTCATCGATGCCGATGGCTTCGAAGTGGCGCTTGGCGGACTTGATCTTGGCGAGTTCGGTGGGGCGGAGTTTCGAGTCGTCGAGGGTGCTCTTCGTCTCGCGGATCATGTAGATCCGGTCCTCGCCGTCCTCCTGCTTGATGATCGCCCAGTCGGGGTTGTACGGGCCGACCGGGGTGTCGATCTTGAACTTGGCGGGCAGCTTCATGAACAGCTTGATGTCCTCGCGAGAGTCGAGCAGCTCCGCGAACTGGCGCTCCACGTCCGAGTCAAAGACGACATAGTCGAAGTCGGTCTTCTGGGTGTGCTGCACCTTGTACATCTGGTCGAGGAAGCGCTCCTTCTCCTCCTCGCCGTCCTTCTGCAGCTCGCGCAGCTCGTAGACCGATCCCGCGATCCGCTCGTACTGGATGCCCTCGACCACGATCTTTGCCAGCTCGCTCTGGAGGGCGCGCTTCGTCATGGCGATGAAGTCGTTCGGGTTGCCGATGAACTCGCCCAGCCGGCCACTGCCGATCAGGATGTCGACGATGGTCTTGCGGGTGAGGGAAGTGGCTTCCTGAAGCTCCGTGATGATGTCTGGCAGGTCGTAGCTGCCCTTGAGATCGGCCGAGCGGGTGCCGAGTTCTTCGCCCTTGGCACCGCCTCGCAACACCTTGACTCCGGCGCGGGTGACCTGGATACGCAGCGCGTCGATCTTCGGCGCTTCACGGATCGCCCGGATGGCGTTCTCAATCAGCTGCTTACGCTCGACCTTGACGCGGTAGGTGGTCTTCTGGCTGATCGTCTCCCAGAACTCCTCGAACTCCGGAGTCGAGTACAGCTGCTTGTTGAGCACGCGCGGCTGACGCTTGCTGACCGGCTTGACGTACTTGCCAATGTTCGCGCGCTCGACCAGCTCGATAATGATCGGCTCAGCCCACGCGAAGTCGACCGGCAGACCAAGATCGAAGCCGAGCTGGTTCGGCTGGAACTTCGGAGTGACAACGCCGTCCTTGTCGATGAAGCCCTTGTCCTTGAGGTGCTCCCAGACCAGGACGGAGCGCTGATAGCCGAACTGCTCGTCGGTGAGCGCACCGTTCTTGTCCTGCAGCGGGATCTTCGAGAACTCAGCCCGGCGCACCCGACCGATCTCGACACCCGCGTCCTTGTACTCGCGCTGGAGCGCGTCCGCGAACTTCGTGTACGACTCGTTCGCCACGACCGTCAGCGTCGCAACACCACGGTCAGCAACACGGGTGTAGCCGTCAGCGGTCTTGGCGACGGGGAGGCGCAGGCCACGGCCGAGGGTCTGGCGCCGTTCGGTCTCGGCACCCATCTCGCGCAGGGTGCAGATCTGGAAAACGTTCGGGTTGTCCCACCCCTCGCGCAGGGCAGAGTGGCTGAAGATGAACCGCACCGGCTCGTTCTCATCGAGCAGCCGCTGCTTGTCTTGCATGATCAGTTCGTAGGCGTCGTCATCGGCTTTCGTCGTGCCAGAGGAGTCCTGGTAGGTCGTCGTCTTGCCGCGCTTGATCTGGGAGAAGTAGGCCCGGCGCAGTTCGCTCGGCGCCTGCGGCAGCAGCTCCTGGTAGCGCGCGGACTTCGCGCGTTCCTCGACGAAGACCTCGTCGAACCACTGCACGAAGTCACCATTAGCGTCGTCATTGTTCGTGCCATCGCCCAAGTAGCTGGCGACCTTGTCGACGAAGAAGAGGCTGAGCACCTTGATGCCCTTGGCGCGGAGCATCGATTCCTTGCGCAGGTGCTCGCGGACGGTCTCGCGGATCATCTCCTTGTAGATCGCACCGGCCGAGGCACCGATGCTCTCGCCCTCGTAGAGGAAGCCGTGGGTGGTGAGGTCGACGTAGGCAGGCTCGATGCTCATCTCGTTGATGCGCCAGCCCTCGTAGATCGGGTTGTTCGTCAGGCGGCCATCCGACAGCTCCTGATGCTGCTTCACGCTCACGATCCGCCGCTCAAGCGAGCCATCGGCCTTACGGCAGGACAGCTCCAGCCGGGCCGACCACGACGGCTCACGCCGCACCTCAACCAGCTTGATATACGGCGTCGCATCGGCACCCTGCTGGGCCACCTCTGCCACAACGATCTGCTTCACCAGCCCAAGGTCGTGCGCATCCACCGGGTCAAGCCGGTACACGACGTTGCGCTGCTTCTTGTGCGTGGCGCTGTAGCGCAGGGTGAAGACGGGATCGAGTTCACCGACCGCCGACTGCGAGAGCTGTGACTCCATGTTCTGCGGCTCGTCCATGATCACGACCGGATGGGTCGCCTTCAGGTAGTCGATCGGTCGCAGCCCGTTCAGCTTGTCGCGCGTCTGGTGGATGATGCGGGTGTTCGCGTTACCACGGATCGAGTCGATCGTCATGATGAGGATCTGCACGTTCGTCGAGGTCGCGAACGACTGCACCTCCTCGGCGCTCTTACCGCTGTAGATCGAGGCATCGAAGGTGATGCCCTGCGGCTTGTAAAGATTCTCGAAGTGTTCGCGCATGAGCCGGATGCTCGTGCTGACACCCTCACGAATCGCCACGCTGGGCACCAGGATCACGAACTTGGTGAAGTTGTAGCGGACGGCGAGATCGAAGATCGTGCGCAGGTAGACGTAGGTCTTGCCGGTGCCGGTCTCCATCTCGATGTCGAAGTCGAGCGCGTCGCCCGCGAGCGACGGCGCGACCTCGAGGCCGTTCCCGTCCTGCACGCGCTGCAGGTTCGAGAGGATCAGGTCACGGTCAAGCACGAGACTGTTACCGACCGCACCGACCTCCTGCGTGAGGTCAATGTCGAGCGCCGCCTGATTGGAGTCGGGCAGCACCGCCGCACCGCGCAGGGTCGTGACCAGCTTCTCTGCGTCCTTCGGCTGCCCGTCGAACAGGTCGACCACGGACGCGATTGCATCCAGCTGATACGGCTGACTGGCGTCGAACTTGAACCCGCTGCTCATCACGCCGTCCAGAGCTCAATGCCCTTGCTCTTCGCGAGCTGGGCTAGGTTGGTCTTGAGTTCGTCATCGCCCTGGAAGGCGTCCTCGAGCACGATGATCCGCGTCGGAGATTTGTCAACGAGCGCACGCAGCTGTTCGAGCGTCGGCTTGACGTGCTCGTTCAGGTACGCCACCACAGCAACGTCGCCATCAGTGTCACGAACAAGCCGTACATCAAGGCCGGCAACCTCGGCAGGTGAAACGGCCTCGGTCAGCGAATAGCCCTGCTTGAGCAGGATCTCCGTGAGTAGATCATCGGCAGTCGCGTCATCGGTCGCACTGTCACGAAGGCTGAGCAGGTGCTGCTGCAGCACATCCGCTTCGACATCGCTCGACAGCCGCCACTTGGCGAAGTTCGTATCGGAGAGCTTGTACGCCCGGAAACCGGTGTCCACTGTCTGAGCGGTGACCTCGTTCTTGATCTGATTACCCGCTAGCTCAAGTCGCCGCCGCGCGATGTGGGCCAGCGTTGGGAATCCAGCCTTGTGAGCCGCGGAGTTTTCACCTGTCGGTTCCGGCAACTGCACTTGGATATGACGACGTGTTCCGCCATCCTTCGCGTTCGAGGCCATTACAGCGTGCCCGGTCGTAGCAGAACCGGAGAAAAAGTCGAGGACGATGTCGCCGTTGCCGACTCCAGCGACCTGCATCATCCGCTCGATCAGCCCGATCGGCTTGGGGGTGTCAAAGGGCAGAACGCCGTCAAAAAGAGCCTTGAGTTCGCGTGCGGCATCGCGAGTGACGCCGACTTCCTTGCCAAACCAGATCGACTCAACGGCGCGCCCTTCGACGGTGTCCAGGTAGATCTTTCGCGTGATCTTGGTCTCGGCCTCGTCGAAGACGATCTCACCGCTTTCAATCTTCGCGGCCATCGTCTCCCTGCTCCATCGCCAGCCATTCTCAGGCGGCTCAATCGTCTTGCCGCTCGGAGTCTCAAGCGGGTAACGGAGATTGGGCCTGTAGAGGGCGTTGCGAACGTCGCCTGCGCGCCAAGGGCCACGAGGGTCGTTGTCGGGATTGCGGTAGTTGACGTTGTGCTCGGCAGTGCGTTCAAGCGCATGTAGTTCGAATACTTCGCTGCGGCGATAGCAAAGAAGAATGTTGTGGTGAAGGGACACCGTGTTGGTATAGCCCTTCGGCTGAATGCTGTGCTGCCAGACGAACTCGCCCACGAAGTTGGACGCGCCGAATACCGTGTCCATGAGCAACCGAAGGTTCGCGTCTTCGTTCTCATCGATACTGACAAAAATGACGCCGTTATCGGTGAGCAGGTTGCGTGCGAGCTTGAGGCGCGGGTACATCATGTTGAGCCAGTTGGAGTGGTAGCGACCCTCGGTCTCGGCATTGGTCGCGACCTTCTTGCCTTCCTCGTTGACCTGGCGCGTCCATTCGAGGTAGGTGTCGAGGCCCTCCTTGTAGTTGTCCGGGTAGACGAAGTCCTTGCCGGTGTTGTACGGAGGGTCGATGTAGATCAGCTTGATCTTCGCGTGGTAGTGCTTCTGCAGGATCTTGAGCACTTCGAGGTTGTCACCCTCGATGAAGACGTTCTGCGTCGTGTCCCAGTCCTTCGAGTTCTCGAAGTCGGGCTTCAGCGTCGCCGTGGTCGGCTCTTGCGCCGCACGGAGGGCTCGCTTCTTACCGGGCCAGAAGAGTCCGAACCGCTCATTGCCATCGGCTGCGTCGCCGTCGAGCAGTTCCTTGAGCTTCTCGACATCCACCTTGCCGTCGGCGATGGCCTCGGGAATCAGATCGGCAAGTTGCGCTGCCAGCTCGGTCTGGAAGTTCGGAGTAGTGGATGGTGTTTCGTAGATCTCGTCAGTCATTCGGGTAATTCTCTTTCATGATTTTAACAATTTGAGTCGGGTTTGTGAATGACCCGTGGTCTATGTGGCTATACGCCAGCGAATCGTGAACAGGTGCTCGGTCTCCTGGGTTCCCTGGAGCGACTGCTCGATCAGCTCGAGGTACTTATCGGCCTCGGCCCGGAGTTTCTTGCGCGTGTCTCGGAAGTCCTCGTCGGCCTCCTCGGCACGCTGCTCCCACTTGCGGGCCTCTTTCTTGAGTCGTAGCTGCTCCATCGGGTCGTCGGCCTGCCGGGCGAGCTTGCGGGCTTCCTTTTCCTTGGCTCGGTACTCGCGGATCTTGCCTTCGTGCTCGGCCTTGCGATCCTGCTGATTGCGGTAGAGCAGTTCCTCCTGCTGGTCGTAGTAGCGGGAGTTGCGGCCCTGGACTTCCTTCTCCAGCTCCGCCCGTCGAGTGTCCAGGTGCGGCGTGAAGCGTGCCGCGTCGATCGCGTCCCGCGTCTCGCCAATTTCGATGCAGGCGAGATCGAGGATGTCTGCGACGTATTCCTCGTCGAGCCACTGGCCGTCATCGGTCAGGGCGCCGGCGAGCATGTAGGACTCGGAAATGTCCTCATCGCGTGCCTTCATGCGGAAGGTCGCAACGCTCACCGTCAGCTCACCGCTCGCGCCATCCAGCGCCCGGATCGCGCTGCTGACGCGCTTCGACTGGCTTAGCGAGAAGGTCAGCTCGCGTGCCGGGGTGTCGTGGATCTTGGCGGTCTCGACGACGTGCTGAGCCAGCGGGCTCGCGTATCGGTACTGGTGGGCGTTCTCCAACGGCTGTGACTTGAAGAAGTAGCGCCCGGTCGGCGCGTCCTTCACCGGCGAATGGTTCAACACGAAGGTGCGCCCATCGCCCTCGAAGGTCGCGTACTTGTCCAGCTCGTGCCGGGTCACCGCGAGCAGGAGGCGTTCGAACTTGTTGAGTACCTCGCCGGACTGGGTGTCATACGCCTTGAGGCGATCCTGGACATGGGGGTCGAGGTTGTCGAAGACCTTCGCTTTGGCGCTGGCCATCTCACGTGAGATCTCGCCCGCGTACTGTTCCTCCAGTTCCTTGAACGCTGAGTCCAGTTCCTCGGCGGTCTTGCAGCGGGTGAGGATGTCGCTGATCGTCTTCTCGAAGTCCAGGCCATCCTCGATCGCTCCGAGTACCTCGTCGCTGGCGCCGAACACGCTGGAGAACAGTTGGAACTTGTTCGTCAGCAGCTCCAGGATGCGCTGCTCGGCGATGTTGCCCTTGTTCGAGAAGTTCACGACGACGACGTTGTGCTTCTGCCCGAAGCGGTGCACCCGACCGATGCGCTGTTCCACACGCTGAGGGTTCCAGGGCAGGTCATAGTTGACGAGCATCGAGCAGAACTGCAGGTTGATGCCCTCCGCGGCGGCCTCGGTCGCGATCATGATCGTTCCCTCGGTGCGGAAGTAGTCCACGAGCGCCTTGCGGCGATCCACTGCGGCGATGCCGGTGATCAGGTCGCCGTCCTTGTTCTTCTCCAGCCACGCCTGGTAGATCGCGGTCTGCTCAGGCCCGTTGTTCGAGCCGTTGAACAAGACGAGTCCCTCGCCACGACCGGCTTCACGCAACGAGCGGGCGATGTACTCCTGCGTCTTGGTCGAGTCCGTGAAGATAATGGCCTTCTCGGGAGCGCCCAGCTCACGCAGCCGCTCGAAGCCCAGGTCAAGTGCCTCACCAAGTTTGACGGCCTTCTGGTTCTCCGTGATCGAACGGGCAAGCGCCGCGTACTCGCGCAGCTCGGCAACCTCAGCACGCATCGCCTCCAGCAGCGACTCGTCAAGGGGCAACGACGACGGGCGGGAACCGTTGGCGGTGCCGTCGATCTCCTCGGCCTCCTCCAGCTCCTCGCTGGTGATCTCATCGTCGACGGCGAAGTCGGCTGCCACGAGGCCACCGCGACCATCGCGGCGCTGCCCGGCCGCGACCTCATCGGCCAGGCGGTTCGCAATGTTCTCCAGCGTGCTCGCGACCGCGTAGGTCGATGACCCGAGGCGCTTACGGATGATCAGGGCAGAGAGGTGACGCTGACTGCCCGCGAAAGCGAACAGCTCATCGCGCTGCAGGTAGTCGTTCACCAGGTCGTAGAGCCGCGCCTCGTCCGGCGACGGGGTGAACTCGACCGTCAGCGGCAGGCGCTTCGTGAAGTGGATGTACTTGTCGGCATCGCGCCGCAGCGTGCGCTTCGAAACCGCCGCGACCCGCTCCACCAGATCGTCGTCACCGCCAAGGTCGCGATTCTTGACATACCGCTCACGGAACGCATCAAGCGAGTAGAAGTAGTCCGGGTCAAAGATCGACACCAGCCCGTACAGCTCCTCGAGCTTGTTCTGCAGTGGCGTGGCGGTCAGCAGGACGGTCTTGTGTGCGCCCTTGACGATGTGCGCCACCGCCTCGGCAGCCTTCGTCTTACCCGTCCAGTAGTTCCGTAGCCGGTGTGCCTCGTCCGCAACCACGAGATCCCACGCTTTGAGCAGCGAGGTCTCATGCCGGAGCGCGAACTCATAGGAGCAGATCAACACCTGCGCCGAGCGACCGCCCGCAGCAGCAAGCAGCGCGTCCTTCGACTTCGGGTCGAGGATGGCAGACGGGATGAGGAACTTCTCGTACAGCTCCTGCTGCCACTGCTGCCGCAGGCTCGACGGGGCAACGATCAGGATGCTGCGGCGGCGCTCGGCCCAGTACTGCGATATGACGATGCCCGCCTCGATCGTCTTACCGAGACCCACCTCGTCAGCGAGGATCACGCCCGGTAGGAACGGTGTCTGCAACGCGAACAACGCCGCATCGATCTGGTGCGGCTTCGGCTCCACCTGGGCATCGAACAGCAGGCCGGCGAGCTTGCCGACGTGATCGTTGGCGTAGCTGCGCTGCAGCTCGTGCGCGTAGTACTTCGCCTGGTAGTCAGTCAGCCGCGAGGCCATCAGCGTGCCCTCCGAGCAGGCCTTCGCGAGCGCAACGAAACCGCGGCGGCTCGGTGGCAGCCGCAGCGGGATGGTCGTGCCACTCTGCGCTTCATCGGGTTGTGCTCCTCCGCGCCGAGGGCGCGTCTTAAGTTGTGCTCATAGTGCCGTGTCCTACGCTACTGGCGGCCTCCGACACTGCTAGAGTGCCGCGCCGGAGGCGGTGCCGAGAGGGGCCTCGCGACGGGGAGCCGAACGGACTCAACCGGGCGTCACGATCTGCCCCAATTGTCTCATGACCGGCCTCTTTCGTGAAGAGCCGCCTGTCGTACTCGCTTCGGCCACGGCGCTAGCGTCGCCATCCGGTAGCGCAGCCACAGGTCGACGAGCACCGCCTGGTCAGTCACGATCTGCACAGCCTGCCGCGTCGTCTGATCCCACGTATGACGTGGCCGGAGCCCGGCGCCGTCGAGGTAGTCCGCAATCGTCGCTCCGCCGTAGGGGCGGAGGGCGATCCCTTCGAACAGCTCCCCTCGAACGTCGATCAGGTGCTCACGCAGCGTATGCGCCATCCAGTGCGGCCACCGATGCGCTGTGGAGTCGTCTTCGAGCTGGGCGATGACGATGTAGGGATCACGTTGACAGTCTTCACACGCACGGTCATCGGCGAACATCGGACGGCGAGCCTGATGGGCTGCACTGTCACGCCACGATTGCAGCGCCCGGTCCAGCTTCTCGTCCCAGGACGGGTATGGCTCGGCGTTCATCAGCAGGCAGACGTCGCGATGTAGTTCGGTTCCAGCGCCACCGTCTTCGGCAGCGTGCCCGGGTCGAAGCGCCGACTCAGCTCGATCCGCTCCTCCAGCTCCGGAGTCAGCCACGAGTGCACCTCCAGCGGATACCCCATCCAGAACAGTCGCTTCACGACGGGCTTGTACCAGCAGGCCACCCGGGTCTGTCCCTCGAAGATGGTGAACTCGGCGTGCAGCGACCGGGCATGCGACGTCGACCCGATTACCCGGATCGGATGCGCCAGGTCGATGCAGAAGTCCGAGATGAAGGAGCACGACGAGGTGTGCCCACCAACAGAAACGACCCGAGTCGAGATACTCGGGTCGTTATCGAAGACGGCGGTACTCGCCGCAATGGAGTCCTTGCCATAGTCGGCAAGGCGGAGGTAGTGGAGGCGTTTCGGCATAACGGAGGGCTCCTTTCCGGGAGGGCAGGGAGGAGGAATATACCTCCCCCACCACCGCATTCCAACTCCCGCCATTTCTCGACACATGAAAAAGACCTGCGTTTCCCACCAAACCCCCTTGATTCAAAATGGGGGGGGGGGGGCTAATAATAGACATAAGCATAAACTCATGCATTAAACGGATTCCACAACTCAATACATATGACACAACTTTATACAGGCACCACAAAACAACCCAGGCACGACAAGACCATCACTCGCCATCAACGCGGCTTCACTATCGTCGAGCTACTCATCGTGATCGTCGTCATCGCCATCCTGGCCGCGATCAGTATCGTTGCCTACAACGGCGTGCAGGAGCGGGCACGAGCATCCCAAGCGAGTTCCGAACTCCGTGATCTTGCTCAAGCAATCACGATGGCGCGCGAGAGTTCCGGAAAAACCCTTATGCAGATTACGGGGTCAGGCTGCACTCGCTGCAACCCAGACACGTATACGACATCAATCAGCCGGATCGCATCGGCCGCCGGAGTGGACCTCAGTCATGTAGCTGATGGTGACCCCTGGGGGAATTCCTACAGACTTGACGAAAATGAGGGCGAGAACGGCGGATGCAGTCGCGACAGCACTAAGATTCAGAACCAATCGGATCACCCAGGCGTCACCATCCCGACCATCCCATTGAGTGGCTATTCCGGCTGTCTCTAACACGATGCTGCCGGTTCCTGCTTCGCATGACACAATGAACCGCATGGCTCGCAAGCAGATCACCCAGTACATCGACGACCTGGACGGCACCGTCCTCGAAGCAGGCGAGGGAAAGACCATCCGCTTCTCACTTGAGGGTCGTTCCTACGGCATCGACCTGTCTGAGACGAACGCCCAGAAGCTTCGCGACGCCCTCGCCCCGTTCATCGAGGTAGCCACTCCCGTCTCTGCGGTTGCCAAGTCCGACAGATCACGCGCGCAGCGAGGCGCCACCCGGAAGTCTGATCTTGCAGCGATCCGCTCCTGGGCCAACCAGAACGGCTACAAGGTCAGTGACCGAGGTCGTGTGCCCGCCGCCGTGGTTGAGGCGTACGACGCCGCTCACTGAGCTTTCTCGCTCAGTAGTTCCCATATAGAAGAAGCCCACCATTCACAAGGAGCGGTGGGCTTCTTCTTGTGTTCGGAGGGCAGATTTCGGGAACGCGGTATGGATACTGGTGCCAACGCACTCAACTCCACCGTTGCGTCGCATCAAATTGCTTATGCTTGACAAATTGTCAATGATGCTTCATATATATTGATTATCCATTCGTGGTGCTGACCGATGGTTGAAGTCGTTTCCTGTAGTCCACGCGCGTCGTAACGACCGAGGACTGCTGCAGACTTCCTCTTCCGGTCAGCAGCACAATGTTGGCCCCGCTCGCGTGCGGAACACGCGTGAGCCTTGGAGGCCAAGATGGAAGTTTCTGCGACAACCACGGGTGACAAGCGTGCGATCAGTGGCGACCTTGAGGCGCGGCTTCGACGGTACGGATTCGAGCCAGGCGAGCCAGTGCACGAGTTTTATCTCTGTTTCACGGTTGCCGACGCGCTCGCCTCGATGACGGAGTCGTCGTAGGGCGTGAGGAACGAATGGGTGACAACTGATCGTTAGTGCCGGGAGGCGCTGGCGGGGAGGA